>Ga0207646_10000047_pt1 | contig 172446 bp, 139 predicted proteins | sample KBSK5502metaG_FD_184343 | JGI IMG/M metagenome (GOLD analysis project Ga0207646, IMG submission 184343) | Corn, switchgrass and miscanthus rhizosphere microbial communities from Kellogg Biological Station, Michigan, USA - KBS K5-50-2 metaG... | ecosystem: Host-associated > Plants > Roots >...
CCTGGCTCAATTGCCCTCGCCGCACTGGCCACAGCGGCCAGAAACCAGGAAGTTGATCGCTGGTTCAAGACTGGCGAGATCAAGTTTGAGTTGGCTGCTTGAGTTTACCCACTTGCACAGGTCGAAAGATTTGCCCGCGGTTAGCACTTCGCGGTGCCGATGACGCCTTACTAAGTGAGGGCGGTGAGAAACTGACTCGCCGGGTGGTGAGAAGATCGGCCAGCCCGATGAGTATGCGAAGCCGCTTCGGTTTCAAGACTGCTCAAGCACTAACCGGACAGACAGACAAAGGAGATTGTGATGTCAATGACAGCTTATGTTGATGACCAAGCCACGAATGAGATCCAACTTGAGGTCGAAGAGTTGGAGGAAATGATCGCTCCGGAAGTGGCCGGTAAACTCGCAGGCAACCACAACGAGACCCTCGTCAGCGATTGAGGCCAGCCGGTCAGTACCGGGAGCGGTAGCGACCGGGTGTCAATCGCCCTACCCGCCCGCTACCGCAGTCGGTACTGACTTGGAGCGGGTGCGGAGTGAATCGCAGAGGTGAGCGTCCCGAAGAGCATTTCCCGCTTCGGAAGCTGACCCGAACCATGACAAACCGAGCCGCCAAGGTCTGGAAGCCTTGTGCCCACTCGGCGAGCACTAGCCACTGGCCGCGCGGCGCAAGCTGATTCCGTTGCAAGGCGAGAAGCGGGCATGCCGAAGCGGGAGCCAGGGACTGGTGAAAATGCAAGGCCCAGACCTTGTGCGTCGGGTGATCTGTCGCCAGAGGAGGAGTCATGAGAACCCAAAGACTAAGGTGGAAAAAAGTCATGCTTTCGGCGCTGCTGGCACGCGCGTGGTTTGGCTGCGTGTCGCTCTCCAGCAGTGCGCTCTTAGTCTGCCTGCTGGGGAGCGCCGCGGACGTCAAGGCGCAACAACCCACTTGGAGTGCGACCGGCTCGCTCTCAACGGCGCGATCTCAGCACACGGCCACTTTACTGGAGAACGGCAAAGTGCTGGTCGCGGGCGGCAGGGCCGGCGGCGCATCGATCACTGGCAGCGCGGAGATTTATGATCCGGCCACAGGGACCTGGAGCCCGACCGGCAGTCTGAATACGCCGCGCGCCGATCACATCGCCGTCAAGCTGCCAAATGGCAAAGTGCTCGTCGCCGGCGGGATTATCACTAATCCAACAGCGCGCTCATTAACCAGCGCCGAACTCTACAATCCGCAAACCGGGACGTGGTCGCTAACCGGGGACATGAGCACGCCGCGGCAAAACCCCGGCGCCGTGCTGTTGCAGAATGGCAAGGTGCTCCTCGCTGCGGGATTCATTCAGCCGGGCGCGACGTTCATCCGGAGCGCCGAAGTTTATGATCCGGCCACCGGCCAGTGGAGTCCCGCTGGTGCCCTCAACAGTGACCACGGGGACGCACTGTCCGCCACGCTGACGTTGTTGCCCAATGGAAAGGCGCTCATTACGGGCGGCCTCGACCAGGTTGGCACCACCAACAGGTGCGAGCTTTACGACCCGGCCGCCAACACCTGGACGCCAACCGGCGATCTGCCCGCCGCCCGCTACAGTCACGCGGCGAACTTGCTTCCGAACGGCAAAGTGCTCGTCAGCGGCGGCAGGGGTGGGACCTACATTGCCGAGTCTGAACTCTACGATCCCGCGACCGGCCAATGGAGCGCCAGCGGCAATATTGGGACACTGCGCGCGTTGCATACCGCGACCTTGCTCCCGAACGGCAAAGTTCTGATCGCCGGTGGCCAGTTCGGGTCCCTCGTGCAGATTAAGAGCGCTGAGCTTTATGATCCGGCCACCGGAACCTGGATGCCAACTGCGGATCTCAATCAGGCGCGCGACCATCACACGGCGACACTGCTACCGAATGGCAAAGTGCTGGTGGCTGGCGGCGGTTTCTTCCCTGGCAGTGGCTTAATTACGCCCCTCTCGAGCGCGGAACTCTTCGAGAGCGGCACACCCGCCGTAGTCAGTGTCTCGGCCGCCAGCTTCAAAGGACCCACACTCGCCCCCGAATCCATCGTCGCCGCCTTCGGCGAGCATCTGGCCTCCGGCACGTCGGATCCCAATCAGCTCACGCTGCCGCTGCCGACCCAGTTGCTGGGCGTGAGCGTGAAGGTCCGTGACAGTGCCGCTACGGAACGCCTGGCGCCGCTCTTCTTCGTCTCACCGGGGCAGATCAATTACGTCATCCCGTCCGGCACAGCCAGCGGCCCGGCCACCGTGACGGTCACCAACGGCACGAGCACGGTCGCCGCGGGGATCGTCGAGATCTCAAGCGTCGCCCCGGGATTGTTCACGGCCAGCGGCAACGGACAAGGCTTTCCCGCCGCCTTCGTGGTGCGCCTCAAGGCCGATGGCACGCAGCAGCTTGAATCCGTCGCCAGTTTTGATCCGGCGCAGAATCGCTTCGTCGCCGTCCCGGTGGATCTCGGCCCCGACACCGATCAGGTCTTTCTGGTGCTCTACGGCACGGGCATCAAGTTCCGCAGCGCGCTCTCGGCCGTCAGCGCCACGCTCGGCGGGGTCACGAGTGAAGTGCTCTTTGCCGACGCCGCGCCGGGGTTCGTCGGCCTCGACCAGGTCAATGTGCGCCTCCCGCGCTCGCTCGCGGGGCGCGGTGAGGTGGACGTGGTGCTTTCGGTTGACGGGAAGGCCGCCAACCCGGTGCGCGTCAGCATCCGTTAGCCATTCGTCCATACTCAACTTTCTACCTGAAGGAGGAAACTTATGTTCAGTCGTATCGCTCAGAGCTTCTTATTCGTGATGATGGTTTCGCTGGCCGTCCTGGCCCAAGCGCAAACGGTCGCGAGCCGTCAGGATCAGACTGCCAAAACCAGCATCCTCATCGACCGCCAACTCCTCCGCTTCACCACTCCAGGCGAGGCCGTCGAGTGGCGCCTGGTGGTCTCCAACCAGCAGGGCGAGGTCATCTTCGACAGCGGCTATCTCAACGGCACCTCCGTCGAGTGGCCCTTGCAGAATCAACAAGGCGAGGCGGTCGAGAGCGGCCTCTACGCCTACTCCCTCTCGATCAAGGAGCCCACCAGCCAGACCGCTCGGACGCAACGCGGCCACGTCATGGTGGACCGTGCGGGCAGTGACAGTGACCGCGTCTGGGTGACCAGCGATAGTGCGGCTACGGTCGGGGCTGACAGCAGTCTCTCGCGCCTGACCGTGACCGGATCTGGTGAGGCCACCCTCGGCGGGGCGCAGATGCCAGAGGCGACCGGCCGCACCGCCGCTGCCAGGCAAAGCGGGGAGACCACCCGCAGCGGTCAAGGGCGGACACTCAGCCCAACCCACGAAGACGGGAGCAAAGCTGCGGCCCCAGCCAGCCCCCAAGCTACCGCCAGCACTCTGAACCGGATCGCGAAGTTCGACAACCTGGGCAATCTCATCGATTCGGCCGTGACCGAAGTCAATGGCAACCTCGGGATTGGCACGACCAACCCCAGTACCAGACTCCACCTGTTCCAAACCGGGGGCATTACTGACGCGCGCATGGAAAATAATTCGGCCACCGGATTCAACCAGTTTTCTTTGATTCAAGACCAAGGTTTAGCCTCGGTCTTCTTTTTAGGTGGGAGCAATGCCTGTTGCGGCTACGCGAATACTTTTGTCATCCGCAACAATGTCGGGACACCTAAGATCAATTTTGAAATCGGCACAACAGCGGCCATGACTATTGATTCAAGCCGCAACGTCGGCATCGGCACGACGAGCCCGGGGTTTAAGTTGCACGTTGCCGGGTCTATGCGTTGGGGCGGAACGGGTTCGGCGCAGCCGTATTTGTACTCCGATGAAGATGGAAGCGGCCTCTTTCTGGAACAAAAAGGGACATCAACGGCCAACAGCAGAATGCGCCTGCAAAGTTCGGTGAACGGAGGGCAGTTGAACTACTCTCAATTCAACATAGATCCAGTCAATGGTTTTTCATTTCTTACCCAAGGAACGGGAAATGGCAACGTCGGCATCGGCACCTTCACGCCGCAAGCCAAGCTGGATGTCAGTGCCAATACGTCCACGAGCATGGCCTTGAGGATTGCCAGCGGTGGAATCCAGGTGGCGGGCGCTGGCGTTGGCACGAAAACGGCAGTATTCATACACGTGGTTACTGATGATCCTACTTGTAAGAACAATCAAGGCGATCAAACTTGCAGTATAATTGATCATCCTCTTACCAATAATGACCCCAATGCTATTCTGATTGTCACGCCACATGCCATTCCACCAGGAGGTGTAGGCGGTTGTTGTGGGATTAGGTTCCCTCATCCAGTTGCAGTGGAGTATTCAACTGTATCCAACAAATGGTCGATCTCAAGCGAAGACGATTCGAACATGCCGCGTTGGTACGAATTCAACGTGCTGGTGGTGAAACCCTGAAGCCCAGCAGCGAGGGATCACAGCAGTAGCCAAGCAACCGTGTAATAACATCAGGCCGCGTTGGTTGCCCGCCTCAAGGCGCGGGAGCCAGCTATCCAACGGTTGATGGGGCATTAACAGGCGGGTCCAGTGATGCTGAACTATCCGTCCAAAGCGCAGCGGGACCAAGCGCGAGCGCGGCACCTACCTCACACCGGAGGCTTTCGGACAGCCGGAAGAGAAGAGCATGATTTGGGCACGCTACCCGGAGCTGATGCGGCAGATGAAGGAGCGGCGCGAGCAGGCACGAAAGGAGAAGGCTCAGCAGCCTAACCCATAAACTGTGCTGAGCATCAGGAGAGCGGGCCGGTGCTGCTGCCGGCCTTGCCCTCCCTCCGCCCGATTCACCGCCCATCTCCGACCAGCACGAAGCCGGCCCAGTAAAAGGGATGGCTCGTCTCCGCCTGCCGCATCACCTTCAGCGCGGCTTCTCGCAACGCTGCCGCTTTCGTCACCCCTGAAGGCGTGGCCGGCGAGAGGCGGCGCAACTGCCGATGAAAGCCGAGCATCAGATCGCGCGTGCTCGCCGATTCGACCTGCCACTGGCTGACCACAGTTGACGGCACCCCGGCCACGAACAGCGCCCAGGTCAACCCGATCATGCCTTCACCGGCGCCGTAGCGCCCCCGCGCCGTTTCGCACGCCGAGAGCACCGCCAGCTCGGCTTTCAAATCGAGTTGCATCAGCTCCCAGGCTTCAAGCAAACTTTCTTGGATGTCCCGCCTTCGGCCATCCATCCGTTTGTGGAAGACCTGGCGGCGCGCGGGATCACGGCCGGCTGCGGCGGAGGCAACTACTGCCCGGACCAGGAGGTGACTAGAGGGCAGATGGCGGTCTTCCTGGTCAAGGCTTTCGGCTTGTAGAGGAAGGGTGGGTACGGAGGGGCGAGTTCATTTTCCATTTGCCGTTTTCCATTTGTCATTGGTCATTGCACCCGCGAGCCACCGGGAACAATGACCAATGAAAAATGACAGATGGAAAATGGCAAATGGAATCCACCGTAAAATTATGGCCCGGTCGATTAGGACTTGAGCCCCAGCCCCAGCACCTCTTTGCAGTACTTGATGCTGCGTTCGAGTTCGGCCTTTTGATACTCTTGCTCGGCCGTCTTTCGGTCTTTGCCTTCCGGCACTCGGAAAGGTTCTCTCGGCCGGCCGCGCTTGGCCAGGGCGACAAACCGGGTGAACTCGTAGGCGCGAACGTCACGGTACGATTTCCAGAAGTCATCCTTCAAGTAAGGATACTTGCGCGGCGAGCCGGAGATGATCTCCAACTGGACGGGTGTGTGAGGGCAGAGTTCGGCAAATCGCTTGATGTAGGCGTGAAAGTCTACGTCCCCGTCGCCGATGCCCGTCCACTGCACGATGGCGCCGTCTTCATACTCCCAGACGGCGGAGTTGCGGATGCCGGTGGTGACGGCATACGGCCCGAGGATTTCTAAATTCTGGAGCGGGTCCTCCAGCGTCCAGGCGGCATTGCCCGAATCCATCGTCGCCCCGACGTAATCGCGGCCGGCCTCTTCGATCAAGGCGACGAGTTCCCAGGCCTGCATGTCACCAGCATGGTTTTCGATGGCGATCTTCACGCCGGCATCGACGGCCCGGCCCCTGACGGCCTGGCACACTTTGACGGTGTCCTTCATCCGCGCGGCGAGGCCACCCTCGCTCTTGCGGTCCTCGGCGCTGCCTTGATAGCAACGGGCGACAGTGGAGCCGAGGGCTTTGGCCACGCGGAGGGTGAGGGAGAGGTGCTCCTCCGCGGTGCCGAAGCGCCGGTTGAAAGTGGCTGACGAAGGGCAGATGCTCCCGGTCCCGGCGTGGATTTCAATCCCCAGATCGTCGGCCTTGGCCTTGATCTCTTTCAAATAAGGATCGCTGTGGCTCTCGTAAACGTCGAGGTCCGAGAAGAGGACGGTGTCGACTTTGAGCGCGGCGGCGTAATCCAAAAGCTGCGGCGCTTTCCACCCCAGAGCGCGGATGGAGAAGTTGTCGAAGCCGAGTTTGATTCTCTGGCGGGGAAGGTTGAGAGACGAATTTTGGGCCATCGCAGGTGCTCCCAGGACTAAACCGGCGCTTGCAGTCCCCAGGGTTTTGACAAATTGCCGCCGGGAGAAATCATCATGTGATTCCATTTTCATTTTCATTTTCCATTTTCCATTTGTCATTTGCCATTGGAAAAGACTGGCCAGTTAATGACCGATGATCAATGACAAATGGAAAATGGAAAATGGAAAATGCCCCGTCCCTACCCGATCTTGATGCCGATGCCCTGTAAAAACTTGGTCGGCTTATCGCCGCCGATGAGGGCGAAGACGTAGTCGTTTTTGAGGCGCGCCTTCTCCTTGGCCGTCTTCGGGTCGCGCTCGCGGGCGTCCATCAAGACGACTTCAGTCTCAGTCAGTTCCTTGATCGTCGTCCGGAAATAAGGCTTGATCTTGCCCTCGTCGATGCACTCGTAGACCAACATCTTATTGCCGAGTTTGAGGTCGCCTTTGAAGTCGCTGCGGATGACGAGCGTGACCGTGTTGTCGCGCCAGCCTGTGATCCGCGTGCCGTCTTCGGAGCGGTAGGCGGCGAGGTCCACGGCCGCCTCGACGGCCGAGTTCCCGGCCCCCACCACCAGGCAGTGCTTGCCCTGATAGTCGTTCGGGTTGGTCAGTTTATATTTGACCTTGTCGTCATCGAAGGGCGGCGGGATTCGGCCGACGTACTTCGCGCCGCACTCATGGCAGAACTGATTCTGGCCCACGCGCTTGGTGCCGCACTCTTTGCAGAAGGCCGGGAGGACCGGCTCGGTGGGTGTGGCTTTGATCTTCAGCTCTTCGCCCGCCACCCCGAGGCGCATCGGGGTGCCACGGTTGCCGACGGCGATAATCACGCGGCGGGCCTTGTACTTCACCTGCTGCTTGGTCTGCTCTTGCTCGGTCGTGACGACGAAGACGCCGTCTTCCGGCTCGACGCTCTTGCAGCTCTCAAGCTCGTTGATCTTGAGCTGAAGGGCCTGGACTGTGTTCATCCACGCCCCGATCATCTCCTCCTTCGAGGCCCCCGGGCCGGCGAGGTCGATGCCGCCGATGACCGGCTGGTCGGCGGGGTTGAAGAAGACATACTTGCCCGCCGGGTAGGCCTGCTGGATCGTGGCCACGACCTGGTCTTGCTCGATGGCGACGTATTTCAGCCCGCGCTGCCCGGCGACGGCGGTGGCCGAGAGTCCGCCTGGGCCGATCCCGATGATCGCGACGTCGTAATCGGCCGCCCCGTTCTGGCCTTCTTGCGCTAAGTCCTCAACGATGTAGTTAATCACTGTGCCGCCCTCATTGATCGCATTTTTGATCAGCGGCACGCCGGAGACGTCCCCGATCAGGTAGACGCCCGGGACGTCGGTCATAAACTTCGGGTCGCGTTTCGGCACCTGGCGCTTAGCGATCTTCTTCGTGGTGTTGACGACGACGCAGGACTTGGGGACCGTCGGGCATTCGACCTCGCAACTGGTGTCTTCCATGCACTGGTCGAGCGCCACCGGCGTCGCCTTGCCGTTGACGATGGCCAGCACGTCGTGCGGGCAGGCATCGACGCAGGCGTGGCAGCCGATGCAAGTCTCCGTGTTGATCACCGGGTGCGGATAGGGCGGCCCCCCGGGATCAGTCACCACGGGCTGGATCGGCAAGGTGGTCGGTTCAGCCCCCACGCCGGCTCGGGCCGTGGCGACGGCGGCGAGCAGGCGCGCGCGCCAGCGGTTCGTGTCGTGAACCACCAGGATCAGGCCGGCCACGGCCGCGAAGATGGCCAACCCGACCCAGCCCGGCCACGGCACGGCGCCATAGCGGATCGGCAGGCGGGCGACGAAACCCAGGGTGAGCAGGAGTACCAGCAACAGCGCAGTGATAATTACTTGCGATTTTTTCATAAGCAACCAAGCAACAAGATTCTGGTAGATTCCATTTTCCATTTTCCATTTATGATTTGTCATTTGACATTGATGCCGGCAACCCGCAACACAATGACCAATGACAAATGTAAAACGGAAAATGGAAAATGGGGCACTGATGCAATAATTGTTGGTAAGGTGCTTCTACCAAGTCTTGGCTATGTCGTTTAAATTATTGAGGGCAGACCTTGATTCCGCCCCCACAAACATCAGGAATTGAGCCCAAAAAGGCAAAGCTATAAATGTGCAGTTTAATCACTGGGGTTTAGTCCCACTTGTTCAATAGCTTAATGGCCTTTTTCCCAACAATCATTGCATCAGTGCCGAAAATGGAGAAAACGATAGTGCTCGAATAATTCTGCTCTTGAACTTATCATCTACTGAGCGAGTTTACGGCTTCGGGGCGCCGGCCGTCCTATGATCAGGTTTACCTTTCCCCCGCAGTCGGTAGCCGCGGCAGTATTGGGTTGAGTGATTGATGATGTTGACCTCGATAATGCCATGTTCGTCGCACTCATATCGCTCTTCGCTCAACTGCCCGTTGAGGTGAGCGCGGATGATCGGGATGCGCTCGAGTTGCGACTCGTCTTGCAGCCCCGGATCAAAAGGGAAATGGATGGCCTGCCAAGGCGTGATGTCTCCGGTCGGCTGCCCGCGCTCATCCACCCGGCCGCACTCGAGGTAGCGGAAGTGGCCGACGTTGTGGACGGGTTGATAGAGGCGCGAGCGAGTCAGCTTCGCCTGCCCCTTCTCCGGCAGCAGCGTGTCCTTCTCAAACAGCACGTCGAGCATCACCGCGCGCCCGTCCTCGGCCTCGCGCCAGACGCCGAAATGGCGGGTGAAGCGTTCGCGCAACGAGTAGCCCGCCTCCGAATCGGCGGCGATGGCGAGCCCGATGGCCGTGGCCGCATGCGGGTAGGGCGACTTCCGCACCTGGCGGCCGTAGCGCTCGCGCAGCAGGCGGGCCACCACCGGCAAATCGCTCGAGCCCCCCACCAGGTAGACGGCGGCGACTGAACTCCAGTCCAACTCCGCCCCGGCGGGCGAATGTTGCATCACCCTCTCGACCGCCTCCACCGTCTGCTCCACCAGCGGGCGGCAACGCTCGTAGAAGTCATTGACGTTGACGATCACCTCGCCCGCGCCTTCCAGCGCCCGCCCCAGGTCAATCGCAATTTTGCGGGTGTTGGGGTGGAGCCCCTCCTTCTTCTCGCGGCACTCTTCGAGGAGGCGGAATCGTTGCGGCTCCGCGACCTCTCCGACGCCGGCCCGGTTGAGTGCGAGATCGAGCAAGAGCTGATCGAAATCATCCCCGCCCAGCCGGGCGATGCCTTCGCTGCTGACGACCTCATGCCGCCGCTCGGCGATGCTGATCACCGAAGCGTCGAAAGTCCCGGCGCCGAGGTCGTAAACGACGACGTACTCGCGGCGCGAAGCCGCGCCGGCGCCGAGCGCATGATGAGCGTACTCGATCCCGGCGGCCGACGGCTCGTTGATCATCCCGCGCACCACAAAGCCGGCGCCGCGGAAGGCTTCGAGCGTCATGAAGCGCTGGTTGCTGTTGGCATTGGCCGGCACCGAGATCATGGCTTCCAACTTCTCCTGCCGCCTGAGCCGCAGGTTCGAGCGCTCGATCAGGTCGCGGCGGAGTTGGGCGAGAAATCCGGTGAGCAGGTCCAGCGCCCCCAGGGAGTGGTCGCCGAGCGCGACGATTGATTCGGGGCCGAGCGTTTGAAGCTCCCGCTTGAAAGAGCGCAGCACCGCCCACCCGGGCTCGCTCTGACGCGCCGCCGCCGCGAGTCCGAACAGGGATTCACTCCCGCGCGCGGCGACCAGCGACGGGTACCAGTCCTGCGCATCGCCGATCTCGGTCTGAAAGCTGACCACCGGGTAGTTGCCGCGATCGACCGCCGCCACGACCGTCCGGGAGGTGCCGTAATCTATGCCTAAGAGCATGTCCGCGACCTTCTCAGATTAGTCCGCTGCCTCACCGTCACCTGATTCATCGCGCCGCCTCACTCGCCACCATCCGCCGTATTGAAGCCTTCAATTCCTTCTCCTCCCCGTGCTGCGCATGACACCCGACGCAGCCCGTTTCCACATTCCTCTCGCGTGCCTTCTTCTTGCTTGCTGCCTGATAATTAATGTCATGGCAGTCGATGCACGACTCGCGCACCTCCTTGCGCACGTCCTCGCCCTCGAATCCAACCTGATGGCAATCGGAACAGAGCGCGCGCCCCTGCTGCGGGCCCGCGAGATGGATGAGGTGGAATTGGGACTTGGGGTCATAGTCGGTAAAAGTCCCTGGCAGTCCTTTACTCTTCCATGCCTCCGGCGTCATGGTGAACCCCGCATTCAACCACTTGCCATCGATCACTGTCGGGTAGCCGACCTTGCCCCCGTGCGGCGTGTGCAGCTGCTTACCGTGGGAGACGACGCCCTCGCGGTGGCAGGACGTACAGCCGGTGTTCGCCATAAAGGCCGGGCTGAAGCTCCGCCCGCGATGCTCACTGTGACAGGCCCGGCAGGTCAGGCCGACGGCCATGTGTTCTTTCGAGACGGATGAATTGAAGGCCGACGTCGTGTGACACGAGGCGCAGCCCTCTTGCATCGAGCCCTTCACCGCATGACAGGTCGTACATGAGCCGGCATTCGGCTGACGCGCGATGGCCGGCGTGAGCAAGAGGTTGTTGCGGGCATGCGCGGACGAAATCACCCCCGGCGAATAAGCGTCCTTGAAGGCGAAGGCGGCGACCACCGAGAGCAGCGTGATCACGATCGCGCCCCAGCCGAAGACCCCGACCGGCCAGGACCGTTGCAGGTCGCGCGTCGGCAGCCAGTTGAATTGGGCCTTGCCGAGCCGCCGGCCGCCTTTCGGTTTGAGCGGCGAATCCTCGGCCTTCTTGCCGGCCTCACGCTTGCGCGCGTCCCAGAAGATCTTCAGCGCCTGCTCGTCGGGCTTCGAGAGCAGGCTGGTGAAGGTCCCCGACATCGGGGAGAGCCGCCGGGTGCCTTGGGGTGTCGGCTTCTCCCGCTGCCCCTGCGGCACTTTGAGCAGCAGCGTCTTGCCGGCCTCGCCCAGCGGCGCGAGCGTGGTTGTGCCGGAGGCCTCGACCGGCAGCGGCTTGACGCTCATCTCAACGGACAGCGCCAGGCCGTCCGGGGTGTAGGTCGGTTGGAGGAAGAAGGGGCCGATCTGGATCAGATCGCCGTCGGCGAGCGGGGTGTTGTCGACCAACTCGCCGTTGAGCAGCGTGCCATTGGCCTCCGACAGGTTGAAGATGCAGTAGTCGCCGTTGACCTCCTTGATCCCGGCGTGCGTGCGCGAGACGGTCGGGTGGTTGAGCACCAGGTCGTTGCCGGTGAGCCGTCCGATCGTCAAGCCTTCGCTCTCAACCACCACCGGGTCGATGTCCAGGTCTTTGCGGGTGATGATGAATTTGTTGGTTGCCATAACAAAAGTGATGAGTGATGAGTGATGAGTGATGAGTGATGAGTGGCGATTGTCAACTCATCACTCATCACTCATCACTCATCACTGCTTTTGATTTATCGTCCGGCAAAATACACCACTTGGATGATGTGCACCAGCATGAGCGCGAGCATGAGCGAGGTCACCAGCACGTGGGGGGCCAGCCAGAGCTTGAGCACCTGGTGCAGGTAGATGAGCGCGTCCAGGCGCCGGTTCATCGCCGCCAATTCGACGACATGAAGGAAGCCCTCGCGGTCGGCCGCGGGCAGCCCCCCGGCCTCCCGCTCGAACTCGCGGCGCGCGGCCCTGGTCGCCGATTCTAAACTCTCACGCTTGAAGTACTGGCGCATCAAGTAACCGAAAGACAGGAAGTGTGGGAGCACCCGGCGCTGGATCAGCTCGCGCGTCTGATTTGACACCGCCGCCGTCGCCGCGCCGATCTCTTCGGCCAACTCCTCGCGCCGCGCCAGGAGGTCTTCGATCAGGAGCGGTTGGCCTTCGATCTTCGTCAGCATCCGCGGCGCAAAATAGTAGCAGAGGATCCCGAAGAGGCCGGTCAGGATGACCAGGTCAAACGAGATCATAAGCGCCGTCGTCAGCGGCCCTCCCGACCGCCGGCCCCCGTGCAAGAGCAGCACGATGCCGGCGATCACGCCGAGGTAGCTGTGCGCGAGCATCCAGTAGCGCAGCGGCCCGCCACGCTGCCGGTAGACCTGCCGCCGCACCGGATAAGCCATGACCCCAATGATGCCGGCCAGGCCGACGAAGCCCGTCAGCCAGCGCAGATTGAGCCAACTGCCGATGAGCGGCGTCCCCAGCCGGTAGCGCATCAGGCCCAGCACGGTGAGGGCCGTGAGCCCGAGCGTGAGGATCAATCCGATGGCGTGCGCGAGGCGCTTGCCGCGATCCTTGTGACTGACGTGGCGGGCGATGGCGTGCGTCGCGTCTCGGAAAACGAGCCCCTCGATCTGCTTGATCTCGGCGAAGTAGGTGTGCGGGTCGACGCGCAGGAGGGCGCCCGTCGGGCAATTCTCCTCGCAGCTATAAGCCTGCCGCTTCGACCCCGGCGGATTCAGGCTCGTCCCCGCGCACAGGTTGCACTTGACCGCCAGCAGGTCTTCCGTCTGCTCGACTGCTGCGGGCAGCGGATCAGACGCGAGGCGCAGCCAGCGTTTGATTGCGCTCACTGTGGCCCCTGCCGGCTTCGGCTTGCGCGGCACCATCGTGATGGCGTTGTAGGGGCACTGGGTGGCGCAATCGCCGCAGCCGATGCAGGTCTTCGGGTCGATGTCCACCTGGCCGCCCGGGAAGCGGCCGATGGCCCCCGTCGGGCACCCGGTCAGACACTCCGGGTCCTGGCAGTGCATGCAGACCGCAGGCGAGAGCAGACTCTGGAAGCTCGCCCCCTTCTTGAGCGAGACGGGCCGCGTGACATGGACGCCGCGTCGCAGCAGCCGCGATTGCCCGTGGATTTGGTGGCAGGCCATCGAACAGTTGCCGCAGCGCACGCAGAGGTCCATATCCATCAGCAGCAGGTTGGTGCCATCGACCAGGCCGGTGTCGATAATCTGCTCCTGCGCGGCGGCGATGGGCAGCGGCGGGTGCTGTTTGGCGGCCTCGGGCGGGACCGCGAGCGGGCCGAGCGCGGCGAGCAACTCTTCGCGCAGTTCCGGGTGCTGCTGGCGCAACCTGGAAATCGAGATCTCCAGCACTTCGGTGCGGCCAAGCAAGACCGCGGTCTGTGTCCAGTCGCCGTTGCGCATCAAGCCTTCGAGGCCGAAGCAGTGGGATTGGCCAATGTAACTCTCCCCGGCGGTTGCGTCCCAACTGAGGACTCCTTCGCTGCCGATGTGTGTGACCCGGGTGCGCGGGGCCAGGCGGGCCCAGCCCGATTTGAGCACGTAGATGCGATTGATCGGCTCGCCCTCGCGGAAGAGGACGTGGTTTTTAGAGTAGACGCGGAACTGTGAGACGGATTCGAGCTGCTTGATGACCTCGCTGCTGAGGTGCGTGGCCGCGCCCAAATCTTGCAGGGTCGCCGTCCGGCCGTAGCGGCGATAGGTGCTGTCGAGCGCTTCGCCGAAGCTGGAGAGTTTACGCAGCAGGCGAAGCGCCGGCCGCTGGACTTCGAGAATCTGCACCGGCGAGCCCTGCGGCGCCCGCACGGTCGCGGCCCGTGGCACGCCCGCCAGGACCGACATCTCGCCGAACTGGGCGCCCGTCGGCAGTTCGGCGACCTTCGCCTCACCGCCGGCGTTCTGGACGTAGACCTCGGCCTGCCCCTGCGTGACGAAGTAAAAAGAGTTGCCCCCCCACTCGCCCTCGCGCACGATCTCTTCGCCCGGGCCGTAGGTCAGCAGCCGCACGTAGGGCCCGACCTTCTTGCCGTTGTAGTTGCGGCCGTAGACGATGACCTCCAGGTCGATCTCATAATCGTAATGGCCCTCGTGCGCGGCAGTGATGCCGGAGATGGGGCTCAGTCCCCGAATCGCTTCGAGCACTGCGGTGTGCTTCGTGGTTTCTTGTGGCATTATCCCCTCTGGCTCGTCATTGAAATTCCCGCGTGCGACCCTGCAACCCTGCTCATCACCGAAGCGGAGCGGTCATCAAAGTGATGATTAATCATTAGGCGTTGTCCGGTGGAAAAGATCGCTTGCGTGACGTGCGGACATTTGTAAAACGATTATGTGAGTTAAGTCAATGGGTAAACTAAGTCTCTCAGGATTGTCATGGAACGACCGAGGGCGGCTTGGCCGAAGACTGGGCGATGGCTTACCATTGGGCGCCACCGGTCAGATCACATCACTGAATGTCGTAGGGTGCAGAATGTGGGCGAGCGCTTTCTCTTTATCATCAACCCGGCGGCGGCCCGCGGCTCGACGCTGCGGCTGTGGGCCGAGGCGCGGCGAGAATTAAGCCGGCGGGGCATCAAATTCACTGAGCATGTCACGGGCCGACCGGGCGAGGCCGTTGAAGTCACCCGCCAGGGATTGCAGAGTGGGGTCAGCCGCGTGGTGGCCGTCGGCGGCGATGGTACGCTCAACGAAGTGGTGAACGGTTATTTGGATGATGCCGGGCGGGCCATCAACCCAGCAGCCGCGGTGGGGCTGCTGCCCAGTGGGACCGGCTCTGACTTTCGCCGGTCGCTCGGTCTCAAGACCCGCGAGGAAGCAATTCGCCGGCTCACCGGGACCAGCACCAAACTACTCGATGCTGCCCGCATCGTCTTAAGGGGCCAGGACAGGAGGGCCATCGCCTCTCGTTTTTTGATCAACGTCGCCAGCTTCGGCCTCGGGGGCGATGTGGTGGCGTTGGTCAATGAATGGCGGGCCACGCTGCCGAGGTGGGTGGGCGGGCGGGTTCGCTTCATCGCGGCTGCCGTCCGGGCGCTCGAGCAATATCGAAACGTGCCCGTCCGCGTGCGCCTCGACGGCGGGCGCGAGGTCGAGATCAACAGCCACCTGCTCGTGGTCGCCAACGGCCGCTTCGCCGGTGGCGGGATGATGCTGGCGCCGCACGCCGAGTTGGACGACGGGCTGCTGGATGTCATTCTCACTGACCACGCCACCCGCCTCGACGTGATCAAAGAGTTGCCGCGCATCCAGCGGGGCGGCCACTTGAAGAACCCGAAGGTGACTGAGACGCGCGCCCGCGAGGTCTCTATCACCAGCGACGAAGCGCTCGCGGTAGATATTGACGGCGAGCTGGCAGGCTTTACGCCAGCGGATGTGACGGTCTTGCCTTCCGCCGTGCGGTTCGCGGTCTGATGGCAGTGAGACAGTTGTTGTTACGGTACGGGGAGCTGAAGCGACCTGGTGCTTCCGCAAAGAGCCGTTTGAGCCAACCGCAGGTCGCTCACGCTCCCCGTACTGTACCCAGGTTGCGTATTTCCTATCTTGGAGGGTCTATGAAACAAATATTAGCGGTGACCATCACCAGCCTAGTATTTTCATTCCTGCCTTTCCGCAGTTTCAGTAGCTTCACCCAGCCACCGACCTACGATCTGATCATCAAAGGCGGGCGGGTCTTGGACGGCACCGGTAATCCCTGGTTCGGTGCCGATCTTGGCATCAAGGATGGAAAGATCGCCGCGATTGGGAACCTCGGCACCGCCACCGCCAAGCGCACCATCGACGCGCAGGGCCTCTACGTCGTCCCCGGCTTCATCGACCTCCACTCACACGCCGACGAAGGGCTGGGCTCAGCCAAGACGAGCACCAACCCGAATATGGTGACGCAAGGCGTGACCACTGTGGTGGTCAATCAAGACGGCCGCTCGCCCTCGTCCATCGCGCAACAAAAAGCCCAGTACGAGCAGCAGGGGATCGGGACCAACGCGGTCCTGATGGTCGGCCACGGCACGGTCCGGGCCAAAGCCATGAAGAATGATTTCAAGCGCCCCGCCACCAGCGCCGAGATCGAAGAGATGAAGAATCTCGTCAAGCAAGGCATGGAGGACGGCGCTTACGGCCTGAGCGCCGGGCTCGAGTACGTCCCGGGCAGGTGGAGCACCACCCCGGAGCTGGTCGAACTGGCCAAGATGATCGCGCCTTACCGAGGCTTCTACATTTCGCACGAGCGGAGCGAAGGGCGAGACCCGATGTGGAAGAATGCCTCCGACCCGGCGCCGTCAGTCGATCTGATGCAAGCCGTCAAAGAGACCATCGAGATCGGCGAGAAAGCCGGAGTGACGGCAGTCGCCTCGCACCTCAAAGCCAAGGGCGCCCTGTTCTGGGGCAGCAGCTTTGCCGCCACCCGGCTCATCGCCGACGCGCGGGCCCGCGGCGTCCAGGTGTATGCCGATCAGTATCCTTACCCAACTTCGGGTTCAGACGGCCAGACGGTGCTCATCCCGCTCTGGGCTCTGGCTGACGAAGGTGAAGATGCGGGCGGACAGTTGGGACAACTTTCAAGGACTCGCTCGGAGAGCTTCGCCAGAAACAAAGAGAACTTCTCGGGCAGGCTGAGCGTCCCGGCGGTGAGGGAGAAGATCCGGCTCGACATCGAACACGAGATCGACCGCCGCGGCGGCCCATTCAACATCATCGTCTACGAGTTCCCCAAGCCCGAGTACATCGAGAAGTCCCTCGGCCAGATCGCCGAGATGCGGAAAGAAGACCCGGTGGACACGGCGATCTGGATTCAACTCAACGGGCTCAACCGGCCAGGCGGCGCGCGGATGCGCGGGTTCTCGCTGGCCGAGGTCGACATCGAGCACATCATGCAGCAGGAGTTCACCGCCACGTGCAGCGACGCCGGCACCGTCGCGCTCGGCGACGGCATCCCGCACCCGCGCTTCTACGGCACCTTCCCCCGCAAGCTCCGCCGCTACGTCTTCGAGCGAAACATCATCTCGCTGCCCTTTGCGATCCGTTCCATGACTTCGCTGCCGGCGCAGATCATCGGCCTCCAAGATCGCGGGCTGCTGAAAGAGAACTACTGGGCCGACGTCACCGTCTTTGACCCGAAGAAGATTGCCGAGCGGACGACTTACGTCAACCCGCACCAGTACGCCGACGGGGTGCCCTACGTGATAGTCAACGGCGAGCTGGCGGTGGACGAAGGAAAGATCGCCGGCAAGTTACCCGGCAAAGTGTTGACCCCGCCCAAGCGTCAGTAGGTGGGCGATTGGCAACGCTACCCCTATCTTGAGCATCTGAGCGCTTCCGGCGGTAAGTTTCGTCCGCAAACGAACTCTACCGGGGGGTGCTCAGAAACTTAATTTATGCCCGTTGAAAGTATAGTGAATCGTTCGGCGACATTAGCTCTTTCCTGATACGCAACCAATCCTGAAAGCCTGGTTGCGCACGGTCGCGCCTTTAAGCTCTCTAGACCACCATCTATGTTATCTACCTCAAGCTTTGATAGTGGGTTATCCGTCCTGAGCATCGCCACCTTTTTCTGACACACATTGGGCGATAAACAGGGGACTGCAAGGGAGGAGGGAATAGTCATGCTGGCGCTGAGTGTTCGCCTATTTGGGAAATTTTGTATCCGACGCCATGAGCGGATCTTGGATGGACTCGATGCTCACAAGCTGCAGGAGCTGTTTGGCTACTTGCTACTCTACCGTCAGACGCCTCATCCCCGCGAAAGTTTAGCCGCTCTCTTGTGGGGTGAGAGCCCGACTGCGCAGTCGAAAAAGTACCTGCGACAAGTCCTCTGGCAGCTTCAGCACGTACTGAATCCGCGAACCGACGCCACCAGCGAACCAGTTTTGCGCCTTGAGCCCGATTGGGTGCGTCTCAATCCCAGGGCAGACCTGTGGCTCGATGTTGCGGTCTTCGAGCAAGCGTTCGCGCAAGCGCAGGGCGTACCCAGCGCGCAACTCGAGGCCACCGCCGCACAAGCGCTGCAGGAAGCGGTCCAGCTTTACCAGGGAGATTTGCTGGAGGGCTGGTATCAGGATTGGTGCCTGTGTGAGCGTGAGCGGCTTCAGAATCTGTATCTCGCCATGCTCGATAAGCTGATGGGTTACTGCGAAGCCCATCAGGAATATGAGATCGGCCTGGCCTATGGAGCGCGCGTCCTGCGCTGTGACCGGGCAAGCGAGCGCACTCACCGGCGGCTGATGCGGTTGCACTATCTGGCCGGGGACCGCACCGCGGCCCTGCGTCAGTACCAGCGCTGCATCGCCGCGCTCGAAGAGGAACTAGGTGTCAAGCCGGCCAAACGCACGGTGGCGCTCTACGAGCAGATTCACGCCGACCAGTTCGAAGCTCTCCCCCCTGCTCAGACCCAGACCACACTTCAGATGGCTACCGTTCCGCTACCGGAAGTCCTTGACCGGCTCCAACAACTCCGGGCGATTTTGAGCGACATTCAACAGCAAGTGCAGCGTGAGATTCAAGTCGTCAAGTTGGCTTTGCATGGCCGTCGCTGATCCCGATCATCTTCAGCCACCAGGCCGCCATCCTGCTTGGACCCGCCCACCAGCCCGCGAGACTTCAGTCCGCGAGACGCGCTGACAGACGCCCAAGAGACGCTGCGAAGGTTTCAGGTTTGCTACCCTTGCCAATCGTCAGGCCGCTGTTTTGGCAGCCAAAGCCGCGAGCCTAACTGAGCGGGCAAGCCCTGACCCCCAATCAATCTATGGATGGGGCAGTGATGGAGCCACCTGAAACCAATACCCAATCCTTCATTGTCAAGCTCTGGCTCGAAGAGATTGATGAAGACGTGGGCAGGATCACGTGGCGCGGCCACATCACTCACGTGTCCAGCGGCGAGCGGCGCTATCTGAAAGACCTGGACGGGATCGCAGACTTCATTGCCCCTTACCTGGAAAGGATGGGGGCGCGATTGGGCAGACGTTGGCGGGTGAGGCAATGGCTAGATGGGTGGCGACTGTCACGGATGAGAAAGGGTTGAGTGCGGGCAAGGTGGACCGGCCCCTTCGCTCGCAGGTTCTCACGCAGCGGAACCATCAACCGGCGACTCTGTTGGCGATTCAAAAGGCCAGTGCGCCCCGAAGGGAAGATCGCCGGGTTGCCGGCACGTCGCGCCAGCCCAATGGCTGATGATTAGCTTCAAGGCTCCGACGATGCGGAGCATCAAACTTTAGTCGGGGCATTAAGCCGGTTCGCAACCCACATTGAGGAGCGGCCTGCCGCCAGCCCCGAGCAGGAGTCTCGGCCGTGGCCGCACTCGCTGGAGCGCTGCCGCCTGACGCCCTTCGCAGAGCGGTGCTTAGTCATTTGTCTCGCACCGGGGCTGGAGCGCAACCGGGTCATTTTCAAATTTAAACTCGCTGTTTAGCCGGATGCCAGCAAGAACACGAAAGACACGGCAGCCACAAAAAACACGGAAGGGCGCCAGCAAATCACGAATGGTGTCCGGGCCTGCCGTCTCCGCTACGGCGAGCGGCTCACTCGCGCTGAAGAGTGATGATTCAAAAGCTGCACCAGGCTCGCTGGTGCGCAGGAGGTGGCGACGAATGAGTTTGAGAATTACCAACAACACCAATCAACTATTACTCGTCCCGCTCAACAGTGGCGAGACCATCTATCTCGCGCCGGGTGAATCATCAGACCCTGTTGACGAGGTGGAGACCAAAGACAACCAGAAGATCGAGAAAATGTCGCGAGGCGGTTTGATCGAAGTAGCGCCAGTTGACGACCAAGAGGCGGCGGCTGGCGCCCCTCCATCGCGCAAAAAGCCCAAGCCCTAGCGCGAAATCAAAGGGCGGCCAGGTGAGCATTTCCTTCGCCGCGGCAGGCGCCGAGAGCGCGACCGGGAACGCCGAGAGACGCTGGCTGCTCGGCGGTTCCTCCGCGTTGGCGATGGTCAAAAGGCAGTGGACACTGTGACCCCGCGCGACAACGCGTGCGCGGCAGCAGGCACGGATCAAGAACCAGCACTTTCGAGTCAAAGGAGAGAAGCAATGGAACTGTTGCATCCGGGGGTGTACATCCAAGAGGTTCCGAGCGGGGTGAAGCCGATTGAAGGCGTCAGCACTTCCACGGCGGCCTTCATCGGCAAAGCCGAAAAAGGCCCACTTGACCGGGCCCTCATGGTAACCAGCTTTACTGAGTTTCAAGCCAACTATGGCGACTTCCTTAATGACAGCTATCTCGCCCACGCTGCGCTGCAATTTTTCAACAATGGCGGCAAACGGCTCTACGTGGTGCGAATCGCCAAGAACGCGAAGGCCGCCGACATCAGTCTCAACGACCGCAAGTCTACTCCCGCGAAGACGCTCACCATCACCGCCAGCAGCGAGGGGGAATGGGGCAATGAACTCGATGTCGAGATCGCTAACGGGACGAGGGATCCCAGCAACGAGTTCAGGATTAACGTCAAGAGTGGCGGGGCCACCCTCGAAACACACGATAACCTCAGCATGGATTCGGCGGCAAAGAACTTTGTGGGAAACGTGATTGCCGCAAATTCAAGGTTGATCCGTATTACGGTCAGTACTAACGACACAGCCGAGAAGGGGACAAGTGTCAGCGGGGCTAACCCAGCCACGACGTTGCAAGCCAACCAGCTAAAGATGATGATCAACGTCAATGGCGACGGCCCGCAGTTGATCAAGCTGGCTGATTCTCCTATAACGGGTGGCAATGAGATCGCCGCAGCCATTCGAACTGCGGTTCAGGCTTTGACGCCCTTGCGCAGCACAACGGATAAAGACGCTTTGATGAAATTTGCGGCTACTTTCTCCCCCTCCCCAGGTGGTTACACCTTGACCTCCGGCGTAGGAGGGAAGAGCTCCTCTGTGGAGGTCTCAAACGCTCCTGCCGATAATGCCGCCACCTCGCTCAACTTGGGGAAAACGAACGGCGGCGCTGAGCAAACTGGGGCGGCGGTATTACGGCCCGCCTCGGGAACTTACAACGTGGGTGATAGCACTAAGGGCGGTGCCGTCATCGACGTGACGCCTGGCAGCGATGGCGCAACACCACAAGACCCCGATTACATGAACGGTTTCTCGCTGCTGGATCGCGTGCGTGATGTCAACCTGGTGGCGGTGCCGGGCAGTGGCACCAAGGCGATGGTGGACTTCGGCGTCAATTACTGCCGCCAGCGGACAGACTGTTTCTTCATTGGTGATATGGACAAGTTCGAAGACACGAAGGAAGCAGCGCAGAACTTTGTCAATGGCCTGACAGTCAAGAGTTCGTATGGGGCCGTCTACTTCCCCTGGTTGCGCGCGACCGATCCGACCGGAGTGTCGCCGGAACCGATTAAGCTTCCACCGTCAGGTTATGTGGCTGGCCTGTACGCCCGCATTGACGCCAAACGCGGCGTCTGGAAAGCGCCCGCCGGCACAGAAGCGAACATCGGCGGCGCCGTCGGGTTGCTGAGTGAGATCAGCGATGCCGAGCAGGACACGCTCAATCCGCTTGGGGTCAATGTGATTCGCAAGTTCCCGGCTTCCGGCCTGGTCATTTGGGGCGCGCGCACGCTCGCGACTCAAAGCGATCCGGAGTACCGCTACGTCCCGGTGCGGCGCACGGCCATCTTTTTGGAGCAGAGCATCTACAACGGTATTCAATATGCGGTCTTCGAACCCAACGATGAGCCGCTCTGGGCCAGCCTGCGCCTCAACATCACGGCCTTCATGCTGCTGCAGTTCCGCGCCGGCGCCTTCCAAGGCCGCACGCCGAATGAAGCGTTCTTCGTCAAGTGCGATAACCAGACCACCACGCAGGCCGACATCGACGCGGGCATCGTCAATATTCTGGTCGGCTTCGCGCCCTTGAAGCCGGCGGAATTTGTGGTGCTCAGACTCACCCAGAAGGTGGGGCAGCCGGCCGCTTGAGCGCGGACTGGCACCAACTCAAGGAGTAGACCGAGATGGCTAAATTCACCGTCAACCCGAAGCGCTACGATCCTTATCGCAACTTCAAGTTCAAAATCAAAATTGACAACCAATACGTGGCGGGTTTGAGCAAGTGCACCGCGCTCAAGAAGACGACCGAGATGGTCGAGTGGCGTGAGGGCGGCGATCCGAGCACCACGCACAAGCTGCCCGGCAAGACGAAGTACGACGCGGTCACGCTCACCGCCGGCGTCACCCACGACACCACGTTCGAGGCCTGGGCGAACCTGGTCAATAACTTCCAAGGCGACGCCGCCATGTCGCTGAAGAACTTCCGCAAGAACATCATCATTGATGTCTTCAATGAGGCGGGCCAGGCCGTGCTCTCCTACCACGTCTTCAACTGCTGGGTCTCCGAATACCAGGCGCTGCCGGAACTGGACGCCTCGGCCAATGCCGTCATGATCCAGACCATCAAGCTGGAGAACGAGGGCTGGGAGCGCGACACCAGCGTGACCGAGCCCCAGGAGACATAACGCGTGGCTGGGGCGGTTCACACCGAGCAAGCGGTAATTGACGGGCCGCCTGCCGCAACACAGACGCGCGAGCGCGGCGGTGCGGCCCAGGCTGACGAGACCCGCTCGCCGCTGACGGAAATCCCTGAGGCCGGTCTCTTCGTGCTCCCCGGCGGCTATGTCGGGGACGACGGCGTCAACCACAGTGAAGTGGAACTGTCGCCGGTGACGGGAAGGGAGGAGGATCTGCTGACTGACGTGCCGCCGCATACATGCACGGCCAGTGCCATTACCTGCTTGTTGTCGTGCTGCCTCAAACGTGTCGGCTCGCTGTCTCCGGTGCCAGTCTTGGTCGTGCGGGACTTACTGGTGGGTGACCGCGAGTACTTGATCGTCAAGCTGCGCGAGATGACGTTTGGCCCCCAGGTGGACGCGGTCATAGGTTGCGCCAACGCCCTTTGCGGACGACCGATGGACATCGCGTTTTCGCTTGCCAACCTCGGCCTCGAGCGCCGGCCGGTGACGCAACGTTTCTTCGCGCAGCGATTGTCTCCCACCGTTATGTCTCGGGAGGGCGACGCGGCGCAGGGTGCCGCAGAGATGGAGTTTCGCTTGCCCACCGGCGCCGACCAAGAAATACTCGCGCCGCTGTTCCAGGCGGATGAGACGCGGGCGGTCAATCAACTGCTGGCGCGCTGTGTGCGGCGTATTGGTGCCTGCACCCAGATTGATGAAGCAACGATCGCTCGGTTGTCTGAAGACACACGACGTGAGATCGAAGCAGGGATGGAACGGCTCGCGCCGCAAGTGGCAATCGAGTTGGATTTGATCTGTCCGGAATGCCAAACCGCCTTCGTCACGGCGTTCGATTTCACGGCGTTTTTCCTGGCGGAGATGAAAGCCAACTTGCGCCACCTGGAGCGCGAAGTGCACCTCCTCGCCTGGCATTATCACTGGTCGGAACGCGAGATCTTGTCGCTCACCCGCAAGAGACGGCAGCGCTACATCAAGCTAGTGGACGAGGAACTGGAGCGGCTCAGTTGAGCTGAGCGTCGATTGAGAATCCGGGATGACTGCCCAAGCCACGCCAAGCTATTTGATCAACGTCCTGCGCAGCGGCGCGCGGCCCTTTGCGCAGGTCGTCCGTGGTCTCGGTTGGCCCGCCGCGCGGACGGCCTCAGCCCAGTCGTTTGATCAGTCCTCACAGCGTCTTTCATCGGCTCCCGCGGCGCCCCGCGAATTTTCGCCGTCCAATCCAGACGAGCCCTCCACGTTGCGGCGATCCGAGCCGAGACCAATGGCGGTTGATTCACCAACCGCTCAGGGTCTGACGGATGACGGCGCCGCCGAAATGACGGAGATGGCCGTGCCCGTACTGGCCCCGTCCGGGCCGCTCAATCAGCTCGCGGCGCCGCAGCCAATCGTCGCGGAACCAATCGCACCTCCGGCGACGGAAACAGCAGCCACGCCCGGCCTACACGCGAGCAAGGTGGCCGAGCAAGTCTCCACACAGCCGGAGCCGCAAGAGGCGAGCCCGCAAGAAGCGAGCAGCGCCATTGCTGTGCCTGTGCCCGGCTCAGAGGCCCCGCCCCCATTGCCGCAATCGCCTGAGCTAGCGGGAGCAGCCCGGTTCGCATCCTCGCCAGCGCCGAACTTTGACCTTTCACCTGATTCGTCGCCGCCCGCCGCCGAAGCGCAGACGCAGGAGTCATTGTGGCCGAGCCCGCCCGCGCCGCAGCCATTCGCCCCACCGGAATCAATCCAGCCGGTGCCCGCCGCACTGCCGGATCGGCGATCTCAGCGCAGGCCATTGAGCGAGACGAAAAGAGACCTGATCACCTCTGAGCCGGTGACGCACACCGGAGTTTCATCAAACTCGCCGCAGCCAGCCACTGAAGCGCAAGGGCGAGAGCCATCGCGGCTGAGTCAACAGCCGCCACGGCCATTCGTGCCACCCACATCGATCCAGCCCGCGCTCACTCCGGATCGGCGGCCCCAACGCGCGCCGTCCGGTGGGACGGAAAGAGGCTCGGTCGTACCTGAGTCGGCACCAGACGCCGGTGGCTCGGCTAGCTCGCCGCGGCCAACAGCCGGAGCACAAGTGCAAGAGCTACCGTGGCCGAGCCCACGACCGCTGCGATCATTCGCGCCGCCGGACGCGATCAGCTCGGCGCCCACTCCGCAGGCTGATCACTCCGCACCGCGCGAGCCATTCAACGCGCCACGCGAGCCGTTGGGCAGAGTTGAAGCTTCTCTCTCCGCGCCGACCGTGCACAGACTGGAAGCGAGAGAGAGGGAGCCGAAACCGCGCGAAGTTTTTCCGGCGCCGGCCAGTGAGCCGGTTCTCAGGGACACCGCGCGCGCTCACGGCCTGCCGCCTCGCCGAGAGAGGGCGCCGAAACTGACGATCCAGCGGCTGGACATTCACATCATCAATCAGAGTGGGCAGACCCCGGCGCCGCCTGTCCACCCGGCTCCGCGCGCGGCCACGGTGGCGCAGGAGGCACGGGATATTTTAGACCGCCACCTGCTGGGGCGTTTTGATCTGAGCTGAGAGTACACGATGAGTTATTTGGCAATCGGCGCGGTGACCAACGCGATCGCCGTGCTGCTCGAAAATAAATTGAATAAGCCGCCGCGCTTGGGTGAGAGCCTCAAGGTGCAAGTCACCGCGCTTCCGCCTAACGACGAACGTGTGGAGGGTGACAACAGCGTCAACCTGTTCTTGTACCGCATTGCCGAAAGCCCGTTCGCCAAGAACGTTGATTGGCCCGGTGATCGCGGCAGCCCTGGAATCAAGCGGCCACCGGTAGCGCTCACGCTGCATTACCTGCTCACCGCTTATGCGAAAAAGGCTGCCGACGCGCGGGCGCGGGATGACATTACGGCGCACCAGATTCTGGGCAACGCGCTGGCGATCTTGCACGAGCATGCGGTGCTCAATGACGTCCATGACAGTGATTTCGATGCCGATCTCACGATCCATTTTGCGCCCGAACTGCGCGACGCGTTCGACAAGATCAAGATTACCTTCTCGCCGATCTCACTGGAGGAGTTCTCCAAAATCTGGACGGGGCTGAGCAAGGCCTACCGCCTCTCGGTGGCCTACGAAGTTTCGCTCGTCCAGATCGCGCCGATCGTCCCGGCGCCGATGCCCGGCCCGCCGGTGCAACAAACTCACTTGCAGGTCGCGACGCTGAGCGCTCCGGTGATCACGGCTCTCGAGCCGCCGGCGGGGCCGGCCGATGCCCAGATCACCATCCAAGGAAGCGGCTTCAAAGAAGGCGGGAGAACGACCAGCGTCACGGTGGGCGAGACGACGTATGCGGAGACGGACCTGGTCAGTGTGACCGCGCAAGAGATTGTGCTCAAGCTGACCAAACCGATGCAGCACGGCCCGCAGCAGAGCGTCATCGTCACGGCTGGCGGTCGGGAGAGCGCGCCGGCTGTCTATCAGGTGGAGCCCTGGATCAGCGCCTTGCAACCGTTGCGCGGCGTGACCGGCATTCCGCTCACCATTCTTTGTGAGTTACCAGCCGGAGCCGCCGTCAGCGTCGAATTTAAGGACCCGGTCAAACCTGGTGAGCCGCTCAAGGCCGACATCCTTGATGCGGGGCGCAAGTCCGTGCGCGTGACCGTGCCGGAGGTCACCACCAACGGCCACTGGTCAGTGGTGTTGGTTGTGAACAATGGGGCACCACGGCGGAGCAACGAGCGTTTCTACGAGGTGCTGCCCGGCATTCAATCCGTGAGCGTCACGCACAGCGGGGAGAAGACTATCATTACCATCACGGGCCAGCGCCTCAAAGGCGATAACGTGCAGGTGAGGTATGGCCAGCTCCTGATCTATAAAGGCGCGAATGATAATTCAACCGGAGTGACAGTCGAGGTGGCACACGATCCGCACGCCGATCAGGCCGATCAGCCGGTCTCGGTGATCGTGGATGGCCGCGAATCATCCGCCTGGCCGCCGCGCCTGGAGCGCATTGAGCCGCCGGAAGCGTTTCCGGGCGAACGGGTCACGCTCTTCGGCAGCGGTTTGAGCGGCCGGGAGGTCGTCGTTCGTTTCGACACGATCGACGCCACTGCTGGCCCGCACGCCTATGCGAGCCAAGTCAGTGTGGCCGTGCCGGCGCGCCTGGCGGCGGGCGCAAAGCAGGTGCGCGTGAGAGTCGATGGCACAGAGACCAACAACCTCAAGTTCAAGGTGCGCGCATGACAAAACCAACGATGTCACCTTACGCGAACAGTTGGGAGCACCTGCGGGCGGAGCTGGGCTATCTCGCCTTGCTGGTGCGGCGCGAAGTGCAGAGGTTCAAGCAGGCCGCACGGGCAGACCAGCCGGAGATTTTCAGGGGGATGTTTATTTCCGAAGGCGAGATCGAACAATTGCTCAGCGCCCTGGCTGAGCCGCCGCCCGTCGCTGAGACCACCGAAGCCGCGGCGCTGCGACGCGAGATCGCGCAAAGGAAACAGGCCAGTCTGGAGCAAGGCATCTTCCTGACGCTGCCGCGTCTGGCGCACCTGTTCGGCTTGACGCCTTTCGAGGAGCAAGCCGTGCTCATCTGTCTCGCGCCGGAGTTGGACCTGCGTTACGAGAGGCTCTATGCCTATTTGCAGGATGATGTCACGCGCAAGCAGCCAGGCGTCGAGTTGATCTGCCGGCTGTGGCGCGCCACCCCGGAAGAGAAGCTGCCAGTGCGGGCCTTCTTCTCGCCGCAAGCGCCGCTCTTCCGCGCCCAGATTCTCCGGTTTCTGGAGGGTGACGAGCGCCCGCTCCCAGCGCGCTTGCTCAAGCTCGACGAACAAGTGGTCAATTATTTACTGGGCACCGGCAGCCTGAGCCAGGAGCTAGCGGCTTGCTGCCGGTTGACCACCGACCTGAGTGAGCTGCAGAACTTGCGCTGGCCGGAGAGTTTGAAGGCGCAGCTCGTGGCGGTGACGAAGAATCACCTGCACGGGCCGCGGCCCGCGCCACGCCGGTTGATCCACCATTTTTACGGCCCCACCGGGACTGGCAAAAAAGCGCTGGCCGGCGGCATCTGCCGCGAGCTCGGCGTGCCGCTGCTCGGCGTGGACCTGCGCGAGGCGCGGCTGCGTGCGTCCCAGTTTGAAGAGATGCTGCGCCGCACTTTGCGTGAGGGGCTGTTGCAGCCGGCCGCCATCTACCTCGAACATTTCGATCAGGTGCTCGGAGACGAACCGCAGGCCATCTCCGAGCAGCGGAGCGTGGCACGTGCGATTGACGAGTTCTCCTGGCTGACCTTCATCGCCACCGAGAGGAACTGGGAGCCGCGGGGTTTGTTCCAAGACCATCTCTGGCTGAGCGTCGAGCTGCCGGCGCCGGACTTGATGACGCGGGTTGAGTTATGGGCGGCGCTCGCGGCGGGCCAAGGCGAGTTCGCGCCGGAGGTGGATTGGGGCGGATTGGCCACGAAGTTCCGGTTGACGCCGGGGCAGATGCGAGATGCTTTGATCGCCGCGCGCAATCACGCGCAACTGCGCGCTGGCAGCGGCTCAGCGCTCACCCCGATGATCACCCTGGAGGATCTCTCTCTCGGCTGCCGCGGGCAATCGAATCAGAAGCTGAGCACGCTCGCGCGCAAGCTCGTGCCGCGCAAGGATTGGAGCGACATCACGCTGCCCACCCATGCGCTCGCGCAACTACGCGAACTGTGCGACCAGGTCAAACATCGCCAGACGGTCTATGGCCACTGGGGCTTCGGCCACAAGCAAACACTAGGCACAGGACTCTGCGCGCTCTTCTACGGGTTGAGCGGGACGGGCAAGACGCTGGCCGTCGAGATCATCGCCCACGAGCTGCGGTTGGAAGCCTTCAAGGTGGATCTCTCGACCGTGGTCAGCAAATACATCGGCGAGACCGAGAAGAATTTGAGCAGGGTTTTTGCCGAGGCGGAGACCAGCAATGCGATTCTCTTCTTTGATGAGGCGGATGCGCTCTTCGGCAAACGCTCGGAGGTTAAAGATGCGCACGACCGCTACGCGAACATCGAGATCAGTTATCTGCTCCAGCGCATGGAAGAGTTCGACGGCCTGGTGATTCTGGCGACCAACTTGCGCAAGCACATTGACGAAGCCTTCTTCCGGCGCATGCACTTCGCCGTCGAATTCCCGCTCCCGGACGAAGGCCACCGCTACCGCATCTGGCGGCAGCATCTGCCTGCATCCGCGCCGGTCGCCGACGACATTGATTTCGATTTTCTGGCCAGCCGTCTCAATCTCGCCGGGGGCAACATCCGCAACGTCGTGATCAATGCCGCGTTTCTGGCGGCGGCCAACTCCGGCGTCATTCACATGGAGCATTTCATCCGCGCGGCCAAGCGTGAGTACCAGAAGATCGGGCGGCTCTGCACGGAGGCCGATTTTGCGCCGTATCACGCCTGGCTCAAGGAGGGTTGAGCGATGGCCGAGAGAGGGTACAGGGATGAGCCAAACGTCGAGTTCGGCGAGGTCAGTTTGACGATCCTCAACGGCAGCCATCATGCGTCACGCGCCGAACGGATCGCGCGGCTGACGTTCGATTACGTGCGCGAGCTAATGGAGCTCCCGCTCCATCAGCTCGGCGCGGACCTGACCATCGCGCGTTTGGAAGTGCCGCCGATTCAGGTCTCGCTCGACACGATGGATGACGAGGCCGTCGCACGCGCGGGCGCCGAAGCGATCTATCGCGCCTTGCAAGGGGCACAGTGAACCACAGAGCAAAGGAGCCTGACTGAGAGATGCCAAGCGGTTTCAGCAATCAAGCGAAAATCCTGCGCGGCGCGTTTGTCGAATTCGGCATCAGTCTGCCGCCGCTGATCGTCGTCTTTCAGTTCAACCCGCTGCTGATTACGCGCGCGCACACGGCGACGGTCAATCGGCCCAAGACATCAGAGACACAGGGGACGCGGAACCTGGGTTCCCGCCAGCAAAAAAAAGACCTGCCCAAGTCTCTGATTCGTCCTGCCGGGCAGACGATCACGGTCAACCAGGAGACGCTCAACTTCGATATCCGTCTCGATGCGACCGACAAGCTCAACGCGGGTGACACCCTCACCGAGCAATTCGGCATCACACCGCAACTGTCAACTTTAGAATTGATGATGTTGCCGAAGGGCGAAAGCTTACTGAGCGGGGCGGTCTCGGCGCTGCTGGACAGTGCGAAGGAGGCTTTCACCTTCGTTGATCAGGCCAAGAACCCGCCGGTCATCCTCTTCGTCTGGGGCCGCAAGAAAGTCCTGCCGGTCAACATCAAAAGCATGATGATCAAGGAGGAAGAGTTCAGCGTTGATCTCAACCCGATCCGCGCGACGGTGACGGTGGAGCTCGAAGTGATTGAAGGAGCCAATGCGCCCTTCCTCCGCGCCAAAGCGCTCAAGGAAGCCATGTCGCTGCTCAATCTCGCCAACCTCGGCGACATCGCCAACACCATCGTGCCGGGGTGATTATGTTCAGCAAAGGTTCACGCTATCGCAATCTGCCCGAATCGAGCGCGCTCACGGCCCAGGGCGAGCGGCTGCGCGGCAAAGAGCTGCGTGTGATTCCGCCCCGCCCGGGCCGCTTCCTCCACCTCGTGCGCGACGGCGATCGTTTGGACTTGCTCGCCTTCAAGTATTACGGCGACCCGGCGAAGTGGTGGCAGATCGCGGACGCCAATCCGGAGTTCGAGTTTCCTCCCGACCTGCTCGACCGCCGCCCCGTGGTCGAAGAGCGCCTGGCGCTGACGCCTCAAGGTTTCATCGCCCGCTTCGATGACCTGCTCAAGGATCTGCGCCAACAGGGCGAAGTCCATGCCGGTGAAAGCAGCTTGTTTGATGACACAACGATTCCGCGCCCGCCGGATTTTCTCGCATCCACCGTCGTGGTCATTTATCCGCCAGCCACAGACACACGCGGCAAGATCCTCGACCGAATCAATCAAGACTTTCATTTATTGCGCACCTTCGCGTGGACCCAAGTAGACCAGACGGGAGCAAACCAGACGGCGGAAGCCTTCACCTTCGATGATCGGCAGGTGAAGTCAAAGTGGCAGGAGATGACTGCCACTTTAGCCAGTAAGCCGGGCATGTTGGCAGTGCAGTCCATGATCACGGAGGCCACTTTGCAGGTGGTCTATCACAGCAGAAGGCTGTCGCGTGGAGGCATCCTCGATGTGATCAAAGCGCACGGCTTTTTTGTCCAGGACGCGCAGTCAGCAGTCCTGTTGCGAGCTGGAGCGAAGATGATCATTCCACCAAATCAAATTGTGTAGCTGAACTTTTCCGGATGGGCGCGCGACGTGACACAGATTGCGGCCACAATCAAACTTGACGATGAAGACGCGCCGGACTTCTTCGCTTCGTTGCTGGAGATGGAGGTGGAGGAGGATCACCGGCTGGCGGCGATGTTCCGCCTCAAGCTCGCCATGCATCGGCAGGCCGATGGCCTGTGGAGTTTCCTCGACGACGAGCGGGTCAAGCTCTGGAGCCAGGTGGTGATTGCGGCCCAGGTGGGCGACGAAGAGACGGAGTTGATCACGGGCTACATCACGCAACTCAAACCGCACCTGGACCCGGACGAGAACCAATGTTGGCTGGAAATCTACGGGCTGGATGCAAGCAGCTTGATGAGCGTCGAAGAGAAGATCAAGGACTGGCCGAACAAAAGCGACAGCGACATCGCGCGGGAGGTGTTCGCGACTTACAGCCTGACGCCCGCAGTCGACGACACTGGCGTCGTGCACGACGAAGCCGTGGCCACGATCATTCAGCGGGAGACCGACATTCAATTCCTCAAGCGGCTCGCCCGGCGCAACGGCTTCGAGTGCTTCGTCGCAGGCGACCAGGGCTTCTTCCGCAAACCGGTCCTGAGCAAGCCGCCGCAGCCGGTGCTGGCGATCCACTTCGGCGCGGAGACCAACCTCGTCTCCTTCGATGCCAAACTCAACGCGCTCCGCCCGACCGCCGTCGAGATGCATCAGCTCGATACCATCGCGAAAGAGCTGCAAGACGCCGTCGCCGAGAGTAACGAGCAGCGCCAGCTCGGCCGCGATGGCGCGCTATCGCTCACGCCGCCGCAGAGCGTCTCGGCGCGCCTGTTCGTCAGACACGCCGTCGCGACCAGCCAGCCGGAGATGCAGAACCTCTGCCGCGCCCTGTTCGATGAAGCGGAATGGCTGATCGAAGCGCGGGGCGAGCTTGACAGTGCGCTCTACGGCGCGGCGCTGCGCGCCAAACAATTGGTGCCGATCAAAGGCGTGGGGGAGACCTTCAGCGGCGTCTATTACGTCACCAGCGTCAAGCACGTGTTCACCGTGGACAACTACGTCCAGCATTTCACTGCGCGCCGCAACGGGCTGGCGCCAAGGCGGGGCGATTTTAGCGGCGGCTCATTGCTCGGAGGTCTGCTATGAATGGCGACTTGCTGGCGCGGCTGGTGGAGAAGGTCGAGGGGCGTTTCTACGGCAAGTACCGGGCGGTGGTCGTGGACAACGCAGACCCGGAAAATCGCGGGCGGTTGCGGCTGCGCATTCCCAGCGTGTTGGGCGGCGACGTGGTCTCCGGCTGGGCGCTGCCGTGCGTGCCTTACGGTGGGGCGGCAGATCAAGGCTTCTTCTTCATTCCTGAAGTGGAGGCCACCGTCTGGGTGGAGTTCGAGGCGGGCGATCTGGATTACCCGGTCTGGGTCGGGACGTTTTGGGGCAAGCCGGGCGGCGCAAGTGAAGTGCCCAAACCGACAGATGCACAATCGCCGCCCACGCGGAAGATCATCCGGACAGTGAAGGGCAGCAGCATCGAGATCGAAGACAAAGACGGCGAAGAGGTCTTCATCATTCAATACAATGATGGCAGCAAACAGAACACCGTCACGATGAATAAGGACGGCATCCTGATCAAGGATGCTAAGGATGATAATGACAGCAACAAGATCACGCTAGATGCAAACGGCACGACCTTCGAAGACAAAAACAAAAACAAGATCACGTTGAATCAGAGCGGCGTTGTCATTGAGGACAAGAACCAAAACAAGATCGAAATGACAGCTTCTGCGATCAACATCTTTCCTGCTGTGGCCTGCAACTTAGGAAGCGCGGCGGTGAATATGGTCAACAATCTGCCCGCGTGTCTGTTTACCGGCGCACCGCACGCGATGGACGCCAAAGGGCACGCGAAGTTTTTGAAGTGACAGTGGGCGATGGCCAAACCAACGGCTAATGAGATCAAAACAAATATTCAAGCGCAGGATGCCGCAGTTTGGGATCGGGCCGACGCGCGTCCGGCAGGGCTGGATCAGTTTGAAGACGATTTGGCCAAAGCGATTGCCGCTGCCTGGTCGGATGTTGAGAGCGGTCTGGCCATTGCCTCGGTTCCCGTCACGGGCGGTTCGTCTCCGCCGTCTCCGCCGGGCGGACCGCTGGCCGGAGGTGTGGCCACGCTCTCGCCTGGCCTGCTCACCAGCTCCGCGTCATTCACTGCGATTGCCAGCAAGTTTTCTAGCTCGTTTCCTCATGGGGTCACTGAAGGCGTCTTGGCGTTGGTGAATGCGATTGCGCAAGGGATCGGACAAAAGTTTGCGTTGTGGGTTCCTGGTTATTCTGCGACCTTGGTGGCCCTGGGCGGCAGTTGCGCTTGGATCGCTCCGGCGCCTCCAGCCAATCCGACGGGGACTCCCGGCCCGTGGGCTGGCGGTTCGATTCAACCGTTTCCGCTCGCGGGTGGTTCAAGCTCGGGAGACGCGGGAATGACGGCTAGTAGCTTGGAAGCCGCCATTGCCAATGCGGCTGATCCGGCGAAGCTCAAACAACACAACCACGCGTTGCAGCCGGCCTTGGCCGCTTTGATCAAAGCCGTGGCAGCCGGTTTCGAGACCACGTGGACGCAGTGGAAAACGAAGACCAAGATCTCCGGCGGCAACGGCACGGGCACGGCCGCTCCGCCGAGCGGCGCCATCACGACGGGTGCAGTGGCCGCGCCGCAGATCAGCTAAAGATCAGTTGAAGCAATTGAGGGAGAGATGGACACCACCAGTTTAGGTTTTCCGTTTCGCATCAACGAACTCGGCCAGGTCGCGCCGCTCACGGGCGACGCGAACATCCGCGCTCAAGTCTTGCAGGTGCTGCTCACCGCGCCGGGCGAGCGCGTGATGCTGCCGGAATTCGGTTGCGGGCTGCGCGACCTGGTCTTCGATCCGAATAATGAGATCCTCGCCGCCACCACCGAATTCACCGTGGCCAAAGCTTTGCAGCAGTGGCTGGATGACGAAATCATCGTCCAGAGCGTGGATGTCACGCACCAAGACGGCGAGTTGCAGATCGAAGTGATCTATCTCCGGCGCGATCAACTGCAACCCGGCAAGATCAAAATCGCTTTCTGACGGCCGCACCTGGAGACCCATTTTATGGCGACGATCAACCTCAGAGACAAACGTCAGGTGATTGATTACCTGGCGCGCGATTACACCAGCTTTCGCCAGGCGCTGCTGGAGCTGATCCCGGCCAAGCTGCCGGAATGGACTGATCGCTCGGAAGCCGATTTCGGCATCGTCCTGATTGAGCTGTTCGCGTATCTGGCGGACATTCTCAGCTATTATCAAGATCGCCTGGCGAACGAGGCGTTTCTGACCACGGCGCAGGAGCGCCGCAGCATCATCAATCATCTGCGGCTGATCGGTTACGAGATGGCTCCGGCCGCGCCCGCCGCCGCCAAGCTCAGCTTGATTGTGGCCAACAGCACAAACCAACAAGTGGAAGTGCGCCGCGGCGACCAATTCGCCACCGCGAGCAGCAAAGAGCGCAAGAGCGTGACCTTCGAGTACACCGATGAGAAGCCGCTGGTGATTGACCCGTCTAAGGCCGCGGCAGACTCCGCTAAAAAGCCGGACGGCACCCCGCTCAAGGGCTTCAAAGAGGTGCCCAGCCTCATCCCGGTGCGCGAAGGGCGCTCGATTGTCAATGAAGTGATCGGCGTTTCGGACGGCACGCCCAATCAGCGCTTCGTGCTCGCGCAGCCGCGCCTGCTGCCCGATTCGTTGGAGATTGTGGTTGAGACCACGCCGCCCACGCCGCCGTGGCGTAGGCGCAAGAATTTGATCTTCAGCCGCCGCGCCTTCACGCCGGAGCAACTGGCCGCACTGGAGCAGCAGGGCCGCATCGGCTCGACACTGGCCTTCAGCCGTTCCGCGGATCGCGATTACGCCACCGAAACCGATGAGAACGATGTCACGACCGTGATCTTCGGCGACGGCCAGTACGGGCAGATTCCGCCGCCAGGTTCGCCCATTTTAGCCAGCTATCGGGTGGGCGGTGGCAGCGTCGGCAATGTCGGGGCGGGCCAGATCACGGTCATCACCAAAGCGCCGCCACTGCAACTGCTCGGCGCGAAGGTGGTCAATCGCGCGCCGGGGAGCGGCGGGGCCGAGCGCGAGACGATTGAGCAAGCGGTCAAATTTGCGCCCACCGTCTTCGCCTCGATGCAGCGCGCTGTGACCGCCAGTGACTACGTCGCGCAGGCCAAGCTCTTCCCCGGCGTCTCCAAGGCGCGCGCCGAAGCGGGCAATTGGAACACGATCAAACTCTACATCGCGCCGACGGGCAGCGGCGAGCCGCCTTCGGATATTCTCCAGCGCGACCTGCTCGCCTACTTTGAAGACAAGCGCATGCTGACCAGCCTGATCAAAATCGTCAGCCCGGACTACGTGCGCATTGACGTCTCGGCCCGGGTGGGCGCCGCGCCATTTTTCCGGAACGAGGAGGTCAAGGGCGCGGTTGAGAAAGCACTCCGCGATCTGCTCGATTTCGAGAAGGTGGATTTCAAACAGACTTTGTACCTCAGCAAGATTTACGAAGCGCTGGAAAGCCTGGAAGGTGTGGACAATGTCTTCGTGGAGCGCTTTCAGCGCTTCGGCCTAGCGGCAGAGGGAGTCTTTGTGGAGCGCTTCGGGGTGAGCGGGGAGATCGCCGAGAACGGGCTCATCGCGCTCGGCGAAAACCAGATCCCCGTGCTTGGCACACTAATCGTGACGGTGAGTGGAGGCGTGTAGTGCAAGTGCGCAACTTCAGAGCTGAAGCGAATCCGCGCGGCGGGCAGATTGATCTGTCGTGGATCAACCCCGGGGCGGCGGAGTTCCCTGGCTTCAGGGGCGTCAAGATTCTGCGACGTGAATTCACGGCCCCGACGCTCGAAGACCTCGGCACGGCCAGAGAGATTTACGCCGACGCAACCACGCCAGCGGGCGCTGCGGGCCGCTTCTCCGATACGGGACTGAAAGGCGAGACCGTTTACTACTACGCCATTGCCGCTTACGGCCAAGCCCCGCCGCAGGTGCGATTGCAATTCTCGCCGCCCGTGCTGGCTTCGGCTCTGGCGATCACGCCTTATCACACGGCCGATGAGTTGTACCGCCACCTGCCCGCGCTCTATCAGCGTTTCGACACCATCACACCGCCGGAGGCTCCGGAGTTGGACCCGGCGGATAAAGACAAAGGTCAACTGCGCCGCCTGATCGAAATGTTCGGCTTGCAGTTTGATCTGCTGCGCACCTACGCCAGCGGCATGCGCGACTTTTCCGACGTGGACCGGATAGACGGCAACCTGCTTCCGCTGCTCGCCGATTGGATCGGGTGGCAAACCGATTTCACGCTGCCGCTGGCCAAACAGCGCAACGAGATCAAATACGCACCCCACTTCTATCGCACCACCGGCGTGGCGGCCAATCTCCGCGCAACCATCAACCGGTTGACGACCTGGGATGCACAGGTCAAGGAATTCATCCACAACATCTTCCTGACCAATGCGCCGGAGCAGCTCTTCATTCAAGAGACGGAGCGCCGGGGGAGCACCTGGCCGGAGAATCCGTTGACCAAATTGGTGACGCTTGATGTGACCTACGAAGGCAGGCCCGCCGTGGTGCGCACGAGCGACGGACGAATCTGGCTCTTCTACCACGCGCGCCAGAGTGTCCCGCAGCCCGGAACAAAAGCCACCACCGAACAATGGCATCTCTGGTACAAACTCTACGACCGGACCGGCTGGCTGCCGGCGCGTCGCCTCACCTTTGACGGCGATCTCAACAAGTATCCGGCCGCGCTCCAGACGAGCGACGGCAACGTCTGGGTCTTCTGGAGCAGCTACGAAGAGAAAGGCGGCGAGCGCGTGCCGCGCATCAAGCTGCAAGTCATCTCCGCCGGCCGCCCCGCGCAGCCGCCGCAATTGCGCGGGACTAAGCCTGAGCCATTCAACTTCGCTGATGGCGATGAATTCAAGCTCACCATCAACGATGGCGTCAGGAGCATTGATCGCACCGTCGCTTTTCACCGTGAGCATTTCCAGGATCTGACGAAAGCCACCGCGGCCGAGACCGCCGCGCTCCTGAACCGCGAGTTGCCCGGCGTCGAAGTGACAGCCGAAGATGGCGCGATGGTCATCACCTCTTTGACCGCCGGTGACACATCAACCTTAGCGCTGCCAGCGTCCCCTGTCGCGACGACATTGGGTTTGGCGGAACCGGCCACTGGACCGGCGAGAGGCAGCCAGGCAAGTCACGCTCAGTTGATCAGCCGCCCCGAGCCTTTCAATCTCGCCGATGGCGGTCGGCTGGTCATCAAAGTGGATAGCAATCCGGCCAAGACCATCACCTTCAGCAATGGGACATTTAGCGCCGCCCAGGCCAAGGCGGTGATCAACAGCGTGCTGCCCAACTTAGCCGAGGCTGAAGACGTTGGTCCAGGCAACCACATCCAACTACTCAAACTCACTTCGCCGACCGCCGGAGAAGCGTCCTTTATCGCGGTGGATTCCGACGCCTCGACCGCAGTGTCCCAACTGGGCTTCGGTGCGCCGCTGCCGCCCGGCACTCCACCCGCCGATGACACCGAGCCCGCGGCGTTTATGGCCAACACAGGCAACGTCTGGCTCTTTTGGAGTTCGCGGCGCGATGGTGATTGGAAAATCTGGTTCAACCGTTACGACCGCGGTAATCTAACGAACCCCAGATGGAGCCCAGCCAAGCCCCTGACCACAGGCGTTGACCGCGAGCCAGCCATTGCGTTCGATCAGGGCAATCGCGATCCCGGGCAAGGCACGCTCTGGGTCTTCTGGAGTCGCAAGAAGAACAATGACCGCTGGAACATTTTCTACCGCACGACTAAAAAAATAAACTTCGACACGCTCGTGGAAAGTGATTGGAGTGAGCTTGGATTGCCCTTGTCGGCTAATGTGCCAGCTTACGACCGTAAAGAGCCAGCGCCGGTCTTGCTCAGCGCCGACAACGCGGAGCTGTACTTCGCGGCTAACCGCAAAGATGGTTGGCACGTCTGGTTCAATTCGCTCCCTCTACCTCCGGCCCCCCCACCCGCCGAAGAAAAGCAGATCACCTCTGGCCAGTTCACCTGCCGCGCGCCAGCGGCCCTGAAAACAAGCCAGGGTGTGCGCCTCTGGTTCCGCAGCAACGAGAGCCAGGTCTACACCAGCCCGTCTTATCCCGCGTCGCAAACGATTGACGCCCGTTATGCCGGCTCGACCACCGTCGACACGCGCAATGGCGCGAAGGTCGGGCTGCGGAGCAGTCTTCAGGATGTGCTGCGTTACACCTACGATACGGGAAGAGCTGAGGACGATTGGTATGCCCGCGACACCGTCGGCATTTACCTGATCCCGGATACCGAGGACGAAGAGCTGATCATTCGCAAGCAGAGCGCGATTGCCAACGTGGTGAAGAATGTGCTGCCGATCCAGGTGCGCGCGGTCTTCATTATTCAGCAAGTCTATCTGGAATACGTCTACACCTACGCACAGCCTGATGCTAAGGAGCCACACCTGATCGGTGAGCAAATGATCGACACGATCCTGAGCGAAGTCTATCCGGGGATCGCCGACAGCTTCCGCGACCGGGTCAACTTCCGCTTCGTGCGCACCTGGGACCCGGCGCATCGCAACGTCAGCGTGCCGGACCTGAGAGTGACGCCGCCGGATCTATCATTTCGACTCTTTATGCGCGGGGTCGAAGAAGGAGCCTAGCTTATGTCCGAATTAGCCATCAAAGGAATTTACCGTGATCGGCTGCTGGATGCCGCAGGGCAAGTGATTTTCGATTCGGGATGGAAGTCGAACTTGATCGTCGCCCGCTGCCGTGTCCTGCTGGCCAGCTTTATGAATAATGAGGCCGCGGCACGCGGGATCCAGAAACTGCAAGTCGGTCAGGGGCTGCCTGAGTGGGATACCACGCCGCCGCCAGCGCCGGACCCGAATACGACCAAGCTGGTAGATAACGCGCCCTTCGAAATCCAGCTCGCGGACTTGACCATTCAATACCTGAATGAGAGCGATGCAGTCGTGCAAGGACCGACCAATCGCCTCCAAATTATCGTCACGCTCGGCCCGGGCAAGCCGCCGACAGATAACTATCCGCTGCGCGAGTTTGGTTTGTTCGGCAAGCTGGGCAACGATTTCTATATGATTGACTACATTCGCCACCCGCTGATCGTCAAGAGCAGCTCTGTGACCTTAGAGCGCCGTGTGCGCTTAATCTTCTGAAGCAGGAGGACACAACTATGGGGAACTTCTCTAAACCACCCGCTGACGTACTCAGTGCGAGCCGTGTAAAAGGCTATGTCGGCGTTCACTTCGAACAAGGCGTGCCGTTGCTGGATCGAGATTTGAACCTGATGAACGATCTCATCACCGACGCGCTCCGTTCGTTCATCAGGAATTTCATCGGCAACGGCGTGCTGGCCGAGAGCCCTTCGTTTCAGATCGAAGCCATCCCTGCCGACAATGACTTTCGCATCCGCGCCGGGTCGGTCTTGGTTGCCGGGCGGGAAGTGCTCAACCCGGCGAACATCACTTACAAAAGCCAACCGGGTGTGCCCACCCTTACCACGCCACCCGGGGATCGTGGAGATATTGTTTATTTGGATAGGTTGGACGTCAGCGAAGTCGATGGCAACACCGATCCGGAATTGAAGAACAGCGGCGATGTCGGGCTGCAAACCTCCGTGCGGCAGATACTGAGGTGGGTGGTGCGTGTGGCGGAGGGCACCCAGAGCATGCCAGCACCAGCGGCTGGGCATACGCACTTCGTCTTGGCTCAGCTCAGGCGCCCCCCTGGGCAAGCCGAGATTGGCGCCGACATGATCACCGACCTGCGTCAAACCATCTCCAAACTGGCAGACATTGACCGCCGCCTGCGCATTCTGGAAAAACCGGCCTTTGCTGTTGTCCCCCCGCCCCAGAACCAGTTCAACCCGAAGTCAGGCGCGCCAGGGACAAATGTCACGCTCTTCGGAAAAAACTTCAACCTCGGCGGGCTTAGAGTGCACTTCGATAGTAGCAGTGTCCCTGGCGCCTATGCCTATGCCGTCATCGTCGGCGAACCAACGGATACTCAAGTAGTGGTCAAGGTACCAGAAATGCCCGCTGGCCAGCATAAAATCACGGTTCAGTACGATAGTATTGGCTATGATGTCAGCGATGAGATCTTCATAATATCGCCGCAGGGCTCCCCACCGGCGTTAACTCGATTCCAGCCAAGGGTCGGCGTGCCGGGGACGTCAGTTACGCTCTTCGGTAGCAACTTCGCCGCCGACGGGCTGAAAGTGTTTTTCGGCACAGTTCAGGCCCAGAACCCCTCAAGGACGTCAGGAGGCGACCAGATCACGGTCAAAGTTCCGACGATGCCTACGATGCCTGTTGATGTCAATATCAGGGTCGAGACTAACTTTGGCACGGATACCAGCGACACCACCTTTAAGGTGCGGCCGCCCGGCCCTGCGCCAACTCTGACCCGGTTCTCGCTACCGTCTGGTGCGCCAGGGACGTTCGTGGACCTCTTCGGCAGCAACTTTACCTCCAGCGGGATGGACGTGAACGTGCGCTTCGGAGATGTCCCGGCCATAATCGTAGGCCCACAGGGAGAAACTTTCCTTACGGTTGTAGTGCCGACGATGCCTGCGATGCCTGTTGATGTCAGCATTAGGGTCGAGACTATTTTTGGCTCGGCTACCAGCAGTAGCCTCTTTAAAGTGGAGAACCCTGGCTCCCAGCCTGCTTTTAGGTCACCGACCCCGTTCTCGGCTGGGTCGGGCGCGCCAGGGACGAAACTCACTCTCTTCGGCAGTAACTTCAATGCTGCGGGGTTGAGGGTGACCTTTCTTGATCTACAAAATCTCAGTGCCTTTATTGCCAACATCGCTGAGAATCCAACAGCGGCCGGGGTCGTGATCAAAGTACCGGCGGTAACTCGCGGACGCGCATATGTGATTAGGGTCCAAACTACTAACGGCACAACCAACAGCCAAGAGGTATTCGTCGTAAACTAGTTGGAGGAGGGCTACATCTATGGCGTTTTAGGATGGTAAGATAAGGCGCAGGAAAAGAACATGGAACGTCAACAGGTCACCAAAACCAACCAGGGGGATCAGCAGCGGGAAACACACCCATCGGCTAAGTCGGCATTGTCTACTCGTACCTCGGCTCACCCCTTTGGGCAACTGCCACACACGATGGGCAACCAAGCCTTCCAGCGCCTGCTGCATTCCGGGGTGATCCAGGCCAAGCTGACGGTCAGCGAGCCGGGAGATCAATATGAGCAGGAAGCGGACCGGGTAGCCGACCAGGTGATGTGCATGTCTGATTTATCTGAGCCTGTGACGGGAATGCGCAGTATGTCGCTACAGGTTTCCCAACTACAGCGAAAGTGTATGCAGTGCGAGGAAGAAGAAATCCAGCGGCAGCCGATAGAGGAGGAAAAGGAAGAAGAGGAGGAAGGAACTCTCCAAGCCAAAGAAGCCCCAGGTCAGACTCCCGAAGTCACCCTGGATGTGCAAGCGCAGATTAACAACCTGCGGGGTGGTGGTCAGCCTTTGCCGGAATCCGTACGCGCTTTTTTTGAGCCGCGCTTTGGATTTGATTTCGGCCAAGTACGAGTGCATACGGACACACGGGCATCCGAGTCAGCACGGGCGGTGAATGCGCTGGCCTATACCGTGGGCCGGGATATCGTTTTCAACAGCGGTCAGTATGCGCCCGACAGTCAGGCCGGTCGGCACCTCTTGACGCACGAGTTGACGCATGTGGTGCAGCAGCGGCAACTCCCGCCGCGGCGCACAGAGGGTGATCCCGAACGGCCCGTGTCGCCGGCGTCGGCCGGGTTTGCCCTGCAGCAGGATGCTGGAAACGGGCCGCTCACGCACCATCTCCTACAACGCAAGGATGGCGGCAATAGTGGTGTCGCAACCACCATGTCGCCAAGCATCCACTTCGAGTTGGGCCCGTTCGAGTTGAGCATCACCACCCACACCCAGCTTGCGGCCTTGGCCAGGCTGTTGGTCAGCCAGATGAAGGACGACCTGGAGGGACTACCAGATTCGTCGCCAGTGCGTGAACGCGCCAACGACTGGATCGCGTGGGTTCTGTGGTACCTGCCATACCTCGACGAGCACGGCGCCGAGCCGCTGACGCAGGACGTGGTGGCCAAGGCCGAGGAGCGCATGGAGCAGGGTGGCAGGATTCTCCAGGACATCACGAGTGAGAAGCAATTGCCGGTGCTGGAGGCGCTCCGGCGGGCCCGCGACGAGGCCGCCGCCGCCGCGGAGGAGTTCAAGGCGCTGCAGCCAAAGCTTGACGATGGCCTCCGCGCCGCATACCGCACCGGTGAACATAGCGCGATCAAGGAGGCGGTGCACATGATCGGCACCAGCCTCGAACTAGGGCACGCGATGCACGAGTTGTCGGAAAAGATTGCCGAGGCTTTTGCTGAGTGGAAGGAACTGCACCTGCCGGAGGTGGGCAAGTTCGCGAAGGGTCTGGGCCTGCTGGCCAGGGGGCTGGCGGCCCTCAACCTGGCATTCGCCTTGACCGAGGAGAGGCGTGCCACCGAACTCGAAGAGGGAATGCGCTTCGTTGGCCTAGCCGGTGAAACATTCGCCGCTGGCGTCTCCATCCTCGGCGCCCCGGCGCACATGGTGCTGTACGCGAACATGTACGTGGTCCCGCTAACCAAGACTATCATCACCCAGATGGAGCGGCTTGTGGATTTGCTGCATGAGGAGAATGTGGTATGGGCACAAGTGACGGGCAATCTGTTTCGCCCTGGGGTTGAGCCAGGCGGCGACAAGATGTTCGAGTTCATGAAGAAGGTAATGCACGCCGACACGGACAAGGGCGTGCCGCTGCTGACCGACCCGGACATCAAGAAGTACCTGCTCGACCACCGCGAACAGCTTGAGGCTGGCGCGGGCGAGGAGGTGCCGACCGCTGGCTGGTTCTGGCGCGATATCGAGAGCGGGAAGGCGCAAGAGTGGATGTTCGTCCACCGGCGCCAAATCTGGGCAATGTTCTACGGCTCTATGGCTGTGCCTGAACAGCGTGGGAGCAAAGGTACGCACTGACTGAATTGCCAACTGAGTTGGCCGGAGTTCAAGGCAACTGACTCCGAGGCAAACAACTTACCTGAACCCGAAAGGGCGAGGGGACAACAGCACGTTTGTAAAGCGGAGAGTATCAGAAGACGTGTGTGGTGCGGCCAGTCCAATTGCCGCGCCGCCTGCATTCTTCGAGGAGATGGCCGCCGGGTTGCCGCCGCGTGGCTCAGAGTCGCCACCGCTGCCCGGTGCGGAGTCGTCGCGGGAAGGCGCAGGCGTCCCGCAGCTTGAGATCAGGTTTCCAGGCCTGTAAGGCTAGGGCGTGGGAGCTGAAACGGCAATAGGCTTTCCGACACAGCTCAGCTCCTGAGGGTGGCACCACCGCACCATCGGTTGAGAAGAGCCGAGTAACGATGGAGCGTCATCAGGTCACTAAAACCAACCCGGGGAACCATCAGAGAGAGACACCCTACTGCTAAACCGGGATTGGGCCGCGCCGGCTTTACGCTTGGCGCGACAGTCTTTCACCATTCTCGCACCTCGCATCCAAAAAGTTGGAGCCCACTGCGGCGACTTCACTTTAAAATCTCACCTTGAGGCAACCAGGACGGCTTTTCCTCTTGACAATCTACAAGAGGCGGATATGCTCTCTTGTAGACAATCTAGGAGGCACACGTGACCAAACCCAAGGCCGATCTTTTGCAGGGCACCCTCGACATGCTGATTCTGAAAACGCTGGCGCTCGAATCGATGCACGGGTGGGGCATCTCTCAGCGCATCCAGCAAATCTCTCAGGGCGTGCTCAACATCAACCAAGGCTCCCTCTACCCGGCCCTCTACCGCCTCGAAGAGCAGGGCTGGATCGAGTCCGAATGGGGGAGTTCGGAAAACAACCGCCAGGCCAAGTTCTACGAATTGACTAAGGCCGGGCGCAAGCAACTGGCCGAGGAGACCGAGAATTGGGCGCGACTCTCGGCGGCGATTGACCAGGTTTTGCAGACGACCTGAATCAAACCAAGGGAGATTGGGAGAGTGAAGACCAACCGCAGAGGCACAGAGACACCGAGAAACCACAGAGAAAAGCTGAAAATCTCTGTGTCGTCTCGGTGTCTCGGTGTCTCTGTGGTTTCCCGAGTCTGCCCAGGTTGCATGTTTCGATATAGTAAGGAGGCTTCTATGCTGAGAAAGCTGTGGCGTGGCGCGCGTACGCTCTTCCGGAAAGAAAAACTGGAGCGGGAGATGGACGCAGAGTTGCGCTTCCATTTGGAGCGGGAGGCGGAAGAGTACGTGCGCCGGGGCATGAGTCCCGAACAGGCTCGCTACGCCGCATTGCGCAGTTTCGGCGGCGTCCAGCAAGTCAAGGAAGAGTGTCGCGACGTGAGCAGGTTCAGGCTCCTCGAAGCGCTGTGGCAGGACCTCCGCTACGGGCTGCGGATTCTCCTCAAGAACCCCGGCTTCACCGCCGTGGCGGTGCTGACCTTGGCCCTCGGCATCGGGGCCAACACGGCGATCTTCAGCGTCATTTATGGCGTGCTGATGCGCCCCTTGCCGTATCAGGATGGGGACCGGCTCGTCGTGCTACGGCAGCAAGCGCCGCTAGCCCGCGTCGAGAACGTGCCGTTCTCAGTCAAGGAGATTACCGACTACCGCGAGCGGAACCAGACACTGGCCGCGGTGGTGGAGTACCACGCGATGGCGTTCATCCTCCTCGGCCGGGCGGAGCCGGAGCGGGTTCAGACCGGGGTGGTCTCGGCCAACTTCTTCGACGTCCTGGGGGTGAAGCCCCTGCTCGGCCGAACCTTCCTGCCGAGTGACGACGAGCGCGGCGCCGACGCCGTCCTGGTGCTCAGCTACAAATACTGGCAGCAAAGTCACGGCGGCGACCCGAATATCGTCGGCAAGACTTTCAAGATGAATGATCGGGTTCATACCGTAGTCGGCGTGCTGCCCCCGATCCCACAATACCCGAACGAGAACGACGTCTACATGTCTACTTCCGCCTGCCCGACTCGCTCCAGCGACCGGTTCATCGCGAACCGGAACGCGCGGATGATGAGCGTCTTCTGCCGGCTCAAGCCGGGCGTGCCGCTGCCCCAGGCCCAGGCCGACATCGCGACGGTGGCCAGCAATTTTCCGAAGGAGTATCCGGACTCTTACCCCAAGAGCCGCGGCTACGGGGCGATGCTGGCGCCGCTGCAAGAAGAACTCACCCGCCAGGCCAAGCCGACGTTCCTCATCCTGCTGGGCACGGCCGGCTTGGTGCTGCTGATCGCGTGCGCCAACGTGGCCAACCTCACGCTCGCCCGCCTGATGCGCCGCGAGCGGGAGATGGCGATCCGCGCCGCTCTGGGCGCGGGGCAGGGCCGCCTGATCCGGCAGATGTTGACCGAGAGTACGCTGCTGGCTTTAGCGGGCGGCAGCTTAGGGCTGCTATTTGCCGCCGGGGGCCTGAGCCTGCTCATCGCCTTCGCGGCCCGCTTCACGACCCGGGCCGGCGAAATCAGCATCGACAGTTCAGTGTTGCTGTTCACCTTGGGGATCTCCGTCGTCACCGGCCTCACCTTCGGGCTGCTGCCGGCCTTCTCTTCCAAGCAAAACCTGGTCGCGGGGCTGAAGGAGGGCACCAGCCGTTCGACGGCCGGTGCCGCAGGGCAACGCCTCCGGAGTCTGCTCATCATCGCCCAAGTGGCAGTCTCTTTCATGCTGCTGATCGGGGCCGGGCTGATGCTGCGCAGCCTCGTCAAACTCCAGCGGGTGAACCCCGGCTTCGACCCGGAAAGGGTGCTGGTCCTGGGCCTCAGCCCTAACTGGTCCAAGTACCGCACGGCGCAGCAATTCCGTGATTTCCACTTGCAGTTGCTGGAGAAGGTCAAGCCCCAGCCGGGAGTGCTCTCGGCGGCCGTCGCCTCAACTTACCCGCTCAACCCGACCAGGATCGCCAATGGCCCCGGGCGCCTCAGCTACCAAATCGAGGGCCGCCCGCCAGCCCAAGGGGAGCTGGCGCCGCACGCAGATAATTGCGCCGTCACCCCGGATTATTTCCAGACCATTCGCACGCCGCTCGTCAGGGGACGAATGTTCACCGAGATGGATAACGACAAGGCCCCGCTGGTCGCGATCATCAACCAGTCGATGGCGCGCCACCGCTGGGGCGATGAAGACCCGGTCGGCAAACGCATCTCCTTCGACCGCGGGGAGACCTGGGTGACGATTGTCGGCTTGGTCGGGGACGTGAAACAGTACGGGCTGGGCAGCGAAGTCGTCGACGTGATCTACGCGCCCCTGGCTCAAAACCCTGCCGGCGGGAGCCTGCTCGTGCGCACGGTCGCCGACCCGATGGGCCTGGCCCGTCTCTTGACCAAGGCGGTTCACGAATTTGATCCGGAGACGGCCGTGACCAATGTGCAGACGCTGGAGCAAGTGCGCACCGAGTCGCTCGCCTCACCCCGTCTCACCACCAGCCTGATCACTCTGTTCGGCGCCCTGGCGCTCATCATAACGGCGGCGGGGGTCGCCGGTGTGATGGCCTTGTCCGTCAGTCAGCGAACACGCGAGTTAGGCATCCGCCTGGCTTTAGGGGCCACTCAAGGCAGCGTGCTCCGTCTCGTAGTGCGGCAGGGGATGTCGCTGGTCCTGGTGGGACTAGTGCTGGGCATAGTGGGGGCGCTGGCGCTGACCCGCGTGATGTCCGCCCTGCTGTTTGCCATCGAACCCACCGACCCGCTCACCTTCCTGGCAGTGTCGCTGGTGTTGGCCGCGGTCGCCGCGGTCGCCTGCTTGATGCCCGCCCGCCGGGTCACAAGTATCGACCCGATGCTGGCTTTACGGAGCGAATGAGTGCGGGAGCGGGCGATCTCGCCCCCACAGGACACGCCGAACTTCCGAATCAACCTGGAAGATGTTAGAGCGTTGCTGAAAAGTTTGAGCTTGGTCGCTCACCGCCCCAACGGGGCCGGATGCAACAGCCCAGGGCACCGCCCTGGGAACTGTGACCGACCGCCCCGCCAGCCCTGAAGGGGCGTGATCGCGCGGTGTGAGGGCGCCCTTTCAGGGCTTGGGGGCGCGCACGTGGTGAACCCAGCGCGTTGCGCCGGGCTATCACATCGAGCCCCGTTGGGGCTTCAACCAGAACTTTTCAGCAATGCTCCTAGATGAACCTGCCGCGTGGAGGCGGAACGCATATGTCACTCAAAAAAAGTTCGTCCAAGCAACTGGTCAAGATCGGAGTTTTAGCCCTCGCCCTCGCGGCGGCCGGGACAGTCGGCCTGGGCCTCATTCGGGCCGGCGACGATTCGGCGCTGAAGACGATGGCGCAGCCGCGCTACGCTGAAGACAAACAACTGGTGCTTCCCGAGGGCTATCACACCTGGGTCTTCGTCGGCGCCTCGATCGGGCTCTCGTACTCGGAGCAGGCTCGCAGCGACGGGCCGGGCAGGTTCCACCACGTCTATCTTCAACCCGAAGCCTACGCCCACTTCAAACGGACCGGCCAGTTCCCCGAAAAGACCATGCTCGTGATGGAGGTCCACCAGCCCGAACAAAAGGTCTCGATCAACCAGCAGGGTTACTTCGAAGGGGACCGAGTCGGGCTGGAGGTAGCCATCAAGGACCATAATCAGTTCGAGGAAGGGTGGGCTTACTTTGATTTCGCCAACGGCGCGAAGAAACAGTCGCGGGCTTTCCCGAAAACGGCCTGCTTCGGTTGTCACCAACAACACGGGGCCGACGACAACGTCTTCACACAATTCTACCCTACCCTGCGGGCTGTGAAGAAAACGAACTGAGTAGCTTGTCACCGCCCTCCCTTTTCAGCGTGAGAAAATGAGCGGGCCAAGGCGCGCGGCCCGCTGTCCATTATCCACTGTCCATTGTCCACCGCCTTTCTTGCCGGAGCGGCCATAAACAGCAATGACCTCTCGGTAAAACAATGGACAGTGGACAGTGGATAATGGACAATGCGGCACTCGGAGGTCAGGACTTAGTAAACTTCAAGGTCGTTGCCGTAGGCGACCTTTCCCTGATAGCCCTCGCGAATCTCTTTCATCAATTCTTCTTTAGTCGAACTCCAGAGCAACTGGTGGTAAAGCAGCAGCAGGCCCGGCTTGGCTCGATTGGCAATCTCCGCCAGCTCGCGCGAGGAAGTGTGAAAGTTGGAGTGATATCGCTGCCACTCCGGCGGGCGCTTGGCAAGCCCGGCCTGAGAGTAGACCTCGTGAATCAAGACATCGCACCCCTGGCAATGCTCGATGACGCCGGGACTCGGCGTGCAATCCCCGGAGATGACGATGATCCGGTCCGGAGTCTCAAAGCGGTAGCCGAACGCCTGGGGCCAGGAGCCGTGCTTGACCGGGAAGGCTTTGACCGTGACGTTCCGGTCTTTGTAGATCACCCCCGGTCTGATCTCGTGCGCGTTCACCTTGTAGCCTGCCGGTTGACTCGGCTCCAGCCCGTGGAGGCGGACTTCCATATCCTCAGCGTAGGCTTTCAGAATTTGTTCGGTCATCGCCTTGATCCCTTTCGGGCCGTAGACCTCAAGCGGCGCGTTACGGTCCAGCACGGCGGGAGTGAAGATGAGGTCCGGGTAGCCGGCCGTGTGATCCGAGTGCAGGTGCGTGACAAAGGCGATTTTGAGATTGCTCACCGCCAGCCCCGTCACTCCCGCGCGATGGGCTGCGGCTGCTCGACGCACGACGCCTGGCCCGAAGTCAACGATGTACGGGGTGCCGTTGACGACGATGGCGGTGGACGGCCCTGAGCGGTCGGGGTCGGCATTGGGAGTGCCTGTCCCGAGGAGGACGATCTGAGTTCCCTGGGTTGAATTAGCCTGGATTGGCACGGCCAGCGCCGGCTCAGTTTGAAGCTGGGGGCAGAATGTCGGCGTCAACAGGAGCAAGAACAGGGATAATATGGGCGGTTTCCGACGACCTGCTAGCAACATGAATGGGTCTGCTCCGTTCCTCGTCAGCGGTTGGTATCGTTCTCGGTGTGCTGCTAAGATACTCTCCTTTTGCAGGCGGGGCAACGAAGTGATGAGTTCCCCGCGCAGCGAATCAATCTGAAGGAGGATGAGATGACGCAATCAAAACCGACGCGGATTCGACACATCGTGATGTTCCGCTTCAAGGCGGAGACGCCGGAGACAGAGCGGGAGGCTTTCTTGGCGATGCTGCGGGCGTTGCCATCGCAGATCTCAGAGATTCTGGAGTTCGAGGTCGGGCAAGACGTGGTGCGAGCGCCGCGCTCGTTCGACCTGGCGCTGGTGGCGAGCTACGCCGACCTGGCGGCGCTCGACCGCTACGCTAAGCACGAGGCCCACCTCCCGGTCGTCGAACGGTCTCGCCAGATTTGCGAACAGGTCGCGTCCGTAGACTACGAGTATTGACGCGGCCGGGCGGCATCACCACCGCCACCTTCGCAAGCAGTATCTTCCCGCTCCAAGTAAAAAGAGGCAGGCGATCCTATGATCACCTGCCTCTGAGTTTATGCCTTTCAATGATGGTTACGGCTTGGCTTTGTGACGACGCCCGGTGCTGCGCTTGGCAGTGCGAGCACCGCGTCGGCCACGTGCAGCCGCCTTCTTCTCCGGTGTGACCGGACCAACCTCAGCGGCTGCCCCTGCCGGAGGAGTAGCGCCACTCGGGCAGAGCACGAGCGTTGCCTGGTCGGTTTCGGAGACGCCGCCGTCGCGCACCTCAACGCGGCCGGGATCGATGGTGACGCCGACCGAGCCGTCAGCCAAGCGGTCGCGGACGTTCTTGGCACGATCCAGCGAGAGTCTCGCCGGCTTCTCCTTCTCATTGCGGAAGCCCGTCACGATGAGCCTCGCCGTCGCATCGGCCTGTAGCCGCTGCGCAACGTCTTGCAGCACCGACTTGCACGCGTTGTCCACGCGGGCGCTGTTGCGCTTGAACGTGGTGCACGGCGTCAGCGGACTGCAAACCGGTACCGGCGGCGGAGGCGGCGGTGAAGCAATCGTCACGCGGGCCGAGCCGCTCGCCGAGCAGTTGCCCATATCGCTGCTGGCCGCCACGCGTACTTCAATGCTGGTGCCAGCCGCCACGCCGGTCGTATCGAGCCGCGCGCTGGTGCCGCTGCCGGTGATCGTGCCGGCCGAGGCCGTCCACGTGTAGGTCACGTTGCCGTAGTTCTGGCCGCCCGTCACGCCGGGCGTCGAGAAGTTCACGGTCTCACCCGCCTGCACCGTTTGCGAGGCCGGAGTCACGTCCAGGTTCGGGTTGAAGCAGACCGTGAGCGGCGGGCAGTTGACGACGCGGATCGTCTTCGAGTCGAAGGCGACGCAGCCACAGCCGTCATCGACCTGCACCGTCACAGTGTAGTCGCCCGGCGCGAGCCCGGCCGTATCAAACCTGGTGTTCGCGCCATCACCCACGACCCGTCCGCCGGTGCTCGTCCAGGAATAGAGCAGCGTATCGCCGTCCGGGTCAGTCGCGTTGGCTCGCAAGGCCACCGTGTCGCCGACGCAGACCGTGTTCGGCCCCTCGCGCCTGACGTTGACGGCCACCGCCGTGACGGCGCCAACCTCGAGGTTGACGGTCGGCGGCTGGTTCGGCACGATCGGCTCCTCGCGCTTGTTGGCGTGGCCGACCGAGACGCCGGCGATGAAGCCGTTCGGGCTGTGGCGCCGGGCCAGATTCTCTTGCCAGTTCAGATGCCGCTGGAAGGCGGCGCTGATCGCGAACCAGCGGGCCGGGAAGATGCGCGCCCCGGCGGTGAAGTCCACTGGATTATTCTTGAGCAGCGACGGCGTCCGCGAGCCCACATAGTAGGTCGACCTGATCTCGGCGATGAACTGCAAGTACTGGCTCAGCGGAAAGTCAAACCCGAGGCCGCTGCGCCACTCGTTCGGCAAGTCCAGCGCTCGCTCGCTGCGGCCGAAGCCCTGGATCACGCCGATTGGTGTGCCGGTGGCGAAGCCGCCGTTGCGACCAAGGTTCATATCCTCGGCCCGCGGGTCGCCCTTCTTGATGAACCCGGTGTTGGTGCTCAGGTTGATGTACTTGTGCAGCCGCCCGTCCAGCGCCAAGATCACCCCGTAATCGTAAGCCCCCGTGCCGCGGCCACGCTCCAAATCAGTATTCAAGCTGCGCGTGGTCGGAATCTTCAGCAGCGGGATGAGCGCCAAGCCGAACGGATTGTTGGGGCCGGTGAACCGGATCTTCGCGCCGAGCAAGATGTCGCCCTGGCCCGAGCCGAAGAACCGCGAGATGAAAGGCGCCTCCGGCAAGTAGTTCGGCAGGAAGCCTGGCGGCAAGGCCGGCAGGATGCCGCCAACCGGCGCCCCCAGTCCCGGATAGACGGCCGTATCGTTGCCGCTCGGCCGCGCCGTGAAGGGACCGAAGGCCCCAAACCGTGGCGTGGTACAAGGGCCGGCAAACCCGCCGTTGAAGCACGGATCCAAACCGGGAGGAGTACTAGTGATCAGATTGGTCCCTGGGGCGATGAAGACGCGCCCGCCAAGGAGGGTACTAGTTCTCACATCCGGGAGGTAAAAACCGCTGAGCAAGGCGGGTGATCCGATTGAGATGCGGCGCTGCACTTCCCAACTGGCGAAGAATTCAAAGCGATCGCCAAAACCTACTTGAAAGTTGAGGGTGTAGGATTGAAAAGCGGCATCGCCTGGATCACGGTGAAAATGGTTAGCAAAAGCACCAACGCTGAACTCGCCTCTTCGCAGGGTCTGCGCGTCGTAGACCGTAAAGAGCCCGGTCCCGCCTTGGACGGTCGGGGCTGGGTTGCGAGGGTCCTCTGTCGAGCGAGGAGTCTGTGCCTGGGCGAGCACTCCGCAGAGCAACAGCGCCAGCAGCAGACCGATCAATCTTCTCGCGGAACTCATATTTCTCCTCCTGGAAGTGGGTGAAATTGTTTTCTTTCGTCTTTTATTGATGACTCAGGCGCGGGGGCTACGACCCTTTGTCACGTGATGAATGAGTCCAATTTATCTTCGTTATTCGGTCATCAGGCGGATCCTGAGGTGATCCGCTGACGATCATTCAAAGAACAGACCGCACACGGGCCGCGACACAATCCGATGCGGCCAGCCGGTAAAAATTATCAATGATGGCGCTTAGATTTAACGTCTGGCGAAAATCTATACGATAGCCCGCGCTGTGTCAATCTTAATTTTGCAATCTCTCCGAAGACTCGCCTGCGCCTCACCTGAGTTCGACTGCGCATCGCTATGCATTGAAAGCGTGCTCACGCGCCAACCTGCGGGGTAATCAAATTTTGGGGAAGATAGAGATTACTCTCTTAAGGGGACTCGTTATTGATTAGGGAAACAGACAACAAATAACCGATATGAGAGAATAAATCAAGCGTTTTTTCCACCCACCATCTCCCTGCGGGGAGACACTCCTGGCCTAGATCAGATCACAAATGACGACTTAAGCATAGATGCCGCGCGTGCGGGTGATGTAGGCCACGCGGTCAATCGCCAGCATGTAAGAAGCGATCCGCATATTGACGTTGTGGCTCTCGGCGTATTTGCAGACATCATAAAAACTGGCCACCATAATGTCTTGCAACCGCTCATTGACCAGGTCTTCCTTCCAGAAGTAGCCCATCCGGTCTTGGACCCACTCGAAGTAGCTGCACGTCACGCCGCCGGCATTGGCCAGAATGTCGGGGATCACAAAGATGCCTTTGCGTTCGAGGATGTCGTCAGCCGCGGCCGTCGTCGGGCCGTTGGCCCCCTCGCAGAGAATCTGACACTTGATCTTATCGGCGTTGTGGCTGGTGATTTGGTTCTCGGTCGCGGCCGGGAGCAGCACGTCGCAATCTAATTCGAGCAGCTCGTGGTTCGAAACCTGCTCGGCCTCCGGGTATTTCTCGAGGCTTTTATTCTTGGCCAGGAAGTCGAGCGCTTCGGGAACATTCAGCCCGCGCGGGTTGTAGATGCCGCCGTGAATGTCGGAGAGAGCGACCACGCGGTAGCCGACGTCATACATCAACCGCGCGGCCGTCCCCCCGACGTTACCCGAGCCTTGGACCACCACCCGCGTCTCTTTGATCGGGAGTTTGAAGCGCTTGGCCGCCTCGTTGGTCACGAAGAGCAGGCCGCGCCCGGTCGCCTCGCGGCGGCCGCGTGACCCTGAGAGGTCTACCGGCTTGCCGGTAACGACGGCGGTGACGGTATGACGCGCATGCATCGAGTAGGTGTCCATGATCCACGCCATGACCTGCTCGTTGGTATTCATGTCAGGCGCGGGCACGTCGCGCTCCGGGCCGATGAAGTCGATCAATTCGGCCGCGTAGCGGCGCGTCATCCGCTCCAGCTCGATCTGCGACATCTGCGACGGGTCACAAATGACGCCGCCCTTGGCGCCGCCGAAAGGGATGTTGACGACCGCACACTTCCAAGTCATCCAGGCCGCGAGCGCGCGTATCTCTTCGAGTGTCACGTCGGGGGCGTAGCGGATGCCGCCCTTCGCCGGGCCGCGCGCGAAGTTGTGCTGCACGCGGTAGCCGGTGAAGACCTCGATGTGCCCGTCATCCATATAAACCGGGATGTAGATGGTGATCTCCCGATTCGGGACGCGCAGGACTTTGTAGAGGTCGGGGTCAAGATTCAGGAGCCGCGCCGCGTGATCGAAGCGCGACATCATGGATTCGAAGGGATTCTCTTCTTTGATTTCTCGGGCGTCATCGACGAATGCATTGAATGCCACATTCACCTCCGAGGGAGTATGACCAGTCTTCTTGAAGCGCGGCCGCAAACTGAAAACGGGCTCGCGACCTAGGGTCACGTGCCCGTATCTTTGAGCGTCTCATTCAGCGCGCCGGTGCGGTAGCCCTCAAGGTCAAGCGTGACGTATTTGAAGCCGAGCCGCTTGAACTCCCCGAGGATGCGTCGCGCCATCTCCATCTCGAGCGCCTGCGGCAACTCCTCCGGCGCGATTTCGATCCGCACGATGTCGCCGTGGTGCCGCACGCGCATGAGGCGGAAACCGAGCCGGCGGAGTGCGGCCTCCCCCCGCTCGATGACTGAGAGTTTTTCGATCGTCACGGGCATGCCGTAAGGGATGCGGGAAGAAAGACAGGCCGAGGCCGGGCGGTCCCAGATCGGCAACCCGGCGGCGTGCGCGAGCGCCCGGATGTCAGCCTTCGCGAGCCCTGCCTCGATGAGCGGGCTGCGCACTCTCAGTTCCGCCGCTGCCTTGCGCCCCGGCCGGTAATCGCCGACATCGTCCGCGTTATTCCCGTCACACACCGCCGCGTAGCCGCGCTCCTCGGCCAGGGCGGCGAGTTTAGTGAAGAGTTCATGCTTGCAAAAGTAGCAGCGGTTCGCCGGGTTGGCCTGGTAGTGAGGGTCATCGATCTCTTCGGTGCGAATAAACTCGTGCGGGATCCGGAAGTCTCGGACGAGGGCGAGCGCATCCTGGCGCTGAAAGTCCGGGTAGCTCGGGCTCTCGCCGGTCACAGCGAGGGCGTGGTCGCCCAGCTCGCAAGCGGCGAGGTAGGCGAGATAGGCGCTGTCCACGCCGCCGGAGAAGGCGATGATTGCCGAACCCATCTCACGCAATATTCGCCGAAGGTGTTGTTCCTTGGCTCCGACTTCCGGCGAAAGCGTGAACTCGTTTGCGTTCTCTCTCTTTTCAACTAACTGCATGCTGCTCTTTGCGACTCCCATCCCTCGGCTACATCTTAGCCCACCGCAAGATGAACTACAAAGGATGAGCTTGTAGCCTCAACTCAGAAGACCGAGTAGCCCTTGATCCCCAGCGGCACCCGATAGACGCGCTGCGTGCTGACGACGATCATGTTGCCGCCATCATCGAAAGCCAGCCCGACCAGCGTCGAGCCCGAAACCACCACCTCGGCTTTCTGCGCGTCGGGCGTGAGGCGGACGATGCCGCGGTGGCCGTGCAGCGAGGCGGTGACGTAGAGGTTCCCTTCCGCGTCGAAGGCGAGCCCCTGCGGCCGGCCGAGCCCGGTGTAGAAACGTGACACCGTCCCGAGCGCGTTGATGCGCTGCACGCTGTCGAAAGAGGAGACCGTCGGGCCGGTCACGTACAGGTCGCCGTCCGGGCCGAACGCCAGGTGATAAGCCGAGACGCTCGGCTCAAGGGTCGCGAACGGCCGCGTCTCGCCGATCTCGTTGACGCGGTAGATCGTCCCGCTCCGGTCGCCGACGTAGATCACCCCGCGCGCGTCGAAAGCGATGCCGGTCGCGATCCCCAAATCCGAGGCCAGCGTCTCGGCCTCTTTGAAGGGCGAGACGCGGTACAGAGTGCCGTCGTAGCGGCTGGTCACATACATCGTGCCTTCTTGGTCGAAGGCAATCCCGGTTGGGTTGACGATGTCGGAGATAAAAGGCGAGACCGTCCCGTCGGGCGCGATTTTATAAATCGAGACCGGCACCTTCTGCCCGCGCGTGCCGGAGAGCGTGACGTAGATGGTCCCGTTGTCGTGGTCGATCGCGGGGTTGGCCACCGGGTGGAGGTTCTCGGCGATCTTGGTGCCCATCGTGAAGGGTGTGGTGGCAAGGAAATTGGCGCCTTCGAGCCTCAGTTCCTTGGCGCTTACGCCGACTTCATACTCGGGGACGGCGGCGATGACCCGCGTCGGCGAGGCGCTGACCAATCGGCCCGGGTGCTCATCAAAGAAGACGCGGCACGCCCGGTAGTCCGACGTATTATAGCCCTCGCAGGTGATGATCACTTCACCCCCTTCGACTCCGGCACGCGGCGACGTACTCTTGATCACCCCCCCGATCAACTCTGGCATTACAATTTCTCCGTGTGGATTTGATAGAGGCTAATCATACGCGAGCCAGCGCAGGTTGTCTAGAATCGCAGATGCGCTTTCCTGCGGCTCGCACATCGATGCCATGGCTTGTCCGCGCAACTCCCGACTTCCCCCGAACGGCAGCCTTATTTCGAATTGCTCCAACCTGATTTTCTGATCTGAGGGCGGAATGAATTCCGCCCTTTCTTGCTTGGGTCCTCGCTTAATAAGTTTTTTTCCCCACAGCTCGCTCCGTTTATTAACCGCGAGCCAACTCCGAAAGCTGGTCCCACATCTAAAACCACGCTAGGGAATAGAAGTAAAAATCCGAGGAGCCATAGTGGCTTTTCATGATGAGGAGGGGACGAACATGAGGAAGGTATTATCAACGGTTCTGTTAGCGGTTCTGGCTGTCGCGCCGGCCCTCGCCGCGTCGGGGAGCGATGCCAAGCCCGTCACTACCGCCGAGACGATGAAGCAGATTCGCAAGCGTCTCGTCACGCTGCCCTACTACGGAGTCTTTGACAATCTGGCCTATAAGTATGAGGACGGGGTTGTGACGCTGTACGGGCAAGTCGTGCGGCCGACGACCAAGAGCGATGCCGGGCACAGTGTGGCGCGAGTCCCTGGGGTGGATCAGGTGATCAACCGGATCGAGGTCCTGCCGCTCTCGCCCTTTGATGACCGCATCCGGCTCGCGACCTACCGGGCGATCTACCGCCAGCCGGGTCTGGACCGCCTCTCGTTCCAGGCCGTGCCGCCGATTCACATCATCGTCAATCGCGGCCACGTGACGCTGGAGGGTGTGGTGCCGACCAAGGGTGATGCGACCCGCGCCTATATCGCGGCGAGCGGGGTGCCAGGAGCCTTTTCTGTCACTAACCACCTGCGGGTTGAGAGCGAAATGCGCTAAGCGGCCAAGCTCGATAAAATGAGAATGAGAGAGGTCGGTGGGTTTTCTCACCGGCCTTTTTCTTTGGCGTGATCATTCCGCGGCCCTGCGCCATGATTGGCCGCAGCTTCGTCCAAGCGGTAATCCCTACCTGGTTCTTGCGCCGCCCCATCTCCTCGGCTACAATTTCCGTTTTGCGTATCAGACCAGTAATTGTCTATTGCTCGCTGTATGGCTATCAATCAGATCACGGTGCGCGGCGCGCGCCAGCACAACCTCAAAAACATCAGCCTCGAAATCCCGCGCAACCGCCTGACGGTGGTGACCGGGCTGAGCGGTTCGGGCAAATCGTCGCTCGCCTTCGACACGATCTACGCCGAAGGCCAGCGCCGCTACGTCGAGTCGCTTTCGGCCTACGCCCGCCAGTTCCTCGAGCAGTTGGAGAAGCCGGACGTGGACGCGGTCGAGGGGCTGTCTCCGGCGATCTCCATCGAGCAGAAGACGACGAGCCGCAGCCCGCGCTCGACGGTCGGCACCGTGACCGAGGTCTATGACTACTTGCGCCTGCTCTTCTCTTCCATCGGCCACCCGCACTGCCATCTCTGCGGCCGGCCGATCGCGCGACAGTCGACCGAGCAGATCATCCACCACATCCTGGAATTGCCTGAAGGCGAGCGCGTCATGATCCTCGCCCCGATCGTGCGGGGGCGGAAAGGCGAGTTCAAGAAAGAACTGGAGAAGCTGCAAAAGAGCGGCTTCACCCGCGCGCGGATCGACGGCGAATTGCGCTCGCTCGACGAGGAGATCCGACTCGACAAGCGGCGCAACCACACGATCGAAGTGGTCATTGACCGCCTGCTGATCAAGCCCGGCATCACGCAGCGCCTCGAAGAGTCCGTCCGCACCGCCACCAAGCTCACCGACGGCGTGGTCATCGTCTCGGTCGTGGACGGCGAGGAGCGGATGTACTCGGAGCGGATGGCCTGTGTCGATTGCGGCGTCTCGATCCCGCAGCTCGAGCCGCGCTCGTTTTCATTCAATAGCGCCTACGGCGCCTGCCGCGAGTGCCACGGCCTCGGCACGAAACTCGAAATCGACCCGGCGAAACTGGTGATCGACGAGTCCGTGCCGGTCGGCAAGACGGTCTTCGTGGGCGGCGCTGACAAGTCGGTCGATGCCTATTTGCGCGAGGCGCTGCTCGCCGTCGCACGCCATTTCGGCGGCGGCCCTGAAACCCCATTCGCCGAATTGCCGCGCAAGGCGCGCGACGCCTTCTTCTTCGGGCTTGCCGAGAAGGTCGAGTTCCGCTACGGCGACTATCGCTACGAGGCCGAATGGAAGGGGGCGACGGCGTGGCTGCTGGAGATCCTCAAACAGATCGAAGAGCAAGACAACGATGCGCGGGGCGAAAAGCTGCGGGCCACTTTTGAGGCCCTCATCTCGCCAATCACGTGTCGCGCCTGCGGCGGACAAAGGTTGCAGCCCGAATCGCTCGCCGTGCGTGTCAACGGGCGCTCGATTGCCGAGTACGCGGCGCTGCCGATTCAAGACGCACTGGCCGCTTTTGCCCGAGTGAAGCCGACGCCGCGTGAGGAGTTGATTGCCGGGACGATCCTCAAAGAAATCCGTGACCGGCTGGGTTTCCTGCAATCGGTGGGATTGAACTACCTCACGCTCGACCGGCCCGCCGCGTCGCTTTCGGGCGGCGAGGGCCAGCGCATCCGCCTGGCTACGCAGATCGGGTCGCAGTTGCGCGGAGTACTATACGTTTTGGACGAGCCGTCGATTGGCCTCCACCCGCGCGATAACCAGCGGCTGCTCGACACGCTCGCCAAGCTGCGCGATCTGGGCAACACGGTGCTCGTCGTCGAGCACGACGAGGAGACGATTCGCCGCGCCGATTACGTCGTCGATCTCGGCCCGGGCGCTGGCACGCACGGCGGCGAGGTGGTTGCCGTGGGCACACCCAGCGACATCGCGCACACTCCGTCTTCATTGACCGGCCGCTACATCGCGGGCGAGATCGAGATCGCCATTCCGCCTGCGCGCCGCTCGCCGAACGGCAAAGCTGTGATCGTGCGCGGCGCGGCGGCCAACAACCTCAAGCATCTTGATGTCGCCTTCCCGCTCGGCCTCTTCACGGTCGTCACTGGTGTCTCAGGCTCCGGCAAGTCAACGCTCGTCGAAGACATCCTCTACCGCTCGCTTGCCCGTAAGCTCTACCGTAGCCTGGCCGAGCCCGGCGCGCACGCGGGCCTCGAAGGACTGGAGCATATCGACAAGATCATCGAGATCGACCAATCGCCCATCGGCCGCACACCGCGCTCGAACCCGGCGACCTACACGGGGTTGTTCACGCCGATCCGCGAACTCTACGCCATGTTGCCCGAGAGCCGCGAGCGGGGCTATAAACCGGGGCGCTTTTCCTTCAACGTCAAAGGCGGGCGCTGCGAGGCGTGCCAGGGCGACGGCGTCAAATGCATCGAGATGAACTTCCTGCCCGACGTCTACGTGACCTGCGAGGTCTGCCGCGGGGCGCGCTACAACCGCGAGACCTTGGACGTGCGCTACCAGGGCAAGAATATCGCGCAACTGCTCGATGCGACCGTCGAGGAGGCGCTGGAGGCGCTGGAGAATATCCCGCAGATCAAGGCGAAATTGCAGACACTCAATGAAGTGGGGCTAGGCTATATCAAGCTCGGCCAATCAGCGACGACGCTCTCGGGCGGCGAGGCGCAACGGATCAAGCTCGCGCGGGAACTCTCGCGCCGCGCGACAGGGCGCACGGTCTACATCCTCGACGAGCCGACGACCGGGCTGCACTTCGAAGACGTCCGCAAGCTGCTCGACGTCCTGCAACGGTTGGTCGATCTCGGCAATACGGTGATCATCATCGAGCACAACCTGGACGTGATCAAATCCGCCGACTGGGTCATCGACCTCGGGCCGGAAGGGGGCGAGGCAGGCGGGCGGGTCGTCGCTGAGGGCACGCCCGAAGCTGTGGCCAAAAACAAAAAGTCGTATACGGGGCGCGCGCTGAAGAGTGTGTTGAATGGGCGCCCATGAGAGCCTATTTTCGCTTGTCGTGGACTTCCTGCTTGAGATCTTCAAAGCGCAGGTTGAGATTCCTCTCAACTTGGTCGATGCGCTGTTCCAGGCGTTTCTCAACCTGTATAATCTGCTGATCTACGCGGTCGAATCGCGCATTGAACTCATTGCGTAGCGCATTGGTCTGGTAGTAAATGCCGCCTATCATCACGCTGGCCATGACAATGGCAAAGCCGAGAAGTTGCCAGATGGTTTGTTGGCTAAAGCTGGTAGAGACCCTTTTAATCTCTGCCACTTCACCTTGAGTCCTGGAAATACTGGCTGACAGCTCGGCGTATTTTTCCAAGAGGGCTTCATACTTCCGCTGCAGGTCGCGCAGTTCCGGATTGATGGCTTCCATAACCAACCTCCTTTCACCTAGTGAGAGTATATGCGAAGAAAGGCTCGCTCACCAAAAAGAAATCGCTCTCGGTCCAGCCCATGAAAATCTCTGCCACGATCATCGCCCGCAATGAAGAAGCGAACGTCGCCGAAGTCTGCGAGACCGTCTCGTGGGCCGACGAGATCGTGATTGTCGATTCCGACTCAACCGACCGCACGGTGGAGATCGCCCGCCGCTACACCGACAAAGTCTTCAACCGCGAGTTCCGCGGCTACAAAGACAAACACGAGTTTGCTGACGCGCAGACGACGGGTGATTGGATCTTTTGGATCGACGCCGACGAGCGGGTGACGCCTGAACTGCGCGCCTCAATCGAGCAGTTACGACACACCGATCCAGCCGCCTTGCCCGACGGCTTCCGCATCGCTCGCCGCACTCGTTACCTCGGCCGCTGGATCAAGCATTCGGGTTGGTACCCCGATTATCAAATGCGGCTCTACCGCAAGGCGGTCAGCTACTGGGACGGCGTCTCGCCGCACGAGACGGCGCGGGTGCGTGGCCAGGTGGAGACGCTGCCCGGCGAGTTCCTGCACTACACCAAGCGCAGCCTGAGCGAGCATCACCGCGTGCTGGATGAATACACGACGCTCGCGGCCGAGTACCTTCACAAGAAAAACAAGCGTGTGCGCAGGCTTGACCTGCTTGTCTTGCCCGTCGCCGCCTTCTTGCGCACCTACATCCTCAAGCAAGGCTTCCGCGACGGCGTGCCGGGATTGATCATTGCCATCTTCACGGCCTATAGTGTCTTCCTCAAATTCGCCAAGGTCTGGGAACACAGCCACGCTCAACCAAAGGAGTAAATGTGAACCGAAGCCAACCCGCTCTGACTAACTCTTCCAGCGAATAGATGCACGCTGGGCATAACTGACCTGACCCTGTGCGAGCAGAGCGAAACATGGGAGAACGATGATGACCTTTGATTTTAACCGGCTTGATGACCTGGATGAGGTCGAAGGTGCTTTGGACGAGTATCAGGATGAGCTACTGAAGCTGTTTGCCGGCTCGCCTGAAGGCCAGGCCCGCGCGCAGGCGGACCCAGACATGGGCTTCTGGGTGCTACGCCTGATCGAGTATGGCTATAACTTCACCGGAGTAACCCCGCCCCAGATGGACGCGAGCGACGTTGAGGAACTGCTCTCTGATGTCTTCCCTCGGAAAATCTCGCTGGCCGCCCCCGAACAGGCAGACGACGCGATCCCGGAGTTGATTGCCTTCTGGGAATACCTCAAGCGAGAGCACCGACTGGCGAACGCGGACAGCATCCTGCGCTATCTGCGTTCGCTGAGACCGGAAGCATTCAGAGGATGGATGAACGACCCGTCGCGGTTCGGGATGGCCAAATCATTTTTTATGATGGGGCAAGCTGCCGGGTTTGATATGACGGACGCGAAAGAGAGCGCCGCCTTCATCAATCAGTACAATGCCAGCCTGCCCCTCCCCGGCAGCAGTGATCCATCGCTGACCTGGGAACCGGGCAGTCACCGGAAAAAGGACGCCGCCAAAGCCAAGCACCGGCGCAAACTCGCCAAAGCCTCTCGGAAGCGGAACCGCAAGCGCTGAGAGTGAAAGGCTGCCGTCAGCGGTGCGATGAACAGTGGTGCGACGGTTTTTCCTGATAGTAGTGAGGAAGTTCGGTCAACTTCGCGTCCGCCTTCCCGCACGACACCAAGAGCGAGATGGACAACCGCAAACTGATGACGACCGCAGGCGAGCGCGATTATATCGACCAGAGCAAATGGATCAGCTTCGCCACGCTAACTGGATGCCCGGCGACCGTCGCTCCGGCGGGCCGCATCAAATCCGGCTTGCCCGTCGGAATGCAGATCATGGGGCCGTACCTCGAAGACGCCACGCCGATTGACATCGCCCTGAAGATGGCCGGAGTGTGCGGCGGCTTCACTCCGCCGCCAGGTTACGGCGATTGAGAACGAATGATCGCACGTTAGTGTGAATCATCCTATAGGAGTTACTATGTGGATGCCGCGCACTTTGCCTGTGCATATCCTGTTTTCGAGCCTGCTATTCCTGGCTTTTTTAGCCTCGCCTTTGCTTGCGCAAGAAGGGCAGTGTGACCAGTACCTAGTAAAGTCCGCAGCTGATGATGCACAAGGTTATCGTTGGCGGGTGAGCAGATGCGAAGGGCGATACGCTCAGGATGTCTCAGGCAGTGGGCTCTTGCGTATTGTCTCTTTGACAGAGTCTTTCGAAGACTTCATGTCAACCTCCGTCAGAAGCCTTCGGATCACTTGGCCGTTATACGGTAGAGAAGGCGTTCGACTGAGAGCGATTTCCCTGAGACGTAGGCTTTATTTCCGTATGGATCGCGAAAATCCGAGAGAGGCGACGGCTTATGATTGGCCATCGGATGTGGTGAGAAATATTGGTCTGGTGAAAAAAGAAATCGGCGTGTTGGGATGGGCTGCAGCGGCTTTCGGCAACACGAGGCGCGAAATTTACTTACCGCTTAGAATCGGGCAGAGTTCAAGACCATCGCAGGCTACAATGTACGAGGTGGTAGTGTTGCCGGGTGCAGCACTGAAAGATATGTACTACAGTCTTGCGCCTGTGGGAGCGGAGGGACGGCCTGGAGTGTTTTTGAAGAAGAATCAGAGTCTTGGGGGCAGTTATTATTCGGCGGGGCAGGCAGTCAGGTTGGTGCTTCCGGAATTGAGGAACCCAGGAGTTTATTTTCTGGAAGTCGGAGCTGTCCTTCAGGATGGCAGACCTGCAACGGTCACAATGTGGTTTTATCACGCTGCACGCTAACAAGCTCTATCGGAAGGAGGCACAGCTTGAGTGAGATGAAGCGATTCTCGATCAACAAATTGCTCACAAGGATTCACAAATGGCTATGGGATCGCCGCTGGTTCAAAGGAGACGAGTTGTGGAACTTGCTTTACCGGAAGACGGAAGCGATGCGGGCCGAAGCAATTCAGTCGGTGGAGCCAATCCCGGCTGACCGGCTTGACTCCCTAGAGCGTATTGCCAAGCTTGGCGAGATCAGCGAGACTGCGCGCTCAAAATCTACTAGACGAAGGCGCTGGGCATTTATCATCCCGTTCCTGATTATTGTTCTTGTCTCCGCCGCAACTATTTCGCACGTCCGCACAACTGAGATCGAGTTGGACATCACAGTGTCTGAAGTGAACTTCGTACTTCCAGAACCCAAAGAGTTGATTGATGGGATGTCGCTTTCGGCTTTAGGGATGACGGGACATACTGCCATTCAGTTTCCGGACATCGAAGAAAGCCAGACAATCCATCCGGCAGAAGGTGAAGAGGTCAATCTTTTCCTGGGGACTGCCTCCCTTGCCGGGCGTCGAGGGGAGATCAATCTGGTCAATCTGTCATTGCCGAAAGAAACCGAGGTAAGGTTGCATCGAACACGAGTGCAAAACCAATACAACCTGATACTCACACCGCCGTCGAACTCTCAATTGAAATTGGAAGCAAGCGTCAGTGGCCCGATTCAGATCAGACAGTCTGACAGCCCGGAGAAACTGCTCGATTTCGAAAAGCCCAAGGCTGTCGTCTTGCAATCCGTGAGCGGAGGAGTGAGCTTGGACCTCACATTCGGCAAAGAAGCCCGCGCCAGTTTATCACCGCTTACTGCCACCAATCGCTTATCGTTCTTTAGCGCGCCCGATCCAACAGGAACTACACAACCTCGTCCAACTATTCTTTCCGGCGATCTTTACCTTGAGTCGCTGAATGGACAGAAACTAACTTTACGGCCCGGAGAAGCTCTTCCTTTCAGTTTAGAGAAAGGCGATGGTGTCATTCGCACACTAGAACTTCGAGACGACGCCATTGCAATGAAGTTTCACGGGATAGTGAGCTATCTGCGAGCTGGCGTTGGCCAGCGATCACGCAACCTGATGCCGACCTATCTTCAAACCTTGAGAGAGCATCAACCGCTGGCTTTATTTTGGGGGGCATTGATCGGGGGGTTGTCTTTGATTTCTTCTCTGTGGAAGAAGTAGGAAATGGAGAGCGAAAAATGTTGTCCCGGAGGTCTTTGGTTTTCGTGTTTTGTTTGGCGGCTTTGAGCGTTTCAGCGGCAAGCCCGGTTGATAACTCGACGCCTTCACAATCTGCCCAGCGGGCAGTGAAAGAAGCAGAAGAAGAAGAGGTAAAGGGGCTGGTGGTTATGATTGATTGCCGTCTCGATGGAAATGATAGCTGGGGGGCAGGAATCATCTTCGGTTTCAATAACGAGCGCATTTATATTGTGACCGCCAATCACGTGGTGCGGAATGGAACCGAGGAAGCTGTCAACCTGCTCGTCCAGTTTAGGTCTCTGCCTAATGAACCGATTGAAGCCAAACTACTGAGATCTTTTGATAAGGATCTGGACCTGGCAGTGCTCGCTATAACGGATTGGAAACGTCGTTCGATCAACGTCGAATCTCTCTCGTTCGACCGGGCAGGAGAGACAAGCGCGATAAAACGCGGTGAAGCTGTTTTCAGCCTCGGTTATCCGAATCAGAAAGCCTGGTATCTCAACGTTCAGGAAGACAAGGTTTCGGAAAGAAAAAGAGACTCATTAGTCTATGAACCCAAGTTTATAGCTAAGGGACATTCCGGAGGCCCCCTGCTGAATGACAAACGTCAGATCATTGGCCTGATCAAACACGCCGAATCCCAGGCCCCACAAGGTGAAGCTATAGATATCGAAAAGGTTTTGGAGAGGCTTGAGGAGTGGGGTTATCCGGTGAAGCTGCGGAAGCGTTCAGCAGCCACTGGCTTTGCGTTGGTGAGTGCGGGGAGCAGTCACACTTGCGGTGTGACTGCTAACGGAGTGGTTTATTGCTGGGGAGATAATCGGTATGGTCAGCTCGGCAATGATTCCACAGCCACCAGTTATACACCAGTGGAGATTGTTGGGGGGCTGAAGTTTGCATCAGTTAGTGTTTCCGGCCATCCTATCGGAAGCGAGTGGCCTAATTATTCTCTTCATGCGAATGTTGATTCCTACGGCTATAGTTGCGGCCTAACAACAAACGGTGCTGTTTATTGCTGGGGAAATAGCGGAGACGGTCAACTGGGCAACAGGTCCAGACAATCTGCCTTCGCGCCCACCCCTGTATCAGATGGACTTATCTTTAAATCGATAAGTGCGGGGCTTAATCACGCATGTGGTTTGACCATGGACGGAATCCCCTATTGCTGGGGACATGTCTTCAATTGGGAGTATGATTTTTTAGCACCTGTGCGTATAGGCAGCGGGACCTTCCAGTCTTTGAGTGCAGGCCATTGGGACAATTGCAGTGTCAGGAACGATGGCGCTGTTTCCTGCTGGGGAACTTTCCATAGCAAGAGTAACGCAAACAGCAAACTCACCTGGATAATAGAAGATATTCCTGGAAAGCTTAATTTCGTCATGGTAAGTAATGGTACTAACCATGCCTGCGGAATCACAACCAACAGCGCCACATACTGCTGGGGAAGTAACGAAAAGGGCCAACTCGGTGACAACTCTACTACCTCCGGCAAAACACCAGTATTGGTGTTGGGGAGACTGACTTTCAAGTCTGTGAGCGCTGGTGCTAGTCATACCTGTGGCATCACAGCTAACGGGATTGCTTACTGCTGGGGATACAACAATGATGGCCGACTTGGTAATGGCACGACTGCTAATAGTCTGACGCCGGTCCGTGTCTCTGGTGGGCTAACCTTCGGTTCCATCAGTGCCGGCGGTTCTCACACTTGCGGTATCACGACCGATAAGACCATCTATTGCTGGGGGAGTAATAGATTTGGTCAGCTTGGCAACGGCTCGACCACTACGATGACGACGCCAACCCCGGTTTCTGGTCTACCCTAAAGTGAAAGGGCGACGGCTATTTGATCAGGGACGACGGCAAATACCGCCTGCGCTTCGAAAACTTCTCGAAGTTCTACCACTCGCTTCTGCAGCAGCCGTACCCGCTCGACGCGCCGGAGCAGGGCCTCTCATTCCTGTTTGAAGAGACGCGGGTGCAGTTCATCTCGATGAATTCGGCCTGGGAGATTGACAAGTATTTCCCGGACCGCGCTTGTGAAATGAGATCAACTGGTAGTATCGTTCACAGCGGTTTTCATGTGGACGGGACCTTTGGCTGAGGATTTACTTTGCGTCACTTTGCGTCTTGGCGTCTTGGCGAGAAACTGTCTCACGCAAAGGCGCAAAGACGCAAAGTGACGCAAAGGCTGTACTCAACTGCAATCCGCTATCATCAGAGCTTCGCAAAAAAGGAACGGGTTATGAAGAACATTTTCCGGCGCGGCCTTGTTGCTTCGCTACTTGCCGTCGCTTTTCTTTTCACTGCCCCATCGCACCAAGCCAAAGAGGCGCAGCCGCAAGACCGTTTTGCCAAGCTGGACGCGATGCGCGTGCATTATCAAAACTACGGCCAGGGCACAGATGCTCTGGTCTTCGTCCACGGCTGGACGTGCAATCTGAACTTCTGGAAAACGAATGCGCCAGCCTTGGCCAAGCAGACGCGCGTGCTCGCGGTTGACCTGCCCGGCCACGGGGAGAGCGATAAGCCAGAGGTCACTTACTCGATGGATCTGTTCGCCCGCGCCATCGATGCCGTGCTGCGCGACGCGGGCGTCGAGCGCGCGGTGCTCGTCGGCCACAGCATGGGCACGCCTGTCATCCGCCAGTTTTATCGTAAGTACCCGGACAAAACCCGCGCGCTCGTGATCGTCGACGGCTCGCTGCAACCTTTCAGCAACCCGGAGGCGATGAAGAAATTGGTGGAACCGATGCGCGGCCCGAGCTATCAAGCAGCAGCCAGCCTGATGATCGGCGTGATGACTCGGCCGATGAAAGACGCGGCGCTGCGCGAAGAGGTGAAGGCCGCGATGCTCCGCACGCCGCAGCATGTCGCCGTCAGCGCCTTTGACGGCATGCTCGCCACCGACATCTGGCTGCCGGATCAGATCAAGGTCCCGACGCTGGTCATTCTCGCCAAACAACCCAACTGGACATCGGAGTACGAGCAGTTCGTGCGCGGCCTGATCCCGAATCTTGATTATCAGGTGTGGGACGGCGTGAGTCACTTCCTGATGATGGACGAGCCGCAGAAGTTCAACGACGCGCTGGCGGCGTTCTTGAAGAAAAACAAGCTGGTGAAGCAGCGATGAAGACGGTCATCCTTTGCGGTGGGCGCGGCACGCGGTTAGGCGAGCACGGCGCCTCAGTCCCGAAAGCCCTGATTGAGATCGGCGGCCGGCCCGTACTCTGGCACATCCTCAAGCTGTACGCGCATCACGACTATGACGACTTCATCCTCTGCCTTGGCTATCTCGGCGAGGAGATCAAGCGCTACTTTCTGGAGCACCACTGGCTCTACTCGGACTTCACGCTGGAGATGAGTCGGGCGGGCGACTTCCAGTTGCAGAAGCACCAGGCGAGTGGCGAAGACTGGCGGATTACCTTCGCCGACACGGGCCTCGACACCAACACCGGCGGTCGCCTCAAGCGCGTGCAAAAATACGTCGGCGACGATGAGGAATTCTTCGTCACTTACGGCGACGGGCTGGCCGACATCGACCTGCGGGCGCTGCTCAGATTTCATCTCGAGCACGGCCGGCTGGCGACGATCACGGCCGTCAACCCGCGCTCGACTTTCGGCCTGCTCAAGCTCGATGTGGATGGGGCGGTAACCGACTTCCAGGAGAAGCCGGTGATCGCCGAGTGGATCAACGGTGGTTTCTTCGTCTTCAACCGGCGCGTCTTCGATTACCTCAACGAGGACGCGGTGCTCGAACAGGCGCCGCTCGAACGCCTCGCCCGCGAGCGGCAATTGATGGCCTATCGTCACGCCGGCTTCTGGAAGTGCATGGACACCTACAAGGATCACCTGGAATTCAATCAGTTGTGGGACGCGGGCCAGGCGGCCTGGAAGGTCTGGTGATAAACTCGGCCGGTTCTTTCTCAGAGGGTCCCTTTGTAGGTGGACGACCAGCCGAATAGTTTGCGCAGACGTTGTGAGGGGTTGAACTTGAAGACGCTCGCGCCGCTGCTGCGGCTCAGGCGGATGTAAAAGGTGCCGAAGTTGCGGACCGAGACGCTCTCGTGCCGCTTCAGGGAGCCGACGATCTCCTCGACCCATGCCTCTACGACCAGTGCGACCTCAGCTTCGCTTTTGCCCGCCCGCTGCGCAGCTTTTTGGATCAGCTCTTTCTCTTTCATCTTCGTTCGGCGCCGGCCGCCGTCTCAGCGGCGCGCGCGGCTTTTCTTCGCACCCGTCTTGCCCCCGCCCTTCTGCTCACACTCAAAGGTGAAGTCATCGCCCTGATGGTACATCAGCGTGAAGGTCAGCTCTCCGTCCTCCAGCGTGATCGTCCCGGCGCCGTGGACTTCGTCCATCTCATCCATCCCCTCGAAGCTGAAGAAGACTTGAGCTTCCCCTTGCAGCCGTCCATCGATCTCCCCGCTTTGCAGCCCGATCTGGTATTCGCCATCAACGCGGTCACCCTCCTGACGCAGCTTGACGTATGGTTCGCCTTCCTCTTCCAGATAGTCGTCGTCAAAGTCGTCGCTCGAAACAACGTTCCAAGTGCCAGTAAAATTCATCTCGCTCCCTCCACGGTTTGCTACAACTGAATGTCGCCGGATTATGGCTCTTGAGCGTGCGTTCGGCAAGCGCACACAAGACTGGCTAGCAATAGCAAAGGGCCGAGGGCTTGGCGCGAAACAGGAAAGAATGAGGAGGCGCCCTTAAAAGAAGGTGAGAGAGAGGGTAATATTGAGTCCGCAAATTCGCCTGGCATAAGGCGGCAAGCGTAATGACCACGAAACGTCGCTTTTCACCAGCCCTGTTCTATTTGGCACCAGATGAATCCTGAAGATAAGGCGCGACAAGAAATAGATAAACTGCTCACGCTCTGCGGCTGGACCGTGCAGGACAGAGACAGTGTCAATCTATCTGCGGCTCGTGGCGTCGCTGTCCGCGAAGTGTCACTCAAACGTGGATACGGAGAGGCTGATTACCTGCTCTTCGCCGACGGCAAGGCTATCGGCATCATTGAGGCCAAGCCGGAAGGCTGGACGTTGCGTGGAGTCGAAGAGCAATCCGGCAAATATTCTGCCGGCCTGCCTGACATCTTCCCGACTTGGGGCCAGCCTCTGCCCTTTGCTTATGAGAGCACCGGCATCGAGACCCGCTTCACCAACTTCCTTGAACCCGAGGCGCGCAGCCGTGAAGTCTTCGCGTTTCATCAACCGGAGACGTTGATCGAATGGGCAAAATCATCAGTTTCACTGCGCGAACGATTGCACCATCTGCCGCCGCTCCCGGCCACAGGGCTCTGGCCCGCGCAGTTCAAAGCCATCACGAATCTGGAAAAGTCTCTGGCAGAAAATCGCCCCCGCGCGTTGATTCAGATGGCGACCGGCAGCGGCAAGACCTTCACCGCCGTCAACATCGCTTACCGGTCGATCCGTTATGCCGACGCGAGGCGCGTGCTGTTTCTCGTGGACCGGGCCAATCTCGGACGACAGACGCTCAAAGAATTCCAGCAGTTCCGCACGCCTGATGATGGCCGCCTCTTCACGGAGCTTTACAACGTCCAGCACCTCAAGTCGAACAAGCTCGACACCGTCAGCCGCGTTTGCATCACGACGATTCAGCGGCTCTATTCGATGCTCAAAGGCGAAGCCGAATTGGCGCCGGAACTGGATGAGCAATCCAGCTTCGAGACGCCCGAAGCCCTGACGAAAGAAGCCCTCCCGGTTGAATACAACGCGGCGCTGCCGCTTGAAACCTTTGACTTCATCATCGTCGATGAATGCCATCGCTCGATTTACAACCTCTGGCGGCAGGTGCTGGAATATTTCGACGCCTATCTGATCGGGCTGACGGCGACGCCATCGAAGCAGACTTTCGGATTCTTTCATCAGAATCTGGTCATGGAATACAACCACGATCAGGCTGTCGCCGACGGCGTCAATGTCAACTACGACGTTTACCGCATCCGGACCGAGATCACCGAACAGGGCAGCAATGTCGAAGCGGGCTTCTTCGTTGACAAACGCCACAAGCAAACGCGCCGCGTGCGCTGGGAGCAGCTTGACGAAGACCTGAGCTACCGCGCCAGTCAGCTTGATCGTGACGTGGTCGCGCCCGACCAGATTCGCACCGTCATTCGCGCCTTCCGCGACAAGCTGTTCACGGAAATCTTTCCGGGGCGCAAGGACGTGCCCAAGACGCTGATTTACGCCAAGGACGATTCGCACGCCGACGACATCGTCGAAATCGTCCGGCAGGAGTTCGGCAAGGGCAACGAGTTCTGCCGCAAGATCACCTACAAAACGACCGGGATCAAAACCGACGACTTGATTTCTGCCTTCCGCAACAACTACTATCCGCGCATCGTCGTCACGGTGGATATGATCGCAACCGGCACGGACATCAAACCGCTGGAGATCGTCCTCTTCATGCGCTCGGTCAAATCGCGCACTTTCTTCGAGCAGATGAAAGGGCGCGGCGTGCGCGTCATTTCTGAAACCGAGTTCCGCGCCGTCACGCCCGATGCCAGAGACAAAACGCATTTCGTCATCGTCGATGCCGTCGGCGTGTGCGAACGCGACAAGAGCGATTCGCGCCCGCTCGACCGCCAACGCAATGTGGCGTTTGAAAAGCTGCTCGAAACGGTTTCGTTCGGCAATCGTCAGGAAGCAGTGCTGACTTCGCTCGCCGGACGACTGGCGCGATTGGACCGCCAGTTGCGCGATGATGAAAGACAGGAACTCGCGCAGCTTGCCGACGGCCTGACGCTGAAACAGATCACCGGCAACCTGCTCGCCGCCTTCGATCCCGATCACGTTTTCACCGCGGCACAGCAACGCTGCGCGACGGATGAACCGACGCCTGAGCAGATCGGCGAAGTCAGAACCAGGCTGATCGAAGAGGCCGCGCGCCCCATCGCCACGATCCCGAAGTTCCGGCGGCGGCTCGTCGAAATCAAAAAGGAGAGCGAGCAGATCATTGACACCGTCAGCCAGGATCGTATCATTGCCGCTGGCTTCGATGAAACGGCGCTGGCGGCAGCGCGTGAGCTGACGCAATCGTTCGAGCAGTTCATCGCCGAACACAAGGATGAAATCACCGCGCTCCAAATCCTGTACAGCATCCCAGGCAGGGGGCCGCAGCGCCGCCGTTTGCAGTTCGGCGAAATCCGCGAACTGGCCGCGGCGATCAAAAGGCCGCCGCGACGATGGACGCCCGATGTGCTGTGGCGCGCATATGAAACGCTCGACCGTGCAAGCGTGCGCGGCGCGGGCGAAAAGCGATTGCTGACCGACCTGATTTCGCTCGTCCGCTTCGCGCTGCGCGAAGAGAAGGTGCTGGCGCCGTTTCCGGACAGCGTGAAAGCGCGGTTTGACAACTGGCTGGCGCGGCAGGAAACGCTCGGCCAGCGCTTCACGCCGGAGCAGCGCCAATGGCTGGAACTGATCGCCGAGCACATCGCTACTAGCCTGAGCATCGAAGCCCAAGACTTCTCGCACGCACCCTTCAGCCAGCGAGGTGGGTTGGGGCGGGCGTATCAAATCTTCGGCGATGATCTGCCGAAACTACTTGAAGAACTGAATGAGGTGCTGGCTGCGTGAGTAACGCGACAGAGATTACACTACCGACAGGATGGGCGAGAACTACTTTGGGTGAAATAGTAGAGCCCACACGTCCCAAAGTTGAACCGCAAAAACATCCTAACTCGCCATACATCGGCCTAGAACACATTGAGCCTCACAGGATGCGCCTGCTTGGAACTGTCCCTGCTTCAAGTATGAAAAGTTCCGCCGTGCGCTTTTACGCACGTGATGTTTTGTATGGTCGTCTACGTCCTTACCTCAACAAAGTTTATTGTCCAGACTTCGATGGAGTTTGCTCGCCCGAATTCATCGTTTTGCCTGAAGGTGAAAGCGTCGATTCAAAGTATCTGCAATATCTCTTGAACTCTGCGAGCTTTGTTTCATACGCGTCGCATCTGAACGCTGGTGATCGTCCACGCGTTGATTTTGCGCAGCTATCAGAATATGAACTCAGTCTGGCTCCCCTCAACGAACAACATCGCATCGTTGCAGAAATTGAGAAGCAGTTTGCGCGACTGGATGAATGCACGGTTGCGGTTCGGCGGATCGCGGAAGATTTGAAGCTATATCGGGCCTCTGTCCTCAAGGCTGCGTGCGAAGGCCGCCTCGTGCCGACTGAAGCCGAACTGGCCCGCGCCGAAGGCCGCGACTACGAACCGGCAGCCGCTCTGCTGGAACGCATCCTCGCCGAACGCCGCGCCCACTGGGAAGCCGACCAGCTTGCCCGAATGAAAGCGCAGGGCAAGACGCCGAAAGATGACAAGTGGAAAGAGAAGTACGAAGAGCCGGAAGAGCCTGCGACAGGTCAATTACCTGAGCTGCCTGAAGGATGGATTTGGTCAAGTGCCGCACAGATTACAACCAGAATAACTGATGGGGAACACATAACACCACAGAGATCAGAATCAGGTGTGCTATTGCTTTCTGCTAGAAACATTCAAGACGGGAAGCTATCACTTGAACAGGTTGATTACGTTCCTGAAGACGTTTACGAGATAATCTCACAGAGGCTAACGATTGAACCCGGAGACGTGTTGCTTTCGTGTTCAGGAAGCGTCGGACGCTCTTGCATTGCCCCCAAAAACCTGCAATTTGCACTTGTCCGAAGTGTCGCGGTTTTAAAACCAGTGTTCGAGATGGGAACCTTCATTTCATTGTCCATCCGTTCACCACTTCTACAAGCTCAAATCTCCGAGAAGCAAACCCAGACAGCACAAGCGAATATTTTTCAGGGTAAAATCAAAACCTTGGGATTTGCTCTACCCCCGCTCGGCGAGCAACACCACATTGTCGCCGAAGTCGAACGACGGCTGCGGATCGTGGACGAACTGGAAGAACTCGTAACCGTCAACATCGAGCGCGCTGACGAATTGCGCCGCTCAATTCTCAAACGCGCCTTTGAAGGCCGCCTCGTATCACAAGACCCGAACGATGAACCAGCCTCGGTGCTGCTTGAACGCATCGCCGCCGAACGCCAACACCGCGCAGAAGAAGCTATGACACACAAGAAATCACCAGCAGGCAGGCGCCGCAAAAAGACGCGCCCTGATGAGACGCCGCTCTTCGACGAATCAGAACCAACTCGACAAACGAAAGAACTGCTCGCGGCGTTTGCCGCTGCTGACGGACGGCTGACGGTCGAAGAAGTCTTTAACAGAGCGGGCTACAGCTTTCGCAGCGATGATGAGATTGATGCCTTTTTTGAGAAGCTGACTGAGGAACTGACAACAGCACGGCTCAAGCTGGATCGGACGGACGAAGGCGATGTGTTTCTGGAAAGGGGCGCGGCGTGAGGGTTCAGGAACTCAAAATCAGGAACTTCCGCAACCTGCGCAACTTCGAGATCAACTTCGACCGCGAGCGGATCAACGTGCTGCTCGGCAAAAACGGCGCTGCCAAGTCCAACCTGATTGAAGCGATTGCCACGATCTTCTCAGAAATCGAACTCGGCGTCCCTCCATCCTTTTCGTACTTTCTGCGCTATGAGTGCAACAGTAAGCCGGTAGAAATAGATGCCGGCTTCAGCAGAGAAAATAGTCTCCGAGTAAGGGCAGGCGACGAGGCGATTGATTACGACAGCTTCGTCAATGAAGAAGCGCCTCCGCAATTCCCTGACCAAGAGACAAATGAACCTGAAGAAGAGGCTGACGACGAGAACGGCGAACGTCACAGAAAATACAGTCAGTTTTATCCATCAAACATCTTCATCTATTACTCCGGACTGAGCGACCGGCTGACAAAAGTGTGCAGCCCCGTCAAGGAAAAGTATCGAGGAGCGCTGCGTAAAATCAATGATCCGCGCCTGCGCCGTGTGTTCCTGACTGATGGAAGTCACAGTTCGCTGATCCTGTTCGCGTTCCTCGCTGATTCGAGCGAGTGGGCAAAGAAATTCTTGCGAGAGCGCCTCGGCATTACTAGCGTCAAATCCGTTCGGCTGCACCTTTCACGCCCGTTGTGGATGGATGAGGCGGTCGATCCGATACTACCAGGTTGTGATTACAGGTACTGGTATGCCGGCGGCAGGGTTTTGAGAACGCTCCGGATGCTGCAAAGACACAGCATACCGCTACGCGAGATTGCGCAGGTCGAAAAGCCGAAACAAGGGCGCAAAGAAAGCGACAAGAAGGAATCTTCAACCCAGCCTGAGTTGCAAAACCTGCACTTTTATTTCAATGCGCTCTGTCCGCCAGAAGCTCTAATTGAAAAGCTGCTTACTGAAGATGGTTTCCCACTGCTGACAGAAGGAGGCGGCCCTCTTCTGCTTGAATCCGCCATTCGTCCCAAAGACCTCTTTCAGCAGCTTGATGACCTGCGCCTTATGGGTTATGAACTGGATATTCATTTCAAGCTCGAAGTTGAGGGAGTAAAGGAACCCATTTCGTTCACGCACCTGAGCGAAGGCGAACAGCAGTTGCTGACGGTCATCGGCCTACTATATTTCACCAAAGACAACGACACCCTCTTTTTGCTCGACGAGCCGGACACACACCTGAATCCGCAGTGGAGCTACGAGTACAAGAAGATGCTCGAAGAGGCGATGCAGGAAGGTGGCGGCGACAGTGCTGGCAGTAGTCAGATCATTATGGCAACGCACGACCCGGTGCTGATTGCTGGACTGATGAAAGCGAGCGTGCGCATTATGGAGCGCAAAGGTCGGCTCAACGGCAGAGAGGCAGAAGCACCCGATGAAACTGAGGGCATTATTTCAGCCAGCACGCCCGAAGAAAATCCGCGCGGGATGGGAATCGCGCGGATTCTGACCAGCCCAATGTTTGGCCTGCGCTCTATTCTGGATGAGGACACACTCAATGACCTTGAAGACAAACGCAGACTTGCCTTCAAGAAAGATCGAGAGCCTGAAGAGACGGAAAAGCTCAAAGAACTGGTTCGTAAGCTGCGCGACGTGGATATGACCAGTATTATCGAAGACCCGCTTTACCTCTGGTTCGTCAGGGCTGTCGTCAGGCACCCTGATTATCTGCGCCTGAAAGACAAACTGTTTCTCAATACAGAAGATTTTGCCGACCTCGACCGGATCGCCAAAGAAGTGGCTGAGGAGATGCTGCAACAGGTGGAGGACGTTGAGTAATGAGATACATTGACCTGAAGCAGCTTTATGTCCCTTCTGAATGGATTGAACACGCGACAGAACTGGTTGATGAATTGAGGCGTATGACGCCAGAGGAACGCTCGAAGGCTTTAAAGAAGGAGAATTACGCTCTCTGGCGTTTACTGCGCAAGCTGCTTGAGAAGCTTTCTTACGGCAAGTGTTTTTATTCCGAGGCTGAAATTACAGGGGCTGAAGGTGAAGTAGATCATTTCCGTCCGAAGCTTGGCATTCACGCCGACGACCTCGCCGGGGCAGCACACGATGGTTACTGGTTTCTGGCATTGGTGGTTGACAACTTTCGCTTCTCTTCACAAACGGCCAATCGCCTGCAAACTGTCGGAGACATCACTTATGGAAAAGGGACTCGCTTCCCTCTGCTTGATCCCCGCAAGCGAGCGTTTTGTGAAGCTGATCTGTGCCATGAGGAGCCACAATTGCTCGATCCAACCAACGAACAGGACGTGAACCTGCTCGGCTTCAGTGAAGCGGGCGAAGCTGAGCCTTCGCTACTAGCTCAAACAACAGTTGACCGTGACAGAGTTGACGTTTCCATTCGGTGCTACAACCTGAATGAGCAAAAGATAAAAAGGAAGAGAGGCGACTGCTGTTTGCGCGCCATGGAACTTGCCAGAACACTTGCCGAGATGGAAGAGGAAAAGCCTTGGGGTAAAAATCAGCGGCGCAAAGTTATCAAGACCAAGATCGAGCTTTACGAGATGGTACAACCCGAAGCTGAATTTTCGACGGCAGTCCGATACGTTTTGCAACCCTTCACGACGGCCGCAGCAGTTCAGGAAGTTCTGGATTTTGTTGGCGGCAAGGAGGCAAGGAATGACTGACGCACAAATCATCGTCCAGAAACTTTGGAACTACTGCAATGTGTTGCGCGATGACGGGCTGTCGTATGGCGATTACGTCGAGCAACTGACTTTCTTGCTTTTCCTCAAGATGGCGGATGAGCGATTACAGCAGTCAGGTGGCAAAGACCGCATCATCCCGAAAGAGTTCGATTGGCAACACCTGAAAACTCTGGATGGGCCAGACCTTGACGATCACTACCGAAAAACGCTTGAAGCACTGGGCAAATCACCGGATGAACGGCTACGTGTGATCTTCAGTAAAGCGCAGAACAAAATTCAGGATCCGGCCAAACTCCGCCGCCTGATTGCCGACCTGATTGACAAGGAGAACTGGTCTGCCCTTGATGCAGATGTCAAAGGGGATGCGTATGAAGGATTGCTGCAAAAGAACGCCGAAGACACCAAGGGTGGCGCGGGGCAGTACTTTACGCCACGCCCGTTAATTAAGGCCATCGTTGATGTGATGTGCCCTGATCCTGATACGACCATCTGTGACCCTGCTTGCGGCACCGGAGGCTTTTTGCTCGCCACGCACAATTACGTTTACGGAAAGTACGGGAAGTCAATGGACAGGGAGCAGAAAACCCGTTTTGATACCCAACACCTGCGCGGCTACGAACTGGTTGATAGCGTTGTGCGACTTGGCCTGATGAATATGGCGCTGCACGGCATCGGCAGTGGCCAGGACATCCCCATCATTCGCAAGGACAGTTTGGAAAAATCACCAGCAGAGAACGAGCATTTCAAAATGGTGCTAACCAATCCTCCCTTTGGCAAGAAAAGCTCTGTCACTATCGTCAACGAAAAGGGCGAACAGGCGCGGGAAAGTCTGACAGTTGAGCGGCCTGACTTCTGGACCTCAACGAGCAACAAACAACTGAACTTTTTGCAGCACGTTTACACCTTGCTGGAGATCGAAGGCAAAGCAGCGGTTGTCATTCCCGACAATGTCTTGTTTGAAGGCGGCGCAGGCAAGCGAGTTCGTGAAATGCTGCTGCGCACTTGCGATGTGCATACCTTACTGCGCCTGCCGACAGGCGTCTTCTACGCACAGGGGGTGAAAGCAAACCTCATCTTCTTTGACCGCAAGCCTGCCAGAGAGGCTCCGTGGACCACGAAGCTCTGGATTTACGACTTCCGCACCAACCAAAACTTCACGCTCAAGGAAAGGCCGCTCAAACGTTCCGACCTCGACGATTTCGTCAAGTGCTTCAACCCGGAAAACCGCCACGAACGAACGCCAACCTGGACGGAAGAAAACTTGAAGGGACGCTGGCGAGCCTACACCTACGAAGAACTCATCCGGCGTGATAAAGTCAACCTCGACATTTTCTGGCTCAAGGACGATAGCCTGACGGACAATCTAAAGGAGCCGGATGTCATCGCTAAAGAAATTTATGAGGACTTAAAGTTGGCGATGGAAAAGATGGCGCTGTTAGCCGGTGATCTGAGTGCGAGACGACAAGCTGATTGATGAGGTTGAATGATGATGCCAGACTTGACGCCAATAGTGCTCGTGTTGCTGGGAAGCGTTTCAGCGGTAGCGAGGCCCCAGACGGCCGAAGGCGATGCTGTCTCAGGTGAGTTGACGCGAGCCCGCCCGCGGCTTGACTCAATCGACCTGCTCCGCGGCGCGGTCATGGTCTTGATGGCGCTCGACCACGTCCGAGATTTTTTCTCCAACGCTTATGCCATCGACCCGGTGGATCTCGCGAAGACCAACGCGGCCCTCTTTCTCACCCGCTGGATCACGCACTTCTGCGCGCCGGTCTTCGTCTTCCTCGCCGGAACGGGCGCCTTCCTCTCCGGCACGCGGGGAAAGACCAAAGCGGAGCTGGCGCGATTCCTGCTGACGCGCGGATTGTGGATCGTCTCGCTGGAATTCACGCTCGTGCACTTGGGTTGGAGCTTCTTTGATTTCCATTTCTTCAACCTGCAAGTCATCTGGGCGATTGGCTGGTCGATGATCGTGCTGGCGGGGCTGGTCTTTCTCCCGACGTGGGCCGTCACCGCTTTCGGGGTGGTGATGATTGCCGGGCACAATCTGTTCGACAACCTTCAGCCCGAACGCTTCGGCTCGTTCCGCTGGCTCTGGGCGGCGCTGCACAGCGTGCAGATCTTCGACCTCCCGCATGATTTTCATATCCGCATCGGCTACCCGCTCGTGCCGTGGATCGGGGTGATGGCTGCCGGCTATGGGTTCGGCCAGTTGATGCTGATCGAACGCGGGCGGCGCCGAAAGTGGCTGTTAGGTCTCGGCGCCGGCCTGACGCTGGCTTTCGTCGCTCTCCGCGCGACGAATCTTTATGGCGACCCGCATCATTGGAGTGCGCAGCAGAACGCGCTCTTCACCGTCTTCTCGTTCATCAACTGCGAGAAGTATCCGCCATCGCTCCTCTACTTGCTCATGACGCTCGGCCCGGCGATTGCGCTGCTGGCACTATTTGACCGCGAGGCGGGCCGGCTCGGCCGCCCGTTTGTGATCTTCGGCCGCGTGCCGCTCTTCTATTACGTCCTCCACCTCCCGCTCATTCAGAGCCTGACGATCATCTTCGCCTTCGTCCGCTACGGCCGGCGCATGCCGGAGTTGTTCGCGAATGGCCCGCCGGAAGGCTACGGCTACAGCCTGCCGGTGGTCTACCTCATCTGGCTAGCAGTGGTGTTCACGCTCCTCCCCGCCTGCCGCTGGTTTGCGCGGGTCAAGCAGCGCCGGCGCGACGCGTGGCTGAGCTATTTCTAGTGGTCAGTGGTCCGTTGTTGGAGGACATCACTAGATTGCCGGGCGAGTTGATATAGCAAGCCACTGACGACGGACAACTGACAACTGACCAAATGGAGTTCGCTGATGTCTTTCTGGGCTGATCGCAACGTCTTTGTCACCGGCGCGACCGGGTTCGTCGGCGCGCACGTCGCCCGGGGCTTGGTCGAGCAAGGCGCCCGCGTGGTTTGCTTGCAGCGCGACGCGGTGCGGGCCAACTCGCTTGACTTCTTTGACCTGCGCCGCCGCGTGACGATCATCAGCGGCGCGGTCGAAGACTTCGCCCTGATGGAGCGCGTCCTCAACGAGTACGAGGTCGAGGCCGTCTTTCACCTCGCCGCCCAGGCCCTGGTCGGGGCGGCCAACCGCTCACCGCTCTCAACCTTCGAGTCCAACATCCGCGGCACTTACTCACTGCTCGAAGCTTGTCGCCAGAGTCGGACTGTGGGGCGCGTCGTCGTCGCCTCGAGCGATAAAGCTTACGGGACGCACGAGCATCTGCCTTACACCGAAGACTACCCGCTGCTCGGCCTCTTTCCTTACGACGCCTCGAAGGTGTGCACGGACGTGCTCGCCCGGTCCTACGCGCACGCCTACGGGCTGCCGGTCGCGGTGACGCGCTTCGCCAACGTCTACGGCCCCGGCGATATGAACCTCTCGCGCATCATCCCCGGCACCATCGTCTCGGTGCTGCGCGACGAAGCGCCCGTCATCCGCAGCGACGGGACGCCGGTGCGCGAGTTCGTGTATGTGGACGACGTCGCGCGCGGCTACCTGATGCTGGCCGAGAAAATCACCGAGGCGCGGGGAGAGGCATTCAATTTCGGAACCGGCGAGCCGGTGCAAATGCTCGACCTGGTCAACCGCATCATCCGGCTGGCGGGCCAGGAGGGTCGCCTGCTGCCCCGCGTCATGTTGCAGACGAAGATCGAGCGCGAGATCGACGCGCAGTACCTCTCGGCGGCGAAGGCCGAAGCGCGGCTAGGGTGGCGGGCCGAGGTGAGTCTGGATGAGGGTCTGCGGCGGACGATTGAGTGGTACCGGACCCACCTGGATGAAGTGCGTTGATCAGGCAATCGAGTAAGGCGGCCGATTAGACTTCAAGGTAGAGCCGCTCGATCTGAGTGATGATGCGCTCGCGGCCGAAGCGTTCACGGACGCTCAGTTGTGCGGCCTCCCCTAGTTTCGCGCGCAGGCGTTCGTCCCCGAATAGCCGGAGTATGCCTGAGGCGAGCGCCGATATGTCATCAGGCGCCACGAGCAAGCCGGTCACCCCGTCCACGACAATCTCTGCCATCCCACCCACTCTTGAGGCGATTACCGCGCAACCGGCCGCCATCGCCTCGACGAGCGCGAGCGAAAAGGCTTCGTTCTGAGAGGGGGCGACGACGAGGTCGAAGGCTCCGAGTTGCGCGGGCAGGCCAGCGACATAGCCGATCAAGCGCACCTGATCGCCGACGCCGAGTTCGGTGATCATCGCCCGTAGTTGATGCTCATAACCTGCATCCGACGGGGCCGCCGCGCCAGCGATCAAGAAATCGACGTTTGCCCATAGCTTTTCTTTGATCACATAAGCCGCCGCGCGGATGAAGAGGTCTTGCCGCTTACTCGCGGTGAGTTGGCCGACGACACCGACCGCCAGCCGCCGCGTGATCCCCAATCGCGCCCGCGCTTCATCCCGGCTCACCTGTGCACTAGCCTCCGGGCCAATCCAATTCGGAATGACGACGATGCGCTCGGCGAGCGAAGGGAACCCGGCAGCCAACTCCACGCGCACGCTCTCAGAGACGGCGATCAACCGCCGCACATTGGCGAGTACCCAGGTGTAAAGGTGATGAGCTTTGATCGGATTGAAGTGATGCCGGGTGAGAAAAAAACGGACACGTGTGAGCTTCGCCGCGAGCCCGCAAAGGGGATAGTCACGCGCCACGTGCGCGTGCAACACTTCGATCTGCGCGTCGCGAATGACACCCACCAGCCGCCGCACGCTGCCCAAGTCAAGCGCATTGCGCAGGCCGAGTTCGTGCCACCTGACAGGCACGTCGGTGAGCGCCTCACGCAAAGGACTCGCGGGCCGCACGGCCAGGTGCAGCTCGTGCCCGCGCTCGATGAGCGCACGGGTGAGGTCCGCGACGTGGCGTTCGCCGCCGCCCAAGCTTTCGGCTGAGCAGACCTGGAGGATTCTCATAGGAAGTGATGATCAGTCGTCAGTGGTCCGTCGTCCGTTGCAACTGACCACCGACCACTGACGGCTGAATTATGAGGCCGGCTTTTGCGCTTGACAAATCCCGAAGTGATGGATGTAATGCCGCTCACGCCCCACCCTGGTTGGTGCGCGAGGAAGCGCCGCTCGCCCACGGTAAGAGATCAAAGGCTCTCGTGATAATCTGAGGACGCATGCCGCCCGTCGCCGAGTTCGGTCTGCCATTCGCCTTCTATGCCGTGGCCGCTTTGGTCTTCGGCCTGCTGGTCGGCAGTTTCTTAAATGTCGTCATCTACCGCATCCCGCGCGGCGAGTCCATCGTCTACCCGGGGTCGCATTGCGGGGCGTGCGGGGCGCCGGTGCGGCCTTACGACAACATCCCGCTCGTCAGCTACGCACTGCTCCGCGGGCAGTGCCGCCTTTGCAGGGCGAAAATCTCGTTGATCTACCCATCAGTAGAACTCCTCACCGGCCTCCTGTTCTTCGCGGTGCTCCTCAAAGATGGGCTGACGTGGATCACTATCGCCGAGATGACTTTTGTCGCCGTCATCATCTCACTGATCTTCATTGATGCGCGCCACCACCTGCTGCCGAACGTCATTACTTACCCCGCCTTGGTCCTCTCCATCACGGCGAACGCGGCACTGGCCTGGCACGGGGTGTGGGCTGGCAATCAGGCTTATTTCAGATTCTCTGGCTTCACTCCTACTAGTTTCGACACTGTCTTTTTCGCACCCTCCCTGTGGGGCGCAGTCTTGATTGCCAGTGCCGCCCCAGTTTTCTGGATCATTGACCGCTTGGATGAGGTGCTCTTCGGGAAATACTTCGAGTGGGCTGAAGCTGACCAGGCCGAAGCGGTGGTCGAAGACCCAGATGCCGAACATATAGCCCAACGGCGCCATGACCGTGTCATTTACGGGACCATGATTGGGGGTCTGTTGCTGGCGGTAGGTTGGGCAGTGCTAGGCTACTCAGTCTCAAACCGCATGGGGCGTGGAGTTTTTGATCTCTACGGAGATGCCTATCAGTCTGCCTATGCCAATTTGCTCAGCGCCTGTTTCGGAGCCTTCGTCGGCGGCGGGCTCATCTGGCTGCTCCGCGCGCTCTACTTCTACACCCGCGGCATCGAAGGTATGGGCTTGGGCGACGTCAAGATGATGGCCGTCATCGGCGCCTTCCTCGGCTGGCAATCAGCCATCCTGGTGCTCATCTTTGGCTCTTTCCTCGGCTCCATTGTCGGCTTGATCCTCGCCCGGCGAAGTGCCAAGGGCCTCAAAACCGCACTGCCGTTCGGAGTCTTTCTGGGCATCGCCGCACTCATCGCCCTCTTCGCCGGCACGCCCATTCTCCAGTGGTATACCGGAATGTTCAGATAGTCTCAGCCAACCAAGGGCCACTCTAATCGTGCTTCACCTCAGCTTAAGCTGATCGAGGATGACTATTTAGTTGCTCCATCAGAGGCCATTAGATACGTTTTGGCCCTACCCCCTCTGCGCTTGTAGCACAAAGACACTGCTCGCATAGTCTCTCGACCTACTTGTATCAGAATAGCCCTGGACTATCTTGCTTGCCTGTTCGCTTAAGCCATCGCCTCAATCCAACAAATGCCAGAATACTTAGACTTACCTCTGCGAGATGATTTCAATCGCGCTGGCACCCTGATTGCTCTTCAAGCGGCAACAAAAAGTAAAGCTGTTGCTGGGCTGGCTAAGCGCCCACATCGAAACAAGATTTAGCAAGAGATTAAAGTTCAGGCTGCCTTGCCGCCCATGCGATTTCAGGCGCGGCCCAAGATTTTTATGGCCTGGTGCAGTCAGTCAGTTGATCTTTCAACCCTGAGGAGAGCGCAATTATGACAGAACAGGATGTCGTCAGGACTAACGCCCCGGCGCTGGTGCACATCACCTCGACCGAAGACATGATTCGCCGCAAGCTGGAGGAGGAACGCCTGCGCCTGGAGCGGGAGGCGGGCGTCGAGGACAAGATGGTCCAGCACTTCGCCCGCCCGACAGAGAATCCGTTTACGAAGGCGCAGCGCGACTACACTACGATCCTATTCGGCGGCTTGACCTGGAAGCACGAGAAGCTGGTCCACGGCGCGCTCGAAGGTCTCGGCTACAAGTGCGAGCCCATCCCGACGCCGAACGTCAAAGCTTTTCAGACCGGCAAGGAGTTCGGCAATAACGGCCAGTGCAACCCGACCTATTTCACCGTCGGCAACTTGGTCCAGTTCCTGCAGGATTTGGAGAAGAAAGGAATGACCAAGCAGGAGATCATCGACAAGCACGTCTTCTTCACGGCCGGCGCTTGCGGGCCGTGCCGCTTCGGGATGTACGAGGCCGAGTACCGGCTGGCGCTCCGCAACTCCGGCTACGACGGCTTCCGCGTCCTGCTCTTCCAGCAGTCGGGCGGCCTGAATCAAGCGGAGATCGAAGCCGGCTTGGAACTCAACCTCGAGTTCTTCCTGGCCATTCTCAACGCGCTGAATATGGGTGACATTATCAACGATGTGGCCTACCAGATTCGCCCCTACGAGGTCAACAAGGGCGAGACCGACCGCGTGCTCGCCGAGGTCATGGACCACATGCACGAGGTCATGAAAAACACCAAGGCCTTCCAGATCCAGGAGAGCAAGCTCCAGAAGTTCGTCGGCAAGTTCGAGACCACGGCCGACTACCTCGGCAAGTTCCTCAAGCAGCTCTACCGCGACGATTACATGGCGGCGCTGCATTATGCCCGCGACCGCTTCAACGAGATCCAGGTGGACCGCACGCGCTGCAAGCCGCTCGTGAAGATCACGGGCGAGTTCTGGGCGCAGACCACCGAAGGCGATGGCAACTTCAACATGTTCCGCTTCCTGGAGCGCGAGGGCGCGCAGGTCATGGTCGAGCCCATCGGCACCTGGATCAATTACCTGATCCATCAAGCCAAGCAGGCAGCCGCCGACCGCAAGGGCCTGGACCTCAACGGGGAGGTCAAGGAGTTCGAGGCCAAGAGCTGGCGCGAGCGGCTCGGGGTCGAACTCAACTTCAAGAAGAAGGCTGTGCTGCTCACGATCGCCGAGAAGATCTTCCGGCGCGAGTACCACCGCATCGCCGAAGCGCTCGGCGGCATCGCCCACCACCTGGCCGACCAGTACGAGTTGCAGCGCGTCTCTCATCCCTTCTACAACACGCGCTCGGCCGGCGGCGAAGGGCACCTCGAAGTCGCCAAGAACATCTACTACTCGAACAAGGGCCTCGCCCACATGGTGCTCTCGCTCAAGCCCTTCGGCTGCATGCCTTCGACCCAGTCCGACGGCGCGCAGTCGGCCGTGGTCGGGATGTATAAAGACATGATCTACCTGCCGGTTGAGACCTCGGGCGAGGGCGAGATCAACGCCCATTCGCGCGTCCAGATGGCGCTCGGCGAGGCGAAGGCCAAGTGCAAGAACGAGCACAAAGAGGCGCTGGGCGCCACCGGCTACACGATTGAGGAGATCAAGGCCTACGTCGCCGCTCACGACGAGCTCGAGCGGCCGATGTACAAGGTGCCGCACTACCAGGGCATCGTCGGCACCAGCGCCGCCTTCATCAAGCACGTCGGCGAGCGCATGCGGGCCGAAGGCATCGTCTCGCAATCGAAGACTGCCGCGGCAGTCGCCTAAGGCGAAGTGATTAGTGACGAGTGACCAGTGGCCACAGGGGTGAAGGGTAAAAAGCAGTGGTAGATGACAGAGTGAGTGAGGGAGTTAGCTAACAGTTCGCTACTCACTGCGCTCGTCGCCCGCCACCCGTCGCTCGTCACTATTTTTGCATCGGGACCAAAACACATGCCAATCGAGAAGAAAAAATACGACCAACTGATGATCGGGCTGGACGTCGGCTCGACTACCGTCAAAGCCATCGTCCTCGATCTGGAGCGGGACGAGATTCTCTGGCAGGACTACCAGCGCCACGACACCAAGCAGCCCGAAAAAGTCCTGGAGTTCCTCCGGCGCATCCGCGAGGAGTTCACCGAGACGCCCGACGCGAACTTCCGCCTCTTCGCCACCGGCTCGGGCGGCTCGAACATCTGCCGCTTCCTCGGCGGCAAGTTCGTGCAGGAAGTCAATGCCGTCAGCCTCGCGGTCGAGAAGCTCTACCCCAAGACGATGTCCGTTGTCGAACTCGGCGGGCAGGACGCGAAGATCATCGTCTTTAAGGAAGACCCCGAGACGGGCAAGAAAAAGAAAATCCCGTCGATGAACGACAAGTGCGCGGGCGGCACCGGCGCCGTCATCGACAAGATCAACGCCAAGCTCCGCATCCCGTCCGAAGAACTCTGCAACCAGGGCTACTTCGGCTTGAAGCTCCACCCCGTCGCCGGCAAGTGCGGCGTCTTCGCCGAGACCGACATCAACGGCCTGCAGAAGCAGGGCGTGCCGACCGATGAATTGATGGCCTCGCTCTTCGAGTCGATCATCCAGCAAAACATGTCGGTCCTCACGCGCGGCAACACCCTGCGCCCGAACGTGCTGCTCCTGGGCGGCCCGAACACCTACATCAAGGGCATGCGCGACTGCTGGCGCCACAACATCCCGAAGATGTGGGAGGAGCGCAACGTCCAGGTGCCGGACCGGCCCATCGAAGAACTGATCTGCGTGCCCAACAACGCGCAGTACTTCGCCTGCATCGGCGCCTGCGAGTTCGGCAAGGACGAGGAGCCGGAGGTCGGCGTCTACCAGGGCTACGAAGAACTCGAGCACTACATCCTCGTCGGCCGCGAAGAGGAGAAGGCGGCGAAGAAGGCGGCGCTCGGCGGCAGCGGCGGCCTCTACAAGGATGACGTAGAGCTGGGGGCGTTCAGGGAGCGGTTCGCCAAGAAGAAGAAGTTCGAGCCGGCGAAGTTCGAGCCCGGCCAGGTCGTCGAGTGCTTCCTCGGCCTGGACGGCGGCTCGACTTCGACCAAGGCCGTCCTGGTGGACAAGAACAAGCAACTGCTGGTCAAAGCCTATCAGCTCTCCAAAGGCAACCCGATTGAAGACACCATCGAGATCCTGGGCAAGCTGCGAAAGATGGTCGAGGATCAGGGCGCGAAGCTCGACATCCTCGGCGTCGGCACGACCGGCTACGCGAAGGATGTCTTGAAGGACGCGCTCGCGGGCGACGTCGCCCTCGTCGAGACCGTGGCGCACACCCAATCGGCGCTCCACTTCTACCAGGACGTAGACGTGATCTGCGACGTGGGCGGCCAGGACATCAAGATCATCATCCTCAAGGACGGCCGCGTCGTTGACTTCAAGCTCAACACGCAGTGCTCGGCCGGCAACGGCTACTTCCTGCAATCAACCGCCCAGGGCTTCGGCTATCCGGTCGAAGAATTCGCCGACATCGCTTTCTCGGCCAAGGCCTACCCGGAGTTCGGCTACGGCTGCGCGGTGTTTATGCAGTCGGACATCGTCGATTTTCAGCGCCAGGGTTGGAAGGCGGAAGAGATCATGGCTGGCTTGGCGAACGTGCTGCCGAAGAACATCTGGCTCTACGTCTCGCAGATTCCGAACCTCGCCAAGCTCGGCAAGAACTTCGTCCTCCAAGGCGGCACGCAGCACAATCTCGCGGCGGTCAAGACGCAGGTCGATTTCATCGAGTCGCGCTTCCGCCCCGAAGACGGTCGCCCGAACGTCTTCGTCCACGAGCACACGGGCGAGGCGGGCGCGATTGGCGCGGCGGTCGAAGCAGCGCGGCTGTATCTCGACCGCGGCCAGCGCACTAAGTTCATCGGCCTCGATGCGGTGGAGACGATCAGCTTCCGGACGACGCGCGACGAAGCGACGCGCTGCTACTTCTGCAAGAATAAATGCCTCCGCACCTTCATCGACATCAAGGTGCTGGGGATGGTCCGCGAGCAGCCGCTCGTCAAGATCGAATCGAAGGTCCCGCTCGCCGAGGACGAGACACGGATCATCATCGCCACCTGCGAGAAGGGCACGGTCGAGGACATCAACTCGATGAAGGCGATCAAGGGCAACCTCGACGCGATCAAGAAGGCCAACCCGAACCTGGTCGAGATTGCGGCCAAGGCGGCGTGGAAGTCCTACAAACCGCAGATCGTCTCCGACCCAATTCCAGAGGTGAAACCGCTCTCGAAGTTGACCGCGATGATTCCGGGCAAGCGCGAGGAGCACGAGGCACTCGTTAAGCGCGTCGAATTGATGAAGAAGCGCCCGGACCTGCGCATCGGCATCCCGCGCGTGCTCAACCAGTATTCGCAGAACCCGCTCTTTTCGGCCTACTTCGAATCGCTCGGCGTCCAGCCGGAGAACCTGATCTATTCGGACTTCACCACCGAGCAACTCTATAAAGAAGGCGCCAAGCGCGGCGCCATCGACCCGTGCTTCCCGTCGAAGGTCGGCATCCCGCACGTGCACAACCTGCTCTACGTGCACCACAAGAAGAAGCCGCTCGACTACATCTTCTTCCCGATGATCGACGACCTGACCTCGGACCTCGTCAACGCGCAGGACAGCCGCGTCTGCCCGACGGTCAACATCACGCCCGAGGCCGTCAAGGCCGCCTTCACCAAAGAAGGCGACCTCTTCAAAGAGATGGGCACGGTCTACCTCGACACGTTCATCAACACGAAGTCGGAGACGCTCTTTGCCCGTCAAATGTATCTCCAGTTCAAAGACATCCTCGGCCTGAGCGAGGCCGAAAACGCGCGGGCGGTCAAGGAGGCTTACAAGGCGATCGACAACTTCGTCAGCGTCGTGCAACGGCAGAAGGGCCGTGAAGTGCTCGAAGAACTGGAGCGCGAGGACCGGCTCGGGATCGTGCTCTTGGGCCGTCCCTATCACAACGACCCCGGCATCAATCATGAAATCCTCGAAGAGTTCCAAAAGGCGGGCTACCCGGTCTTCACCATGCACTCGCTGCCGATTGACCCAGACATCCTCGAACGCCTCTTCGGCGACGAGGTCCGCAGCGGCGTCATCACGCACCCGATGGACATCTCGGATGCCTGGAAGAATTCTTACTCCGAGAACACGAGCTACAAGATCTGGGCGGCCAAGTTCACCGCTCGCCACCCGAACCTGGTCGCGCTCGAGCTGTCGTCCTTCAAGTGCGGGCACGATGCGCCGATCTACACCGTCGTCGAGGAGGTCGTCGAGAACTCCGGGACGCCCTACTTCTCGTTCAAGGACATCGACGAGAACAAGCCGACCGGCTCGATCAAGATCCGCGTCGAGACGATCACCTATTTCCTCAAGCGCTACCGCGAAGACATGGTCTCCCGGAAGGAGAAGAAGGCGCAGGTCGAGGCGCAACTCCGCGAGTACGAGGCCAGGCTGCGCGCCGAGCTTGAGGCGCAGATGGCGGCCGAGCTGGCTCAGATTCCACCCGTGACCGCCGCGGCCGATCAGATGGTCTACGCCAGCGGCGACTAAACCCACCCAACCTCGGATGAGCGTCGATGGAAGGTTTTGAGATTCACTACCGTCGGCGTTCATCCGCTTTTTGGTTTTAGGCGATGATGGAATCAGACAAAGTGATGTTCGAGATTTACCGCGAGGAGGGCTACAACCGCCGCTTCAAGGTGATCTACTTCACCGAACTCAACGACCACAACCGCGAGTTCGAGATCAACCGGGCGCTCGCCGGCGAGCACTTCTTCGACGGCTTCATCAAGAACTTCAAGAAGGAGGAGGCGAAGGAGAAGATCGCCGGTATCCTCCGGCGCCTCAACGACGGCGAGGCGGTGAGCCACGACGAGATTCGGACGATCCTCGAACCCTACACGCCGAAGAGCAGTGCCGCTTAATCGAGCCTTGCCCTTCCCTGACACTCCTTCGGTGATGTTCTTTAGCTAAGAAATCCGAAGTTTGCGTCCGGGCCGTATCCATTGGCGGTGGCTCGGACCTGGATGCGATGTAATCGCTCAGTGATAAGTGGCAAAGTTTGGAGTTCAGCCTTCAGGCTGCGGTTTTTTCAAAGCCATCAAGCTAAAGCTTGTACTCCAAACAAGACTCGCCTCCCATCACTGAGCGATTACGATGCGATCCAATTCTGCGTTGCCTCCGTAGCGAGAAACCTGCTATGCTCGCGGCCCGAGCGAGTAGGTTTTCAAGATTTCAGTAGTCAATCATTGCCCGTCATTCACGTGCCATGACAGCTCCCCAGGTCACTGGTCGCCGTCGCCTCCCGCTGGTTTTGCTTGGCAATGCGCTGATGCGGATTGCGGGCGGGGCGGGCGGCGTGTTGGTCGGCCTGTACCTGGCGGACCTCGCCAACCGCGGCTTCACCGTCGATGCCATTCTGGTCGGGACGCTCGGCGCCGTCTCCTTCATCGCCGAACTCGTTGGCGCTCTGCCGATGGGCGTGATGTCTGATGCCGTCGCCCCGCGGGCGCTGATGACCGGGGGGGCGCTGCTCGGCGCTGTGGCCACGCAGTTGTTCGGCCTGAGCGGGATGGTCTCGATTTTCTTTTTGTCGCGGGCGTTGGAAGGACTGGCGGCTGCGGCGGGGGCGCCGTCCATCCTCGCGCATTTGACCGACATTACCGAAGGCAACGGGAAGCTGCGCGGCAAGGCGATGAGCTTCTTCGAGCTGTCGCTGCTGGCGGGATTGGCGCTCGGCGCGCTGGTCGGCGGCGGGTTGTGGAAGGCGCTCGGCACGAAAGCGTTCGCGGCTGTGGCGGGCGCCTACTTGCTTTGTGCGGCGCTGCTGGCCATCGGCGCGGTCGGCAGCAGAAAGCATGGGGCGGAGCAAGCGCTCTCCGGTTTAGGCAAGGCGTTGCGCGAGCCGTCGCTCAGGCGGTTGGCCCCGGCTTGGCTGTGTATGAACGCGATCGTCGGCCTGTGGCTCGGCCCGACCGTGATCTTTCTCTTCACGCTCAAAGAGCCGCGCGGGCAATTTCTCACCGGCATCTTCGCCGACAACCCCGAACGCGTCGGCTGGGTGCTGCTCGGCTACTCGATGGTCTTCGCCACGGGTGTGACGGCGTGGAGCTTTATCATGCCGCGCTTCTCGCGGCGCCGCGTGCTGCAGATCGCGCTCATCGCCATGCTGTTTGTCTGCGCGGGCCTGTATGCGCTCAACCATTCGCTCGCCTGGCCGAGTTCGACCCGTCGAATGGTGCTGGCACTGACCGCCTTGTGCGTGATGGTCGAGAGCGGCTTCACCCCGACGGCGCTCGCCTTGCTGGCCGACGTGGTCGGATCGCAGGCGGGGCGGGGCGCGGCGATGGGCATCTATTCGGTGCTCTTGAGCGTCGGCGCATTGATCGGGTCATTCATCGCGGGCGTGCTGGGCCAGGCCTTCGCGGTGGACGGCTTGATTTACGGCACGCTGGCGATGGCACTGCTCGCGATGATCGCGGTCGAGTCGCTGAAACGTTTGGCGAGTGAGAGGCCCGCTCACCCGCTGATCCATCAACCCCTCAATCAACCATCGGACATACCCAAATGAGCCAATCAAATTACGACCTGATCATCATCGGCGCTGGAAGCGGCGGCCTGACGGCGGCCGGGTTCGCGGCGCAACTGGGCGCGAAAGTCGCGCTCGTCGAGAAGAAGCACATCGGCGGCGACTGCACCTGGACCGGCTGTGTGCCGAGCAAAGCGCTGCTCAAGGCCGCGAAGATCGCCCACGAGACGCGCCTCGCCGCGCACTACGGCATCATCGCCACGCCGCCAGTGACCGACATGGCCAAAGTGCGCGAGTACGTCCGCGGCGCAATCCAGGACGTCTATCAATTCGAGTCTCCCGAAGAACTGAAGGCGCAAGGCATCGACGTGGTCATGGCGGCGGCCAGCTTCCTCGACGCGCACACGATCCAGGCCGGCGAGCGCACGCTCGCCTCGAAATCATTCCTCCTCACCACCGGCGCCCACCCTTCGCTCCCGCCGATTGCCGGCTTGCAGGAGGTGCCGTTCATCACCTACGAGCAGCTCTTCGACAACGACCGTCTGCCCGCGCGGATGATCGTGGTCGGCGCCGGCCCGATCGGCATGGAGATGGCCCAGGCTTACCAGCGGCTCGGCTCGCAGGTGACCGTTGTCGGCGGCCGATTGCTGCCGAAAGAGGAGCCCGAGGTGCAGGAGGTGATGAGCAAGGTCTTCGAGCGCGAAGGCATGAAGTTCGTCTGGGGCAAGGCGACGGGTGCGCGTCAGGAGGGCGACGAGGTCGTGATCTCGACGGCCGGCGGCGAGGCACGCGGCAATCTGCTGCTCATCTCTTCGGGGCGCACGCCGACAGTCAATGGGCTCGACCTCGAAAAAGCCGGCGTCCAATACACCGCCAAAGGCATCCCGGTCGACCAGCAACTGCGCACGAACGTCAAGAATATTTATGCCGCGGGCGACGTGGTGGGCGGCTACCAGTTCACGCACTTCGCGGGCTGGCAGGCGTTCCAGGCCGTGCGCAACGCGCTCCTGCCGGGCAGCAGCGCGGGCTTCACCGACCTGGTGCCCTGGGTGACCTTCACTGACCCCGAGGTCGCGCACGTCGGCCTGACCGAAGCGCAGGCGCGTGAGAAATTCGGCGAGGCCATCAAGGTCAACCGCTGGGAGATGGCCAAGGCTGACCGCGCCGTCTGCGAGAACGACAAGGACGGCTTCATCAAAGTCGTCAGCAAGAAGGACGGCACGCTGCTCGGCGCGACGGTGGTCGCCGGGCGGGCGGGTGAGACCATCGCCGAATTCGTCGTTGCGCTCAAGAACAGCCTGAAAGTGGCCGACCTGGCCAGCTCGATTCACGCTTACCCGACTTACTCGACGGCCGTGCAACAACTGGCGGCGGACTTGGCGATTGAGAACTTGCTCTCAGGCACGTCGGGCAAAATCATTCGCGGGCTGTCGAAAATTATTCGGTAAGACTCCTCGGGTTTGGAGTACCGCTTTCAGGCGGGTTTTTCTCGACGGCCAAAACCCGCCTCCGGTACTCCAAACGTGTGGCCGACGAAGGAAGGAGAATTCATGTCCACATTGATCATCATCGCCGTGATTCTCCTTGCTTACAGCAACGGGGCCAATGATAATTTCAAAGGCGTCGCCACGCTCTTCGGCAGCGGCACGACCAACTATCGTCGGGCGCTGGCCTGGGCGACGGTCACGACGCTCGCCGGTTCGTTGCTGGCATTGTTGCTCGCCCACGGCCTGGTGAATACTTTCAAGGGCAAGGGATTGGTGCCCGACGTGGTGACGACCCAGCCAGCTTTTCTAGTGGCTGTCAGTCTGGGCGCGGCGCTCACCATCCTGCTGGCGACCTGGACAGGATTGCCTGTCTCAACGACGCACGCTTTGACAGGAGCGTTAGTGGGTGCCGGGTGGCTGGCCGCGCATGGGCAGATAAAGTTTGCGGCGCTGGGCTCCTCGTTCGTGCTGCCTCTGGCACTGAGTCCATTGGTGTCCATAGTCACCACGGTGGTCATCTACCCGGCCTTTAAGTTCGTGCGCAAGACCTGTGGCGTTACCAGCCAGACCTGCGTCTGTATCGAGAACAGGTATGAAGAAGTAGTCGTCCAACCTGGAGGCACTCTAGCCCTGGCGCGCACGGGGACTCTGATTCAGATGGGGCAAACCGCCGAGTGTGTGGAACGCTATCAGGGCCGGATGCTCGGGCTGGAGGCTGGCTCGGCGCTGGACGGATTGCACTACCTGAGCGCGGGGGCAGTGGGATTTGCGCGGGGCCTCAACGACACGCCGAAGATCGTCGCGCTGTTGATAGCCGCACAGGCTCTAGCCCCGAATGCCGGGCTGGCGCTGGTGGCAGTGGTGATGGCTCTCGGAGGGATACTTAACGCCCGCCGGGTCGCGGAGACTCTGAGTCAGAAGATCACCCGCATGAACCCCGGCCAAGGGTTCACGGCCAATCTCGTCACGGCGCTGCTCGTGACGGCGGCCAGCCGATTGGGCTTGCCCGTCTCAACCACCCACGTCGCTGTCGGCTCTTTGTTCGGCATCGGGATGGTCAACGGGACGGCGAGGAAGAATATGATCTTCACCATCCTGCTGGCTTGGGTGACGACGCTGCCGCTGGCAGCATTACTGGGTGCGGCGACTTATTGGCTCATGCAACGAGGATGAAGTGTCAGAGCTTGTTCCTGGTCATTGGTCAGTTGTCCGTAGTCAGTGGCCGACCAATTATCTTCAGAGAGCTGCGTCCAATGGGCCAAAGCTCGGCGATGCAGCCAGCAACGGACCACGGACGACTGACAACTGACAAAGCAGTCTGTTTCTCCACCTTCTCTATAACCTTTTCCGGAGGCTGAATGGAAAACAAATCTCTCTCGATGGCGACACCCGAAATCAAGGATGCCCCCCCCACCGCGACGACGGCCCCTCAGACACACGCCGCCGCGCCGAAGAAGAAAGATGCGGATTATGTTTTCTACGAACTCACCCGCAGCATCTGCCCGCAGTGCCGCAAGGTGATCGACGCCCAAATCCTGCTGCGCGACAATAAGGTCTACATGCGCAAGCGCTGCCCCGATTGCGGGCCGTTTGAAGCGCTGGTCTACGGCGACGCGCAGATTTACACCGCGCAGGGAAAGTACAATAAGCCGGGCACGATCCCGCTGGAGTTCGGCACCGAGGTCCGCGAAGGCTGCCCCTACGACTGCGGCCTCTGCCCCGACCATCAGCAGCACACCTGCCTCGGCATCATCGAAGTCAACAGCGTGTGCAACATGGATTGCCCCTTGTGCTTCTCCGACGCCGGCCCCGGCTTCAACCTCACGCTCGAAGAGGTGGAAGGGATGCTCGACGACTTCGTGCGGACCGAAGGCACCCCCGAGGTCGTGCAGTTCTCCGGCGGCGAGCCGACGATCCACCCGCAGATCATCGACTTCGTGCGCGCGGCCAAACAGCGCGGCATCCCCTTCGTCATGATCAACACCAACGGCAAGCGCATCGCCAAAGACGACAAATTTCTCGAGGAGCTGAACGAGGTGCGCCCCTCGCTCTATTTCCAGTTCGACGGCTTCGACTCTGAAACCTATCGCATCATCCGCAACGAGCCGGACATCCTCGCCGAGAAGCTCCGCGCCCTGGACCGCCTCGCCTCCATCGGGCTCAACGTGACGCTGGTGCCGGCCATCGAGCGCGGCGTCAACGACCACGAACTCGGCCGGATCATCAAGCTCGCGGTCGAACACCCGGCAGTGCGCGGCATCAACTTCCAGCCGGCCTTCCACGCGGGCCGTCACCTGGCACATGACCCGATGCAGCGCATGACCATCCCTGACATCCTGAAATTGATCGAAGAGCAGACCGGCGAGATGTTCAAGGTGAGCGATTTCGTGCCCGTCCCGTGCTGCTTCCCGACGTGCAACTCGGTCACCTACGCCTTCGTTGACGGCGACACGGTGACGCCGCTGACGCGCATCGTCAACGTCTATGACTACCTCGACTACATCACCAACCGCGCGATGCCCGATTTCGACGCGGAGATCAAGCTGGCGCTCGAAGGCTTGTGGTCGTCATCCTCGGTGCCGGGCTCGCCGAAGTCGGCCGAGCAATTCGCGGTCTCCTGCCAGGCGTGTGGCATCCCCGAGGCCTTCTCCATCCGCGAGCTCGCCGACCGGATGATCATGATCATGCTGCAAGACTTCATGGACCCCTGGACCTTCAACCAGAAGAACCTCATGAAGTGCTGCAAGGAGTTCCTGCTGCCCGGCGGCAAGCAGATCCCGTTCTGCGCCTACAACACCGTGGGCTACCGCGAGCAGGCGCGGGCGCAGCTCGAAGCGATGGAGCCGGAGCGCCGCCGCGCCCGCAGCGAAGGCCGCCCCTACACGCCGCAGCCGATCAACTTCTCCTTCGACCACGCCAAGGCGAACGGCAGTAACGGCAACGGCAAGCGGACGCTCAACGTGCTGCCAAAATAATCACGTGTCCCGCGACCTGTCAGGTTGCGGTTGCTTCGGCAGGCCGCCCTTTCGGAAGCAACCGCAACCTGACAGGTCGCGGAACATTGATTGACACTAAAGAGAATTATGGTCACTCCAATCGAACTCAAACCGACTGAAGGCGAGGGCGTGAAGTCGTGCTGCGCGCGGCTGTACGAGAGCGATTACGTGAAGCTGCTGCTCGGCGATTCGTTTCATCCCGGCGGCGTCAAGCTGACGGAGCGGCTCGGCGAAGTGCTCGGCCTCGCACCGCAATCGCGCGTGCTGGACGTAGCCGCCGGTCAAGGCGCGAGCGCCATCCACCTGGCGCAACGCTTCGGCTGCGAAGTCGTCGGAGTCGATTACGGCAGCGACATGGTGCGGCGGGCCAACGAAACCGCCGCCGCCCAAGGCGCAAGCGACCGCGTCCGCTTCGAGCGGGGCGATGCCGAGCGGTTGCCATTTGACAATGCCTCGTTCGACGTCATCATTTGCGAATGCGCCTTCTGCACCTTCCCTGACAAGCCCGCCGCCGCGCGTGAATTCGCGCGGGTGCTCAAGCCCGGCGGTCGCATCGGCCTGAGCGACCTCACCCGCGCAGAAGTGCTGCCCAAAGAACTCGACTCGCTACTGGCCTGGGTGGCCTGCATCGCCGACGCGCAGCCGGTCGAAGGCTACGCCTCATTCCTCCGAGGCGCGGGCTTCACCGTCAGTCGCATCGAGCCGCACGATGAGGCGCTCGCCGAAATGGTCAACCAGATTCGCGCGAAACTGCTCGGTGCGGAATTGCTGGTCGGGCTGAAGAAGCTTGAGTTGCCGGGTGTGGACTTCACGGCCGCTAAAGACATGGCGCGGAGCGCACTCGAAACGATTCAGCAAGGCAAACTGGGCTACGCGATTGTCGCGGGCGAAATTGCATAACCATCTTCTCCGCAAACCAAGGTTAGTTTACCTCCCTGCTGCCAATATCGCGCCGCTCGCTGATGCCAACTGCTGAGCCTGCCTCGGAAGAAAAGGCTGTCATTGGGGAGCTCAGGTGCTATTATTGGAGTGCATGATGATCCGATTTGCCTCCAGAGACTCTGATCTGAAGTGAGCCGATGTCGCAGGAGAGGACAGAATGAGCAAGCGTTATCCCAAGCCGCCAGTCCTTGAGGCCGATGATGTCATATCCCAAATCGAGCCCGTCCTGCGTGAACTCCTATCAAAACAGATTGTGGTCCACAACTTCGCTGAAGTGCGCGACTATCTGCTCCGCTATCCCGACCTGATCGAATTGCTGCCCGCCATCTGTTCCACGGCGGCAGCACGGTTTGGTTTGGACGCGCAGTTATCGCTGGAAATCTATCGTGACCCTGAGATTGAGGACGAGTATCTGGCGCTTTACGTTCGGCAAGGGAATTATGATCAGAACCTCCCAAAGATAATTGAAGAAATATACGCAGAATATGAGGCGGTGCTGGCTGATAAGTCAGGCTGGCTCCTCATCACGACTGACTTCCATCCTCCCAAGTAGAAGATCATGGCCTTTGATTGGGCAGAGTACCTCAAGATAGCTCGCTTCCTCCAAGAGCAAGGGGGGAATAGATTGAGCGAAGAGGCCGCCTTCCGTTGCGCTGTGAGCAGGGCCTATTACGCGGCCTTTTGCCATGCCCGCAACTATGCGCGCGACCGCCACGGGTTCTCCCCCAAATACACTGCCGACGACCACTCTTTGGTGAGAAGACATTTTCAGAGCCGAAGGGCGGCTGGGATTGCGATCAAGCTGGACAGTCTAAGACAGTGGCGCAACAGTTGCGATTATAGTGACGCTGTTCCGAACCTTGCCGTGCTGCTTTCATCAACATCAACCAAAACAGGAAAAAGCTATTGCGAAATGTGCCTCCGATGGTATACTTAGGCCATGTTTGGCATTCATTTAGCTGATTATTGCTTCCTTTTTGCAGTTGCAAGCTTTTATTGAACTACTAGCGGTACTTTACGAGCGTTTCTGTTGCTTTTATGGATCTAGTGGCCTTCCCAAGTATTAGGGGAAGGATAGGTGAATTAGATTGTTGGTGGATTTGAAAGCCTGCCTTTCATAGCTCACCCATTTACTTTACAGCCTGTCCGGTCAAAGTACGGGCTTACCCTAGTAGTGATAGCCATTGGAGGGCAGCCAGTGTGTGCTGGCCAATGCTAGGTAGGAATAGCCTGAAAACCATGTAGCCCTTTTGCGACAAGGAGGTAATATGGGCGCCAAGAAAGAATCTCACATTACTATCAAAGACTTTGAATGTCTCGAGCAAGCAGGCATGGGGGCAGCCGGTGAGGTGTGGAAGGCCCGCCCTAAAAGAGATATGCCTTTTGCCCTATCGGGTGATTCGGTCGCCCTGAAACTATATAGGCCAGAAATTCTAAAAGAACCCGCACAGCGTGAACGAATAGCTGCGGAGTATAGAACCGGATCAATGTTGGTCCATCCGAACCTTGTAAGAATTCATCATGTTGATGTTGACCAACCGCAACCCTTTCTAGTTATGGAGTGGTGTGAGGGTAAGAACTTGCAGCGATGGCGACAGGAAAATAGAGAGCCAAATGAGGACTTTTTGCTGCAGTTTTCGACTCAAATGCTAGATGTCTTGGATTTTTTGCACTCTAGCAAGCGACTGCATAGAGATGTGAAACCTACGAATATCAATATCGATGTTAAAGGTATGGTGCGGCTCCTAGATTATGGGATCACAAGATCGCTGCGCGAGCCGCATATTACAGAGAGCGATGCACGTTTTGTAGGGACTTACAGATATTCAGCACCGGAGTACATTTTCGATAACAAGTATGATTTCGCCTCTGATCTTTACTCTTTTGGCGCCGTCCTCTATTTCCTTCTTCACGGTAGAGAAATATTCGAGGGTGTAAAGCGAACGGTGGACATTATAGGCGCCAAACAAAGCCACCACATTAGGTTCGATCTTAAACTTTCAGAGAATGGCCCGATTTGGGCAGCCCTCATCAATCTGTGTCAGCAATTACTCTTATCTAGCCCATCACAGAGGCCTGTAAGTGCGATGGCGTGCGTAGATACCTTGGCAAGGGCTGTCCCATCATCTATACCTTTTAGAGTCTACTTTGCTTGTTCGTTAACGCGGGTAAACGAAACCCAAAAGCAACGGATAGAGGAAGTTCAAGCTGCAGTGAGGCGCTGTGCTGAGCAGAATGGCTTCTCAGTATATCTACCGGGGGAACATACGCACCCTCTTGGCGCACCTGACTTAACTGCCCCTGAAGTCTATTGGATTGATAGAGAACGAGTGGCCAGCTCAGATCTTCTCCTTATTTTTGCAGATGAACCAAGCTTTGGTGTTGGCCAGGAGGCTGAAATCGCTGCAAACGCAGGCGTGCCTATCGTCATTTTTCATTCCAATGATGTTAACGTCTCTCGTATGCTACGTGGTATAGCTGGTCGAATCATTGACCATGTAAGCTTTAGCAGCCAACCGGAGCTTGAGTCTAAGGCATCTCAATTCTTCAGTGATAACAGAAGCAGGCTGAAAGTATCTCGCAATAAACGGGACCGAGAATACCACTTGAGGGTTGGAAATCGAGTGCGCGAGACTCGCGAGTCTGAAGACTTGACGATTGACGAGCTAGCTGAAAGGGCAGAAGTTAATAAGGAATTACTTGAAAGCTTGGAAACTCGCCCCGAAAAATTATCGAATACAAGCCTAGTCAACTTAAGGCGTATTGCTCGAGCACTTAACCTGTCGCCAGCAGAGTTGCTTAAAGATCAATCCGGTAAGGATCAGGAGTTGGAGGATATGTTCAGGTCAAGTGTTGTCACACTTAGAAAGTTTGCCCTGCAACATAAGCTTGCCTACGAAAGTTATGCGCAGCTAAAGGCAATGGGTCGCCAGATTTTGCGCCAACAAATAGAGAGCACTGCTGCAAGAGGCACGGCTGGCGTATTCCAAGAGGAAGACTGGCGAAACCTATATAAAGAACTCATTGATTCGCAACCAGAAGAAAAGGTGGCAAACCCAGTGAGCGAGGATTGATTTCACGTGCAAAGCAAAAGAATTTGGCAATCAGCTGTGGCTCGAATACTTTCGCGAAAGTGGAATGGCCTGCCAGCGCCTGATGTCATTGCAATGCTAGCACGGGAGGTACGCGGATCCCTGAAACAATCTAAGCGAGCGGACTTAAATGCAATTTGTGCCACAGTCGGGGTAAGTATACAGTATAAGCCTCTAGGTGTTGATGCCCTTTTACAAGAAATGGAGACTGGATATATAGCCTCAATTAATTCAGCCTCTAGCAAAGTGCGTCAACGTTTTTCAATTGCCCATGAAGTGGGGCATGTGATGCTTTATAATGCTACCGGATTAGCACAAGCTTTTGGTCATCTTTCCCCCAACGAGAGGAAGAGTAGCGAGGCTATAGAGATCGAAGAATTATGCAATCGATTTGCAGCGGAACTCTTAATGCCAATAGCGGATTGGCAAAAGCAAATTTTCAGTGAGGGCATTTCCCTAAAGGTTATCAGAAGGCTAATGAGTCGTTATGAAGTTTCGATATCTGCTGCGGCGCGACGAGTGATTGATGCTGAGGTATGGAAGTGCGCGATAGTAATCTGGACACCGATAAGTCAAGGGGATTTCTTGACTGAATTGAAGCCTGTACAGTGCTGTGAAAACATTACCCGCGGGGGTCATGCTTGGCCCCGGGTCATCCCCAATACTGAAGAATTCCGCATACCAGGATCCCCTCTATATGCTCTAGAAAAGAAAACAGAGACCAAGGGCAAAATGCCTCTTCCGTTCGATATGATGGGAGGGAACTACCTTGCTCAATCAGATATAGTTTACGGCCAACCGTTTCAGGTAGCAACGTTAATGATTCCCGAGTCATATGGATGGGAAATTATTCTTCGCTCTGATGAGGGAAACCAAAGGACAATCAGTAAAAAGCAGAGCCTTTAAATAAAGAGTTCCATCATAGGATATTGTGTTAAGAGCAGAACAGCACGCGGTGCTCGGATGAATGATAATTGTTTTCACCCGAGCACCACTGCAATTGTATTCAGTTCTAACTAGATGTCTAAGTTCTTCACGTCAAGCGCGTTCTCCTCGATGAACTTCCGCCGCGGCTCGACCTGATCGCCCATGAGCACGGTGAAGATCTCATCCGTCTCCACGGCGTCATCGACCTTGACCTGCAAGAGCGTGCGCTTCTCCGGGTTCATCGTCGTCTCCCAGAGCTGCTCCGGATTCATCTCGCCCAGGCCTTTGTAGCGCTGGATGTGCAGGTCCTTCTTGGCCGCCGTGAGAACGTGGTTGAGCAGTTCGTCGCGCGAGCTGACCTCGATCTGCGCGCCGTTCTCCCCGATCACGAACGGCGGCTGGCTGATCGGGATGAGGGCGCGATAGAGTTCGGTGGCCCGCTGGAACTCGACGTGCGTCGCCAGGTCCCAGTCGATGAGCACGCCCCCGCCGTTGCCGGCCACCTTGACCTCGATCTCCGACAGCCCGTGCTCTTCGTCCGAAGTCAGATCGGTCTTGAAGCCGACGTCGGCCAGGGCGGCTTCGATCTGACCCAACAACTCTTCATCCGCGAAGACGTCGTGCAGCTTGCGCCCTTCCTTCTGAAGCAGGCCCTTGCGCCCGCTCAGGGCTTCGAGCACCGTATCGATAATGCGGCGGTCGTGCAGGCGGCGCTCGAGCTTGTTGTAGTAGGCGTTGAACTCGACGAGCTTTTCCAAGAGCGCCGTCAGTTCCCTGCCCTCGATCACCTCGTCCGTCTTCTTGATCGTCACCTTCACGTCTTCGGTCGCCTTGCGCATGAGGTGGCGGGTCATCTCGCGCTCGTCCTTGATGTAGCGCTCGGTCTTGCCCTTCTTGACCTTGAAGAGGGGCGGCTGGGCGATGTAGATATAGCTCTTCGTCTCGCCGTCCTTGGTCTTGTGTTCGAGCAACTGCGGCATCTGGCGGTAGAAGAACGTGAGCAGCAGGGTGCGGATGTGGCTCCCATCGACGTCAGCATCGGTCATTAATATTATCTTGTGGTAACGCAGCTTTTCGATGTCGAAGTCATCCTTGCCGATGCCGGTGCCGAGCGCGGTGATCAAGATCTTGATCTCGGAGTGCGAAAGCATCTTGTCGAAGCGCGCTTTCTCGACGTTGAGGATCTTACCTTTGAGTGGGAGGATCGCTTGGGTGCGACGATCACGGCCTTGCTTGGCGCTGTTGTGGACGAATGGGCCAGTCGCTAATGCAAAGTTATGGTATCTGCCTACAGTGATGTCGTAAACATCGCCTCGCTCGTCGAGCGCCCGCACCTCAACCACCCGGATGTTGAAGTTGGCGGCAGCCTCTAGCATTTGGGCTTCGTCACCCTCGAAGTAGCGGTCGAGTAACGAGTCATAACGCAGAGAGGTTGGCGCGGTCTCGCGGCGCAGGCGGTCGTAGGCGGTTCGGGCATCAGCCTCCTTCAGCGCGGCATTGAGCAGACGTAGCGCTTTGAGCTTGTGGCCCGAAACGATCTTTTGCCCCTTCTCTTCGCGCGTTGTGTTTTCACGCCAGGCAGAAAGGGAGTGGAGAATATGTTCGCGTTTGGTCGGATCGCCCCAGGTTCGCTTGGCGGCCTGGGTGAGTTTCTCCGCGTGATCGGGATTCTCCGTCCACCACTGACGCACGGCTTCGCTGTGCTGCTGGCGATAGGCGTCATTTTCCCACTGCCGCCGCGTGAGCTCGGATCGCCAGGCTAGTAGCTCTTTGTCCTGCCACTGTTCTCGCGCCTGTGCACGCAATTGTCGGCACGCCTCCGGGTGCTCTTCAAAATACTGCTGGACGCGCTCAGCTTGCTGCTGGCGGTGTTCCTCGTCTGACCAGTATTCTTTCTGTAATGATCGCATCCGCTCGCCATAGGCATCGCGTTCCTCCGGCGTCAAAGACTCAAACCATTGGTAGAAGCCTTGCTTGATGCGCTGATTAGTTTTTTCATCCTGGCGTTGCGCTTTGGCGCGCTCGCTCATACATCGCCGGTAATCCGGATCGAGCCACTGCGCTTTCGCCGATTCGCTAACGCGACGCCGATGCTCCGGGTCTTGCCAGAGACCGCCGAAGACCTCTTTGCCGCGCTCACTGTGCAGTTTGAAATGTTCCTCGTGCGTCAGGCGCACGATATTACGCGGGTCGTTGTTACGTTTATTGAAGTCTTTGTGATGCCGCACCACCCCCGACTCGAGGCTGTACATGCCTTGCTTGAGATTGTAAGCGTCGGCCAAGACATGCGTATGGATCCATTCTTGCCGCCCATGCATCCAGACCATTTCATAGCCCGCCCCCGGCGATTCCCTTTTTTCCGTCAAGCGCGTCTTTAGCGCCATCAAACTATCACCTGGCTTTAGCTCGCAGGCAGCACGATAACTTCCGTCTCGCAGGCGAAAAGGATGGTCTGGCGTGCAACGAACATTCTCGCCGTTGTCCAATCTAACCTCGACCAACTCCGCGTCCCGGCGTGTCAATCGCGGATGATCAAGCGGAACAATCTCAACATCCCCTCTGGCATTTGTCGCATAGCCAAAGTGCTGAATACCCCGCTCCCAATCTTCCGCCAGTTCATGGATTGTCTTTGGCTCGCCTACAGCCAATGCAATCAATGTGTGAGCAAAAAAACAACCACCGGCGCTATCGCCTTCCACGATATACAACTCACACTGCGACGCATCTTTTTCTGAACAATCAGCGAGCTTGCCCGGCAGCATGTTTTGATTGAGCGCGCCCTTGCGTACGATCTCGCGGGCTTTGCGAGCCGCCTCGCGGGCGCGGGCTGCCTCGACGGCCTTGCCGACGATGTGCTTGGCGACCGACGGGTTCTGGTCAAAATGGGCGGAGAGCTTCTCGTAGACGAACGAATCGACGGCGCCCTTGACGTCAGAGTTGAGCTTGCCTTTGGTCTGCCCCTCAAATTGGGGCTGCGGCAGCTTGACTGAGATCACGGCGACCAAGCCTTCGCGCACGTCATCGCCTGAGAGCGTTCCCTTGAAGTCCTTGATCAGCCCGGAAGATTGCGCGTAGTTGTTGATCGTGCGCGTGAGGGCCGTGCGGAAGCCCGAGAGGTGCGTGCCGCCGTCGACGGTGTTGATGTTGTTGGCGAAGGAGAAGACCTTCTCGTCGTAGGCGTCGTTGTACTGGATCGCGACCTCGACCGTCAGGTCCTCATCGCCCGCCGGCTTCTCGAAATAGATCGGCTTGGTGTGGAGGACGTTCTTGTTCTTGTTGAGGTGCTTGACGAACTCGGCGATGCCGCCCTCGTAGAGAAACTCGTGCTTCTTCTCAGTCTCCGAGCGCTCGTCGGTGATCGTGATCTTGACGCCTTTGTTGAGGAACGACTTTTCGCGCAGCCGCTCCGAGAGCTTGTCGAAGCTGAATTCAGTCGCGTCGAAGATCTCCGGGTCAGGCTTGAAGGTGATCTTGGTGCCGCGCTTCTTGGAGGTGCCGGTCTTCTTCAGTTGGGCGGCCGGAATGCCGCGCTTGTACTCCTGCTCGTAGACGCCGCCATCGCGCCGGATCTCCATCCGCAGCCACTCGGAGAGGAAGTTGACGACCGAGGCGCCGACGCCGTGCAGCCCGCCGGAGACTTTGTAGGCGTTGGTGTCGAACTTGCCGCCCGCGTGCAGCACGGTCATGACGACTTCCGCTGCCGGGCGCTTCTCGGTCGGGTGCATGTCAACCGGGATCCCGCGCCCGTTGTCCTCGACCATCACCGAGTTGTCGAGGTGAATGGTCACATCGACGCGGTCACAGAAACCGGCGAGGGCTTCGTCAATGGAGTTGTCGACGATCTCGTAGACCAAGTGATGCAGACCCAATTCGCCGGTCGAACCGATATACATCGCCGGGCGCTTGCGCACCGCGTCGCGGCCCTCAAGCACGGTGATGGAACTTGCACCGTACTCCTGTTGTCCCTTCTTCTTCTCATCCATTGCTTGTGTCTCTTTTTTGAGTTTTAGTTTGGCTTCCATAAATGATTGCGTCCTTAAAACGGCGCGCGATGTTTGGCATCATCTTCGCCGAGCGCCGCTTCAGCGGTTGGCTCCAGGTCTCCTTGTTGCTCATTAGATCCTCTGAGATCTTCGGCCCAATTCACGCCCTGAGGTTCAGCCATCGCCCGCCCCTCAGCGATTAGAAATGTGGCCGCACGGCGCCGATAACGGCCGGCAATCGAGCGTTTCGAGGTTGAAACAAAGGTCTGCGACTTACCCTCGAGATAATCTAGCAAGATCTCGATGCGTGTGCGGTCCAATTCGGCATCAATGTCGTCGATCAGAAAAACCGGGTATTCTTCAAAGGTTTGATGATACACTAAAATCTGTGCAAGATCAAGTATTAAAAGGGCACTACGCTGCTGGCCGGAACTCCCAAAGCGGGCCACGTCATAGCCGTCAGAGAGGATTTCCAGGTCATCCCGATGCGGGCCAACCAGGCAGTACCCTAATGAAATTTCGTTTCGTAGATGAAACAGAAGGCGCTCTTGCATGAGCTTGGCGTAATGTCCGAGATCCCCCTTCCCAGCCAGAGAAGAGCGGTAGCGGATGGTGATCTCCTCAGCCTGAAAGAGCTGCGGCTTGAGTGCCGCGCGCAAGCGCTCGACATAGGCGATCCGCGCCTCGTGAATCTCTGTGCCGTAAGCCACGAGCTGGTCATTCCAGGGTTGGATCAAGGAATAGTATGAGGCCGGGTCTTCAGCCTCCGAAGCGTCGCGCAGGAGCCGGTTCTTCTGCTTCAGCACTCGATTGTACTCGGCTAATGTCCCGAGGTAGGAGGGCAGGGTGCTGACGACGCCGCGGTCGAGAAATCGCCGCCTGGCCTCGGGGGCGCCGCGGACCACCGCCATCTCATCGGCCGTGAAGGCGACCGCATCGAGCATACCGAGGTAGCGCGTCACAGCCTCGCGCTTGCCGTTGACGAAGGTCTGCTTGGTCGTTTCGGTGAGGAGCAGTTGGAGGTCTTTGGTCAGGTTGCCGCGTGCAACCGTGCCGCGCAAGATCGCTTCCTTCGACTGATGGTTGATTGATTCGCGGGGGTGCGCGGTGCGGAATGACTTGGTTGTCGCCAGCAGGTAGATGGCTTCGAGCCAGTTGCTCTTGCCCTGCGCGTTGGCTCCGTAGAGCACATTGAGGCCCGGCGAGAAGTCAACGGAACCGGATAAATTGCGGAATGTATTGGCCTCTATGCGCAGGAGGTGCATAGGCCGATTTTAGCACAAAAGCATCGAATGCCGGCCCGCACCTGCCACAAAATCGCTCAATTATTCGCGCCGGTCATTGGTCCAGGGCCACGTTGATTACAGGCACATCCCAGTGGGCAAGCAGAATCTCGAACCGCCGCTGCTCCTCCTGCTGGAACGTCTTTTGATCAGGGTAAAGCTGTTTGATGATCGCTTCCTCGGCGCCCGGATCGTGCGCGGCGGCGACGCTCTTGAAGACTATCGTGACGCGATAGTCCCAACGCCCATCTTCGGTCGAGTGGTAGCGCGGGCGTGCCATGGTGACCGAGAGGATGCGCCCGGTCTCGATCTGTTTCTTGAGGATCGGGTAATGATTCTTCTTGAACGGCCGCAAGAACTCGTCGGCGTAGCCCCAGCGGGCTTTGTAGTAATAATCAACGACGAACGGTTGATCTTGCGCCTTGGTCTGGGATGTCTGGGCGCGCGCCGATGGCGATACCACCTGGCAGATCGCGAACAAAAATAGAATCACGCTCGCTCGGATAACTTTGGTCATGGTTCCCTGCCTCCTCAAGTGCAAAGATTGGTGATCGCGCACGAACTATCTATTGCTCATTCTCTGCCTTCACCGTCCTGATCTTCTCACCGCCGATACCTTCGCCCCATTGATCCACTCCAGCACTGTTTGCCATGCCGGGTCACTTGTTCCCTGCCAGCGCATCCCGCCGCCGTGTGCAGTCTTCTTCGCCCCGACCACACCTTCCTGAAGCGAATCGCTAATTGGCTTGCGCAGGATCAGGCTGTTTTCAGGGTTCGCCAGGTCGACGACCTTCAAGGCCGAACGGTAGTTGTCGCGCAACTGCTCCTCGGTGAAACGCCCGCTGGCACCGGGCGGAGTGAGGCGGAAGATCGTGTGCGTCGCGTGGCAGTTGACGCAGGCGTTGCCGTCCGGCCCTTTGCGCGCGAGCAGCGGCATGACGCGCTCGACGAAGAAAGCATAATCGAGCAGCTTATCCGCGCTACCGCTCAAATCGAGCGCGACCCCGCCGTCCTGACCTTGATAGATCGCCACCGCCAGCCCCTGCAAACGCTGGTTCGGGTCTTTCGTCAGGTGGGCCAGGCCAGCGCGGATGGCGGCGTTCGACTGCAGCGGTTTGACTCGACGCACGGTGTTGAGCGCCGCCGAGCGCACGTTCTCATCGCGGTCTTCGAGCGCTTCGACGAGCAGGCCGATGACGCGCAGATCGCCCTCGACCGGCATGTCCGTGTTGATGAGATTGAGAATCAGTTTGCGCTTCGCTGCCCCTCCGGTCTTCAGCAGCGTGTCGAGCGCCGCGGCGATGGGCGGCAGGTCGCGCAGCTCGGGCTTCATCAAAACCAGTTGCACGCCGGCGCGCAGCAGGCTTTCGTCTGGCGATTGCAATGACGAGGCGATGCGCTGCTGCACTCGCGCGTCGTTTGCTAGGTACGGGAAGTCTGCGAGCGAGCGCAGGGCGGCGGGGGCGACTCTGCCGCCATCTTTATCAGATGCCCGCAGCACGAAATTTTTCACTTCGGTGTCGAACTGTTCGCGGCGGGCGAAATCCTGGCCAAGCGTTTTGATGCGGTCCAGCGCCGCGATCTGGGCTTCAGGGAAGCTGCTGGCGAGCAGTTCTTTCAGCACCTTGACCGCCGCCTGCCGGTTCTGCCCTACCACTTTCAGCGGCAGCGAGCGGTAAAACTCATCCGCGACGCCGCGCACTTTCGGGTCGGGGTCGGTCAGTCGCTGCATGACCAGGAGCGGCAATTCGAGCAGCATATTGTCGCGCAACGTGTAGGCGGCCAAGATCGCTTGTTGGCGCCGTTCGGCCTGCGGCGCGTTGAGTAGCGGCAGGAGCGCGCGTTCGAGGGCCGGTGCGCCCTCGGGGTAAAACTTGATCGTCTCGACATCGTTGCCGATGCGCGTGTAGCGCCCGGCGTTGGTATAGCCACCGGAGCGCAGATGAAACTCCGTCAGCCCGCGCAGCAGGCCCTCGCGTTGCAACTCATTGCCCGCCTCCAGCGCCCGTGCGATCCGTTCGGCCATCCGCCGGCTGGCCTCGTGGTGCCCTTGAATCGCCTTCTCGCGGTCCTCTTTCTGAGCGAGCAGCGCAATCCAGTTGTCGTAGAGATAGCGCACGTTCTCGTCAGCGAGACTATAGAGACCTTCGAGCAGGTTGCGCCGCACCCACGGGTGCTCGTTCACAGCCATTCGCGCCACGAAGGCGTCGGCGATGCGGTCTTGCAGCGCACCGTCCTTCGTCCAGTAGAACCATTGCATGAGCGCCTTCGCCGCCTGCATCCGCACCATGACCGACGGATCACCCAGCAGGCCGATCAACCGTTCGGCCGCCTCCGTGTTCCCGGCCAAGTAAGCGAAGTGCTGAGCGAAGACGCGCGTCGCGCCCCACCGCACACGCTCGCTTTGGTCCCCGAGCGCGGATTGAATAACGTCATAGCCAACCTGCCTGCGCGTCACGATCTGACGGATCGCTTGCGCCGCGACGAGCTGCACCATCTTGCTGCGGTCGCCGAGCGCGCGGCTCAACGGGGCGAGCGCTTCCTGCGCCGCGATGCGACCCAGCGCCGCCGCCGCGCTCGCACGCAGCACCGGCTCTTCGCTCGCCAAGTTGGTCACCAGATCATTGATGACTGGCTGACCCGGTTTATCCCAAACCTGATCCATGTGCTCCAACTCGACGAACGGATCATCCTCCGCCAAACGCTCGGGCAAAGGCGCAAACCCAACCTGCCAGCCGCGCCCAGTTGCGTTGCCCTTGTAAAACTCCGAGAGCGCCATGACGGCAAACTGCGTCTCGCGGAACGGCGTGCGGAAGTTTTCATACGACTGCTTCGGGTCGAACCAACCGCCGAAATCCTGCTGGCGGGCGAGCAGCAGCTTGAGGCTCTTAGCCACCTGCGGATGGTCGGGCGAGTAACCGGCGAGCGCGAGCGTGTAGAGGCAGTGGTAAGTTTGAAATTCGACGGCCGGGCTGTCCGGCTCGAATAACATTGACCATTGGCCGTCCGCGCGTTGGTAAGACAGGATGCGCTCGGCGTTGCGCTTGAGCTTGTCGGCGTAAGCCGCGCGGTCAATCGTCACGAAGGCGATGGTTTGGTAACACAGGTCTACCAGGTTCTTGTGTTTATCCTGCTCAAGTAACGAACGGACTAACTCGCGGTAGCTACGGTATTCGTCTTCGCCGGTCTGCTTGAATAACTCATCGAATACCTTCCAACTATACCAAGCTACTTCGTAGGTACTCACCAGCGGCGTGTTACCATTGCTCTCATCCTTAGGTAACTCAGACCTGCCCCGGTAGTAGATTTTAAGGTACCCCCCGACACCTTTGAGTAACGATAAGCGTCGCTCGCCGCTGATCTCATTTTCGTAGAGGTTGAGCAAGACAGCCAGGCGGCTCATGACGTTAGCCGAGGCGCTGATCACGCGCGCCCAGCTTGCTTCCGGGTGCCCGTAGAACGGGCGCGGATTGTTGTACAGCCGCTCAGTCAGGAATTGCAGCGGCGCGCGTTCCACAATCGGGTAGCCATTCTGCCTGGCGATCAACTCCGCCCGCGTCGTAAAGTGGGTGGCGTGACAGGCGATGCACGTCGTCGTCTCCGCGTGCACATTGGCGACCCGATTAACGATCCCCCCGTGCCTCGGGGTGTTGGCGTGCCAGCTATCGCCTGCGCTGATGATGTAGTCCATCGCGGTGCGCACGGCCTGGCGCGGATCATGGTAGGGAGGCAGGTCGTAAGCCGAAGTCCGCAGTTGATAGAACGGGTGGTTTGCATCCACCCGGACGTAGTAAGTGCCCCGCGTGATCACGCGGGTGGTGAATTTGTTACCCGGCAAAGCCTGCACTTCATGGGGCGGGCTGACCGGATCGATGCCTTTGCCATAAGATTTAGCCTCGCCGTCCTCAACCGTGTAGACCGAAACATCGACCGGGATGTTATCCCGCTCCAGCAAGTCTAATTCGAAGTAGACCAGCTTCGGCTCATTGCCGTCGTAGGTGAATTTGAACCAGTCCACTCCGCCCTCGGGCAAAACATCTCCACCTAATTTCTCCGAGGCGGCAGCGGTCTGCTCATAACCGATTACGGCCTGAGATCGGGCGGCGAGCGCTTGAGTGTTGTCCTTCGTCGCGCCCCCTGACTTGGCGGCTTGCACTATGGCTTTCTCGCCGAGCGGAAGGATGTATGGCTTATCGTCTGCGGTCGCCCAGACAATCTGCCCGAGCTTGATTTCGTTCGCCTCGCGCCAGGAATCATTCGGTTCCGCCTCGACCGCCACTTTGGCTGACTTCGCCGCCGGCCATTCCAAAAGAGTCACCGTATGCTCGACAGAGACGGCGGCTGAAGAGGCCACCTCGAGTTGACAGGCGCCGCCTCGGGCTGGCCGGAAGAGTGAATACAGATCGGGGTCCCCCGCGTGAAGGACCTTACGGGCAATGTCCTTTTGCTGGTCGCGGAGCGTGACCAGGATCTGATCCTGCGCCCCAAGCAATCCGGGGGAGGGCAGCGAAACACTGATCGAGTAGAGCCTTTCCGGGTCTTTGGTCTCCAGTTGATAAGTCTTGACCGCACGTGCCGCCAGGCGTTCGCGCAGATCGAGAATTTTATTGAAGCCCTCTTTATTCTCTGATCCCGCGCCCGACGTGAGCCGGGGTCCCAGTGTGGCCAATGCGGCGACAACTGAAAAGATGATCGAGCAAAAGAGTTGCACCCTTCTTACCTTCACGATGATCTCCTACGCGGACCTTTTTTGAAGCCACGGGTCGGTAGAACTTTTTGCCAGAGGCTCTTGACTACTAGGGTGAGCCTGCGACCTCGGCGTTCGACAACGATGGCAACTTTAATGAGAGAGTTGCGCTTGGTAGGTGTCTATGCTACTGCCTCTCATAGAGGCTTTCAAGCATTATCAGGAGATCACGACATGGAGGGATTCATTTTCCATTTTCCATATTACATTTCTCATTGGTCATTGCAGAGGAACGGCGGCCACGGTCCCGAGATGATCTCAGCTGACGACTTCTGCAATGACAATTGATAAATGTAATGATGGAATATGGAATATGCCTTGCTTGCTGGGTCGACGCCGGGGCGCAGCCTCTTCAAGCCACCGAACTGCGGCTGCGTGTTTCCAGGGCGTCAAGCAGCTTCTGGTGAATCCCGCCGAAGCCGCCATTGGACATGATGACTACGACATCGCCCGGCCGCAGGTCCGGCGTCAGGCGGGCCACGATCGCGTCGGCGCCCTCAATCGAGGCGGCAACCTTGCCCTCTGCGCTGAGCTCTGTGATCAACTCATCCACCGACAACTGGTCATCGGCCGCCAGGCGGAAGGACTCAAAGAGCGGCGCGATCACCACGTAGCTGGCCGGCGCGAAGGCGCGGGCGTACTCGTCCTGAAAGACCTTCTTGCGCGAGGTCCACGAGCGCGGCTCGAAGACCGCTACGAGGCGCCGCCGCGGATACTTCTGCCGCACGGCTTCGAGCGTCTCGCGGACCGCGGTTGGGTGGTGCGCGAAGTCGTCGATCACCGTGACTTCACTGACCACCCCGCGCACCTGCATCCGCCGCTTCACACTCTTGAAGGTGGCCAGCGCTTCGGCCACGGCCCGGCGCTCGACGCCCAGGGATTCGGCGGCGGCGATGGCGGCGAGACAGTTGCGGACGTTGAAATGGCCGGCGAGCGGCGTGCGGAATTCGGCCACTTCGCGCCCCTCGCAAAAGACCGTGAAGCGTGTTTCATCGGGGCTGAACTCGATTCCGCGGGCTGTCCACTTAGCCTCTGCATCATCGATCCCGAAGCTCTCGACCGGGCTCCAGACGCCCTGCGGCGCGACCGGGTGTCGAATGATCTCCCGCACGATGGGCGAGTCCCAGCCGGCGATCAAGCGGCCTTTTGACGGAACCAGATTGACGAGCAGGCGGAAGGCCTTCGTGACCGCCTCCAGGTCCGGGTAAATGTCGGCGTGGTCGTACTCGATGTTGTTGAGGATGACAGTGTCAGGCAAGTAGTGCATGAACTTGGCGCTCTTGTCAAAGTAGGCGGTGTCGTACTCGTCACCCTCGATCAGAAAGTAATGTGAGGGGCTGACCTCGAAGCTCGCGCCGAAATTCTCGGCCACCCCGCCGATGAGGAATGACGGGTCCAGCCCGCCGACCTCCATCACCCAGGCCAGCAGTGAGGTGGTGGTCGTCTTGCCGTGCGTCCCCGCAACGACGATGGAGTGGCGACCGCGGATGAAGTGCTCGCGGATCACCTCGGGCATCGAGGCGTAGCGGAGCTTGGCGTTGAGCGCATACTCGACCTCGGCATTGCCGCGCGAAGTCGCGTTGCCGATCACGACCACGTCCGGCGCGGGCCGCAGGTGCGCTGCATCGAAACCGTCGTAGGTCTCGATGCCGAGGCGGCGGAGTTCATCCGACATGGGCGGATAAAAAGCCTTGTCCGACCCAGTCACACGATGCCCTTGAGCTTTAAGCATGCCGGCGAGCGAAGCCATTGCTGTGCCGCATACTCCGACTAAGTGAAAGTGTTTGGTTTGCATGAACCACTGGAGACGTTGCCGGTGATTTCGTGTAGGGGTGCCGAATCGAGCAACTAACCTTTCTCGTTTCTCTGGTCTGCGCGCTCGAGGCGCCGGGTGATTATAGCCTGGCGCGCGCGATTTCGGTAGCTATTTCCTAGGGGCTAGGGGCTAGCGGAGGAGGCACGCTAGCCTTCTCCCTAGCCCCTAGCCCCTAATTTGAATTTATCGATTTCATCCAGTAAAGTTCTTGGGTGGGAGATCGAAATCAGATGAGACGATTACTGAGTCGAGCCACGGGGATGGCCCTGCTATTGATCATCGCCATGCCGCTGGCGGCGATGGCGCAGGAGAAAGCGACAGTGGCCGAGGAATCGAAGCCGGTCATTCTGCATGGCCACGTGGTCTGCATCACTGAAGAGCTTCAGCGCCTCTATCAGGTGACGCCGGACTGCGAGCGGCGAGGACATGTTTACGGACTCAAGACCACAGATGGTAAGCTCTACCCATTCCTGCCGACCGATACGGCGGCGGCAATCTTTAGTGATCAGCGGGTCCGCGAGCGCGAGCTGCGAGTGACGGCCCGCCTCTTCCCGCAAGCGCCGTTCATCGAAGTCATCAAGCTCCAATCACTCCGCGAGGGCAAGCTCTATGACCTCTACTACTATTGCGAGGTCTGCAACATCACCACTCACAAACCTGGCCATTGCGTGTGCTGCCAGCAGGAGGTGGAATTTCGGGAGACACCGGCCGAGGCTGACAACCAGCCTTAAAGGCCGACCCGTGGAGGAAAGAGGGGCGAGCGAAATATATGTCCACTGATTGCGTGAAGATCGAATCGACGGGCGACTTAGAGAAGATGTTCAGCGAATCCGCCGAGCGCCCCGTGCTCTTCTTCAAACATAGCCTCACCTGCCCCATCAGCGCGCACGCTTACAGCCAATTCCAGCAGTACCTGGAATCGGCCGAGAGCAAGCAAGCGCGCAACTGCCTGATCGTGGTGCAGTCGGCCCGCGAGGCGAGCCAGCGGCTGGCCAAACTGGTGGGAATCCAGCACGAGTCACCGCAGGCGATTGTCGTGCGCGGCGGCCACGCGACCTGGACCGAATCGCACTTCGGAATCACAAGCGACGGATTGACCTCGGCGGTGATTGAGAAACAGTGATGAGTGATGCGTGATGCGTGATGCGTGAAAAGCCGTTTCTACTCATCACGCATCACTCATCACTCATCACTGTTTTTACTCAGTCACCACAGCATCGACTTTCTTAGCCACGGCGTGAACCTCGCAACGGTAGCTATCCGCCAGCGCGCGCAGTTCCGCCAGCCGACTGCCCGGCAAGCTGATGAACCGGTCATCCTCCACACCTGCCTCCGGGAGTCGCTGGCGCAACTCCGCGATTAAGCTCCGCCGTCTGATCGCCGGGCCGGAGATCTCCACCCGCTCGTGAGGGAACATTCTGCTCTCCTTCCTTACCCTGGCTTACCGCTTCGCTGCCCCAGAGCTGCAAACTGCGGGCGCCTCGAACAAGTCGCACCCATGCCGCTCAGCGATTTCATCGAACACCGGCAGTAAGTTCTCAGGGACGGTCACCACTCCATTAGTCTCAACGATGATGCCTGTGCATTCATTCAATGCTTCACGCAGGACGAGGTCACACGCCCTGACCTCGCCAAAAATCTCAACCTGAATCTGGCTCGACACTAAACTTCTCCTACCAGCGCGAGGATTTTAAGACTGTGGGTTAGGGTTTCCAGGTAGCAGTCCATGAAAGACCACTGGGGCTTACTGATGGGCTATAAGATAGCACGCCGCTCCGAGATGGACAACCAGAGAAACTCGCGGGGGCAGGATTTAATAAACGGGCTGTCGAATGGCCCCGACTGGTTTTGCCGTTCTTTGGCAAGCGGGGTGAATGCTTTCAGAAATATTGGCAGGAATCTGGAAGGGGCGAGATATTCCTTATATCAAGAAAACACTAGATAATCTCGTGGACTCTGCATGAGGCCGCAGGTGACAATCCCACCCAACGTCTGCTGCGGCCTCACTATTTTCCTGCGTCTCCCTCGGCCGTCACCTCACACCGCTCAAGGCATTTTAGGCAGTTTGACGTCAATCAGATTGGTAACGTCCTTGACTCCTTTGACACGCTTCGCCAACTGCTCGGCGAGAGTCTTCATGGAAGGGTTGGTCACCTCGCCGTCCAGCGTCACGTGGCCTGAAGTGACTTTGACCTCAATGGTCGCACCCGCCAGCACAGAGGCATCAAGCAGACGCTGTCTGACTTGCTGCTCGATGGTGTTATCGTCCACTGGTGTCTCCCTCGGCGACGGCGCTGCCGCCGGGGCAGAGGAGACAGGGGGCGCTACCGGGACCGGGACAGTCTGGATTTGCGGGACGGGAATCACCGTGACGTTCTGAGTCGGCTGCGGGATTGGCGTCGGCGTGGCTTGCGTAGCCGCAGTGAGTTGCTCGTCCTGCCGCCGCTGATTCAAGAAGAGCATCAGCGCAATCGCGACCGCTACCGCCGCGAGGACAAGGGCGGCGACCGTCGCCGGAGAGATGCCCTTGTCGTGTTTGGCCACCACCTGGCGCGAATATTCGACCTGCTCGCCCGGCTTCACCACCGTCTCGCGCCGCTCATATTGATGAATATTATCGTCTGCCATGATCTCCTCCTAGTGTATTAGTTCTCCCTGCTCAGGCTGGACAGAATCCAGTCACTTCGTCCGGGCACATTACAATCTCAAGCTCGCTTGCGGAGCTTAAAATCAGAAGAGGCAAAGGCCATACCACCTGAGGGCGACTGTCGGTCTGCTGAGGTGAATGAGAGAGGGGGCTAATTTGGGGAATTATGTACTTAACAAACCTTGATGAGATGGTCTAACCAATTGGCCGCTTGGCGCGCAAGCGTTTCCGCTCTAAGCCCGCCTCTTTTTGCCCGCCGTTTTCTTCTTCGATTTTGCTTTCAGTTTCTCACCCTTGATCGGTCGCACTTGGAGCAAGCCGTCTAAGGCTTCGGTCAGTGTGAGCGGGGCCAAGCGGACGGGTTTCTCTGCTGGACTCCGAGAAGCGTGCGTCTGTTTTGATTCGAGTTTTTGCGGATTCGTCGGACAGTGACCCACTCAGCAGGAACAGGCAAGGCGGCGGGCCAGTACCAGAAAAAGTCTTGCGCCAAGAAGAAGCCGACTTCTTTGCAGAGGGCTAGGACAAGCTCATAGTGGTAGAGCGAGCGGGTAGGCGTCCCTTTCTCCCAAGCGCCGCCAATATCGAGTACGAAGCTCCCGTCATCTTTGAGCAGACGATGAATCTGGCGCGCATACTCGACAAACCATTTTACGTAGTCGCCCGCGTGAACGTTCCCATACTCTTTCTTAAAAGTCAGTGCGAACGGTGGGCTTGTGACCGCAAAATTGACCGTTGTGGCGTCCATCTCTCTCATAATATCGAGAGAGTCGCCAATGTATGCTGCTTGTGTGGTAGGGCTTTCTTCGCATAAGAGAATATCGGACGGCAGCCGCAAAGGTAGCAGAGGGATGAAGCTTGGCCAACGTGCGCCCTGATCTGCCGATTCCTGGCGAAAGCCGCGCCCCAGAGCCTTTCAGCCCGCCGATCCGCTCCCCTGTGGCGTGGTTTCGTCGGTCTGGCGCCAAGCTGTGAGCCGACAAGCTGCAATGTGGCTGGGTAGTGGAGTGGTGTCGTCAAGGCCGAAAGAGAAGCCTTCGCGCGGCCCTCTACGCTGTTTTTGCTCAATATGGGAACATATGTGGGAACATAAGGAAAAGGCCGCATCATTCGCGGCCCTAAGTCCTTTAAATCTGGTGCGCCCGGCACGACTCGAACGTGCGACCTTTTGGTTCGTAGCCAAACGCTCTATCCAACTGAGCTACGGGCGCATTGGGAATGGAACATATTGCCACTCGGTTTTTAGGGTGTCAAGCGATGGCTCAACCCGTTTTTCTCTCATGCACCGCTGGCACTTTACCCTCGCTCTTGAAATACGGCCGCACCTCGACCGGCTTGCCTGTCGCGCTGAAGACAGATTCGAGCAAGCTCCTGACCGAGGTGACCGCCTGATCCTTGGCCATCCTGACTGCCTCGGGCGAGTTGCCGAGCTTTTCTAACGCCGGCCGCACCATTTTCTCGGTCGCTGCTTCCAGTTCGTTGCCCGTCCCACCCTCGGTGCGCATCAGGTCGAGGCTGCGGATGATCTCAGCGTGACCAAGGTCAGGGTCGATGGAGAGAATCTTGACATCGGGCAGCGGCACGTAAAGAACGCGCGCTGGCTCATCGTACTCGATCTGCGAGCGGTCGATCTCGGCCAGATTGACCGCGTAGTGGATCGTCGCGGGGACGATGCGGATGATTTCGGCGTTGCCGTACCAGGCCTCGCTCCGCTGGCGCACGACCGCTTGGACGAAGGCGCGGGTCGTCGCCAGTTGGTTCTGCCGCTCCAGCTTGAACAAGGTCAGCGTCGCCGTCTGCACGACCTTTTCTTGAGGCACGAACAAGTCGCGCACGCCCTTGGCAAACAGCCAGAGGAGCAAGACGACAGCAATCCCGGCACTGGCTAGCGCAATCCGTTTCCAGCTCACTTCATTCATCATCCTCTCCTCCCAACTCGCGCGCAAAAGGGTTGCTGTTCTGCCAGCCGGTGCGGCCCGTCCGGCGGAAGTGTTCGAGCCGCCGGATGGCGATCTCGCAGAAGATCGGGTCAATGTCCATCGTGAAGCAAGTCCGCCCCGTCATCTCGGCCGCGAGCAGTGTCGTGCCCGAGTGCGCGAAGAAGTCGAGCACCGTGTCGCCACGCCCGGAGCTGGCTTCGATGATACGGGTGATCGCCTTGAGCGGCTTCTGCGCGTAGCAGCCGTTGACGTTCTCTTCCATCCGGTAGAAGACCTGTTGAATATCGAACCAGACATTGCCCGCGCGGATCGTCGGCCCGCGGCCGCGCTCGGTGTTCTCGGTCCGGTGGCCGTTGACCTGCTTGTAGTAGCCGCGCACCGACTTTGGAATCTCGGTGTATTGAGGAGTAAAGCACGGCCGGCCCTGGGTGTAATAAAGCAATTCCTGCCGCACGCACATCCAGTTCTTTTGCGTCCCGTAGCCGCGCTGATTGCGGAGTGTGATCAGGCTGCGCGAGGCGAAGGGCGTCTGGCGCATCATGAGCATGAGTTCGGGCAACGGCTCGAAGCCAGCTTTCTGGTCCGCGCCGATCCAGAGGTAAAGACTACTATCAGGCTTGAGCACGGCATCGGTGTGGCTGACCACACGCTCGCACCAGGCGATGAACTCCCCCGCGCGGCGGCGCCCGAAGGCGATGAAGTTGTACGGCAGGTCGTGGATCGCAAGCGTGGCGCGACGGCGTCCGCACAATCGCATGACATCGTCGCGCACAGCGGCATCAAGACAACCCACGCGGTGCCCCCGGTCGTCACGCCAAACCTCACCTGGCTGCAGGCGGCAGTAGCGGAGCAATCGTCGGCGCGGTCTCAGGTCGCGATCAAGCCGCGCGAGTGGTTGGTGGAGCATGATTTTTCGAGAGCTCAGGCGCCGCCGGCCAGCGCCGAAAAACTCGCCTGTTTCGTTTGACTTTAAGCTGCAAAAACCGCTTAATTAGCTCTTCGTCTTCCCGCGATTTCTCAATTATAACAACCTGCGAAGGAAGGTACATGGATTATAACTTCGAGCTGCTCAAAAAGTATGGCCGGGTGGTGACGGGACGGGCGACCTCGCCGGTGGTGCTCAACATCCTGATCACCTCGGTCTGCGATATGCGATGCGTCCACTGCTTCTTTACGGAAGAACTCGACGACCTGCCGCGCAAGAAGAACCAGCTGACGACCGCCCAGCTCCGGCGCATCAGCCAGACCTTCGGCGGCAAGCTGCCCGTGCTGATCATCGCCGGCGGCGAGCCCTTCACGCGCAAAGACCTGCCCGAAGTGGCGCGCGCCTTCTACGAGCACACCGAACTCGAATCGATCTACCTGATGTCGAACGGGCAGATTCAGAAGCGCATCATCCCGGACGTCACACGCATCTTAGCAGAGTGCCCGCAGCTCAATGTCACGGTCGCGCTCGGCATCGACGGGCTCAAGGAGGACCACGAGCAAATTCGGCAGAAGCCCGGCAGTTGGGACATCGCCATCGACACGGCGCACAAGCTCCAGGAGATCAAGCGCGACCACCCGCGGCTCGACATTCAGACCTGCACCTGCTTCATGCACTCGAACCAGGACCGCATCTTCGAGTGGTACGACTACCTGCGCTATGAACTCAGGCCGGACAAGGTCAATTTCAACTACATCCGTCCGCCCTCAGCGCGGCCCGAGGAACTGAATATCGATCTCAACCGCTACCGTCGCCTGGCGCAGCTGGTGGACGACGATTCGCGGCACGCAGTGATCAAGAACCACTACTCGGGCAAAGGCGGGTACTTCAAGGCGGCGATTGACATCTACATGCACGAGCTGATCGCCCGCACCGAAGAGACGCACACGGCGCAACTCACCTGCCACGCCGGCAACACGGGCGGCGTGATCTACGACGAGGGCACGGTCTCGAGCTGCGAGAACTTGCCCCCGGTCGGCAACCTGCGCGACTACGATTGGAATTTCATGGCGCTCTGGCGCTCGCAGGCGATGGCTGAGCGGCGCGAGCAGGCGAGAAATGGCTGCTTCTGTACACACGAGTCGAACTGCTACTACCCGTCGCTGGCTTTCAACCCAAAACACTTGGTGCAGATCAAGAAGCTGGAGCGCGAGTTGAAGAAGTCGCATGCGGCGGGAGCGGCGCCCACGCTCACGCCGCGCATAGTCTAGGAGGTGTCGGCATGGACAAGATCCGCAAAGAGGATTTCGTGATCGTTGACCCTAAAATCATGCATGGGACGCCGGTCTTTAAAGGGACTCGGGTCCCGATTGAAACATTGTTCGATTACCTGGCGACGGGTGATTCCCTCAACGAGTTCCTCGATGACTTTCCAACCGTGAAGAGAGAATACGCAGAAATGGCGATTGAATACGCCAGACAATTAGCCGCTTGATGGGCATGCGGATCCTGTTGGATGAAAACATACCGAAGAAGTTGAAGCGGGCATTCCCCGGCTATGTGGTTTCGACAGTCGGTGAGATGGGGTGGGCCGGAAAGGAGAACGGTGAATTGCTGGCGCTGGCCGAAGATGTCTTCGACGTCATGATCACGGTAGACAAGAGCATCCGGTACCAAAACAACTTCACCGACAAGAAGATCATCTTGGTCACGCTGATTGTTAAGCGGAACAAAATCCAGTTTTTGTTACCGCTCGTTCCCAAAGCGATCCAAGCCATGCAATCCGCGGTTCCGGGGCAGGTAATTAACATTGCCTGAAGAAGCCTCGTCCCGCACTGTATAATTGAGGTAGCGCCTGATTATGGCGAACGAGCCCGCGAAAAAATTCCTGATCATCACTTCAGATACCGGCGGCGGCCACGGCAGCGCCGCCGCCGCGATTGCCGACGGGCTCAAGCGCTTCTCCGCGCACGATTGCCTGGTCAACATCGTCCGCGCGATCGAGGAGTCGCACCTGCTGGCGCAAAAGGCGACCGAGCTTTACAACTACCTGCTGCGCTACCATCAGCCGCTGATGAAGTATTACTACTGGGCGATCAATCGCTTTCGCCCGAACGAGTCGAACTTCTTCTACCGGCTGACGGCGCGCTACGTGAGCCAGATGTTCGAGCGCTACTGCCCGCAGGTGGTGGTCTCGGTCCACCCGATGACGCAGCACTTCCTCGGCCGCATGCTGCGCGAGTTGGGGCTGCTTGATCGCATCCCGCTCGTAACGGTCGTGACCGACCCGTGCTACGGCTTCTGGCGCGGGTGGGCTTGCGAAGAGGTGAGCCTCTACCTAGTCGCGACGGAGGAGGCGCGGCAGCAGCTCATCGATTACGGCGTGCCGGGTGAGAAGATCAAGATCTGCGGCATTCCGATCCACCCGAAGTTTCAGGACGAGGGCGAGGGGATGCAGGCTGCGGCGCGCGCCGAATTGGGGATGGACCCGGAGAAATTCACCATCTTCATCAACGCCGGCTGGATCGGCGGCGGCAACATCCCGCAAATCTACGAGCAGCTGATCGAGAGCGGCGGGCAGTTGAAGGAGACGCAGGCCATCTTCCTCGCGGGCCACAACGAGGCGCTGCGGCGGGAAGTGAGCGCGATGGCCCGGCGGGCGCCCTTCCCGGTCAAAGTCATCGGCTATACCGACGCCATGGAGCGGCTGATGCGCGCGGCCGACGTGATGGTCTCGAAGCTCGGCGGGCTGACGACGTTCGAGGCGCTCGCTTCGCGGCTGCCGATCATCGCCGATACGACCACGCCGCCTATGCCGCAAGAGTCACAGACGGCCGAACTCATCTCGCGCCATAAGGCCGGCGTGCTCCTGCGCTCCCCCCGCGAGATTGTGCCCCTGGTGCGCCAATTGGTTTGCGACCCGGCCGAGCACGCCGCGATGCGCTTAGCGGCGGCGGGCCTGGCGGTGCCCGACGCCACCCGCCGCGTCGTGACGGAGATCACTAAACAGTCTGGAGTCTGGAGTCCGGAGTCTGGAGTCTGAAGTTGCTTTTTAGACTCCAGACTCGCGACTCCAGACTGTTCTTCAGCTATGGGATTACTCGAAGGTAAGAAGGCAATTATCACAGGCGGGTCGCGCGGGATTGGGCGCGCGCTGTGCGACGTGTTTGCGCGGGAGGGCGCCGACATCGCTTTCAACTATAACGTGAGTGATGAGCGCGCCGCCGCTACGGTCGAGCGGATCGAGTCCTACGGTCGGCGAGGGCTGGCCTTCAAAGTCTCGGTCGCCGACCGTCCGGGCGTCATCAAGATGGTGCGCCAGATTCACGAGGAGTTCGGGCGCATCGACATCCTGGTCAACAACGCGGCGATCAACCGCGGCGACAACTTCGCGACGATGACCGAGCGGGCCTGGGACGAGGTCATAGACACCAACGTCAACGGCCTCTTCAACGTGACCAAGCCGGTCTTCAAACACATGCTCCGCCAGCGCGGGGGCCAGATCCTCAACCTGAGCAGCATCGGCGCCCTGCGTGCCCTGCCGACCGCCGTCCACTACGCCACTTCGAAAGCCGCCGTCATCGGCTTCACCAAATGCCTCTCTCGCGAAGCCGCCCCCTTCGGCGTGACGGTCAATGCCATTGCCGCGGGGATCTTCGACACCGACCTCTCAGACGCGCTGCCGGACCGGCTGCTGGAGATGCACAAATTCTGGTGCGCCAAGGGCCGCCGCGGCCACCCGGAGGAGCTGGCCGAGTTCGCCGCCTTCATGGTCTCCGATAAGAACAGCTACATGATCGGTGAAGTCATTACTGTCGATGGCGGCAGCATTACTTAAATAGTAGGCAGTAGGCAGTAGGCAGTAAGCAGTAGCAACGAACTACTGCTTACTGCTTACTGCCTACTGCCTACTGCTTTCTTATGGATTTGCTCTCCACCCTGATCCGCCTTTTCACCACCTACGGTTACTCCATCGTCTTCTTCGGGGTCATGCTGGAGAACGCTGGCATCCCGGTGCCGGGCGAGACGATCTTACTCGCAGCCGGATTCTTCGCCTCTCAGCAGCGCTTCACCCTATCTCTCGTTATCCTCATCGCGGCGGCGGGTGCGATCATTGGCGATAATCTGGGGTATTTGGCGGGGAGACGCCTGGGGCGCGCTTTTGCCGAGCGCTACGGCCGTTATGTCTTGCTCACACCCGCACGCATGAAGGCCGGTGAAGACTTCTTTGAGCGCCACGGCGATAAGACCATCTTGATCGCGCGCTTCGTCTCGGGGCTGCGGGTCTTTGCGGCCTTCTTCGCCGGGATGTCGCGGATGCGGTGGCGCACCTTCCTCGTCTACAACGCGGCGGGTGCCGTGCTGTGGGCCGTGGCGATCTCGCTGGTCGGCTACTTTTTCGGGCACAGTTGGCATTTGATCGAGCGGTGGCTGGGCCGTGCCAGCCTGCTCGTCTTCGGGATGGTGGTGGCGTGGGCGGCGCTCGTGGCGCTGCGGAAGTGGCAGCAACGGGCGGCGGCCGGCGAAGACCGGGCGCAGCCGCGGATGCTGGAGATGCACGAGGTGGCGGTCGTGCTCTTCAACTTAGTTCTGATCGCGCTCTTCATTGAGCTGAGTCTCGCGGTCGCTCAGCATCGGGACCCGCGCTTCGATCAAACAGTGATCACTTGGCTGCATGGGCACGCCCAGCCTTGGCTTGATCAAGTGATGATCGTGGTGACTCACTGTGGCGATGCGGTGGTGAGGATCGCGGTGAGCCTGGCCGTCGCCGCCTTCTTCTACCGCCGTTACGGGCGTCGGCGTGAAGCACTGGCCATGCTCCTGGCCCTGGGCTTGGGCGAAGGATTCAACTATGTCTTCAAGCTCTTCTTCCAGCGAGCGCGGCCTGACCTGTGGGAGACCCTCATTCATCTCGATAGCTTCAGCTTCCCGAGCGGGCATGCCATGGGTTCGACCATCGTTTACGGGAGTGCGGCTTTCCTCTTCGCGGCAGCCTTCCCGCGATTCCGCTGGGCCTTCCGGCTAGGGGCGGCCGTGCTGGTCTTTCTGATTGGTCTGAGCCGCGTCTATCTGGGCGTCCATTGGCCGTCGGACGTGCTCGGCGGCTTCGCCGCCGGGTTGGTAGTAGTCTTCATCGTCGCTTACTGGTACGCGCGCGACAAGACCCCTTTCGCCCCGCAACCGAGTGCGGATTGATTGCGGATTGAAAGCCCAGTGTGGCCCTCATCAATCCGCAATCCGCAATCTACAATCCGCAATCAGAAGAGCGGAATCGGCTCTTTCTTCGACTCCGGTTGCCCGTCAGGCGCAAGCACCGATTCTTTACTCTTTGGTGCTTCGGGTTGGCTCGGAGGCTCCTCAGAAGGCGCCGCAGTCGGAGGTGTCGGTGATGGCTTCGGTGCCTTCTCCTTGCCGGGCGGCATGCTGGTTGAAGGCGCCTGGTGTTGTTTGGCTTTCATAATCACTCCCCTCATTTGCTCGGCCTGCTCATTAAACCTGCGAGTCAGTACCGCGAGCGGTAGCGAGCGCGACCTCACATTGAGCTTTTCGTAAAGTCGCGCTCGCTACCGCTCGCGGTACTGATCCATCTGCACCGGTCCAAACTGATCGCTGCACCTGCGCAACTCTCAATCCGGATGCAATAAAGAAGGGGCAACGCTTATGCCGTGTGGCAGCGAGGCAGGAACAGACCTCCGGATTGCCGGCCGTGATCTTCCCGGCCCATTTGTGGGGCACGTTTAAGCTGGGTTAGCTATGAGGCTAAAGTTGGCTCTGACTGCTATTAAGACACCACGTATGATAATTGTACTTAGTTCCATCCGGCGTGGATTAAGAGCCCGCTGCTAATTTCCTGCTGAGCAAAGCCATAAAAAAATCGTGCTCTGGTACGGGCCTTGCCAATAAGGGGTTGCGACCAGAAGTGCCCAAAACATTGTTGGACCTCGGTGCAGCCGCGAGACTGCTGCTTTGGCGGCGTCCATAAATAGGCAGGGAGCGCTTCTCCGACCCCCTTGTATGCCCTGCCGGTGGCAAGGTAGGTACAGCAGGCCTACCATAGCAAGGGTTTGAGAGTATGAACAGTTTTCTATTGCTGACAATTGCTTTGCTCCTGATCGTCAATGCCCTCGTGTTGATGCGATTTCTTCAGCAGCAAAAGGAAAGTACCGTGCCGGCCGCCGAGCCGTACGAGGTTTTGCAGCCGGTGTTGATTATTTGCGGGGATTGCAGCGGGGAAGGCGGGAAGGCGCGTAAGACATTACTGGGCCCGAACAACCGTTGCGAGGCCTGCGGCGGCGACAATTACGTCTTGGCGAGCACGTTCGGCGTGCGCTTCTACACGCCGGCGAAGGCGCCCGAGCTTCAGCCCAGTATGAAGCAGCCTCTGGTTTACGCCGATTATTGTTACAACGGGCCGGTCAATTGAAGTCGCTGGTCAGGGCGGGTGATGAGCAGTCAGTGTGATGAAGGCGCGTGAGCGAAATGCTAGAGGGGGCCTGCTCGCACTTGCCCTCAACGTAGCTGTAGCTCTTTCGAGGTGCGCTGACATTTCTCTTTCTCGTTTGCCGCTTCCGGTTCTGTTCAATCGCTGGTTCGGACTTTTCGCCGCCGGCCGTCACCTGCCCTCACCACCCTTGACCGGGTCAATTTGATTTGACTCCCTTGCCACTGGAAGTTTGGTAGAAGATTGATGCAGGAAGTTCTTCCCAATGAGCAACGCGGGGCGCGTCTGACCGTCAACCTGCGCGGGTCGGTCCGCCGCCGGCTCAAAACGGATGTGCTGATTCACACAGTGGCCGCCCAGTTGACCATTGTCTTTACCGAGGCAGCGCTCGGCCTGGACGGGCTCGGCTACTTGATGGGACTCGGCCGGTTGATGGAGGTTGGTTGTTGGGCTTTGGTCGGGGCCGCCGGGCTGGCGACGGTGACGGGGTTAGGGGGCGCAGTGATGCGGCGGCGCTACCGGGGGAGGCTCAAAGAGTCGCGGGCGTTTCTGCGGGCCCACCTTTGGCTCGGCGTGCTTTTCTACGCCTCGCTCGTGGCTTTGATGGTCTGGCGGATGGCCATCCGCTCAAGCGGCGACCCGTCGGTCGGGTGGCTCTACCTGTTCGCCCTCTTGGTCGTCTCGCTGGTGATGGTGCTCCAGGTCTACCTGGGCGGCGAGGTGACTTACCATTTCGCGATGGAACGCAAGCCGGTCCCATTGACGCCGAAAAAGACTAAGGCAACCTCTCCGCCGTCCGGCCAACTGGCGGAGGCGCTGCGTGAAAGGTGAGCGATGAAGATCAACATCGGAGCCAACGTCGAATGCCGCGGCGAGCGGGTCGGGACCGTCAAGCGCTTGATCCTCGACCCGGCCTCTTTCGACTTGCGCCAAATCGTCGTCGAGCGCAGCGGCTTCCTGGCCGCGCGTGAGGTGCTGGTGCCGGTCGAGCGCATCTACGACGCGAAGGAAGAGACCGTCACCTTGGATATGACGGCGACGGAGTTGGAAGCGCTCCCGGATTTTGAGGAGACCATCTACGTCTCGCTCGACCGCCTCGAACGAGACGCGAGCGCGACGGCCCCGATCTCACACATCGAGCCATCGCTCGCCTCTTTCTACTTCGTCCCGCAAGTCCCGTATCCGGAGGCGGCGCCGGCCTCGGCGACCGAGACGGTCAAGCAGACCGAGCCGGGCTCTTGTGAAATCAATGCCGGCATGGAGGTCTATGCCGGCGACCAGAAAGTGGGCGAGATCAGCGAAGTGATCATCGATAGCAGTGATAAGCGGGCGACGGGCTTCGTCGTCGAGCGCGGCTGGCTCTTCACCCACAACATCGAAGTCCCCGCGGATTGGGTCAGCTCAATCGAAGGCGGCCGCATCCTGCTCAACCGAACCAAGGATCAGATCGAAGCGCTTGATCAAGAGCAGCGAAAGACCGCGAGGCCGGGCGGCGGGGGGGCCATGGCGTCGTGACGCGCTGGCCTCGCCGCCCCCCTACCCCGAGCCAAGGTAGATATACCTCAGGACGAACAACCCGGCCAGGACATAGACCAGCGGGCTCGCCTCGCGCCACCTCCCGGTGAGCGCTTTGAGCAGCGGGTAGAAGATGAAGCCGAGCGCGAGGCCGTTGGCGATGGAGAAGGTGAGCGGCATGGCGAGCATCGTCAGGAAGGCCGGGATCGCCTCGGTCACGTCGTCCCACTTGATCGTCAGCACCGCGCGGATCATCAACGCGCCGACGATCACGAGCGCCGGCGCCGTGGCAATCGCCGGGATCGCCCCGGCGAGCGGCGAGAAGAAGGCCGCGAGCAAAAAGAGGAACGCCACCACTACTGAGACCAGCCCCGTGCGCCCGCCTTCGCTCACGCCCGTCGCGCTCTCGATGTAAGTCACGACCGTCGAAGTGCCCAGCAGCGAGCCGACGATGGTGGCCACCGCATCGGCGAACAGCGCCCGGTTGACGCGCGGCATCCGTCCTTCCGGCGTCAAATACCCCGCCTGCTGCCCCAAGCCCATCAGCGAACCGATGGTGTCGAACAGGTCGACGAACAAGAAGACGAAGACCACGTCGAAGAGTCCCAGCCGCAGCGCCCCGCGCACGTCGAGCTGCAAGAAGGTCGAGCGCCAATCGGGCACGTCGATGATCCCGGTCGGAAGTTTCGCCAAGCCCATCAGGATCGCGGCGGCCGTCACCGCGAGGATGCCGATGATGATCGCGCTCTTGAACCCTCGCGCCATCAACACGCCCGTCACCAGCAAGCCGCCGAGGGCCAACAGCACCGGCTTTGAAATGATGTGGCCGAGCGTCACGTAGGTCGCCGGTGAGGCGGCAATCACGCCCGCGTTCTTGAGGCCGATGAAGGCGATGAACAACCCGATCCCCGCAGCCACCGCCGTCTTCATCGTCAGCGGAATGGCGTCCACGATCAGCGCCCGGATGCGGGCCAGAGTCAGGACCAAGAAGACCACGCCGGAGATGAAGACGGCGCCGAGCGCTGTCCGCCAGTCGTGGTGCAGCCCCAAGACGACCGTGTAGGTGAAGTAGGCATTCAAGCCCATGCCGGGCGCCAGCGCGAACGGGTAGTTGGCCACCAACCCCATCATCAGCGAGCCGACCGCCGACGCGATGCAGGTCGCAAACAACGCCCCTGAGAACGGCACCCCGGCCTCGTGCAAGATCGTCGGGTTGACGAAGATGATGTAGGCCATCGTCAAGAAGGTCGTCACCCCGGCGGCCACTTCGGTGCGCAGGGTAGTGCCGTGCTCGGAGAGCCTGAAGAATCGCTCAATGAAATCAGTAGGAGGGGTAGGGGGGTGGTCGGGGCCGCCGCTCATGTCGGTTGTCGTCGGATTCGGAGGCATGAGTAGTTTGGGTCAGTAGATCGCTCTCAATCATTCGTCAACTTCAAAAGCTCTTCATCCACTCAAAGACTTGGTAATGCTCCCCGTTCATCCCCAGGCGGGTGTAGACCTGCTGCGCGGCCGTGTTGCGCTGGTCGACGTAGAGCCGGATGCCGCGCACGCCTTCGTCAGCTTGGGCGAGGCCCTTGACGTATTCATAGAGCCCAGCATAGACGCCTTGCTTTCTGGCCTCAGGTGTAACATAGACGCTCTGGATCCACCAGACCATCCCGTCGCGCCAATCGCTCCACTCATAAGTGATGAGCAGCGAGCCGAGCACCTCTCCATCCTTTTCGCTGACGTAGTATTGCCCGAGGGACGGATTCCTAAAGACGGCTTGGACGCCCCGCGTGCAGACCTGCCGGTCCAACTCCAGGTCTTCGGTCTCTCGGGCCATGGCGATCTGGAAGTGAACGACCCTCTCCAGATCGGCGGGTGTTGCCGGGCGATAGACTGTAGCTGCCATAAAAATCTCCGCGCCTTCAGCCTGATTGGGCCTTGGGCGAGCACGTCCTCAATCGAAATGGTGCTGACGGGCGAAAGGAAGATAGAAGACAATACCTAACGGGCATCGGCGGCACAAGCCCTCGGAGTAAAAGTATGCCGCGAGCCGACGCGGCCAGCCGGCAGGTGACTGCCGCTCAGGCTTCGAACTCTTCGAGCACGGGCACGTCGTTTCTCTTCAACAGCGAAAGCGCGGCGGCAATCACGCGGTGTTGCAGCGCCGGGTTGTTCGGCTCGCCGAGCGGGTAGCCCATCGGGTACCGAACGAAGAGCGCTCGCGGCGGGCGGATCACCTCTGTCACCTCGCGGAGCAGGGAGATAGAAACGGTGGTCATGCCTTGAGGCTCAATCGCAGCTTGAAGCAGGCCGACGGTCTGCACGCACATCGGTCAGACGGGAGTGAGGAATGCGACGTCCACCCGATCTTCGCGCAGGAGCTGCGCCACCCGCGGCGCCGTCTCACCGATCAGCAATCGCGGCCCGACGATCGAACCCATAAAGCTGAAGTGCCGGTGATTCAATTCACCTACCTCGCCCCGCGCGACCAGTTCGCGGAAGCGGTCGAGCGGGAAGACGAGGTTGCGGTCGGCTTGGACGCCTGCGTGATCGAACGCCGGACTGCGGTGCGACTCGATCAGACTGTGGGTCTCGACGGTATTGGGAATCTCGCGGAAGGAGGTGTCTCCCATCTTGATCGAGGAATCGAAGCCGGGTTGATCCGGGGTGTGCAACCCTGCCGTCGTCACCAGCGCCACTCGCGCTTCATTGAGCGGTTTGGCGAGCGGCGTGCACGGCACCGGGTCGATGGCGTAGCGCGAGAACGGGTAGCCTTTCATAAAGAGCCTGACGGTCAGGCTCAGGTCGTCGTAGGTTGCCATGTCGCCTCTTGTGAGAGAATTGCTAACCGCCCATCACCACTCCGCGACAGGTCGGGTGATAGATTGCGCCCATTGAATGCAGAGCTTGCCCCCTGACAGACGAAACGAGGTTACACCGATGAAAGTCAAATTGCCAGCACGTCTCTTAGCCACCCAACTCCTGAGCGTCCACAAAGAGTTCCTGACACCCGACCAATGCGCGCCCAACTGCCGCTGCCGCCATTTCACCGATGAGCAGCGCGAGTTAGCCGTCGAGATGCTGACCACGCACATCGAAGCCTGCCGCCGCCTGGGCACCCCCGGCAGTCTCAAGGCCGCCGCCACCGATACCATTTTTATGGCCTCACTCAATGAGCGCGCCTACGAGCCTATCCCTGCCCGTTCAGCTTTTGCTTCTTCGAGTCTGGGGGGAGCACACGGCGAGGCGTGGGGAGAGGAATTAGGCTAACCATTCCTTCTCAAGCTTCAGAAGTAAGAGGCCAGAGGCTGGAGATCGGCGGCGTTGCTATCGGCCGCCGATCTCCAGCCTCTGGCCTCTCGTCTTTACTACCTTATGCGTTCGCGCCGGCCGTGGATGAAGTCAGGCGTTACGGGTACGTGCCGCCCGGCGGCGTGCCCGATGGCTGGCGAGCCAGCGCCGCTGGCCGGCCTTGATCGCCGCCTGCTCAGTGCGGTAGCCGGCCCGTCGCGGGCTCACCTCGAAATGGGCCGGGTCCTTCAGGCCGTAGCGCCAGGCGAAGCCGTGCCGGTGCATGATCCGCACCACCTGCCGCCCTTTCGGCGTGAGGCGCCGGTGACGGCGGCCACCCGCTACCCCGCCAATGTCCACCGCCAATCCGGCCTCGTGCATCGAAGTGCCCGGCCGTCTGGCGCCATAAATCCCGCGCCGAGCGCGACAGCGCCGATTGTGGGCACAGTTGTAGATGGCCTGTTGCTCAGCACGTGAACGGAAGGTGCTGTTGACGCGGGGCCGAATGCCGCGTCTACGCATCTCGCGCACCGCCGCGTTAAGCCGCACGCGAGCATCGGGCTCAAGTCCATCGAGGCGGTTATTGCTGGACGCCAGCGGCGTCCCGTAGGCTTCGTGCGGGCCTGGGCCGACGGCGATCAGGCAGACACAGATCGCCAGGAGGGGAAGGGGAGTTTTGGTTTTCGGATGAAACATAAGTGGAAGCTGTCCTCGGTCGTGGAATCTTACACCGTCAACATCCCAGCACCGATGCCGTATTTTCTAGCATATCCACGGCTCTAAAGTAAACGGGTGATCGACCTCTACCAGATGTTTTATAGCTGTCAGCAGGGCTGAACTGCTTTCGTCACGATTAGGTTACGGCGCTGTCACTCACCATACTTAAATCGAATTGATCTGAGCGCCCGTGGCTATAAGGTGAAACGCTGCCGTTGCGAATGCCGCTCGACACGAGCGCCCTCAGCACTGCGGCTGTGCTGAGGGCGCCAATGATTACTGAATGCGGCCGGACCCACGCGAAGGTGGCGAGGACGGGCGCTCAGATGGGCGCTCGCCGCGCGGGGTAGCATTATCATTCGAGCGTGCGGGCGGCGGTTCGACGCGGCGCTCCTCACGCGGTGGCGGGGCCGTATGCGTAGGCGGCGCCCGATGCTCAGCCGGAGGCGGCGATGATGGCTCGACCCGTCGAGGCGTTGGCTCAACGTGTCGCGGCGCAGATTCAATATGCCGGGGCGGAGGCTCGACCGACCGACCTTCACTCGGCGGACGAGACTCCTGTCGAGGCGGGGTGGAGACGCGTGGTGATTCGTGGCGCTCAACATTGCCGCCGCTGCCCCTCTCTCCACTGGTATCCCGCCTGGGAGCTATCGGCCGCTCGGCTGGCCGATAGTCTGGCCGCCGCGACGGCTCGTAGCGCCGCTCAGTTGACCGCTCCGTTTCGCCAGACCCAGGTGAGACGACACGCCCGGCCGGAGAGGTGGTTGAGTCAGTGGTGGTGCTGCGTTCACGCGCTGTCGCACGTCCCGGTGAGACTTCTCGGCTGCCCTCACGCGTGGGCAGGTCCCGCCTCGGCGCTCGGTTAACCTCGCCGCCAGGCACCGGGCCTGTTCCGCGCAGTGTCGGCACGCCTCCTTCGACGGCCCGTGTCGCGCCTGACGGCACGGCCACGGAGGGAGCCCGGCGGGTCACGACCGGGGCGGAAATGAGCCGTGAGGCCGATTCGCTCACCACCCGGTTGGTTCGTGGAGATTCCGTCTGTGCCGGCTTAAACGCATCGCCGCGCACCGGGACCGGGCCAAGCTGTCTGCCCGGGTCCGCATTCCTCGGCAGCGGGGCAGGATTATTGACCACCACCCTTGAGCTAGTGAATTGGCGCCCTTCGAGGCCGGTCACGCCTCCCGGCGCCGAGTAGTTCCTCAGTGATTCGATGGTGCGTGGCTCGACGATTCTGTTATTGACCGTGGTGTTATTGATGACCGTCGTGTGGCCGTAGTAGTGCTCACCCGGCGCGAGCGGGACCCACCCGACCCAATCATACGCCCCATTGCGATAGCCGGTGCGGTAACCGTCGGCAAACCCATCCCGGTACCCACGGCGGTAGTTGCCGCCGCCGAAACCATAGAAGGTCACGAGCGCTGGCGACCACGACCACGAGAAACCGCCGCTGAAGCCGCCGTGCGGCACCCAGCACCACCGGCTGCGATAGTAGGCCCACCGGCCGTAGTGATATGGGGCCCAGCCCCAGGGCTCGTATGAAATCCAGGTCCAGCCATAGGCCGGGTACCAGCCCCAATAGCCAGTGCGGTAAGGGGCCCAGCCAATCGGCATCGCACTCGGCGACCAGACGTAGCCGTAGTCCGGCGTGGAATACCACTCGCCGTAGCGGTCTAGCTCATAGAGGCCCGGCACGCCCACCGGCACGTAGCGTGAACTGAGGACCTCGTTGCGGGCGGAGAGCTCCTCATCGCGCCGGTCGTTCCACCGGTCCCAATTGTCTTTCTCCTCCAGCCGCGCGATCTGGTAGTAGTTCGGGTCGTCGCCCTCGACCACCACGCGGCGGCCCTGCTTGACGGCGATGCTGCCGATCTCCTGGTTGTAGACCTCGGCCGCGCCCCGCCGCACGATGACTTCGGTCGTCCCGTCCTCACGCACATTGATGCGGTAGAGGCCCTCTTTCAACAGCGTGACCGCGACCTTTGGCGTATCGACCTCAAAATAGACCGGGTCGTCGCTCCTGCTATCCCGCGCGTCTACGACCTGAAACTGGCGGCGGTCGAGGCTGTCGATGCGGAAAGTGGCGGTGCCCACGGAGAGCGCAAGCTGCGTCGTGCCGGTCGTGAACTGGGTGATCTTCAGGTTGGTGTCGTGGTCGAGTCGGACGATGTTGCGCCCGGTGAGCTGGACTTCGGTGCGCCCATTGGCGCCGGTGTAGACCTGGTCGCTTTCATTAAGCGGCATGTTGATGGTGACATCGAACCAGGCGTCCCGCTGGTCGTTCGCCCGCTGATAGCTCACATCGCCTTCGATTAAACTGATGCGGGCGACGCGAATAATCTGCTCTTCGGCCAGGGCCAGGGAGCAGAGGGCGATCAAAGAAATCACGGCCAGCGCCCACCGCTGGCGGCGGCGCCGCGGCGATCGATCTTGAGAGGTGGCAAAGAGCTTCATATGTTTTTCCTCCGCGCTAACTCCCCCTCCAACTTCGGGCGAGACTCTGATTATGGAAGTGTCACACTCCGCGTGAGCAACACCCGTGCCGTCAGTCTCATGCGCTCCGGAGCCGCATTTTACTTGGTCTATATGGTGAATCGCCTGGCGGACATTGAAATTTTACACCAAAATGCACAGGTCTTGTACTAAAAGGTGCGCGGCCTTAGCTCGCCCTCATCGAGTTTGGAAGTGCAGGCGCTCTCCGGAAAATTATGGGCTAGAGATTTCACTACCTATTTTCACTGAGGCATAAGCTACGGGCTACCCCGCCTTGACAGCCATCACGGCTTTCGGCAGAATGGCGATGCAGTTGAATCATCGGTGTTCTTTTAATGAGCCATCGGATAGAGGCGCGGCTTTCAAGAGTAATCCGTCTGAGGGCGTCAAGGCTCGGCGACGGCGGGTGAAAGGGATAAGCTGCCGAAGCTGGCGTGGTGCTTCGACCACCAGGCCGGTTGGTTGTCAGGGCTAAATCCCTGAGACTGTCACTGCCCAGAGGCGGTGGAGCGCTATGTCGATACCCGCAGTCATTCTTGCAGCCCGGCTTCCCTAGCCTGGGATGCGACCAAGACAGGGCTGGCGAGCGTTCCCTCGCTGGCCCTTTTTTATTTATTTACTGAGGGAGCGGAAACAAGCCACTATGATCGTCATGAAATTCGGCGGCACTTCGGTCGAGGACGCGACGGCGATCCGTCGCCTGGTTTCGATTGTCCGCCGCCAATTAAACCGTCGTCCCCTCATCGTCGTCTCGGCGATGGGCAAGACGACCAATGGACTGCTCGAATGCGCGCGGCTCGCCGCTGAGGGCGAGTTGCCAGCGGCGCTGGCCAAGCTCGACGTATTGGCCGACCACCATTTCAAGACTGCCGCCCAGCTTGCGCTGCCCGAAGAGGGCGCGGCACTGCGTGCGACACTCGAAGGGCGGTTTGCCGAAGTGCGGGCACACCTCCATGAGATCAACCGAGCAGGCGAGGTCACGCCGCGTCTGTCCGACGCCGTTGCATCGAATGGAGAGTTGCTTTCCTCGCTCATTGTCGCGGCGGCGTTGCGGGCGGAGGGCGTGGGCGGCGCGTGGATTGATATCCGGCCGCTGCTGCGGACCAATGATGATTTCACCCGCGCCGCGGTGCAATTCGACGTGGCCGATGCCCAACTCAAGGCCGGGTTCGAGCCGGTGCTCGCCAGCGGCAGTGTGCCCGTCACTCAAGGGTTCATCGGCTCCACCGCCGGCGGGGCCACGACGACCATCGGGCGCGGCGGGTCCGATTTTTCCGCCTCCATCATTGGCGCGGCGCTCGACGTGGACGACATCCAAATCTGGACCGACGTCGACGGGATCATGACCACTGACCCGCGGATCGTGCCGGAGGCCGCGAAGGTCAAGGTGATCTCGCTCGCTGAGGCATCGGAACTAGCTTACTTCGGGGCGAAGGTGCTGCACCCGAGCACGCTGCTGCCCGCGATGGCCAAAGAAATTCCGGTCCACGTCTGCAATTCCCGGCGACCCGAGGCGGTCGGGACGACGATCGTGCGGCAGGCGCCACCCTCGCAGAGCCTGGTCAAGGCCATCGCCTTCAAACGCGGGATCACGGTGATCAACGTCTCCTCGGGTCGCATGCTGATGGCCTACGGTTTTCTGGCGCGGCTGTTTGAGGTCTTCGACCGGCACCAGACGGCGGTCGATATGGTCGCGACCTCGGAGGTCAGCGTCTCGGTGACGCTCGATGACACGCGGCGCCTCGATCAGATCATCGCCGACCTCGAGGAGTTCGGCGACGTGGCGGTCGAACGCGACCAGGCGATCATCTGTCTGGTAGGCGAGCGGCTGAAATTCACCCCCGGCGTGGCGGCGCGCATCTTTTCGAGCATTGACCGGGTCAACGTCTCGATGATTTCGCACGGCGCCTCGGCCATCAACGTCAGCTTCGTCATCGCCGGCCACCAAATCGAGCAGGCCGTCACGGCGCTCCACCGCGAGTTCTTCAGCGAGTTGGACGAGGCGACATTCGAGGCTTCGGCGTTGGCGCAAACAGGTTGACGAGGATGAAGATTGCGATCATCGGTTACGGCAAGATGGGGCGGCTCGTCGATCAAGTCGCCACCGCCCGCGGCCATGAAGTCGTCGCGCGCTTCGACATCGACAACAATGAGCGTGGCGAAGGGCTCACGGCCGAGAGCCTCACGGGCGTCGAAGCGGCGATAGAGTTCTCGGCCCCTGACGCGGTGGTCAACAACCTCCGCCGGTTGATGGCCCTCGGCGTCCCCGCGGTGGTTGGGACTACCGGGTGGTATGAGCACCTTGATGAAGTCAAGCGGTTGGTCGAGGAGCGGGGCGGGGCGCTGGTCTACGGCGCCAACTTCTCGGTCGGGATGAATCTCTTCTTCAGGGTGGCGCGTTACGCGGCCGAGTTGTTCTCGCGCTTCGAGGAGTATGACCCGTTCTTGGTCGAGCATCATCACAAGTTCAAAAAAGATGCGCCTTCGGGAACGGCGCTGGTCATTGAGCGCCTGATGCGCGAGAGCTATGGCGACCGCACGCCTGAGGCGGTGAGCATTCGTGCCGGTTACGCGCCCGGCACGCACGAAGTCGGCTTCGACTCCGAAGCTGATACAGTCATGCTCACGCATACAGCGCGCAGCCGCCAGGGATTCGCGGCCGGCGCTGTATTTGCTGCCGAGCAGATCGTAGGCCGGCGTGGCGTCTATGAGTTTTCACAATTACTTTTTGAGAAGGAGCAATAACTGATTGCGGATTGTGGATTGCGGAATGCGGATTTAGCATTTCAAATTCGAGATTTCAGATTGAAGATTACTGAAAAATCAATCCGCAATCTGCAATCTGCAATCGGCAATTGAATGGGAGGATTTATGGCGAATCTTGATCAACTGCGTGGGTGTGGGACAGCGCTGGTCACGCCCTTTACGCAAGGCGGAGCGATTGATGAGGCGGCGCTGCGGCGACTGATCGACTTTCAGATCGACGGCGGGGTGGACTTCCTCGTTGCGTGCGGCACGACGGGCGAGAGCGTGACGATGTCGGAGGAGGAGCAGGCGCGCGTCGTCGAGTTGACGATTGAAACGGCAGCCGGACGTGTGCCCGTTGTGGCCGGGGCGGGCGGCTATAACACGAGGGAAGTGATCGAGCGCGTCCACCGCTACACCGGGCTGGGCGCGGACGCGATCCTCTCCGTCGCGCCCTACTATAACAAGCCGACACAGGAGGGCCTTTATCAACACTTCCGCGCGATCGCCGAAGCGAGCGGCCTGGGCATCATTCTCTACAACGTGCCGGGTCGCACCGGCTGCAATCTGGAGCCGGCCACGGTCGCGCGACTGGCCAAGGTGGAGAGGATCATCGGGGTCAAAGAGGCCTCGGGCAATATCACTCAGATCGGCGAGGTCGCCGCGCTGGTGGATAGCTCGTTCAAAATCTTTGCCGGCGATGACAGCGTCGTCTTGCCGGTCGCCGCGCTCGGCGGGGTTGGTGTGATCTCGGTCGCCTCGAACTTGATGCCTCGGCGCGTGAGCGACTTGGCGCATGCCTGCGTCGAGGGGCGCCTTGAAGAAGCGCGGGCGCTCAACCGTGAATTGATGCCGGTCTTCAAGGTCATGTTCATCGAGAGCAATCCGATCCCGATCAAAGCCGCGATGGCGATGGCCGGATTGATCGAAGAGGTCTACCGCCTGCCGCTCGTGCCGATCGGCGAGGCCAACCGCGCGCGGCTGAAACAGGTGCTCACCCAAGCCGGGGTGGCGCTTGAGGCGGCGCGTCAAGCCGGGAGCTGAAGTCCAACTCACCACCAAGACACGAAGGCACAGAGACGGTTTATCCTCGTGTCTTGGTGGTAAATCCGCTGCCCCTATCTTATGGCCACAAATTTAGAATCCCGCATCGAGTCGCTTTTCGCCTTGCCCGCCTGGGAGCTGATCAATGAGCTCAGGAATGAAGCGCTGATGGCCTTCGGCGAATTCAAGCGTGCGCTCAACCGCGGCGAGGTGCGGGCCGCGAGCCGCGAGGCCGGCGGGCGCTGGGTTGTGCACCAGTGGGTGAAGCGGGGCATCCTGCTGGGCTTTCGTCTCGGGGGCATCAAGGATTACTCGATTGACGGCAACTTTCGTTTCTTCGATAAGGACACTTACCCGCTCAAGCAACTCCACGAGACCGACGGCGTGCGCGTCGTGCCCGGCGGATCGTCGGTGCGGGACGGCGCTTACCTCGGCCAGGGCGTGACGATCATGCCGCCAGCCTTCATCAACGTCGGGGCGTTTGTGGATGACGGGACGATGGTGGATTCGCATGCGCTGGTCGGATCGTGCGCGCAAGTAGGCAAGCGCTGCCACATCAGCGCGGCGGCGCAGATCGGCGGCGTGCTCGAACCCGTGGGCGCATTGCCGGTGATCGTCGAGGATGAAGTGCTCGTGGGCGGCAACTGCGGCGTGTATGAAGGGGCCGTCGTGCGCCAGCGTGCGATCCTGGCCTCAGGCGTCATCCTCACGGGCTCGACGCCGGTTTATGATGCGGTGCGCGGCGAGGTCTACCGGCGCAGCGAACAGGGGCCGCTGGAGATTCCGGCGGGCGCGGTCGTCGTGCCCGGCTCGCGAGCGATCACTGTCGGCCCGGCGAAAGATTGGGGGCTGTCGGTCTACACCCCCATCATCGTCAAGTATCGTGATGAGAAGACTGAAGCCTCAGTCAAGCTCGAAGACTTCTTGCGCTGAGCCCGACTTCCCCAGAGTTGGCTTTCCACAGGTCGCCCACTATAATCAATGGCTCTGAGCCGCGGCTCTTCATTCGGACATCTGCCAGCTGCAATTTATGGACATCATTCAATTCACGCGCGAACTCATCGACATCGAATCGATCTCGTGGAATGAAGGCGCTGTCGGCCGCTATCTGCGCGATTACCTCGCCGCTGCCGGCTTCGAGGTGAGCACGCAGCCGGTGAGTGACGACCGCTTCAACGTGCTGGCTCGGGTCGGCGACCCGCTCGTGACCTTCTCGTCGCACATGGACACAGTGCCGCCTTTCATCCCGTCGAGCGAGGACGAGCGCAACGTCTACGGGCGCGGCGCCTGCGATGCCAAGGGGATTGTCGCCGCGCAGGTCTTCGCCGCCCGGAAGTTGCGCGATGAGGGGGTGCGAGATTTCGGGATGCTCTACGTCGTGGGCGAGGAGGACGGGAGCGATGGGGCGCAGACGGCCAACACCCTGCCGACTCGTAACCGGTATTTGATCAACGGAGAGCCGACCGAGAGCCACCAGGCGCTTGCGAGTAAGGGGGTGCTGCGCGTGGTGATCGAGACCACCGGGCGGACGGCGCACGCCGCCTACCCGGAGTTGGGCGAGTCGGCGATTGAGAAGTTGCTCGACATCCTCAACGAGATTCGGCGGCTGGAGTTGCCGTCGGACGCGCTCCTGGGCGCGACCACCTACAACATCGGCACGATCACAGGAGGCCGCAAGGCCAACGTGGTGCCCGACTCGGCCGCGAGCGAATTGATGTTCCGCACCGTCACTGATCCGAGCGAAATCTTCGACCGGATCGTGAACCTCGTCGGCGATCGTGGTCAGGTCAAGCGCGGCTTTTCAATCAGGCCGGTCCACCTGAGGACTGTTGCCAGCCTCGCTCACCTCCCGACCAGTGTGGTGCGTTTCGGGACTGACATCCCTTGCCTGACCAACTGGGGCGAGCCGCTGCTCTTCGGCCCCGGCTCGATTCACGACGCGCATACGGCGCACGAGTACATTGCGAAAGATGATTTGAAGAGCGCCGTCGAGACCTACGCCAACCTGGCGCGGGCGCTGCTCACCGTGGCGCGGAGCTAGATCCCGAGTGGCGCCGCCGCCCTAATTATTATCGATGCGGAGTTGATAACCATGCCGACTGCAAAGTTTACTGAGGAGCCTGACACGCCTGAATACGTGGCTTCCGATTGGCTGATCACCATCCACAACGCCTACCGCGCGATTGACCACGCGATTGAGAAATCGCCCGACCCGCAAGCCTTCATCGAGCGCCTGCGTGAGCGAGTGCGGCGCGATTACGAGCAAAACCGCGAGCAAATGGGGTGGAGTGAACGGACCCGTGATATTGCTGGGCGGGCGCTTGAAATCGTGTTGCAGACGCGGAAGTGAGTCTAGAGTCTGGAGTCTGGAGTCTGGAGTCTGGAGGGCGGAGAGCGCGGGTTCTCTAGACTCTCTAGACTCCAGACTCCAGACTCCAGACTTACTTTGCCGAAGGCAGGCGACGGAAAAATGAGGCGCAGTCTTTGACCGGTTTGAGACGTGAGTGCTCGACGAGCGAAGCTTCGGTGGGCGCAACTACTAAATGTCCGCCCTCGCGTAAAGACCGGCTCAGGCGCTCGACCATCTGGCGGACTGCCGCGTGGTGGAGGTAGAGCAGCAGGTTGGAGCAAAAGATGAGGTCGAAGCGGTTGGAGATCCCCTTCCAGAAGACTCCGTCCATCAGGTTCACGCGGCGGAAAGTGACGAGGCGGCGCACGTCGGGAATGACGGTATAACGGCCGTTGAGCGGCGCGTCCGGGGTCCCGCCGGTGTGCTCGAAGTAGCGCGCCCGCAACTTGGCACTGACCATGCGCAAAGAGGGAATGTGATAGCGGGCCCGGCTGGCTTCGAGCAGCGCGCGGTTGCGCACGTCGGTCGCAAAGATTTCGGCCTGCGTCTCGCTGCGCGGCGGCTTGACCTGGTCAAAGGTGATGGCGAGTGAGTAGGCCTCTTCGCCGGTCGAGCAGGCGGCGCTCCAGAGGCGGAGCCGGTGATCCGCGGGGGGCGAGGCGATCAAAGCGGGCAAGACTTCAGTGCGCAGGTAATTGAACTGCTCCGGCTCGCGGAAGAAGTAGGTTTCGCCGACTGCCGCCTCTTCCACCAGGGCCAGCATCTCGCTCTGGCTCGCGGCCGCGTGCTTGCAGTACTCGTCAGGCGGGATGTGCAGCCGTCCGGCCTTGCGGGCGATGGCGATGCTGACCTTGGCCCGCGCCGAGGGGCTGGTTGCCCAGCCGTAGTGCTCGGCCAGGGCCTCTTCAAGTTTTCTCAATGCCGCGGTCTCTTCCACAACGACAAGCGGCCAAAAGGCAGTGCTGAGTGCTGAGTGCTGAGTAGAAAGTGGGAAATGGGCGAAGACTTCCCACTTTCTACTCAGCACTCAGCACTCAGCACTATTTTGGTCTCCTTCTCCATTCTCCTGATCGTCCGCCGCGCTTGCGTTCGAGGCGGAGGTCTGTGATCGTCATTCCTCGGTCGATGGCCTTGCACATGTCGTAGAGCGTGAGCGCCGCGACGGAGACTGCCGTCAGCGCTTCCATCTCAACCCCGGTCTGAGCGCTGGTTGAAGCCGTCGCGGTAATCCGCGCCCCGTTCGCGTTGAGTTCGATCCGAACCTCGGCGTGCGAAAGCGCCAGGGGATGGCAGAGCGGGATCAGATCGGCCGTGCGCTTGGCCGCCATAATCCCGGCCAGCCGCGCTGCCTCCAGCGGGTCGCCTTTCGGCGTTCGCCGCTCGCGAATCGCGGCGACCGTTTCCGGCGACATTGCCACGAAGCCGCTCGCCTCTGCCGTCCGCACAGTCACCGCCTTCGCGCCGACATCGACCATGCGGATGCGGCCTTCGGCATCGAGGTGTGAGAGCTGGGGCTGCGATTTTTTGGTCATCCAGTTGCGTATCCGGGTCAGTACCGCGAGCGGTAGCGAGCGTCGCTGCCACTAGTGCCTCGCCGCCGCAGCCACGCTCGCTACCGCTCGCGGTACTGATTCGAGGGTCTTTTAAGCGCTCAACGAGATCACTTCGACGAGCTCACCTTCATCCAAACCCTTCCGGTCTTCCGGCACCACGATCAGCGCGTTGGCGCGCAGAAAGGCCACGAGGTCAGATGACCCGCTCCACTTCAGGGGCTCGGCTTCAGCGCGGCCGTCCCGCATCGCCAGTCGCGCCGGCTGGTGGCTGCGACGCGGCGGCGCCCCTTTGACCGAGCGGGTCAAGTAGCACCGCACGCGCGGCAGGTGAATTTCAGTTGCGCCTTGCATCCTCAGTAGCGCCGGGCGCGTGAACAGATGGAAGGCCACCGCGACCGAGACCGGGTTGCCCGGCAGCCCGAAAATCACCGTCTCACCCAAGCGGGCAAAGACCGTCGGCTTGCCCGGATGCATCGCCACTTTCTCGACATAAACTTCAGCGCCGAGGTCACGCAGCGCCGGTTTGACGAGGTCGAAGTCGCCCATCGAGACCCCGCCCGAAAGCATGACGAGATCGGCTCCGGCCGCGGCCTCCGCGATGGCGCGGCGTGTCGCGTCGAAATCGTCGCGGACGATGCCCGCGCTCCGCACCTCGGCGCCTGCCGCCGCGGCATAGCCGCCGAGTGAAAAGGTATTCGAGTTGCGAATCTGCGAGGGGCCGGGCTGCTCCGCGACCTCGACGAGTTCGCTCCCGGTCGCGAGCAGCGCCAGGCGCGGGCGCCGAGAGACCTCGACCCGCGCATACCCGAAGCTGGCCAGCACGGCGGCGGCGGCGGGCGTAATCTGCTCACCGGCCGCGATCATCACTTCTCCTGCGCGTGCCTCGCTGCCGCGCGGCGTGATGAATTGCCCCGGAGCTACCGCTTCTTCAATCTCGACTGTGCCCTCAAGGACGCGAATGACCTCGATCTTCTGCACCGCGTCCGCGCCCGCGGGCACCGGGGCGCCGGTCATAATCCGCACGGCTTCGCCCGCCCCGACGCGCCCTTCGAAGATTTGGCCCGCGGCCGCCTCACCGATCCCGCGCAGTCGTGCCGGGCGCTCAGGACTCGCTCCCGCCGTGTCGGCCGCCCGCACCGCATAACCGTCCATCCGCGCGCGGTCGAAAGGCGGCAGATCGAGATCAGAGAAGGCCTCGCAGCGCAGGACGCGGCCTGAAGCTTCGGCCAGCGGGACCTCTTCCACGCCGAGCAGCGGCGTGCGGTCAAGCATTAAGTTGAGCGCGTCTTCAATGCGGAGCATGGCGCCACTTCAATACAGCTCAGGAATCGAAGAAGATAGAAAAGCCGCCCGGCAGAAGACGAGCGGCTTACTTAAGAGAGGGGTGAGAGTACAACAAGGGGAATCAGCAATGCAAGGGCAAATGAGGGGCGGAGCGGAATATCTATTGGCGCGCGCGATCAAGCCAATATTTGATTGACCACCTCGCCATGCACATCAGTCAAGCGGAAGTGACGGCCCTGGAATTTGAAGGTCAATCGCTTGTGATCGATGCCGAGGCAGTGCAAGACGGTGGCCTGCAAGTCGTGGACGTGCACGGGGTCCGAGACGACGTTATAGCTGTAATCGTCGGTCTCGCCGAGCGTGAGACCGCGCTTGATGCCGCCGCCGGCCAGCCACATGGTGAAGCAGCGCGGGTGGTGGTCACGCCCGTAGTTGTTCTCGGTGAGCTTGCCCTGGCAGTAAACGGTGCGGCCGAATTCGCCGCCCCAGACCACGAGCGTCGAGTCGAGCAGGCCGCGCTGCTTGAGGTCTTGAACCAACGCCGCCGAAGCCTGATCGGTCCCCTTGCACTGCAAAGCCAAATCGCGCGGCAGGTCGTTATGCTGGTCCCACCCGCGGTGGTAGAGCTGGATGAAGCGCACGTCGCGCTCGGCCAGCCGCCGCGCGAGCAGGCAATTGGCGGCATAGGTGCCCGGCTTGCGCGAGTCAGGGCCGTACATCTCGTAGACGTGGTCCGGCTCCTTGGAAAGGTCCATCAACTCCGGCACCGAGGTTTGCATGCGGTAGGCCATCTCGTACTGCGCGATGCGCGTCTCGATCTCCGGGTCGCCGTAGGCCCCGGCCTTGATCTGGTCGAGCTTCGCGACGGCGTCGAGCATCTGGCGGCGCGTCGTTTTGCTGATGCCCGGCGGGTCGGCGAGGTAGAGCACCGGCTCGCCGCTGGCGCGGAAGCGCACGCCTTGATAATTCGACGCCAGGAAGCCGCTCGACCAGAGGCGCGAGAAGAGCGGCTGGTCGGTGTTGAGCGCGTTGGCCTGCGAGATCAAGACGACGAAGCCGGGTAGGTTCTGGTTCTCACTACCGAGGCCGTAGCTGACCCACGAGCCCAGGCTGGGCCGCCCCGGCTGCTGGCTGCCGGTCTGGATGAAGGTGATCGCCGGGTCGTGATTGATCGCCTCGGTGTTCATCGTCTTGATGAGGGTAAGGTCATCGACGATCTTCGCGGTGTGCGGCAGCAACTCGCTCAACCAAGTGCCGGACTGGCCGTGTTGGCTGAACTTGAAGATCGACGAGACGACGGGCAATGAACTCTGCCCCGAGGTCATGCCGGTGATGCGCTGGCCCATGCGGACTGAGTTCGGCAGTTCGGTCCCGTGATAGTTTTGGAGTTTGGGCTTGTAGTCGAAGAGGTCGAGCTGTGCAGGGCCGCCCGACTGGTGCAGGAAGATCACGCGCTTGGCTTTGGGCGCGAAGTGGGGCAGACCTGTGAGGCCGCCGGTCTTTGGGTTTTTGTCCGAGTCACTGCCAGGAACGGCGGCAAAGAGGTTCGGCTTGAGCAGCGAGGCCAGGGCCGCGACCCCGAGGCCGGTGCTGGCGAGCCCGAACAGTTGGCGGCGCGTTAAGGTCAATTCAAGTTCTCGTTTCAGGTCCATCATGCCACCCCATAAGCTTTCGGCCATCGGCCGTCCACGACTAGCCCCCGGCTTCATCAGCTAAAGCCAAAATGCGCTGACGAACCTCGTCAGACATCCACATCCCTGTTTCGCTGAGGCGATTGACAAAGGGCTCGATCCGATCGGTTAGTCCTTGCATCTTGGCTTCAAGTAAAACCCTGAGTGTTCCCCAAACCGTCAATCCCGCGGCCTGAGCGGTGCGGCGGGCAAGCAGATCATCCAGCAGAACAATTCGGCCAGGATTTTCGAGTGCCAGAGCCATGGCCGCAAGTTCTCCCGCGCCCAAGTCCAGCGACAACCATTCAGAGGGTGTCACGCGCGGGTTCACCACCTGAAGCCAGCCGTAGTCGCCTGGGTCAGGAACATCATATCCTTTTCGCCGACCTTCTTTGAGCTCGTCGACTATAGCCGTAGGTGCCCATACCTCGCTGAAGATCTTGGGAAGCCAGTTTACAGCATCAACGCGATAAAGATACAGCAAAGGTGACGTATTGCTGATAGCTTCAGGCATGTTGGCTTTCCAAATCGTTCAATTCGGCTTGCAGCGGGAACACCTTATAACGGCCGAGCGCAAGCAGGAACTCAACGCGAGACATCCCGGCCAGTTCGGCGGCGCGGCCAGAAGATAGGCGGCCCAGTTCGTAGAGCTTGACTGCGGCCAACATACGCAACTCGCGGGCAAAAGACTCTTCATCCGTCTTTTCTGCGAGCAGTACCTTCTCCGGGACGTTGATGATGATTTGGCGTGTTGACATTTGATTTACCTCCTCACCTTTCGCCAATAACTCAACAACTATTACTCCTTCGTGATCGTTTCATCCAGATTCAAGATGGCGCTCGTGACCGTGGTCCACGCCGCAAGCTCGGCAGCATCAAGCTTCGGATCGCATGGGGATTGGCCGACGTGCAGCCACTCATCCGCCGCCTTCTTGTCGCGGCGGTAATGGGCCAGCTGTTGTTGTAATAAATCCCGCAGCACGCGCATCTCTTCCGGCGAAGGCTTGCGGGCCGTCGCCCAACGGAAGGCGTAAATGATCCGACTCTGCTCATCTTTCCCGCCCTCGGTCATCGAGCGCTGAGCCAAGACGCGGGCGGCCTCCACATATGTAGGATCGTTCATCAGCACGAGCGCCTGGAGCGGCGTATTGGTCACCGAGCGGCGGGCCGTGCATTTTTCCCGGTCCGGCGCGTCGAACACCGCCAGCGACGGCGGCGGCACCGTGCGCTTCCAGAAGGTGTACAGGCTGCGCCGGTAAAGGTCTTTGCCCGTGCTCGGCGGGTACGACTGGGCGGTGAAGCCGTCGCCGAACGCCGTCTCTTCCCACAGACCCTTCGGCTGATACGGAAAGACGCTCGGGCCGCCGAGCTCGCGGTTGAGAAGTCCGCTTACGGCAAGCGCGTTGTCACGCACCATCTCGGCGGGCAGGCGAAAGCGCGGGCCGCGTGCGAGCAGCCGATTCTCCGGGTCCTTCTCCAGCAACTCCGGCGTGACTTTCGATGACTGGCGGTAGGCGGCCGAGGTGACGATGAGCCGCTGCATGGCGCGGATGTCCCAGCCCGTGCGGATGAACTCGGTCGCCAGCCAGTCGAGCAACTCCGGGTGCGCCGGGGGCTCGCCCTGTGAGCCGAAGTTTTCAGCAGTCTTCACGATCCCGGTCCCGAAATACATTTGCCAGTAGCGATTCACCGCGACGCGGGCCGTGAGCGGATGCGCGGGATCCACTAGCCACTTCGCCAGCGTGAGGCGACTCGGCGGAGCATCCTTCGAGAGTGGCGGCAACGGCGACAGCACGGCGGGCACACCAGGGCTGACCTTTTCCGTCTTGTTCCGGTAATCGCCGCGGGCCAGCACGAAGGTCTCGCGCGGCCTCTTCATTTCATCCATCACCATGACGGTGGGGATTGCCTTGTCGAGGTTCTCCTTCTGCTTCTTGAGACTCTTTACCTCCGCGTGGAGCTGGCGGAAGGATGCGGGCGCGGCGTAGGCGAGGAAGTATTCGCGCAGGCGGGCGCTCTCTTCCTTCGACCGCTTGCCGGTGACGCCGGAGAGAATGGTTTGGACCGGGTAGTGAATCGCGAGTTGTTCGATCTCATCGCCGCCGAGGACTCGATTGTAGAGCCGCAAATCATCGACTTGGCCCTTGAAAGCTTGGCCGAGTTGCTTGTCCCCGACGCTCAGCTCGGCATTGGTTTTGATCGAGCCGGAGAGGTTGTCTTGCACGATTTCAGCGTCGTGGAGTTGGCCGTTAAGATAAAGCTTCAGCCCCGCGGCTTTGCCCGAGCCGTCGTAGGTCAGGGTGAGGTGGTGCCAGTCGCCGAGCGCCAGCCGCTTCCGGGTGCGGATCTGGATCGCACTCTCGGGCCAGTGCGAGATCAGCCTGATGGTGAGGTACGCCGCGCGCCTCTGAATGCCGATCAGCTCCAGGCCATCAAAGAACATCTCATAGCCGCGCCGCGTTTGCGGGTCTTCGATCTTCTGGAGCGCGGAGATGGGCGTGTTGCTGCTGCCTCTGAGCCAGACGGCCAGGCTGAACGCGTCGGTGCGGTCGAACGACCCGACGTTGCCGAAGTTGACTTGCGTATCGCCGTCGAAGCTCACGGCCTTGCCGACCTGCCCGGCGCCGAACGTCGGATCGCCCTTGATCGTTCGGCCGTGCCGATAGCCGCCTGAAATGTCGGAGAGGTTACCGTCAAGCTCATAATGGGCCGTGAGGCCATTCCGGGGTGAGGCGGCCACCTTGGCCAAGTAAGCCTTCTCCCACTCCTCCTGCAGCGGCATCACCTCTTTGTCCGAGAGCGCCGCCTCTTTGGTTTTGATCGCGGCGTTGAGTTCATCGAGCAAAGCCTTCTGCTGGGCTGACGGCAATTGAAGGAATGGTTTGGCGTTGCCCGTCTTTCCGTCGAGCCCCTCCTCAGACACGGTGTTGAAGAAGGCGAAGAACTGGTAGAACTCTTGCTGTGTGATCGGATCATACTTGTGGCTATGGCAGCGGGCGCAGCCCAGGGTCGTGGCCATCCAGGCGTTCGCCGTGGTCTCGACGCGATCAACCACATACTCGACCTGGTACTCCTCCGGGATCGCGCCGCCCTCAAAATTGATCATGTGGTTGCGATTGAATCCGGAGGCGATCTTCTGGTCAAGGGTGGCGTTCGGCAGCAGGTCGCCGGCCAATTGCTCGATGGTGAACTGGTCGAAGGGCAGATTACGGTTGAAGGCCTGGATGACCCAGTCGCGCCAGTGCCACATGTCGCGGTGGCTGTCGATGTGGTAGCCGTGCGTGTCGGCGTAGCGGGCCAGGTCGAGCCACTGCATGGCCATACGCTCGCCGTAGTGCGGGGAGTTCAAGAGTTGATCCACCCGCCTCTCGTAAGCGTCGGGCGACTTGTCGGCGAGGAATGAATCGACCTCGGCCAGCGTCGGCGGCAGCCCCGTCAAGTCGAAGGTCACGCGCCGGAGAAGGGTGGCCTTGTCAGCTTCCGGGGATGGCTTGAGTCCTTCCCGCTCAAGCCGCGCGAGAATGAAATGGTCGATCGGGTTGCGAGGCCAGGCAGCGTTGCTGAGCTTCGGGAGCTCGGGGTGCTTCGGCGGGAGGTAGGCCCAATGCGTTTCCCACTTGGCCCCCTCGTCGATCCAGCGGCGCAGCAGCTCGATTTGTTTGTCGGTCAAAGCGTGCCCGAAGTCTTGGGGCGGCATCCGCATCGCCGGGTCTTTGGCTGCGACCCGCTGGATCAAGCGGCTCTTGGCGGCATCACCGGGGACGATCACGCCCGGCTTGGCGAAGGCGCCTTCTTTATTGTCGAAGCGGAGGCGCGCCTTGCGCTGATTCTCGTCCGGCCCGTGACAGGCGAAGCAATGGTCGGAGAGGATCGGGCGGATGTCACGGTTGAAGTCCACGGGCTGAGCCGCCGAACCCTTCGCGTCCCTGGGCGCGGCGAAGATCGCGCAAGTGGCCGCCAGCGCGGCGGCCAAGACACTGAGCATCAATTTGCGCTTCAATTTGGTACCTCCGGCAGAGAAGATGGCCCGTCTTCCTCATTGCTTAATCAAGCAGGATGTGTGAGACGAGCGATCAGCTCGCGACTAAACGGTGCAGTACGGGGAGCGTGAGCGACCTGCCGCTCCATCAGGGGCCTCACCCGCGAAGCTGCGGGTCGCGCACGCTCCCCGTATTGCACCAGCCGCGTCCCGTGCATTGATTTGAAAACTGCTCTAGATAGTGGGCCATCACAAAATGGCATGACAGACTTCGTAGTTTGCCCCCGGACGTGGGAAAGAGTCAATAACCACGGCCATTCGACATCGGCTGATGGCTCCGGCAGCAATACGGCGGCAGATGCGAGTCGAGGCCGAACCTAGAACAACAGGCTGACGTTGCCAAAGTGCGGGCGCAGCAAGTCGTCAGCTTCAATCCCGGCTCAATTGGATTGTGTCTGTCTCGGGTGAACTCTCGTCAGCGACTACTGCCCCTCGATCAGCCTGATACATCTTCTCGTCTGGTTGGTGAGCTTCAACCATATGACATCTTCCGTCGAAGACCGCCCCGTCCTCGATATTCAGGTCTGGCGTGTAGATGTCGCCATAGACGCGCCCCGTGGAGCGAATCTCCACTTTATGCTTGGCCATGATCGTCCCTTCGACCGTTCCGAAGACATCGACAAAACCCGCCTCGACCTTCGCCTGCACCCGCCCTCGCTCGCTCACCATCAGACTCCCGGACTCCGAAATCACTGTCCCTGAAAGCCGGCCATCGACCCGCAAAACTTCAGCAAACCTCACTTCACCTGTCACCTCCATCCCTTCATCGAAGCAAGTGCGGAGATCGGTCGGGGCCTTAGCCTTTGCTGCGCCAGTTCTCATAAGAAATCCTCCTTCCCAGAATTTACGGGACTTGATTTGACCAAGTGCGATGGACTGTTAATGAGCCACTTCTGCTGGGGCAAATTTCTTATATGATCTATGATTTTCGCTCCCACCGCCAGAGCGGATGTAGGGTTTGAGCCAAGGGCCGAAACTAAATAACAATCCGGCCTCAGCGCGCGACGGTACAGTACGGGGAGCGTGAGCGACCTGCGGCTTGCGCAAGCGGCCCTTTCGCTCACAGCTTTTTCTTGAAGGCGATAGCCGATGAGGGCCCGAATTATTTCGTAGCGTAAGCCCACTGCTCCGTCGCCCGGTTGAGCAGCACCGGCAAGTCCTCGGCCAGCAGGTAGCCGCCTTTGATCAGCTTGAGGCCGGCTTCGGCAACCAGGCCGAGATAGTGGGCGCGATTCTGGTAGCGCTCTGCGATGGATAAGCGCGGGTCGCCGGTGCGTTCGCGCTCCGCCCGCGTGCGCGCAAACGGAATGTAGGAGCCGGCAAAATCCACCAACTCAGTTGGCGCGCCCGTCCTCGGGTCACGCGGATTCCAACCGGTATAAGTCGCCAGCGGCACCGCGACTTCAGGCATTCTCACGCCGGCCAGATCGATCCCATCGCGATCAACCTGGGGCACCATCACCGGAAACGCTTTGCCGACCCGCGGCGGCTCCACAGTGATCAGCCCTTGCTTCCACTGCGGGCCGTAATCCACGCGGTAAGCTTCGTGAATGGTCCGCGGGAATTCGACGCCGGGAAGCTTCGGGAACTCGACCGCCTGTGGCCGCACGAGTGTGCCATCGGCAATCCGCGCATACCGACTCGGCGGTGGCGGCGTGCCTTCTTTCACCCAGCGGTCCAGGGCGATGAGCAGGGCGCGCATCGACCAGGAATAATCGTTCGGGCTGGTCATCTGCTGCGTCACCGTCTTGGTTGGCGGAAACGGCCCCGGCCCGTGCTGGCCGCCGGGGAAATAGTAGATGCGCACATTCTCCATCAACGGCGCATCGGCTTGGCCGTCAATCGTGGTATGGATGAGCGACGCCGCGCGGCCCCAGTATTCGTAGGATGAAAACGTGTAGAAAATCTTGGGCAGCACCTTCGGGTTCCTGGCATGAGTCAACAACCCGTCGGTCTCGCCCGTCTCGGGGTCAGTCTGCTCAACGTCGGTGAAAGGGAAAATATCGGTCGGGTAGAAAAAGGTCGAGAACGGACTCGCATCGCGCGAAGGTTCAGCGAAGCGGTGATTGAAACTGCCGCGCCCGCCGCCTGCGACGTGGGCGTCGATGCCGTCAAAAACCTGCCGGTCCTGCTCGTCGGCATTGAAGCCCTGATAGAGAAAATGCCTCAGGAACCGCCCCGATTGCGAAACGCCGAAGCCGTAAGCGCGCCGCACCGAGACGAGCGCGTCCGGCTGATACTTGAAAAAAGAGGCGAGGTCGCGCACCGCCGCCAGGCCCAAGCCCACGACCGTCGGCCGTTGCGTGCGGTAGACGACTTCATAAATCTTGCCCGGCTCGAAGCCGCCCTTGAGGTAGATCTGAGTCGGGTCAGGCACCACCTGGCCGTCAGCGAACCGCGCGAACTGCCAAGCGCCGCGCGGAATCACGCGGCGCTCGCCCAGCATCGTGTCACGCACCGTCAAAACATACTCTTGATTCTGCGGATCCATCGCCGGCTGAGCATTCTGGCCGCGATGGCCGAGCGAGGCGGAGAAAACTTTCGCCGGGAAGACGAAATCAGCGCGCACGAGGCCGGTCATCGTTTGGCCGTGGTCGGTGGCAACGGGCGCGTAGAGCCGCACCTGATGACTGCCGGGCGGCGCGTCAAACTGCCAACCGACCCACACGAGAGTGAAGCCCTGGCGCATCAGAAAGCCATCGCCCATCTCCGCTTCGCTCGACGGGTCAAGCGAGCTGCGCGCGTGATTGAAGAATCGCAGCAGTCCTTTCCCGCCGCGATTGGCAACCTCAAACAGCACCGCGCCGTTGCCGCGGTTGAGGTCCTTCGGCTTGAGGAGGTAGAGGTCGGCCGAGAATTCGACCAGACCTTGCGCGTTGCGCGGGGCCTGATCAAGATCCACGATGATTTGGTTGTGCGGATTGCTCGGGTCGACCGTGAAATAAACTTTGCCGATGACTTTTTCATAAGCCCCGGCCAGCCCGAACGATTTACCGCCAAGCAGGTCGGCCCGCGAGCTGATCTCGATGCGCGTGACGCGGGCCTGCGCACTCACCGACGCCAGAGAGGTGAGCGCGAGCGCGGCGAAAAGGGTGGTTATTCTTGCCAGTCTCATCTTTCCTCCGGATAGGTAATTGGCACCTCTCGGCGCTATCACGAGATAGGCTATGGGATTCCCAGCGCAGCCTTAAGACAAGCATCAATCTGCTGCATCGCTGAAGCAGAAAGGCGGCCTAACACCCGGAGGATCAATGCTTGTTCGTAGGTGATGAGATTTTCGCATTGGACGACTGAGTTGAGCCTCAGTCCTGTCTGCTGCCCCTCGGGCGTCGAAAGATCGATCAAGAGCTGGGTGGCGGCGCCGACCCTCCGCCGGTGACTGCTGGTAATGAGTGCGAGAATGGTGTCGGCGAGTGTCTGATTCCATCCGTCTGATTGCACTACCAGGGCCGGACGCACCTTGCTCCCCGTCTGGTCACTGTAGGGGAAATCCACCAGCACAATGTCACCACGGCGGACATTCATGACTGTCTACGGGGATCAAGCTCGTTGTAAACGTCCATCTCCGGATCGTCCCACCCCGCGCGCAGGCCCGCCTGAATCAACAAGTCTCGTCGCTCATCGCTCGTCAAGGGATGATCGTCGTCGAATAATCCCCACACCTGGTCGTACACTTTCGCCGGCAAAAGGACGTATTGCTCGTTGGTTTCTGGGTCAGCGAGACGTACCGGTTGCCCTTCGGACGCCTGAACAGCCTGCTGAAGCTCTTTGGGCATTGTGATCATGATTGCGCCTCCACTCAGATTATCGCCGCGGGGCTAGGAAGGAGCAAGAGTATGGTTTCGGTTCCACAGCCAGAGGCACAGGTCTGCCCCGCGGCTCACAATGTTTTCTCCTGGAACAGCAGCGGGGCGAATGTAGCCAGATTCCGTCGCCAGACCATCCACGTGTGCGCGCCCGGCGTTTCAATCCCGGTCTGGCGGACCTCCTTCGACTTGAGCCAGTCACGGAATTTGCGGTTGCTGTCGATGAGCCGGTCCTCCGTACCGCAAGCGATCCACAGCAGGCGGAGTTGCGCATTGGCTTTCGCATTGAGTGCCGGGAAGGAGGCGTTGAAGTCTTCGCTCAGCCCGCCGGAGCTGAAAGCGCCGATCCAGGCGAAGCGGTCCAGGGCGTTCAGGCCGACATAGAGTGATTCGGCGCCGCCCATCGAGAGCCCGGCGATGGCTCGGGAGTTGCGGTCCTTCGCGACCCGATAGGTCTTCTCGATTTCCGGGATGACTTCGGTGAGCAGAGCATCACGGAACTTGTCGTAGTTCCGTTGGCGAAGGTTCGGGTCGCGCAGGCCCGTGGCATTGCGGGAGACGATCTCCGGCGCGCCGTAGCCGAGCGTCATGACGATGAGCATGGGACGCGCTTTCCCTTGCGCGATCAGGTTGTCGAGGATGACGTGAGCGCGCCCCACTGCGGTCCATCCGCTCGCATCATCGCTGAAACCGTGCAGGAGGTAAAGGACCGGATAGAGCTTCTTGGCATTGGGATCGTAGCCGGGCGGCGTGTAGACGTAAAATCTCGCTCATCACCCACCACCCCCGATTGATAGAAGTGATGGTGGATGGTGCCGTGCGGCACGTGGTTGATCTCCCAGGGAAGGGAAGCCGGCCCGGGCACATGCACGACACTCTGGGTGCTGAGCAGGTTCGGCTTCATCAGGGAATTGGAGGGGTCGATCAGGCTGACGCCGTCGGCCACGAACGAGTAGCCGTACAGATCCGGCTCCAGCGGGTCGGTGGTGACGCTCCAGACACCCTGCTCGTCTTTCTGCATGGGCAGGCGCTGTGCGCCCTCGCGGGCGAGCAAGACCTCTTTGGCATTCGGGGCGCGGAAGCGGAAGGTGACCCGATGGTCCGAGTGCACTTCCGGCGACCGGATCGGTTGAGGCGTCTGAGGCGACTGGGCCAAACCGGAAAGGCTGGCCGCCGCGAAAAAGAGCAGCAGCAGGCCACGCACGGTTTTAGTGATTCTTGCGGGATTTGGGCTCTTAACGAAGATTTCCATATCGGGCTCCTCTAGGATTGAAAATGAAATCACTTCACCCAGGGCTGACTCCTGGGAGCGCACGCATCCTTGCGTGCTTGGTTTCGGAAGCAGCCCACTGCGATGGAAAGGGCACGCTACGCAAGCGGGCACGCTGGAAGCGTGCGCTCCCAGGGGTGGTTGCTCAGTTCTTTCCCTTGCGCGTCTTGAGCTGCTTCAACTCCTGCTCGCGTTCCAGAAAGCTCATGCCACTGGTGATCCACGGCGGCGCGGGCTCATCCTTCAGATAGTGACCGAACCACTCGATGATCCGCCGGTGGTAGTCGATCTGGTTCGGCTTCTTGCGCAACCCGTGGTCTTCGCCCGCGTAGACGAGCAGGACCACGTCCTTCTTCGCGCGCCGAGCGAGGTTGTACAGCTCGACGCCCTGATGCCAGAAGACCGTGCCGTCGCTGTCACCGACCTCGATCATCAGCGGCGTCTTCATATTCTGGACGTTGAAGACCGCGGAGTTGCGGACGTAGGCTTGCAAGTCTTCCCAGAGTGGCACCTCCATGCGCTGCTGTCCCGTCTCGATGTGATCGGTCTCCGCGATGCCCGAACTCCAGTGGTGGTTCCCGTAGTTGCTCACCAGGTCCGTGATCGGCGCCCCCGCCACCGCGGCGGCAAACACATCCGAGTGTGTCGCGAGGTACGACGCATCAAAACCGCCCCACGAATGTCCTACCACGCCGACCTTCCGCGCATTGACGAGCCCCATCGCGACGACCTTCTTCACCGCCGGCGTGACGCACTCAACGACCGATAGCCCTGGCTCGCGCGGCCGAAATGCGATGTCGGGCTCGAACAGGAAGTAGCCGTGGTGGGTGAAGGCGGCCGGGTTGTAGTAGTCGCGCTCCGACAAGGCGCTGTACCGGTGGAGCCCGTCCGAGAGCCGCTCGTAGAGATAGACGACCATCGGATACTTCTTGCCCGGCTCGTAGCCGGCCGGATAGAAGAGCGCTCCCTGCAGCCGCTCGCCGCGGTCGCTCTTGTACTCGATGAGTTCCGCGCGGCCCCAGGCGTAGTTACTCTGAAACGGGTTCGTCTTGGTGACCTGCTTCGCCTCTTTGAGGTCGGGGCCTCCCACAAAGGCGTCCGGCGAATCGTCGAACGCCTCGACCACGTAGGCGTAGACGTCGGCGTCCTTGGCCTTCGCGAGACGCTGGACGCTCTTGTCGAGCCAGATCAGATGCTCATCGCCCGCCGCGCCTTCTCCACCCGGCCGCAGCCGCGCGTAGCCTGACTTCTTGGTCCAGATGCCGAACAGGCTGAGATATGCCGGCTTGTCCGTGTCGATCCACTCGTCGTCCGGATTCACCCTTACATAGCGGTGGCGGACCTGAGATGCCGCGCCGTCGGTGAGCCGCGTGGCGCGCGACCCGTCGGGCGCGACCTGCCAGAGATCGAACTTGTCGTAAAGAATCACGGACTCATCGTGCTTCGTCCACCCCGCGACGCCGAAGGCGGGCTTCTGCTTGATGGTGAAGTCCGACTCGCGGTCCACGAACGCCGCTTGCACGCCCTTCGTGATGTTGACGACGGCGCGCGTCCTCACATCGACCGTCCAGTAGTGATCATCCTGGAGGTATAGAAGGTAGCGCCCGCCGGGACTCGCCTGGACGTAGCGATCCTCGACGAGCCGTTCTTTGATCTTCGTCCGCTCGCCGGTCGCGAGATCGACGAGATAAAGATCGGCGGCCGGCCGGCCGATGCTCCGGTCCATCGCGTAGGCCGCCCAGTTGGTCGCGTAGGCCAGCTTCTGATGTTTGATGGGCGTCACCTGCTCGGCCGGGTCTTTTCCGAGCTGCACGAACCGTCCCGTCTCGACGTGCCAGGCCGAGAGCAAGTTTCTTTGCCGGTCGTTTCGGGCGTTGATTTTTTGCTTCGGCATGACGTCAACGTCGCGCGCGTGCCACACGTCCACTGCGGCCGGCTCATCCTCGTCCTTCGCCGCATCCTTCGCGGCATCCTTGGCGGCTGGGCCTGCCCCGTCGCCGTTGCCGCCGGCCGCAGTCGCGGTCTTCTTCGCCTCCGCCGGCTTTTCGTTCCATTTGGCCACGCCCAAAAACACGATGCTGCCATCGTCCGACCACGACGGCTTGCGGAACGCGACGGTGCGCATCCCTGAGGGAAACTTCGAGTCCGCGGTCGGGTCGTGGATACGCTTGGCTTCGGATGCATCCGCGAGGTGTGTCCACGCCAATGCCACATGCGTCGGTCCGTCGTGGCGTTCCTCGGCCTTCGACCGCAGCACTGCGAGGTCGGCGCTCTCCTTCCGCCACGCGAGGCCGGTGTAGGTGGAGGAGGAGGAATCGAGCACGCGCAACGCACTCGTTTCGGGGTCGAAGAGCTGCACGCCGTTGCCGGTCTTGTCCTCGGTGCTGATCGTCAGGGCAAGCAGCCGGCCGCGCTGCGGCAGGTCCTGCCACGCATACTCCGCGACGTTCCCAAACGTCGTATCGCGCCCGCTGGCCAGGTGCCGCACAATCAGCGTCGCGCCCGGAGCATCGTCCGTCTCACCGGCCGAAGCCGCATCCGGCGCCTCTTTCTTCTCGGGCGAGTACCGGCGCATAGCCAGGTAGGCCCCGGTCGGGCTGAAGGCGAACGATTCAATCCCGTCCACGACTGTCTGCTCGCCGCTCGCCAGGTTGATCAAGCCCAGCTTCCGGTGGATGGGCTTCTTATCTTTCCTCAGCTTCTCTTCCTGCGCTTCGGAATAGCCGATGCTGTAGGCCACCCAGCGCGAGTCGGAGGAGAAGACCGGCTGGGCGCCGAAGGCGGCGACCTTCGTCGTCCCGTCGGCGACGCTCGTGAGGCGCAGCTCGTGGTTGCGGTTCGAGCGGTTGATGCCGTAGGCCAACCACTTCCCGTCAGGCGAGAGGCCGCCACGGCTGCCGGCCGTGAGGAGTATTTCCCACTGGCCGTAATCGGCCGGCGGTACGGGCGCCTTCGTCTGCGCCGCGATGGTGATTGTCAGGCTGAGACCGAAGAGAACCGTAGTTATCGTTCGTCGCATAGGGGACCTTCCTTTACTGGTTGTTATGACCGAATAGAACGTGAGGATTGTGCACCGAATCGCGATCTGCGAGCAAGGACTCGGCGCACAATGCGGTGATCGTTGTGGCGCAGTCGGGTATTTCTCTGAGCATTGCTGAACTCGCAGTCGCGTTGGATGCCACATGGCTTCGGCCTGGGCGGCAGCCTAACATTGGCATCACCGGGCGGTCGGGAGTAGGGCAACAAGGGCGATGAAGTAACGCGTAGAAGCGGCCCCAGTGCATGCAGAGTTACGCAAGCTGGAGTTCGTCTCTGATTCGGCCGGATATTTTCGCTCTTTCCTTGTATTCCCAAGGAAGGCCCGTTTCCCTCAAATCTTTCACGGCTTCGTCAGCCGAATACCAAAAATACTTACCATGATTGAATGCGAATAAACCTACAAATTCGGTCGCTCCAAGCCTGCCCTTATGTCCGCCCGAGTCGGCTCTGCGTGGAAAGACAAAAGCTGTTCGCACGAATTCTTGCCCGCCTGTTTCGACACGCGGCCCCCAAAACAGATCTGTATTTAGACCGGCTTTCTGTTGGTCGGCCTGTTGGTTTGCAATCAATGCGATTTCCTCACTACATATTGTCGCAACTTTAATCAGAGTGTCAGCTAAATAGGTATCTGGGGCTCTGATTGCCCACCCGGCGATGTATCTTTCCTGTGCGGTGGTAGGCCATTGTTTCCACGGGTGATAACGAATCTCCGAAACGGAGTGCTTGACATTTCCAACTAGACTGGTGAAATGCTGGCCTGCAAAGTAGGCCCTCACCAAGGGCGGGACATAGTTCGACTTGACGATATGGCCGTGAAAGTGCCACGGGATTCCCAATCCTCTGCTTGACAAGTAGAGCATCCGGGAGGGACAGTGCTTTGCCAGGGTACAAAGTAGCTTAATTCGTTCCGCTGTAACTAGGTGCTCGGAACACTCGCTCGCCACGACCAAGCAGTGTCTGGGGAAAACCCATTTATTGTTGACGATTATTCGGTAAAGGTTAGGCTCATACGAGATGACTTCGCAAAACTCGAAGACCCGCTCGGAGCTTCTTAGAACTTCACAGAAGGGGCATTTTGGCCTGGGCTCCTGTCTCATCTCGGGTGGTATCCAGGCGTCGGTCCGCCACCAGTTGAGAACCTTCTCAAGTTCCGCATGAATTCCGATCTTCTCAACGCGCATCTCATCACAGATGAACGCTGGCGTATTCGAGGCTTTGATTTCGAGTTCCAGGAACTCTGAAAGCGCCTTGTCCATCTCAATTTTCATGCTGTGGCTCCCTTGTCGACTTTATGCCGCTGCTCAATTTGCGCCGCATAACACCCGAATTCAGCCGCGCGAGCGAGCAATCCACAAGCTACATCACGAAGAAGAATGATGACAAGCAGTTTACCGAGGTGTCGGTCGCAATAAGTTGCTGGTTCGGTCCTTTTGCAGACCTATTCGTTTGGCTCGAAGAACCGATCAAATCCCTTCCTTTTCAATCCGTCTTTAAGTGTCTTATCCCCAGTCCAAAGCAACCCCGCCAGTTCCAAGGTGAGCGCCACATGAGGGGTATCAGTTTCGTCCAAATCACGACAAAGCTCATAAGCTGCCCGGCGATTCTCTGGCGCAATTAGGTCTTCTTTGTAGAGATTGAGCCTTTTCAGCAATACCTGAAGGAGTCGCACGACATCGTCTTCTGACAGCTTGCTGAGATGAACGATCTTCTCTTTGTGCTTGAACAGCTCGACCAGAATCAGCTCGACGACAAAGAATCGGCGTGGTGAAGTCAGCAATAGTCTGGCAAAGGTCGATTCGCTGCTCAACAAAGCTGAAAACAGGATGTTGGTGTCTACGATAATTGGCTGGTCTTCAGCGGGCACCTACTCCTCCGTATACCGGTGCTTGGTGCTCTGCCAGACGCCGCGGTCGACTTCATTGGCGAGCAGGGCGGCCTGCCCTTCTGTCAGCCGACTGCGCCTTCTAATGGACTCAAGCTCGATGTAATCCAAAAGTCTATTCAAAGCATCTCGGTCTACCAACTCGTTCTTGAGTCGAATCACGATGTCTTCATTCTCTACCGCAATACTATACAGATCAGTTTCTTTCATATCGGCTCCTCACTAAAGCCAGCAATTCTCAGTTTGGCGTGATTTACACTGGCGTAGCAAGATTTGGGCTGGCGATTGTGGGACAAGATGGCATCTTGTCCCACCCTTGGCCAGGCAACTGCCGCCAAACTGAGAATTGCTGCACTAAAGCTAAAGATACACCCAAACGATCAGCCTTGCCGAGCCCCACGCCCGAATTCAGCCGCGCCGAGCGAGCAGTCCACAAACTACCACGCGAAGAAGAATGATGACAAGCAGACTCGCGAGGCGTCGGCTGTCATGGGTTGTTCGGCTGCGAATGACTGGATCCCAAATGTGTGCAGGAAGACGGCCCGCCCTTGACCAGCGAGAGTAGTTCTCGTATCAATAACTCACTCTGAAGCGCTAATTCTTTCTTTTGAGATCTGCCAGGTAAGGAGAGTCCGTCTATGTCTGAGATTCGGCGAATCACTGGGCGCGTGCTGGCGGCCTTAGGCCTGACCGCCGTGCTTGTCACTGGCGGGTGGCCGCTGATGTTGGCGCAACAACCATCCGACACGAGCCTCTATTCCGGCTTGCGTTGGCGGATGATCGGCCCGTTCCGCGGCGGCCGCGTCAATGGCGTGACGGGCGTGCCGGGGCAGCCCAACACTTTCTATTTCGGCTCGGTCGGGGGCGGTGTGTGGAAGTCAACTAACTCGGGTCGAACCTGGACGCCGATCTTCGACTCGCAGCCGATTGCCTCGATCGGCGCCATCGCCGTTGCGCCCTCCAATCCCGACATCGTCTACGTCGGCACCGGTGAAGCTGACATGCGTTCGCAGATTTCGTATGGCAACGGGATGTACAAGTCCACCGACGCAGGGAAGACGTGGGCACATCTGGGCCTGGACGGCACGCGGCAGATCGGTCGCGTCCTGGTCGATCCGAAGAATCCCGACATCGTGTTCGTCGCCGCGCTCGGCCACGCTTACGGCCCCAACCCTGACCGCGGTGTCTATCGCACGCGCGACGGTGGGGCCACGTGGCAGAAGGTGCTGTTCAAGAACGACAACGTTGGCGCGATCGATCTCGCGCTCGACCCGCAGAATTCGCAGATCATCTACGCGACCTTGTGGAATACTCGTCGCCCACCGTGGAGCATCTACCCGCCGTCGTACGGCCCGGGCGGCGGTATCTTCAAATCCACCGACGGCGGCAACACCTGGCAGCCGCTGACCAGTGGTGTCCCGACCGAGGGCCTCGGGCGCATCGGCATCGCCGTCGCGCCGACGAATCGCAATCGCGTCTACGCCATCGCGGATGCGAAGGCCGGCGGCCTCTACGTTTCGGATGACGCCGGCGCGACGTGGAGCAAGGTGTCAGGCGACAACCGCATCTGGGGGCGCGGCTGGTACTTCTGCAAGGTCACAGTCGATCCGAAGAACGCGGACATCGTCTACGTGTCGAACACCTCGCTCTACCGCTCGACCAACGCCGGCAAGAGCTGGACGGCGATCAAGGGCGCGCCCGGTGGCGACGACTACCACCAGCTCTGGATTTATCCCGACGACCCGCAGCGGATGATTCTCGCGAGCGATCAGGGCGCTATCGTGAGCGTGGACGGGGCCGAGACGTGGAGTTCCTGGTACAACCAGCCCACCGCGCAGCTCTATCACGTAGCGGCCGACAACCGCTTCCCCTACTGGGTGACGGGCGCGCAGCAGGACAGCGGCGCCGTCGGCGTGCCGACGCGCAGCAGCCACGCCGAAATCTCGATGCACGAGTGGACGCCCGTGGGCGCCGGGGGCGAATCCGACTACACCGCGCCCGACCCGCTGCACCCGGAAATCCTGTTCGGCGGCCGGGTCACGCGCTGGAACGTCATCACGGGCGAAACGAAGAACGTCTCACCCGAGCGCGGCCTGACTGTGCCGGCCCGGCATACGTGGACTGTGCCGCTCGTCTTCTCGCAGGCTGATCCGCACGCGCTCTACTTCAGCAATCAATTTCTGTTCAAGACCACGAGCGGCGGCGAGAGCTGGGCTCAGATCAGCCCTGACCTCACGCGCGAGGACCCGGGCGTGCCGCCGAACCTCGACGAAGCCACGGCCGCCGACGCACCCGAAGGCAAGCGCCGCGGCGTCATCTACACCATTGCTCCCTCGCCCCTGCGCGCACCGCTGGTCTGGATCGGCACCGACGACGGGTACATCCAAGTGACGAATGACGACGGGAAGACCTGGCGCAACGTCACACCGCCGGAGCTTACGCCTTGGAGCAAAGTGGTGATGATAGAAGCCTCGCACTTCGACGTGAACGCAGCTTATGCAGCCGTGGACCGGCACCGCCTCGAAGACAACGAGCCCTACATCTACCGCACGCGCGACAGCGGCCAGACCTGGCAGAAGATCACCGCGGGGCTGCCGGCGGGCGTTTACATGCAGACGGTGAAAGAAGACCCGCAGCGGCGCGGGCTGCTCTTCGCCGGCACCGAGCTGGGTGTCTTTGTGTCCTTCGATGATGGTGATCGCTGGCAGTCGTTGCAGCTCAACTTGCCGCCGACATCGATGCGCGACCTGGCCATTCACGAAGACGACCTGGTTGTCGCGACGCACGGGCGCGGCTTCTGGGTGCTCGACGACATCACCGCTCTGCGCCAGATCAATGACGCCGTCGCGCAGGCCGAGGCGTATCTGTTCCACCCGGCAGGCGCCATCAACCTGCCGCCGGGCAGTGAGCACGGCACGCCGCAGCCTCGCGATGAGCCGCTTGCGGAGAACCCGCCCAATGGCGCCATCATCGATTACTACCTGAAGACGGCCGCATCGGGGCTGGTCACGCTCGAGATTCTCGATCCGTCGGGGGAGACCATTCGCCGCTATTCGAGCGAGGACCGAACGCCTCCGGTGAATCCTGACACGCTCAACATTCCTGCCTTCTGGGTACGCACGCCCGCGCCATTATCTGCGGCAGCGGGGATGCACCGCTGGGTGTGGGACCTTCGCCCGACACCGACCGGTGATCGCGGTGCGCGCGGTGGCGGTGGTGGCGGGGGCGGATTCGGCGGCCAGGGCGGCGGAGACTCGGTGCTCCCCGGAGTGTATACGGTGAAGCTCACGGTCGGTGGTAAGAGCTACAGCCAGCCGCTGAGGGTGAAGATGGACCCGCGCGCGAAGTGATAACCGGATAATCAGTACCGCGAGCGGTAGCGAGCGTGGTCTTCACACGCTCGCTACCGCTCGCGGGACTGACTCACGGCCCGTCCGCACGGGTCGAATTATTTTCGCGCCCTGCTATCCTTTGCTTCACTTCAGATCTCTAGAGAGAATCAGGCAGCGCCACAGACCAATAACTCCAGAGGCGGCCTGCAACCTGCTGCCACCTCACCGCAGCAGATCGGGCTGCTGTTCAATGTGCTGCTCGGGCCGATGATCTTCTTCGGCTGCGCCTACTACCCGTGGGCGGCGCTCCGGGTCATCCCCTGGTTCCAAACCCGGGTGCTCATCAACCCCCTGGTCTATGCGAGCGAGGGCTTCCGCGCGGCGCTGACCGCCCACCTGCCGCATATGCCGCTCTGGGCCGTCTGCGGCGGACTTGTGGGCTTCGCCGGGCTCTTCACCTTCCTGGGCGTGCGCCAATTCGAGCGGCACGCGGTCGAATGACCGTCACTTAAATTTCTGGCGATGCCATTCGCCTACTTGACCCCGCCCGGCCGCTCTTATAAGCTTTCTCCGGGTATCGAACAAGAGTTCTTCTCCAAAGCAGGGAACAGCGGTTTTCATGCGGGGACAACTCAGCCACACGTAGCGCCACCGCATGCCGAAGCAGGGCAATTCGAGATGCCTCAGTTCCTGGTGCCCGTAGCGACCGTGATCGGTTGAATTCAGGCGCGTGAACGTGGCGACCGTAATTTAAGGTTACGACACCGCTTCGCTTGCTCGCCCTCTACAGGCTTGCTCCTGGCGAGGAACCGATCAGCGCTCGCCCGTGATTTGGTGAAGCAAACTTCATTTGGGTGCTCAGCTAGTCAGACCATGGAAGCACTTGACTCTTTGCCGAGAGACAATTGGCGCGGGCGTCCCGCTCTCAGTCGCGCCACCTTGGAGCGCGACCGATTAAAAGCAGTCATCTCCGTGCTGTTGGAAGCCACTTGGCTCTACCCCCTCCCGACTGACAAAGAAGAGGCCCTCAGCTTCCTGCTGAGCGAAGCGCCGGCCGCCGCCGCTGGTCAGGACCCTGACCAGGCGATAGTCGAATACCAAGTCGCGGCCGAAAGCAGTGGCCTCAGTGCCTCAACTCTCGCGCAGGTTGAGGTGCGGCTGGGGTATTACTGTCTCAGCCAAGACAAGCCCGCCGCCGCGATGGCTTACCTCAAACAAGCTTTGCAGCGGGGACAGGAACAAGCGGATGAAAGAATCATGGGCGAAGCCAAAGTGCTGCTCTCCTGGGCGCATCGGTGGGTCAGTGAATTTGCTTTGGCTCGCCTCTATGCCAACCAAGCCATCACTTATTTTCAGCAAGTGGGAGATCATCACGCCCTGGCCATGGCTTACTATGAAGCCGGCGGAGTAGAGTTCCACCGAGGGAACTATGCGCGCGCGATGATCGAATTCAGGCTCGCTGGAAAACTTATAGACCCGGAATCAGACCCTGCGCTGTATTGCAATTTGGAAGGGAGCGCGGCGCTGGCCTGCATGTTCATGGGAGATTTGCCGGCGGCCAGACTTGGCTATGAGAAAACGCTTCAGGTACTAAAAAGAGCCGGGCCGTTTCGACGGCTGGCCAGACATTGCAGCAACCTGGGGTTTATCCTGACGCTGCTCGGAGAATGGGAAGAGGCGAAACGGCTCCTGGAACGGGCACTGGAGATTAGCCGTCAGGTTGGCGACCACAGGACGGAAGCTAGTACTTTCGATACCCTCGGCAAGCTCCTCGTGCTGCAAGGCCAAACCGCGCAAGGCAAACTCTACCTGGAGAAAGCCATCACCGCCTTCACTGACACCGGCGACGAATGGCCGCGCTTTGATCCGCTGGTGAACCTGACCCAGCTCTACCTCTTAACTGGCGAAACCGAAGCAGCCAGCGCGACCGCCCGCGAAGCACTCTCCCTCGCCCAGCGCCTCGATCATCGGGACTTCATGGTGTTCGCCCATCTGGCCCAGGCCGAGCTTGAGTTGACGCGACAAGACTTCCTGGCTTGCCACCAGAGCTTGTGGGCCGCAGAGGAGCGGCTGACGGAGGAACCGACCTTACCGATCCTGGCTGCCGCCCGCCAACTGGCGGGTCGCTTGGCCGCCGCCGAAGGCAACTTTGACGAAGCGCGGCAACTCCTCGCTCACAGCCTCTCTGCCTTCGAGACACTGAAAGATCGCTATCAAATCGGCATCAGCAGCCTAGCACTCGGCCACGCGCTGCTCGAGGCCGGACTCAGTCGCCAAGCCCAAAGCTATACGGCGCGAGCGCTGGAGATCTTCACGAATTTGAGAGCGGAACCGGCCCGGCGGCGGGCGGTTGAAGTCTATACCAGATGCACCACCTCACACCTTGAAGCTGAAGCCTCAACCGGCAATTTTTCGCCATCCGGAGCCAGGCACCGGGTGCGAGCAAGAGCCACTGAGTACCCGCTGAAGAGATTGATTGATGCCGCTTGCTCTGAAGAGATGCTGCTGCGCGAGTTGGTCGCGGTGAGTAGCGATTTGGCTAACACCGAGGAGGTCATGCTCTTCAGATTGAAGGATGACCGGACGGCCACGGCGCTGCTCCACCGCGGCTGTTCAGACGAGCAAGTAAGCCAGCTAGAGTGGCAAGTGGCCGCGGCTCTCGCTCGCGATCAGTGGCCGTTAGCTGAGGGGCCGTACACCGTGGATAACACGGATGCTACTTTATTGGTGTTCAATCCAAAATCGCAAAAGGAGAGACTCGCCCTTTACCTGAGCGCGAGTCATGGTCTGCCAGACATCGAAGAGCACCGGCGGCTGAAACTTGCGCTCAAGCTGGCGAAGCAAGGGCTGGAGAGTTACGCCCTGCGTCTGCGCCTCAGCCAAGCTTGGCAGCCTGGCCTGCCGGCGCCGCTGGAACCATTCGGGTTCCGCTCTCTGAGGGCGATGCCGCACTTGATCGTCGCTGGCCCGGTCATGCGCGACCTCCTGACTCTGATCACCTGCATCTGCAACAGCGAGACGCCGGTGCTCATCACCGGTGAATCCGGGACCGGCAAAGAATTGATCGCCCGCGCCATTCATCTAGAAGGCCCCAGGCGCCACGATCCTTTCATGCCCTTCAATTGCACCACCCTCGGGCGGGAGACGGCTGAGAGCCAGCTCTTCGGCCACCACCGTGGCAGCTTCACCGGGGCGGTGAGCGACTACCCAGGCATCATTCGCGCGGCTGAAGGCGGCAGCTTATTCCTCGATGAGATTGGCGACTTGAGCTTAGAGATTCAGCCGAAGCTGCTCCGCTTTTTGCAAGACGGAGAGGTCTTCCCACTCGGCGCGAAGGGCCCGACCAAAACCAACGTCCGAGTGATTGCCGCGACCAATCACCAGTTAGAAGAGGATATCAAGGCCGGACGCTTCCGCCGAGACCTCTTTCATCGCCTCAACGTGATTCGCCTGGAGATCCCTCCATTGCGCCGACGGCGCGAAGAGATCCCGGTGTTCATCGCTCATTATTTTGAGAGGTACAAACAGGAAGAACAGAAGCACGACCTCGCCCTGAGCCACGAGGTGGTCGAGCTCATGAAATTCCACGACTGGCCCGGTAATGTCCGCGAGTTGTCCGCCGAAATCAGACGCCTGGTGGTCTTTGCGGCAGCAGGCGAGGTCATCAGTGCGGAGAAGCTTTCTCCGGAAATCGCTCAGCGGGCGCAGGCGCGAGCCACCTCGCCGGAAAAGTTGCCGGACAGTGAGGTCAAGGTAGCAATTAAAGATGATGTGACACTGGCAGAAGCCGTAGAAGAACTAGAGCGGCAGATGATTACAAGAGCACTGGAGAAAGCCGGCGGCAATCTTACCCACGCCGCGCACAGCTTGAAGTTGACCATTAAGGGGCTGAAAGACAAGATGAAGCGCCTGGGAGTGCAAAGGACGCCAGCGCCTGGACGTCAGCATTCAAATTAGCCTATCCGGTAGCGAAGACGCGAAGACAAGAACCACACCCTCATATTTTCTGGCCCTCCTTAAAGCGAGATAGCAGCTACCTAGTGCCAGCTAGTAACTATCTAGCAAGCTACGCCCTTTGAAGAGTTGGTTTTCAGCCGATCTCGCACGCCTCCGCCTCAGTCTGCTAGATAGCAAGTAGCTAGTTCCGCACCTTGGCCACAGCACTGGTAGCTGAGCCTCAGACTGGTAAATCATTCAAGTACAACGACCGATCATCATGACCAGCGAGATCGAAGGTCCTGGTATAGAACTTGTTTTGCCAGCGAAGGGATCAAACATGAGTTCAACCGCAGCGCGATAGGAAGCGCTCTTATCTAGCGGCGGTGTTAGTCTGATAAGCAGAGGCGTCTATTCTATTTTCAGCCTTCGACTAACTGGGAAGTGTGTATCAATCAGTAGGGGCAAAGAGAGTTCAGAGATTATGGCCCCAAATGAGCATTAGTGTGCCCCGCAGTCCAAGGACCTCTGTTTTTGGTCCTCATCGCTGAGACCGTACAGCAATCAATGAAAGCCCCGCCATCACGGCCAGGTGATGCAGGGCTGGCTCAAACAACACAACCTTGGCTTGAATAATGCGGGATAGTCGTCTCAAACTATCAACCCTCATAAAAGGAGAAGACCATGCATACTCGACCCAAATTCTTCCAGCATCTCAAACGTCGCTTTGTTATCTTTGAAGCGATGATTCTCGCGGTCATCCTCACGCTCACTGCCACAGTCAACCTCAATGCACAAAGTGGCACCTGTGGCGGACAGACCTTTCCTCAAATCTTCAGTGACGTCCCGGGGACTGATGCTTACTTCTGCTACATTGCCGAGATCTATTTCCTTGGTGTCACTACCGGGTGTGGTGGCGGCCAGTATTGCCCTGGTACTGCGGTCACGCGTAATGCGATGGCGGTTTTTCTCGACCGCGTTCACGATTCAGCGCTCAAGCGGGGCAGTCGGCGTGCGGCACTTGATCAATTTTGGACGCTCAACACCGGCAACCTTAAACAGACTACGGTGGGTAACCGCCCACAGCTACTCAAATCAGACGGAACAGATGTCTGGGTAGCGAATTACGCTGATGGAACAGTTTCAAGGGTCCGGACCAGTGATGGGAGTGTCTCGCAGACTTGGACAGGCGCAACAAACGCTACGGGGGTGCTCGTGGCACTGGGATATATCTTTGTTACTGGGCAGTCAAATCCTAACGGCTCGCTCTACCAGATAGATCCAAGTGCTGCGTCAGGAGGCGCCGTCACGGTGGTGACAAGCAGTTTAGGAGCTAACCCCCAAGGGATCGCCTTCGATGGAACTCGGATTTGGACCGCCAACACTGGAGGCTCGGTCTCGTTCGTGACGCTCAATCCTACCAGTGTGACCACCGTCTCTACCGGGTTCAGTCAGCCTGCTGGCCTGATCTTTGACGGCTCCAATATCTGGGTGACTGATAAAGGGGACAACACCATCAAGAAGCTGGATTCTAGTGGGAACATTCTCCAATCAGTCTCTGTCGGGACCACTCCTCAGTTTCCAGCCTTTGATGGGACCAACATTTGGGTGCCCAATGCAACTTCGGCCTCAGTTTCAATTATTCGTCCTTCAGACGGTACGGTCCTGGAAACGCTGACAGGGAATGGCTTAAATAATCCTCGAATGGCCGCCTTTGATGGACAACGCATCCTCGTGACAAACGCAAATGATACAGTCTCGCTGTTTAAGGCAGCGGATTTAACCAATATTAGCAACCCTCCCACGATTTCTGGAACCACGCCGTTTGCAGTCTGCAGCGATGGTGTTAATTTTTGGCTCACGGGTACTGCTGCCAGCGCTAACAAGGTCACACGCTTCTAAAGTACTCCTTAGCAATATGTGCCGGAGCCAAGCCTGGCGGCTCCGGCACATCCCGCAGTTAGTGGAGTAATAACTGTCTGAGGCTCGCCTCACTTGCGAGTGATGGCGGGAAAGCTGATACCACGGCCTCCGCGACATTCCGGCGCAGAGATTCTCGGCTGCAGTAACAGATATTTTTGCGCCAAGTACGCGGGTGGCTAAACCTCTCGAGGAGACCACACTTATGATGCGTGCGACACATCGTGCTGGCGCTTGGTTTGCCCGTTTACTCTCTCTCGGTTTCCGTCTCACATTGATTACTTTTCTCGCCGTCACGCCTGCTCCGCCCGTGGCGATGGCTGCTGCTTTGGGGAGCGCTGTGCAAGCAAACCACGAGCATGGGGAGAAGAAGGAAGCCGCCAAACCATCAATTCCCGATGTCGAGGTCGTCGATCAGGACGGAAAGAACCTCCATTTCTATCGTGATCTCGTGAAAGATAAGGTAGTGGCTATCAATTTCATTTTTACGACCTGCACCTATATTTGTCCAATGCAGGGAGCAACCTTTGCCAAACTTCAGGCCGCCCTCGGCGACCGATTAGGGAGAGATGTCTACTTGATCTCGGTCAGCACCGACCCGGTGACAGATACGCCTGAACGACTCAAAGCCTGGGGCGCCGGGTTCGGCGCGAAAGCGGGCTGGACCCTAGTGACAGGCAAGAAGGATGACCTGGATCAACTGCTCCTGGCGATGACCGGAGACCCCGCAGGCAGGGGCGATCACTCACCAGCCTTGTTTATCGGTAATTATGATAAAGGAGTCTGGGTCCGCGAATACGCGCTGGCGGAGCCGGGGAGGTACATCAAACTGTTTGATAACCTGGCCGGCGGCTCAACGGTCAAATCATCGACAGAGAAATCGAGCCCATAGCTAAGCAACACCTCAAACCCGAGTTTCTGAACCGAGAGGAAGCTCGGAGATTCATCCTGCACAAGCTAATCTACCACTTGGTCGCGCCTGCCACATCGGCGGGCCAAGCTTAAAGGAGACCTTCACTATGACGCACATTGCTCGTTCTGCCACGATCAAATCTATTTTGGTTATCAGTTTCTTCCTGTGTCTCATGCTGGTTATCGGCTGGCAACGCAGGGTGAGCCTGCCCGCCGTAACCCTGGCTGCTTCGGCTGCAGCGCCTGTGCAAGGCGATCCGTCCGTGGTTGGGTGGTGGGACCCTACCATATTCGCCTGGCCGGTGGTGGCCATTCACGCGCACCTGCTTCCCAACGGCCAAGTCTTGGCCTGGCAGCGTAAGGACACCGATCTGACGACTCAGACTTATGTCTGGGACCCGGCCATGCCCAATACCTTCACTCCGTTCCTCAATCCCAACACCAGTCTCTTTTGTAGTGGCCATGCATTTCTACCTGACGGCCGGCTGCTCGTTGCCGGAGGGCACCATTACAACGATGGAGTGGGCGAGCCGCACACCAATCTTTTTGATTCCACCACCAACACCTGGACTCGGGTCGCCGATATGAATGCGGGCCGCTGGTATCCGACTACCACCACGCTTGGAACCGGAGAGATCCTGGTCGTCTCCGGTAACATTGATGGCACGCTGGGAGTAAATAAGCTGCCTCAGCTTTATCAGCTCCAAGGTGGATGGGTATCTCTGAACGGCGCCGTGGTTGGAATGCGACTCTATCCCTGGATGCTGCTGGCGCCGAACGGTAAGGTCTTTAATCCCGGGCCGGATAAAGAGACGTACTTTTTGGACCCCTCTGGAGCCGGCTCTTGGAGCGCCGGGCCGATCAGCAATTTCGGCCTGCGCGATACCGGATCGGCCGTGATGTATGACGACGGCAAAGTGCTGATTGTGGGCGGCGGCCAAACCCCGCCAACTAATACGGCGGAGGTCATTGACTTGAACGCGCCATCTCCGGCATGGCGCTATGTGGGGGCGATGGCATCCGGTCGGCGGCAGATGAATGCTACGCTGCTGCCTGATGGTAAGGTCCTGGTGACTGGCGGGACGAGTGGCAGCGGCGCGAACAATGCGGTCGGCTCTGTTTATGCGGCGGAGATGTGGGATCCGGCAACTGAGGTGTGGTCCACGATGGCGAGCATGCAAGTCAGGCGGATCTATCACTCCACCGCCGTGCTGCTGCCGGACGGCCGGGTTCTTTCCGCTGGCGGCGGCATGCCCGCGGGCTCGGGCGGAGATACTGATCATCCTGATGCGGAGATTTACTACCCGCCCTACCTGTTCAAGGGCGCACGGCCAACGATCACTTCTGCCCCGACGAGCGTCAACTATAGCCAGACCTTCCCCGTCTATACGCCAGACGCCTCCAGCATCAGCCGGGTCACCCTGATCCGGCTCCCCTCAGTGACACACACCTTCAACCAGAACCAGCGGATCAACCGTCTCAGCTTCACCTCCGATCCGCTCAACGGCCGGTTGAATGTCACGGCACCTGCGAGCGGGAATCTGTGTCCGCCGGGTCATTACATGCTGTTCATCCTCAATAGCAACGGGGTGCCTTCGGTGGCCAAGGTCATTCAGATCACCGGCACCTGGATTTCTCCGACGAGCGTGAGCGGGGTGGTGAATAACGGGGCGACTGGGAACGTGACGGTGACGGTGACCTCGGCCAATAGTAATTGGACGGCCGTGAGCAACGCCACCTGGATCACGGTCACCGCAGGCAGCAGCGGCAGCGGTAACGGGACAGTCACCTACTCGGTCGCATCTAACCTGACTGGCGCCCGCCGGACCGGCACCCTCACCATTGCCGGGCAAACCTTTACCCTGACGCAGGAGTCTGATTTCACGGATGTGCCCCCGACGTACCCCCTTTACACCTATATCAATAAGATTTTCCAGCGGGGGATTTCAGCCGGCTGCGCGAGCGGCCTGTATTGCCCCGGCTCCCCGATCACGCGGGAGCAGATGGCGATCTTCATCATTCGAGCCTTGCACGAGCCTGGCTACGTTCCGCCGATGCCCGCCACGCAAAGATTTCAGGACGTGTCGCCCGCACGTATCGGCTATGCTTTCATTGATGAGCTCGCTCAACGAGGGATCACGTCAGGCTGCGGGGACGGCTTAAGTTTTTGCCCTGATTCCCTGATCACGCGGGAGCAAACGGCGATCTTCATCATTCGAGCCTTGCACGAGCCTGGCTACGTTCCGCCGACGCCCGCCACGCAAAGATTTCAGGACGTGTCGCCCGCACGTGTCGGCTATGCCTTCATTGATGAGTTCGCTCAACGTGGAATCACATCCGGATGTGACAGCGTCAATTATTGTCCCGACCTGACGACCACTCGCGGACAGATGGCGGTCTTCCTCGTCAGAGCCTTCGGCTTGTAAGAGAGGGGCGTAGCGAACAGGAGTAATGGCGGGGCCAACCAACGGAGCTGGTGCCTGCTCGGTAGCATCCAAAAAGAGGAAGGACTGGTGGCGAGGCGTCTCGCGACCAGCCTTCCTTGCGAGGTGACTGGCTTCGCGGTTGACGAAGTTCCAGAGCGTGACTTCGCGCCACCGGCCTTCCTGCTCAATCGGCAACGCGCCGTCCGGCTTCGGCCCGCCGCCCGGCCGCAGGTTGCCGCCAGGCAGAGTAGAGCGCCAAGGCCGCCACGATGACATTGGCGGCGACGACCGGCGCGGCCTTGATCAGCAGTCCGTAGCCGATCCACAACAGCGCGGCCAGCGCCTGCAAACGGCGCAGCGTCGCGGGCTGCTTACAAAAGTAAGAGCCCGCGAACAGGGCCGTGGCGACCCAACCGATCCACTCAAACACTGGCTGCCTCCGCGTACTCAGGCACTTCGGCCAGGTGGCTCACCTGGTTTTGACGGATCGTCAGAAAGTCGGTTCGCACCTTGTCCCATTCCTGAATCTGTAAGCCGCGCGACTCGAAGAAAGCGCGAATGCGGGCCGGCTCGCCCCACCCGATAATCTCCTCCAGGATGGGCACCAGGACGCTCAGGGCGTCATCGCTGAGAATAGACCGCCGGGCGATGGGCGCGATGTATTTACTTTCGGAGACGGCAATCGTCAAGCCATCACGCCGATTGACGTGCAGCATGACGTGGATGTCGGAACTGCCGTCGCCCACGTAGATGATCCGATCGGGGCTGAGCTGAAGCCTGGTTTGCAGCTCATCCAGCGCAGCCACTTTCCCGTAGCCGGCCGGAACGCGTGCGACGGACTGGATCTCCCCGGTCGCCGGGTCGTAGTTGAAGCGCGTCCCGTAGATATGATCCGGCGGGACGATGCCTTCGAGCGCCGATTGAACCACCTCCTCCGGCGCGGCTGAGATCACGTAGAACGAGAAGCTATAGCCTTCGATTCCTTGAGCGAGAAGTTCGGTGAGCAGCTTGATATTCTGCTTCAGGCGAACCCGCTTGCCGACCTCAACGAGGTGCTCCCGGCGCACACAGCGGAATTCCGGGTCGTGCAGCAGCAGGTAGGCCAACTCGCCGCCCTGCTGCGCCAGATGGATCCGCGCCATGCCGGCTACCTTCTCCTCGAACCCCGTCTGGCCGAGTAATTCACTGAGAATGATTCCAGAGTCATTGAAGCTTAAAGTCTGATCGAAGTCACTGGCCAGCAAATAATGTTTTTGGACGTTCGTTTTTTCTAGCATTAATCCTCCTCAAGACCACTGTGGTACCTTTCAGCTCTATTCTACGCTTTCGGCCTCATCGCCGTGTAAAGCGAGTCTTAAATCTCCCCTCGGCGAGCAAGCTGATGGCTTGCTGATCTCTACCGCGATCCTGACCGGCAAGAGGTATGCCGCCCTCTCGAATCGAATCCGAGCGCATCATTAGGGCCTTGTGAAATCAAGCCGATCAACGTTAGTTAGTGTTCGCTGAATGGGTCACCTCGCGATGGGCGGGATGTGGTCGCGACATGATTGTAGCCTTAATCGGCTAGGTCCCACGAAAATGTCAGAGGCAAGTCATCAAGGGTGGAAACGCTTGATCTGGATTTAGTTTCGCTCTTCAAAGCTGAGGGCAGCCTGAACTAGCCGGCAGAGTTAGACAAAATTACTTCGGGGACCGGAATAAGACAATTGCTCCTCATAGCCGCCAAATGAGCAAAATCACGGCCAGACTGTACCCGCCGGGTAAGTGTTGTATTGTCGGCGAACGAAATTAACGATCCCTTTGTCCGGGAGATTGGCGGGATTGATGATCTTATCATTTTTGGCGTTCGCCAGTTGGGTAGGATCAGCGAACGAGTAGTATCCCATCGTTGGGTGTAGCTTATCTATGAAAGGTTCGCAAGCAATAAATGGTGTTCTCAGGGGCTGTGTCTCTGGCAGCAAGCACAACTCTACATTCAATACTTTGTAGAAGCTTCGGTCAATCCGGCTCGTCTCGTCTTGAAACAGGGCGACGCAAATATCCTTTGAATGTCTCGCCGATGGATAAAGCACCCCTCTTTTACCTTTGTGCCTGAGCAGATTGTTAAATCTTGAGATCAGGGTATCCTTCTCATAACTCAGCCAAGGATGGACAGTGGCTGTCCCTCCCATTCTCGGCTCAAAGTCTATCTTCACGTCGCTTCCGTCAGTGTAAACCAAGTTATCAATCTCATTAACCCTGAAGATGACCAAAGCTCTCTTGGCCCTGAAGCTATCGCGAATCAACTTGGCTGGTGCGGCCTCTTCGATTCTGGCCAGCGCTGTTCTGTACATGTGGTGGAGAACTTCGGCGATGCACACAACAACATTATTGGCACAATAAGAAGCCCGCTGATTCGGGACATTGAATCTGCCGTACTGTGGGCTATTAAGCGGCCCGCCCCCATTCAAAGCTTCATCCATTCCGGCATGAGTTACTGAAGCCAAGCGATAAAGATAAGCTCCGTTTTTGAGCTTTGCCTCGTAGTCGGTGCTGTTTCGGTCGTATTCATAGAGGGAGTCGTCATAAGACATGGGCTAATGTCTCCTGATCCAGTTCAATGCTTCGGTTAATCCATGTTGTCCCTGCGCTTTGAGGTAATCCGCGAGACCGACTTCATCCCAAGGTGGTTTCTCAAAGCTCTCCTTAAAGTATTCCCTGACCTGCCAGAAGTACGGCATCAGTTCCGGGTCGTAATCGCTGAGTCTGAGAGTAAAGCCCAAAATGGATAACAAACGATCCAGCGCGTCCGTTACATTCTGGCTGACCGCTTCGCTGAAATTTCCCCGGCTCAGATACTCGGCTACTTGCGGTTCCGTAATTTCCAGCATCGCGCCGATCTCAGCCGCTGTCACGCCGGCATACTCGGCCAGCAATTTAATCCTCTCGTGCTTCTTCAATTGAACGAATGCACTGGAATCAAACTCCTGCACCTTCCACCAACCTCGTCTAATCAGTAATTCTCGTAGTCCGCCGTCATCTTTGTTATCAGCTTTATACTGTGAAGCAACTTGGCGAGCCTTATCAAATAACGTTTTCTCCGTCTGCTCATCAAGTTCAAGACCTTTTTCGGGTAGCGTTGGCGTGTCAGACCATCCCAATCTTTTCAATCGCCCGACAACGTGACGCTCCAACCCCACTCCCCCCGCTCTTATCATCGTGATACAGTATTCGGTCAAATTGTAGCCAATCGTCTTGGAGATGAAAGCATCTGCGCCAAAGCCCGTGGCATCCCCAAAACTTTGCGGGTCGTGGGTATAAACAACCCGAGCCACTTCCGGATAACTGCCTCTAAGAGTCTGTCCGAAAACCTGAAAACGAGGTCAAAGTGGCGTAAACTCTCCTTGAGAAAAGAATTTATCTTCAGGAGGAGAGTTATGACTACCGAGACCTCGTTGGATACAATATGGCATACTCCCGATGATTTGTGGAGCTTGATTGCGCCGCTCTTTGGGCCGGAAAAAGAACCTGGCACGCCGGGTCGCCCTGCCG
>Ga0207646_10000049_pt1 | contig 171680 bp, 160 predicted proteins | sample KBSK5502metaG_FD_184343 | JGI IMG/M metagenome (GOLD analysis project Ga0207646, IMG submission 184343) | Corn, switchgrass and miscanthus rhizosphere microbial communities from Kellogg Biological Station, Michigan, USA - KBS K5-50-2 metaG... | ecosystem: Host-associated > Plants > Roots >...
CCTCACTCATCCGCCGCACCGTCTCCGGCAACCGCACCCCCGCCACCTCCAGCGCCCCCGCCCGCAACCGCCGCAACGGCCGCACCATCGACCGCGCCACGACGACGGTGAAGAACAGGGCCAGGCCGAGGACGATGAGGATCGCCGCACCGGTGACGATGGCGCTGGTCACCGCCTGGTTCCGCAGCGACGACCCGCGCGCGGTGATCTGGTTGACCAGGCTCCGCTCGACCGCGCCCATCTGGAAGCTGATGGTGTGCGTCATCGCGCCGAACCAGTCGTCGGCGTTCGTCTGGTCACCGCTCAGGTTGCCGTTGGTCGCCTGGAGCGCGATCGCCTGCGACTCCTCGTTCGCCGCCAGGAACGCGATGGGCCCGGTCCCGGTGCTGTTGAACAACTGGCGCTGCCCGGCGGTGGCGGTCAGGTCGAACTCACCCAGGTTCGCGGCCTGGTCGGACTTGGCGTTGGTCAGCGCCGTCTCCGCCTCGGCGGTGAGGGTGCCCTGGATCAGCGCCGCGGCGAGGATCGCGCGCTGCTCGGACGCGTCTTCCTTCATGTGGGACACCAGCCCGAGGACCCGGACGCCCTGCGCCAGCGTGGCGTCGCTGGCGCCCTGGCCGGTCGCATCCTCCAGGACCAGCAGGTCGTCGATGAGGTCGGTGTACTTGCGCACCACGTCGAGGGCGGGCAGGTGGGTGCCGGTGGCCGCGCTGCGCAGCTCGCCGAGCGCGTCCAGCTTGGACAGCGCGGTCGTGGCTTCCTGCTGGGTCTGCGTCGGGAACGAGCTGCCGACCTGCTGCAACTGGGCACGGACCTGCGCCGCCGCATGGTCGGTCTCCCGCTGATAGCCGCGGACCACGCCCAGCGCCACAGCCTGCTGCTTGGGCGGGGCGGACCGGCCGCCCGCGTTGCCGAGCGCGATGTAATAGACGGTCTGGTCCCGCTCGGTTTCCAGCCGCTGGGCGAGGACGGTGATGTCGGAGCTCAGCGTGGTCAGCTGCAGCACCCGCTGGTAGGCCAGGGCACTTTGCACCGACGAAGCGATGCGGATGCCGCCGAGCGCCACGGCGGTGAGGGTCGGGATCGTGATCAGCAGCAGCAGCCGCGAGCGGACCCGCCAGTTCTTCAGTGCGCGCCTGGACGCCGGCCGGGCCTGCGGTACCCCGGGACGGCCCACGGCGTCGCCATCGGCCTGCCCGCCGGGCCTGCCGAGGTCACCGGCGGACGCCTCCGCGCCGTCGCGGCCGACAGCGGGGCCCTCCCCCGCCTGGTCGCCTGCGGCCGCGGGGGCGACGGTAGAAATGTTCCTGCTTCGGGACCGCACCGGTCATGACCTCTCAGCTGGTTGCCATGGCGAGCCCGCTGGCGGCGGGGCCAACGGCAGAACCGACATAGCAGACCCCTTCCGCGGCGACGTTCAGGGCGGGCTGGCTCACATGGGCGACTAGGGGCTAACCCTAACCGCCAAAACGGCCGCCGGTCAGCAATTCGCGCATCGGATCACGACGTTGATGTAACGGACGTTTGCCGAGCACGCACTGCAAGTAGGGTACTGTCTGGCGCCACAGCGTGTGTCCTGAAGTGTCCGGAGAAGTCCTATCTGCCCGCCGAGGAGAGTCATGAGGCTTATCTCAGCCCCTGACCGGGCCCGATGGAGCGGCCGGGCCGGGCGGCCCGCCCACCGCGCGGCGGGCGCGGCCGCCGCCGCGGCCGGCCTGGTTCTGGTGGCCGGGTGTCATGTTCTGGGGTTGGGATCCTCGGCGGGGCCCGGGCCCACCGCGTCGGGCACGGTCACGGTCATGGCGCCGCCCGAAGTGGCCGACGCGCCTCTTTATATTGCCGTCAGGGACGGGTACTTCAGCCGGGTCGGCCTGACCGTCCACGTCGTTTCCGCCTCCTCGGTGCCGCAAGAGGTGGCCGCGCTCCGCAGCGGCCGCGCCGATTTCGCCTTCGGCGACTACGCGAACATGTTCTACGCGCAGGCACAGAAGGCCGCGCCGCACCTGCTCGCCGTCGCCGACGGCTATGACGCGGGCCCGAACGTGATGGAGGTGCTGACGCTGCCGGGCTCGGGCATCGTGCAGCCGAAGGACCTGGAGCTGCGGACCGTCGGCACCGCGGAGCAGCAGGCCATGCCGACCACCAGCAGCACCAGCCACAAGCCCCTGCCCTACAGCATCGACACCGTGGCCACGTGGTCGGTGCTCAGCAGCGACAACGTGCAGCCCAGCGGCGTCAACTGGCAGCCCATGCCGACCGGCAAGCTGGTCGACGCGCTGCGGAACCACCGGGTGGGCGCCATCCTGGCGACCGAGCCGACCATATACGAGGCGGAGAGCCAGCTCGGCGCGGTGCCGGTGCTGGACTCGTGCACCGGCGCGACCGCGAACCTGCCGCTGGCGGGCTACTTCACCACCAGGTCCTATGCCACCAAGAACGCCCAGGTGGTGGCCGCCTTCCGGGGCGCGCTGGAGAGGGCGCAGGCGCAGGCGAGCATGGCAACGCCGCTGCAGGCCGCGCTGACCAAGAGCGTGGGGCTGAAGCCGCAGTACGCGGCCATGGTGACCCTCGGCACCTACCCAACCACGCTGTCGGCGCCCAACCTGCAACGGGTGGTGAACCTGATGTTCACCTTCAGCGCGCTGCCGCACGAGTTCAGCGTGGCGGCCATGGTCGCGAAGCCGGGCGGGTCCTGACCGTCACCCGATCGCGCCCAGGCCCAGCTCCCTGGCGATGATCATCCGCTGCACCTCGGACGTGCCCTCGCCGATCTCCAGCACCTTGGCGTCGCGGTAGAACCGGGCCACCGGGTACTCGTTCATGTACCCATAGCCGCCGAAGATCTGGGTGGCGTCCCGCGCGTTGTCCATGGCCGCGTTCGACGCGAGCAGCTTGGCCATCGCCGCGTGCTTCTTCGCCGGCTCACCGGCCGACAGCCGCGCTGCGGCGTCGTACCAGGCGAGCCGCGCCGAATGCGCCCGCAACTCCATGTCGGCCAGCTTGAACTGGATCGCCTGGAAGTGCCCCAGGTGGTGGCCGAACGCCTCGCGCCCGGCGACGTAGCCCAGGCATTCGGCGACGCACCCGGCGGCCAGGCCGGTGGCGAGCGCCGCGATGGCCACCCGCCCCTCGTCCAGGGTGCTGAGGAACTGCGCGTACCCGCGGCCGCGCTCACCCAGCAGGTTGCCCTCGGGCACCCGGCAGCCGTCGAAGGCCAGTTCCCTGGTGTCCGACGCCGACCAGCCGACCTTGGAGTACTTGCCGCCGACGGTGAAGCCCGCGGTGCCCGCGGGAACGATGATGGCCGAGATCTCCCGGTGCCGCCGGCCCGCCGTCGGCTCACCGCCGGTGCGGGCGAGCACGGTCACCAGCGAGGTGATCGAGGTGCCCGCGTTGGTGATGAAGGCCTTGGAACCGTCGATGACCCACTCCCCGGCCTCCAGCCGCGCGGTGGTCCGCATCCCGCCGGGGATGTCCGACCCGCCGCCCGGCTCGGTCAGCCCGAACGCCGCCAGCCGTTCCCCCGCGCACAGTTCAGGGAGCCAGCGGCGGCGCTGCTCCTCGCTGCCGTACCGGTACAGCGGCATGGCGCCGAGCGCCACGGCCGCCTCCAGGGTGATCGCCACCGAGGAATCCACCCTGGCCAGTTCCTCGATGGCGAGGCAGAGGGCGAACAGGTCGCCGCCCATCCCGCCGTACTCCTCGGGGAAGGGCAGCCCGAACAGCCCGAGCTTGCCCATCCTGGCGACGATGTCGTACGGGAACTCGCACCGCTCGTAGTAATCCCCGATCACCGGTGCCACGACCTCGCGGGCGAATTCGGCGACGGTCGCGCGCAGTTCCTCGTGCTCGCCGGCGAGCTGGTAGCCGATCATGACTGGTCTCCTTGCAGGGTCTCTGCGAGCCCACCTGCCCCCGTCGCGGGGAACCTCTGGTAGCAGGCCCCCGCATCTGGCCGGTGTGCCTGTGATGCTACTTGGCGGGGCATGAGCGGGCACTGCCGCGCCGCCCGCCGCGTTACGCTCGGGTGGGACACCCACCTGCCCCGCGGCACCGGAGGACGACATGGCGACACTGACCTGTCCTGGCTGCGCCGCCACGGTCAGCCACGACGATCTGATCTGCTTCACCTGCGGCACGAACCTGCCACGGCGCGGCCCTGTGGAGGAGGAGGAGGCCACGCCGCCCACGGTGATGCAGGAATACCTGCGCCCCGACGACGCGCCGCCCGGCGCCCAGGCCCCGGCAACCGGCCCGATCTCACCGGTGGTGCTGCGGCTGACGTTCCCGGCCGGCAACGTGGACGTGCCCGCCGGCACCTCGCTGGTGCTCGGGCGCGACCCCGGTGAGTCCCTGGTCGCGGCGGCGTTCGCCGGCTGCGAGAACGTGTCCAGGCGGCACGCCACGATCACCGTCAGCGACACCGGGCAGGCCACGATCCGCGACGAGTACTCCACCAACGGCACCTTCGTCAACGGCGACCGGGTGCTGCCCGGCACCGACGTGCGCATCACCGACGGTGACCTGGTCCGGCTGGCCGCGGACGTGACCGCCGAGGTCTCCCTGTCCGGCCGGCCGGGTTTCAGCACGAACGGCCACCAGGGCGCGGGCTGACCCGGCGCAAACCTTCTCATTTCGTCCCGGCCGGGTCTGGCCCGGCCCCGCCCTGCCGTGAGAACATCCCGGCAGTGATCGTTTGGGACCGTCCGAGGAGGCGGCTGTGGCGACAACGCAGCGGGCAGAAGCCGGCGTGGGATTGCGGCGGGACGCGATCGGCCTGCGCGAGGTCCTGTTCCAGAGCATCACCGACATGGCCCCGGGCGCGGCCATCGCCGCGTCGATCCCGTCCGGGGTATTCTTCGCGGCCGGATCCCTGCCGCTCGCCGTGGTCTTCGCGCTGATCGCGTGCCTGTTCTGCGCGTGGAGCATCGGCCAGCTGGCCCGCGAGATGCCGTCCGCGGGATCGCTGGCAACCTACGCCGCCCGCGGCCTGCATCCGGCGGTCGGGTTTCTGGTGGCCTGGGGGTACGTGCTGGTCGGGTTCCTGATCCCGCCCCTGGTGCTGCTGCAGCTCGGGTTCACCACGGCGGCGACGCTGCAGGCCGAGATCTCCGGCTACCCGGGGAACCTGTGGTGGCCCTGGTCCCTGCTCGGCGCGATGATCGTGCTGGTCGCCGGGTTCTACGGGATCCGGACCTCGGCGCGGCTGGGCACCATCCTCGGCGTGTTCGAGATCGGCGTCTTCGTGGTGCTGGCGATCTTCCTGCTGTTCCACGCCGGGAACGCCAACACCGCGGGCGTGTTCACCACCAAGTACACCCCGCCGGGGTTCCGCGGCATTTCCGGGGTTATCGGCGGCTCGGTGTACACGATCCTGGCGTTCGGCGGGTTCGAGGGGGCGGCACCGCTGGCCGAGGAGACCAGGAACCCGCGGCGGACCATCCCGCGGGCGGTCATGCTGGCCACCCTGCTCATCGGGCTGCTGTACGTGTTCACCACCTACGCGGTGGACGTGGCCTACGGGCCCAGCAGGTTCGGCAGCTTCACCACCGGCACCACCGCGGCGTCCTGGGAGGGTCTGGCCCGCTCGCTCTACGGGCTGTTCTGGTTCTTCGTGTTCCTGGCCATCGTCAACTCCACGATCGCCAACGCGAACGCCGGGGTGAACGTGTCGTCGCGGACCGCGTACGCGATGGGCCGGATCGGCGCCTTCCCGCGCTTCCTGGCCCAGGTGCACCCGAAGCACCGGTCCCCGGCCCTGGCCATCCTCACCGGTTTCGTGATCACGGTCGCGGTGACCCTGGGGCTGGGCCTGGGCTACGACCCGGTGACCGCGTTCATCATGGTGGCGACCGCTCTGGTCATCGCCATCGTCGCGATCTACATCCTGATGAACGCCGCATGCATCGGCTACTTCGCCCGGCGCGGCCGCGGCTTCAACCCCGTGTCGCACCTGGTCATCCCGATCCTTGGCATCGCCACCTTCGTGCCCGCCTGGCTCACCTCGGCGGGGCTGAAGGTGTTCTCGTTCGTGGCCCCGCTGGCCCCCCCGTACTCCTACATGGGCCCCGGCGTGGCCGGGTTCATGATCGTCGGTGTGATCTACCTGATCTACCTGTACCGGCGCGACCCGCAGCGGGTCGTCGAGGTCGGGCTGGTGCACACCGACCCGCTGGAGGAGTACAAGTGAGTGACGCCGAGGTCCTCAAGTTCCGGCCGGACCCCAGCCAGTACGCGTGGACGTTCGGCGGCGCGGCCCCCGTGGCCCGGGTCAGGCCGCCGGTGATCCTGGAGTTGTTCACCGAGGACTGCTTCGGCGGGAAGGTGCGCAGCGAGACCGACCTGGTCTCGCAGGTCTGCGAGTTCCCCTACCTGAACCCGCAGACCGGCCCGTTCTACGTCGAGGGCGCGGAGCCCGGTGACACGCTCGCGGTGCACTTCATCTCGATCGAGCCCGCGCGGGACTGGGGCGCCTCCACCACGGTCCCGTTCTTCGGCGCGCTCACGGCCACCCACGCCACCGCGCTGTTGCACGACCCGCTGCCCGAGGTGATCTGGCTGTGGCAGTTCGACCGCGGCGCGGGCACCTGCCGGTTCACCGCCCGGCACGGCGACTTCGCGGTGGACCTGCCGCTGAACCCGATGCATGGCACCGTGGGCGTCGCGCCGGCGAACCTGGAGGTGCGCAGCGCCCTGGTCCCCGACGCGTTCGGCGGCAACATGGACACCCCGGAGATGCGCGCCGGGGTGACCTGCTACCTCGGGGTCAACGTCGAGGGCGCCCTGTTCTCCCTCGGCGACGGGCACGCTCGCCAGGGCGAGGGCGAGGCGTGCGGGGTGGCGGTGGAGACCGCGATGAACACCGTCCTCGCGGTCGACCTGGTGAAGGGCAGGCCGTGCGCGTGGCCGCGGCTGGAGTCCGCCACGCACATCATGACGGCGGGCTCGGCGCGGCCGCTGGAGGACGCGTTCCGCATCGCGCAGCTCGACCTGGTGCAGTGGCTGGGTTCCGACTACGGCCTCGACCCGCTGGACGCCTACCAGCTGGTCACACAGGCCGTCGAGGCGCCGCTGGCCAACGTCTGCGACCCGAACTACACGAGCGTGGCCAAGATCGCCAAGGACTACCTGCCGGCGGCCGTCCCGATGACCGGCGCGCACGCCAGGCTCACCGCGCTCGCGGACGCGTATCGCGGCTAGGGCCGTGTCAGCCCGGGGGGGACGACCCCCCGGAACCCCCCGCTGGCGCCAGGCCCCGTTCCTCCGTCACGGGGCCTGCGGCCTCATCGCCACACGCCGGTGATGGGCGCGGCCTGGGCGGCGTGGCCGAGCGGGCGCAGGCCGTAAAGGTTCTCGATCGTGCGCAGCACGCTGTAGTGCGTGATCGGCTGGCCGTACCGGCCCGGCTTGACCGTCCCGCCGTAGAAGATCGTCGGGATGTGGTTGCCGGGGCCGTAGTCGTTCTCGTCGAAGTCCACGATCAGCAGGCTGCGGTGGCTCATCGCCCAGGCCGCGTACGCGCCGAGGTGCGCCCGTACCCAGTCGTTCCCGGTGGCCACCGAGCAGTCGTGCATGTCGTGACAGAGGCTCGGGATCACGAACGAGACCGTGGGCAGCGCGGCGAAGTCCCGCGCCGCGAAGGCGGTGAACGGCAGGCTCAACGACCGCGGCACGTTGCTGAAGTTGGTCCACGGCACGTGCTTGCGGGCGTAGACGTTCCCGACGTTGCACGTGAGCGAGCCGGTGGCGGGCAGGCCCTCGGAGTAGCCGGCGAACGTGTAGCCCGCGGCGACCAGCTCGGAGGCGAGGTTGGCGGCGGTGAAGTGCAGCGGGCAGTCATCGCTGCTGACCCCTTGCGTGCTGCCGGAGAACAGGGCCAGGTAGTTCGGCTCGCTGGGGTGGGTGATCGCCTGCGAGTTCGTGAACAGCGCGCCGTCGCTGGCCAGCGCGTTCAGGAAGGGGGCCGAGCGACTGCCGATCACCTCACCGTAGCTGTGGTTCTCCAGCATGACGATCAGCGTGTGGCGGGGCGCTGCGGCGGGCGGCACCCGGCTGTGCGGCACCCGGCTGCGCGGCGACTCTGGCTGGGAGGAGGTGGGCGCCGGCGCTGCCCGGTGGTGCGTGGCCGTGGCGGTGCAGCCGGCGATCAGCGCGGCCGCCGCGCACGCGGTGACGGCGCTGCGGGCAGCCTTCACCGCCCGGCGGCCATTACTGGCACGCCCGGCGGTTCGCGGCACGACCTGGCAGCGTCAGGCCGCACACTCCCGGCAGATCGCCTGGCCGTCCCGGTCCTCTGCGAGCTGGCTGCGGTGGTGCACCAGGAAGCAGCGCGAGCAGGTGAACTCGTCCGCCTGGCGAGGAATCACCCGGAAGGACAGTTCCTCGTTGGACAGGTCGGCACCTGGCAGCTCCAGTGACTCGGCAACGTCGTCCGGATCGATGTCGATCGTGGACGACGACTTGTCAAGCCGGCGGGCCTGGAGTTCCTGAAGGCTGTCCTCGGTCAGCTCATCGTCGGTCTTGCGTGGGCTGTCATAGTCCGTTGCCATGTGGGTCCTAACACCCCCTCCATCGTTATGCGCCTTGCGTGTAACGCTTGGCGCCCCGCGGTTGTGCCCGATTCCGGCGGGGAATTCTGTCACGTCAGGTGACCGGGCACACGTAGGGCGGCGGTTCCGGCGGCCCGTGTTGCGGCCGAACGCGGCTCTCCGACCGGAAACCGCCGGGGAACGCCCCCTCGGGCCAGCGGTCAACGGCCGGGGAACGATGAACAGCCGCCCGCCCGATCATCAAGTTCCCCTGATGGCAGGCGTTGAAGCCCGCCGGGTGCGTAGGGTACAAACCGCTAACCACGCAAACACCCGCAAACGGGAAAGACGCAGGATGCCCAACGTCACTCCCCTGCGGCCCGGCGATCTCCGTCGCGTCGGCCGTTACCGGCTCACGGGCCGCGTGGACGACTTCGCCGGGGGAGAAACCGCCCGGCAGGACGTCTTCGCCGCCCAGCGGGTGGACGGCGCGGTGGTCCTGGTCGCCTTCCCCGGCACGGGCCGGGCGGACGACGCGGCCGCCAGGGACCGGTTCGTGGCGGAGGCGCGCGTCGCCCGCAACATCCCCCCGTTCTGCGTGGCCCGCGTCCTCGACGCCGGCGTCGACGGCAGCCACCCCTTCCTGATCACCGAACTCATCCCCGGGCCGTCGCTGGCGGAGGTGGTCGCCGCCGAGGGCGGGCTGCCCGCCGCGCTGGTCCGGGCGGTGGCGGTCGGCTGTGCCACCGGGATCGCCTCGATCCACCAGGCCGGGCTCGTCCACGGGCAGTTCCGGCCGGCCCTGGTGGTGCTGGGCCGGGATGGCCCGTGCGTGGTGCATTTCAGCACCACCCCGCCCTACGGCGCCGCGACCCCCGCCGCCGACATCCTGGCCTGGGCACGGGTGGTGACGTTCGCGGCCGCCGGGCGCCCGCGGGCCGGCGCCGAGGGCATGGCGGCCCTGCCGGCCGACCTGCGCCCGGTGGTGGCCGGCTGCCTGAACCCCGACCCGGTGGCCCGCCCGCACGCCCGCGCCCTGCTTACCGAGCTGCTGGGCGGCGCCGACACCTCCGCCGGGCTGCTGGGCGCGGGAGCCCGCCGCAGCCGGCCGGCCGGCCGTGCCCCGGCACCCGCCGCTCCGGTGCCGGGGCACGGGGACGAGCCGCCGCCCCGCCGTGGCCGGTCCGTCGCGGTGCTCTGGGCCGTCGCCTGCGTGGCCTGCGTGGCGGCGATCGTGGCGGCGGCGTTGTTCATCCTGGGGCGGCATCCCGGCGCAGGCACCCCGGTACCACGGCCGGATACCGGCCCGGTCGCCACGGCGGCGCTGACGATTCCGCGCCAGCTCAACGGGACGCTGCTCAGCGGGACCTGGGCGGGCACGATTCACCAGACCAACCCGGCGCTCAGCCTGGCCGTGCGGCTGTCCCTGCCCGGCGGGAGCAGGCAGGGCACCCTCGCCTACCCGCAGCTGCGCTGCACCGGCCGGCTCGCGCTCGTCTCGGCGGCGCGTTCACTGCTGACCTTCAACCTGGCGATCACCTCGGGGCGGAAGAACTGCGCCCCCGGGGTGGTCCGGCTGGCGGTGCACGGCAACACGCTGACGTTCACGTTCCTGCGCCGCGGCGGCAGCAACCCGGCCGGCACCCTGACCCGGCGGCGTTAGCCCGGCGGGACGACCCCCCGGAACCCCCCGCTGGCCTACGGCCCGGTTCCTCCGTCACCGGGCCGGGGCCCCGTTAGCCCGGGGGACGACCCCCCGGAACCCCCCGCTGGCCTACGGCCCGGTTCCTCCGTCACCGGGCCGGGGCCCCGTTAGCCCGGGGGACGACCCCCCGGAACCCCCCGCTGGCCTACGGCCCAGTTCCTCCGTCACCGGGCCGGGGCCCCGTTAGCCCGGGGGACGACCCCCCGGAACCCCCCGCTGGCCTACGGCCCGGTTCCTCCGTCACCGGGCCGGGGCCCCGTTAGCCCGGGGGACGACCCCCCGGAACCCCCCGCTGGCCTACGGCCCGGTTCCTCCGTCACCGGGCCGGGGCCCCGTTAGCCCCCCGCTGGCCTAGCCGTCGCGCTCCGCGTCCAGGCTCGACAGCAGGTCGCGAAGCCGGGCGAACAGCGCGGGCTCGGCGGCGATCGTCATGCTGGGGGACGCCGTGCGGCGCGCCAGCCCGCCCAGCACGGCACCTGCCTCGGTCGCGACCAGGCCACCGGCCGCCCAGTCCCAGTAGTTCACGCCCCGCTCGTAGTAGGCGTCCACCCGCCCGGCCGCCAGCGAGCACAGGTCCACCGCGCACGAGCCGCCGCGCCTGATGTCCCGCACCCTGGGCAGCAGCGCGCCGACCACCTGGCCCTGCCGGGCCCGCCGCGGTACCTCGTAGCCGAACCCCGTGGCCACCAGCGCCTGCTCCAGCGGCACCCCGGTGTTGCAGCGCAGCGCGACCGGCGGCGCGTCCCCGGCGCGCAGCCAGGCGCCGCCGCCGAGCGTGGCGGTGAACAGCTCGCCGAGGGCCGGCGCGGTCACCGCGCCGGCCACCACGGTGCCGTCCAGTTCCGCCGCGATGCTGACCGACCAGTCGGCCAGGCCGTAGAGGTAGTTGACCGTGCCGTCCAGCGGGTCGACGACCCAGCGCACCCGGCCCACGGGCGGTGCGCCCGCGCCACCCGCCTCGCCGCCTTCCTCACCGAGGATCGCGTCGCCCGGCCTGGCGGCCAGCAACTGCCTCCTGATCAGGTCCTCCGCCGCCCGGTCCATCTCGGTGACCACGTCGGTGGGGCTCGACTTGGTACCGGCGACCTCCGGCCGCCCCGCGGGCCCGGCCGGCCGCCCGGCGGCCAGCATCGCCCCGGCCGCCTGGGCCGCGGCCACCGCGTGGCCGAGCAGTTCCGCGGGATCCGGCCTGGTCACCGGCCCGCCCCGGGCACCGGCGCGGGGCGTGCGGCGGGCATGCGGCAGCAATCGTCCGGGCAAAAATGGGGGCCGGCCGGGAGCAGGCCGAGCGCCGGCGGGTGCGCCTGTCGGCCGCGGCGCTCGGCCACCAGTTCCGTGATCATGGAGACGAACTCCGGATGCGTGCCGGGGGTGGCCGCCCTGGCCGTCGGCAGGCCGAGTTCGCGCGCCCGCTGCGCCGCCTCGATGTCCAGGTCGAACAGCACCTCGACGTGGTCGGAGACGAACCCGACCGGGATCACCACCACCGCCGGGGCGCCACGGCCGGCCAGTTCGGTGAGCAGGTCGCCGATGTCCGGCCCCAGCCACGGCACCGACGGCGGCCCGCTGCGGCTCTGGTAGGCCAGGCGCCAGTTCCGCTCGTGCCCCTCCTCACCGGCCAGCCGCCCGGCGACCAGCCGCGCCGCCTCCGCCAGTTGCGCCGGGTACAGGCCGCCGGCGGGCCCGCTGGCCGCCGCCATCGCCTCGGGCACGCTGTGGGCCGTGAAGGCAAGCCACGCATCATGCATGACGCCGGCGGGCAGTTGCCCGATCGCCGCGCGGGCAGCCTGGGCCAGCGATCCGATAAAACCCGGGTGGTTGAAGAAATGACGGATCTTGTCGATGCGCGGTGCGCCGGGGCCGGCCTTCGCGCGAGCGGCCTCGATGTCGTCGAGGTACTGCCGGCAGCTCGAGTAGGAGCCGTAGGCGGAGGTGACGAACGCGATCGCGTGCCGCACCCCGTCGTCGGCCATCCGCGCAACCGTGTCGGGCAGGTACGGGTGCCAGTTGCGGTTCCCCCAGTACAGCGGCAGATCGATGCCCGCCGCGGCGAAGTCCTTGCCGATCGCGGTGAGCAGGTCGCGGCACTGCTGGTTGATCGGGCTCACCCCGCCGAACAGCTCGTAGTGCCGCGCCACCTCGGCGAGCCGCTCCCGCGGCACGCCGCGGCCCCTGGTCACGTTCTCCAGGAACGGCAGCACGTCCGCGGGGCCGTCGGGGCCGCCGAAAGAAACGAGCAGGAACGCGTCGTAGTCCGGCATGCCCCCATCCAACCAGGGCTCAGCCGTAGGCCTGCTGGTACTCCTTGGCCAGCGCGAGCACCTCGCTGACGTACCAGTCGGCGTGGTTGTAGGCGAAGATGGCGCCGGGCAGGCCCGCCGCGGTCGAGCCGCCGGCCGCGCACAGGTAGCGCGCGGCGGAGGGCACCGCGTCGAACGGGTCGTAGATGTTCGGCGGGCCGGGCTCGCCGAACGCGGTGATCCCCCACACGGCCCAGGTGGACGGCAGGAACTGCATCGGGCCGAGGGCGCCCGCGGAGGACACCCCGGGGTTGGCGCGGTCGCCGCTCTCGATCTGCCCGATGGCCGCGAGGACGGTCCACGGCAGCCCCGGGCAGAACTGCGCCGCGGACTCCTGGAACAATTGGATGTAGCTGGTGGGCCGGCCGGACGGGACGTGGCTGGTCGCGACCGGTGGCGCGTGCCGTGGGCGCAGCGTGATCAGCGACGCGGCGCTGCCCCCCAGCGCGGCGCGGACGTGACGGCGGAGCTTGCTGATGCTCAGCCCGGGCGCGCTGATCAGCGCGGCGACGTGGTGAATCAGCCCCAGCCGGGCGGAGACCGTACTGTTCACCACCACGTCGATGCCCGCCACGCCGAGCGGCGCGGCCCCGGCGAAGTTCACGCTCACCGCGGCGGTGCCGGTGAACGAGTAACTGCTGCCCTTGTGCAGGCCCAGCCGGCGCCGGGCCTGGGTGGACGCCACGAAACCGCCCGCGTCCAGCGCGGCCCACAGCTTCTGGTCGGACGCCGTCTTCAGCGGGGTCCAGGACCGGAACTGCTGGGCGTTCACGCCGACGACGTTGACCTTGGTGCCGCCGCTGATGACGGCGGCCCCGTCCAGCGCCAGCGACTGGCTGACGCCGTGGATCGCGGCGATCCGGGCGAGTCTGGCGTCGCTGATCCCGCCGCCCTCGATCACCGCGAGGTCCGGCAGGATGATCCGCTTGAACGCCGCGGTGGTCTGGGCGGCCGCGGCCCTCACCTCGCCGAGCGGCGGGCCCGGAATGTAGTGCGGCATGCCGCCGGCGAGCACGAGTGCCAGCGCGCCGAAGGCCGTCGTGCCCCGCCACGCGGGGCTGCCGACGGCAGCCGGGTGTGGCGTTCTGCGCCACCAATGGCGACCCATTGCGCTGTCCACGATAACCGGCGCTTGGTAACCGCTGAAGAGGGCCCGCCCCACTTTCCGGTAAAAGACCTGGTTACGGCGTATCTAGCTAAATCTGGTGGAAACAGTAGGTTACTCCCGGGGGCTCCCGGGCGGGTCAATCCCTCCGCCCCGGGCGCGCGCACGTTACTCTGATCAGTCATGGGTCGGGAAGCGGGGCCAGGCGCTGCGCCGGGCGAGGCGGGCAAGCGCAGCGGTAAGCCACCGCCGCCGGCCCCGGTGACCCCGCCGCGCCGGGCCTCGCTCGGCGGCGGGAGGCCCGCCCAGGACCGGGAACTGCGGGCGCAGGGCCGCCAGACGCTGCGCAACCTGCTGGAGGCGGGCCTCGCCGAGTTCGACGAGCGCGGCTTCCAGGCGGTACGGGTCGACGACATCGTGCGCCGTGCGCAGATCTCGCACGGGACGTTCTACCTGTACTTCTCCAACAAGGAGGACCTGTTCAAGGCCCTGCTGCGGGACGCGCTGCACGACATGGGCCTGCTCACCGACGAGTTCCCCGTGGTGACCCGCAACGACGCGGGGCGCGCGGCGCTGCAGCGCTGGGTGCACGAGTTCTGCGGGGTCTACGCCGCGCACGCGGCCGTCATCCGCACCCTCAGCCAGGCCGAGATCGTCGGCGAGGAGGTCTGGGGCGACGGGCTGAAGCTGCTGTTCCGGCTCGCCGAGGCGATGGCACAGGGGATGACCGCCGCCACCGGGGCGGCCGAGCACGCCGAACTGACCGCGGTGGCCTGCCTGATGATGCTGGAACGGGTGAACTACCTGCTGACCGTCGAGGTCCGGCTGCCCCGCGAGGAGATGGAAGAGCGGATCGCCGCGATCATGTTCGCGGCGTTCAACCCGTAGCCCGCAGCTTGCCCACCGCGTCCAGCGCCTCTCTGGCGGCCGCCACGTCGTGCACCCGGAACAGCCGCGCGCCCTCCCAGGCGCACACGGCGAGGACAGCCAGCGTGCCCTCGGCGCGCTCGGTGAGATCCAGGCCCAGCGCCTCGCCGACGAAGTCTTTGTTGGACACCGCGACGAGCACCGGCCACCCGGTGGCGGCCAGGTCCGCCGTTCGCCGGGTCAGTTCCAGCGAGTGCCAGGTGTTCTTGCCGAAGTCGTGCGCCGGGTCGATGACGATCCGGTCCCGCGCGACCCCCGCGGCCGCCGCGCGCTCGGCCTCCGCCGTCAGGGCGGCGATCACCGCGGCGGTGAGGTCCGGGTAACAGGGCCGGTGCGGCCGGGTGCGCGGGGGCGCCCCGCCCGCGTGGGCGCAGACCAGGCCGAGCCCGTGCTCGGCGGCCACGTGCGCGAGGTCAGGGTCCGCGCCGCCCCAGACGTCGTTGAGCAGGTCAGCGCCGGCGCCGGCGACCGCCGCGCCGACCGGCGCGCGCCAGGTATCCACGGACAGGACCGCCCCCGGATGCCGGTCGCGCAGCGCCGCGACCAGGGGGACCACCCGGCGGATCTCCTCCGCCACGGTGACGTCGTCCCCCGGTCCGGCCTTGACGCCGCCGACGTCGAGGATGTCGGCGCCGGCCGCGACGGCGCGGTCCGCGGCCGCCAGCGCGGCGCCCAGCTCGTAGGTGGCGCCCTGGTCGTAGAAGGAATCCGGGGTGCGGTTGATCACCGCCATGATTCCGAACGATCCGGGCGGCCACTCCCGCCGCCCGAGGCGCAATGTCCGTTCGTGCACAGGCAGTGAGCATACGGCCGCGTCGGGCAGAATCGTTACGTGCGATTCCTGTCCGGCCAGCCTCCCGTGCACGAGGCCACATACAGCGACGTGTTCCTGGTGCCGAGCGCCTCCGCCGTGGCGTCCCGGCTCGACGTGGACCTGGCCACCAGCGACGGCAGCGGCACCACGATCCCCGTGGTGGTGGCCAACATGACCGCGGTGTCCGGGCGCCGGATGGCCGAGACCGTGGCCCGCCGCGGCGGCATGGCCGTGCTCCCCCAGGACATCCCCGCGGACGTGGTGGCGCAGGTGGTGGCCTGGGTGAAGAGCCGGCACCTGGTCCACGACACCGCCCTCACGCTTAGCCCTTCCGACACCACGGGCCAGGCGATCAGCCTGCTGCCCAAGCGCGCGCACGGCGCGGTGGTGGTGGTCTGCGAGGGGCGGCCGGTGGGGGTGGTGACCGAGATGGACTGCCAGGGGGTGGACCGCTTCACGCAGCTCCGCCAGGTCATGTCCACGGACCTGCTCACGCTCCCGGCCGGGATCGAGTCGGAGAAGGCGTTCGGCCTGCTGCACGAGGGCAGGCACCGGCTGGCCCCGGTGGTGGACTCCGGCGGGGCGCTGACCGGCATCCTGACCCGCACGGGGGCGCTGCGCGCCACGTTGTACCGGCCCGCCACCGACGCGGCGGGCAAGCTGCGCGTGGGCGCCGCCATCGGCATCAACGGCGACGTGGCGGCCAAGGCGAAGGCGCTGGTCCGGGCCGGGGTGGACATCCTGGTCGTGGACACCGCGCACGGGCACCAGGAGCGGATGATCAGCGCGCTGCGGGCGGTGCGCGGGGTGGGCGTGCCTGTCGTGGCGGGCAACGTGGTCACCGCCGAGGGGGTCACCGACCTGGTCCGGGCCGGGGCGGACATCGTCAAGGTCGGCGTGGGGCCGGGGGCGATGTGCACCACCCGGATGATGACCGGGGTGGGCAGGCCGCAGTTCAGCGCGGTGCTGGAGTGCGCGGCGCGGGCCCGCGAGCTGGGCGCGCACGTCTGGGCGGACGGCGGCGTCCGGCACCCGCGGGACGTGGCCCTGGCGCTGGCCGCCGGCGCCGCCAACGTGATGATCGGCTCCTGGTTCGCCGGCACCTACGAGTCGCCGGGCGACGTGTTCCGCGACGCCGACGGCCGGTTGTTCAAGGAGAGCTTCGGCATGGCCTCGGCCCGGGCGGTGCGGCTGCGCTCGGCGACCGACTCCCCGTTCGACCGCGCCCGCAAGGAACTGTTCGAGGAGGGCATCTCCACCGCCCGGATGTACCTGGACCCGCTGCGGCCGGGCGTCGAGGACCTGATCGACCAGATCACCGCCGGATTGCGCAGCGCGTGCGCGTACGCCGGCGCGGCCGACCTCGCCGGGCTGCACGAGCGGGCGGTGGTCGGGCTGCAGAGCGCGGCCGGCTACAGCGAGGGCATGCCCCTGCCGACGAGCTGGTAGGGGCGCCGTCCCGGTCAGTGCGGCCGGCCGGCCAGGGCGCGGCAAGCCTGATCGAAGCTGTGCACCGAGCCGGGCCGCAGCGTGCCGCGCGCGGTGCCCGCTTCCCTGGCCGAGGCCGTGGTCCTGATCGCCCCGGCCGGGGTGAACACCTCGCTGAAGGAGTTGTCGGTGTCCGCGATCGGCAGGTCGGCCCCGTGCCAGGTGCCGTGGAAGGCCACCACCCAGCCGCCCGGCAGGCGTTCCGGGGTGCCGCCGGTCAGCTCGATGCTGGTCTGCGCGCCGTTGGTGGTGTACCAGCCGTGCACCGCGCCGGACAGCGTGAACGTGTAGTGCTGCCCGCCCTGCGCGCACAACTGCGCGCTGCCCACCAGGCTGTCGCACGCGAACAAGCCGCAGGAGGCGTGGCCCCGGTCGTTGACGATCCCGCCGCGCAGGTGCGTGTAGAGCAGGTAGTTCCCGCCGCTGCTGGCCTGGACGGGGCCATAGCCGTCCCACTCGCCGAGCGGGCTGAACCGGCCGCCCATGTGGAACGCCCACGGGGTGGGCAGGACGTACACGCAGAGCGCCACGACGATCAAGATCAGCGCTATCCGGAGCCCGAGGTGGAGCTTGCGGGGCTGGCCCTCCGACGCTGACCTCCGACCGGCCGACATGGCTGCCTCCAGCGCGCGGCCCCCTGGTACGCTCCGCCGCACGGACCAGCCGAATCTAGCGAAGTCCCGTGCCGTAATCCAGGACAAACCATGGATAATTCGCAGGCAATACCGGAGGACAGGAGCCGCCCATGTCCGTGCTCAGCGCCCTTACCGATGCGCTGGCCAGCGCCACGGTGGAGGTCATCGACCTAACCGCGCCGCTGTCGTCGTCGACGCCGGTGATCAAGCTGCCGCCGCCGTTCAGCAACACCACGACGTTCGCCCTGCGCGAGATCAGCCGGTACGACGACCGCGGGCCCGCCTGGTACTGGAACGACATCAGCACCGGCGAGCACACCGGCACCCACTTCGACGCGCCGTGCCACTGGGTCACCGGGCGGGACGGACCGGACGTGTCGCAGGTCCCGGCGGGCCGGATGATCGCCCCCGCGGCCATGCTGGACTTCAGCGCCCAGGCCGCGGCGGACCCCGACTTCCTGCTCGAGGTCGAGCACGTCAGGGACTGGGAGCGCGCCCATGGGCCGCTCCCGGACGGCGGCTGGCTGCTGTACCGGACCGGCTGGGACGAGCGCTCCGCGGACCAGGACCGGTTCCTGAACGCCAACGAGACCGGGCCGCACACCCCGGGCCTTTCCGTGGAGTGCGCCCGGTGGCTGGCAGAGGAGTCCCCGGTGATGGGCATCGGGGTGGAGACCGTCGGCACGGACGCCGGGACCGCGCACTCGTTCGACCCGCCGTTCCCCTGCCACGCCGCGATGCTCGGCGCGGGCAAGTACGGCCTCACCCAGCTGCAGAACCTGGCCCAGCTGCCGCCGTCCGGTACGGTGCTGATCGTCACCCCGCTGCCGATCACCGGCGGTTCGGGCAGCCCGTGCCGGGCGCTGGCCCTGGTGGACCGGGCCGGGAGCTGACCCGGTGCTGGTCAGCGAGGCGGTCGGCGCGACCCTGGCCGCGCTGGGCGCGGACACCGTGTTCGGCCTGGTGGGCAGCGGCAACTTCCATGTGACCAACGCCCTGATCGCGAACGGGGCCCGGTTCGTGGCCACCAGGCACGAGCACGGCGCGGCGTGTGCCGCCGACGCCTGGGCCCGGGGCACCGGGCGGCCCGGGATCGTGTCGGTGCACCAGGGCCCGGGGCTGACCAACGCGCTGACCGGCATCACCGAGGCGGCCAAGAGCCGCACCCCGCTGCTCGTGCTGGCCGCGGACGTGGCGGGCGCCGCGGTGCGGTCCAACTTCCGCATCGACGTGCCGGGCCTCGCCACCTCGGTCGGCGCGGTGGCGGACCGGCTGTACTCCCCCGCCACAGCCGCCGCGGACGCGGCCCGCGCCTACCGGACCGCGGAGCGGCAACGGCGCACCGTGGTCCTGGCGATGCCGCTGGACGTGCAGGCGGCGCGCTGCGACCCGCCGGCGGTCCCCCCGGTGCCGCCGCTGGCCCCGCCGGCGCCCGCCCCGGAGGCGACGGCCCGGCTGGCGGCGGCGCTCGCCGGGGCGCAGCGCCCCGTGTTCGTCGCGGGCCGCGGCGCCCGGGCGGCCCGTACCGAACTGGAGAACCTGGCCGGCGCCTGCGGCGCGCTGCTCGCCACGTCGGCCGTGGCCCGAGGGCTGTTCCACGACAGCCCGTGGGACCTGGGGGTGAGCGGCGGTTTCGCCTCGCCGCTGGCGGCCGAGCTGATCGGCGCCGCGGACCTGGTCGTCGGCTGGGGCTGTTCGCTGAACATGTGGACGATGCGCCACGGGAAGCTGATCGGCCCCGGGGCGCGGGTCGCGCAGGTCGACGACGACGGCTCCGCGATCGGCGCCCACCGGCCGGTGGACGTCGGCGTGTACGGCGACGTGGCCCAAACGGCGCGTGCGGTGCTCGCCGCGCTCGCCGCGCTCGGCGGGAAGATCCAGCCCGGCTACCGGTCCGATGAGCTGCGGTCCCGGATCGCCCGCGAGATCCGGTGGCGCGACGTGCCCTACGCCGACCAGGGGCGCCCCGGACCGGACGGCGTGATCGACCCGCGCACGCTGACGATCGCGCTGGACGACCTGCTGCCCGCGGAACGGGTGGTGGCCATCGACTCGGGCAACTTCATGGGCTACCCGAGCATGTTCTTGTCGGTGCCGGACGAGAACGGGTTCTGCTTCACCCAGGCCTACCAGTCGGTGGGGCTCGGCCTGGCGTCGGCCATCGGCGCGGCGCTGGCGCAGCCGGACCGGCTGCCGGTCGCCGCCCTCGGCGACGGCGGCGCGCTGATGGGGATCAGCGAACTGGAGACCGTGGTGCGGCTCCGCCTGCCGATGGTCGTCGTGGTCTACGACGACGAGGCCTACGGTGCCGAGGTGCACCACTTCGGGCCGGATGGGTTCGCGCTGGACACGGTCCGGTTCCCGCCGGCGGACATAGCCGCGATCGGTCGCGGGTTCGGCTGCGCCGGGGTGACCGTGCGCGGCCCGGACGACCTCGGCCCGGTGCGCGACTGGCTGGCCGGCCCGCGCGACCGGCCGCTGGTCATAGACGCGAAGGTGGCCTCGGCCAGCGGCTCCTGGTGGCTGGAAGAGGCCTTCCGCGGCCACTGAGGGGCACTCGCGGGCCCGGACGTCCGGGCGTCGTGCGAGCTGCCGTGCTACGACCGCCTGCTACGCGGCGCGACCGGGTGGGCCGTGGCCGGGTGGGCTGTGGCTGGGTGGGGAGTGGCCGGGTGGCCCGTTGCCGGGCGGGCCGCTGCCGGGTGGGGAGTGGCTGGGCGGGGAGTGGGAGGGCGGGCCGTGGCTGTGCAGGACGCGGGTGGCGTCGGGGCTGGTGGCGGTGGCGGTGCCGTCGGGGTGGAGGGTGAGGGCCTTTGCACCGCCAGCACATCCCCGCGAGCGTCAAGAGGATGGCGACGTTGCCGCCCGTGCGGGGAATCCCTGACTCAGAGCGTGAAGCGGGTACCGACGCTGTTGGGCACGAACGCCGCGCCGAACCGGGCACTCATGGCGTGCTGGGCCCGCCACCCTGTGCAGTGCGCGGGCACGATCACGCTCGGCGTCAGGGCGGCCAGGTCGTCCAGGACCCGCGGAATCAGCGGCTCGAACAGGGGCCCGTTCAGGTGGAACCCGCCGAGCACCGCGTGCACGGGCCGTTCCCGGGTGAGCCGCTGCGCGTACCGGCAGATGTTCACCACACCCGCGTGGCCGCACCCGGTGATCACCATCAGGCCCTTGTCCTTGATGTCGACGATCAGCGCCTGGTCGTCGAGCACCAGCGGATCCGGTGCCCAGCGCCCGCCGAGCCAGGCCTGCTGCGGCGGGAACCCGGGTTCGTAGCCGGTCGTGCGCGGTACCTCGCCGGTGATCAGGACCGACCGGCGGAACAGGAAGCTGGGGTGGCCCTCCTCGATCACGTCGAACCCGGCGCCGGTGAGCGCGCTACGGCTGGTCGTGGGGATCTCCTGACGCTCCAGGCCGGGTATGGTTGCCCGCCGGCGGCGCCAGAAGTGCGGGTGGATGAGCACCGGCAGGTTCACCGTGCCACCCAGCCGCCTGATCAGGCCGTCAAGCCCGGTGGTGTGGTCGAAGTGGCCGTGGCTGCAGACGATCGCCTCGATCGACGTGGGGTCGACGCCGAGCCGGCGCATGTTCTCCACGACGCCGTTGGGGCTGGTGCCCGCGTCGAAGAGGAGATGGTGCTCCGAGCCGTTCCTGGCCACCGTCACCAGCACCGAGAACCCGTGCTCGGCCAGCAGCGGATCGGGGGCGTCGCCGCCTGCCATGATCGACACCGGCATGCGGGCCCGCGATCCCCCGGGCGGCCGCCTGGCCGGCCCCTGGTCCGGCATGAAAATGTCGGTGACGTTGTCCATGAGCGTCGTCACCGTGACCGCGTCCACCGGTTCGAGGTCGAGCACCACGCCGGGATCGAAGTCGTGCAGCACCTGCGGGCCGGCCGGGTGCTGGTGGGCGGCGGGCGTCTGGTCGTTGCACATGGCAGCGCCTCCTCGCGTTTCCGGGACGGTGCCCGGACGGCGCCCGGGACGGTGCCCGGACGGTGCCCGGGACGGCGCCCGGGACGGTGCCCGGACGGTGCCCGGGACAACGCCCGGGCGGTGCCGGGCGTCAGGGCACGATCGTGACAGTCCGGGTCTCGGTATAGAAGTCCCTGGCCGCCTGTCCCTGCTCCCTGGGCCCGTAGCTGGACTGCTTCGCGCCGCCGAACGGAGCGTGGAAGTCCACCCCCGACGTCGGCGCGTTGACCCGGACCATCCCCGCGTCGAACCGATCCGACAACCGCAGCGCCCGGCCAAGGTCCTGGGTGAACAGGGCGCTGACCAGCCCGTAGCGAACATCGTTGGCGATCTGCACGGCCGCTTCCGCGCTGTCCGCCCGCAGCACCGCTGCCACCGGGGCGAAGACCTCCTCGGTGGCCAGCGGCCCTTCCGGGGCGTCCAGTTCGACCAGCGTCGGCGCGACGTAGTACCCCGCCGCGTCGAGCCCAGCACCCCCGGTCAGCACCGTGCCGCCCGACCCCGCAACCGCGGCCAGCGCCGAGTCCCTGGCCCGGCCGGAGATCACCGGCCCGACGAGCGTGCCGTCCTGGGCCGGGTCAACCACCCCGAGCGCGGCGACCGCGGCCACCAGCCGGTCGCGGAACTTGCCGTAGGCCGCGTCCTCCACGATGATCCGGCTGGTGGCGGTGCACTTCTGCCCCGCGTAGCCCATCGCCGCGTACGCGATCGCGGTGGCGGCCTTCTCGAAATCGGCGTCGGCCAGCACCACCGAGGCGTTCTGCCCGCCCATCTCGGCCTGGACCCGTCCGCCCCGGCCCGCCACCCGGGCGACCACGTCGCGCCCGGCGGGCACGGACCCGGTGAACGACACCGCCGCGACGCCCGCGTGGCCGGTCAGCGCGCGCCCGGTCACCCCGGCGCCGAGGACCACCTGGAACACACCCGGCGGCAGGTGCGCGGCGAGGATCTCCGCTAGGAGCAGGGCGACGGCGGGCGACCGCTCCGAGGGCTTCAGCACGGTCGCGTTGCCGAACGCCAGGCTCGGCGCCGCCTTCCACAGCGGGATCGCCACCGGGAAGTTCCACGGCGTCACCAGCCCGGTGACCCCGACTGGGCGGTGCCGGGCCAGCAGCAGGGCGCCGGGGGTGGCCGGGGGCAGCGTGTCCCCGTCGGGGAGCAGCGCGGCCTGGGCGAAGTAACGGAGGATCGCGATCCCCCGGGCGACCTCGCCGGCCGCCTCCGAGCGCGGCTTGCCGACCTCCCTGATGACCAGGCCGGTCACCTCCGCGGCCCGGTCCTCCAGCGCGGCCGCCGCGGCGGTCAGCGCCGCGGCCCGGGCGGGCGCGGGCGTGCCGGACCAGCCGGGCGCCGCGCCGGCCGCGCGGTCCACCGCCGCCGCCACCTCGGCCTCGCCGGCGGCCTCCCATTCGCCGATGACGTCGGCGGGGTCGTGCGGGTTGCGGCTGGTGATCATGAGTCCTCCGGTGAGCCGATCGTCAGCATCACCTTGCCACGCAGGCTCGCGGTCCCCCGCAGGGCTTCCAGTGCGCGCGCCCAGTCCGCCAGGGAGAACCGGTGCGTGACCAGGAAGCCCAGCCTGAGCCGCCCCGAATTGAGCAGCGCGACCACGTCCCGCCAGGCCGACGAGGTGTACGAGAAACTGCCGCGGATGGTCAGGTCGTTGTTGACCACGTCATCGACGGGCACCGCCGCGGTGTCGCCGTGGGGTGGCAGCCCGATCAGCACCACGGACCCGCCGCGCCGCGCCGCCGCCAGCGCGGTGAGCACGGCGTCCGTGGTGCCCGCGGCCTCGATCACCAGGTCGTAGCCGGCGCCCGCCGCCTCGGGCGAGGTTTCGAACCTGGCCGCCCCCGCGGTGGCGGCCAGCCCCGCCTGGCCCTCCCGCCGGCCGAGCATGACGATCTCGCCGGGCGACCAGAGGCCGAGCAACCGCACCGCGAGCAGCGCCACCGTGCCGTCCCCGACCACCAGCGCCCGGCGGCCGGGCGCGAACGCGCTGCCCGCCAGTGCGCGGTAGACCACGGAGGCGGGCTCGACCAGCGCGGCATCCTCGGCGCTCACGCCCGGCCCGATGGCGTGCATCAGCGGGGCCGCCACCGCCACGTAACCCGCGGCCGCGCCGTCGCGGGTGAAGCCAAGCTCGTCATAGGTGGCGCACAGGTTCGTGTCCCCGGCGCGGCAGCGCGCGCAGTGCCCGCACGGCACGACCCCCTCGGCGACCACCCGGGTTCCCGGCGCCAGCGCCGATCCGTTCGCGCTGACCACGGTGCCCGACCACTCGTGCCCGAGCACCAGCGGGTAACGCGTGTAGGCGGGGTCGATCTGGCCGGCCACGATTTCCAGGTCGGTGCCGCACAGGCCGACCACGCCCGGCCGGATGAGCGCCTCCCCCGCGCCCGGCACCGGCACGTCCCGCTCCTCCAGCACCACCTCGCCGGGCGCGCGCACCACCAGCGCGGGCATCCGATCAGGACTCACGTCGCTCCCGCCCCTCCCATCCGGCTCAACCCCGCACCTTGATTCGTGGTCATGGGGATATGGCTGCTAGAGCACCAGAACACCATGATCACGACCCGGCGCCCGCCGCGATCACGTGGCGATTTCTGCATAACGATTGCCGCCGAGGGACGCAGAGACCTTGTCGGCGCACCTCCGTACCGCCTGGCCCAGCTCCTCCACCCGCCAGGCGGGGAGGTCTCCCTTGATGCCGGTGACGCTGACCGCGCCCCCGCAACCCCCGTCGTGGCCGAAGAACGCGGCACCCACGCAGATGACCCCCTCGGCGTCCTCTTCGTCGTCGACGGCGAACCCGCGGCGGCGGACCGCGGCCAGGTTGTCCAGCAGCGTGCCGAGTTCGGTGATCGTGTGCGCGGTCCTGGGCCGCAGGCCGGTGTCGGCGCACACCTGGCGGACCGCGGCCTCGTCCAGGGCCGCCAGGATCGCCTTGCCCGCCGCCGAGGCGTACGGCACCTCCCGCTGGCCGAGCGGGGTGTGGAACCGGACCGTGCCCGGGCCGTCGACACGGTCGATGAACACCGGGTACCCGGCGTCGTTGACCGCGGCGCGCGCGGTCATCTTGGTCTCCCTGGACAGGTCGTCGATCAGCGGGCGGCACAGGTCGCGCAGCGGGATCTGCTGGCCGGCCACGTCCCCCAGCCGGATCAGCGCCGTGCCAAGCGCGTAGCCGCGGCCGTGTGCCGCCTCGCGCAGGTACCCGAAGGCCGACAGTGTGCGGGCCAGGGCCAGCGTGGTGCTCTTCGAGGTACCCAGCTCCCGGGCCAGGTCGCTGAGCGAGCGCCCCTCGGGCGGGCCGTCGGCAACCGCCTCGACAAGCCGCAGGGCGCGGGCCACGCTGCGCACGGTGTACCGTCCCGCGACCGTGTCGCCGTGGCCCGGCATCTGGGTGACCACGCTCGGGCTATCGTTCGGCATTACCAACCACGCCGACGCCTTTCTCTCTTTGGATCAAGGTTGACAGCGTTTTACCTGGGGTGATTGCATATTAACGTGATTCTATATCACAAAACGTCGTTCGGTAGAACAGAACGATGCGGCGACCCTGCTCGCCGCTCTTCGGCAGCGTCGCGATGCCAGAAGTGCTAGCCCCGGAGGGCACGGCGTCTGCCGGGGGACACCCCCTGGCCCCCGATGGCCCGGAACCCCCCGATGTCCTGCGGCCCCGCCAGCCCGATGCGGCCTCCGGGGCAAGCCGGAGCGTGCCGCGGGCGCGGGCGGCGCGGGAGCGGCTGGGCGCGTGGCTGGACCGGGCAGGGGCGCCGGGGCTGGTGCTGACCCGGCCCGGACCGGTCGCGTGGCTGACCGGGGGCCTGCCGCCGCCGGTGGACCGGTCGGCGGCCACGGACCTGGTCTGGGCGGTGGTCTGCGGCGCGCGCGCCACGCTGATCACCACCGAGGTGGAGGCGGACCGGATCGCCGAGGAGTACCAGCCGGGCCGGCACGGGTTCGCCGAACTGGTGGCCGTGCCCTGGTACGACCCGGGCGCGTTTGCCCGCGCGGCAGCGGACGTCGCCGGGGCGGTGGCGGGCGCGCTGGCCTCCGACGGGCACCCGGCGTTCGGTCACGACTGCTCCGACGACCTCACCGCGCTGCGGCTCGCCCTGTCCGGGGCCGAGCAGGATGACCTGCGCGCGCTCGGCGCCGACGCCGCCGCGGCGCTGGAACGGGCGCTGACCGGATGGTCGCCGGGCGAGCGCGACCTCGACATCCAGGCCCGGGTGGCCGCGGCGCTGGAGGCCCGCGGGGCGGACGCCCCGGTCCTGATCGTTGGCGGGGACGATCGGGTCCGGCGGTACCGCCACCCGATGGCGGCCGGGGCGCCGGTGCGCCACCTCGCGATGGCGGTGGTGGTCGCGCGGCGCGGCGGGCTGCACGCCGCGGCCACCCGGTTCGCGTGCGCCGGGCGGCCCGGCCCCGACCTGGCGTCGCTGTGGGACCGGGTGCGCCGGATCGAGGCGGGCACGCTGGCGGCGTGCCGCCCGGGCCACAGCTACGGGGACGTGCTCGGCGCCCTGGACCGCGGGTACGCGGCGGAGGGCGCGGCCGGCGGCTGGGCCGGGCACTACCAGGGCGGCCCGATCGGCTACGCGCAGCGCGAATTCGAGGTCGCCCCGGGCCAGGACGGCTCGCCGTGGCCGGCGGTGCGCCTCGAGGCCGGTCACGCGGTCGCCTGGAACCCCAGCCTGCCCGGCGGGGCGAAGGCCGAGGACACCTACCTGGTCCGCGACGACGGCCTGGAGCGGGTCACGACGGGACCCGGCTGGCCTACCGACGAGGGCGGCGCCGGCCTCCCGTCCCGCCCGCTCGTTCTGGAGGTGCGCTAGATGACGTTGACCGGGACAGACGTGCTCGCCCGCCACGGGATGACTGTGGAACCCGCGCCCACCGCCAGCGGGCAGCGGTTCCCCGATGGCGCGCACTTCCGGATCGAGATTCCCAGCGTGGAGGGGCCCGAGGTGCTCCGCGCCGTCGTCGAGCAGGCGAAGGCCGAGGGTGTCACGGTCAACCGGGTCTCCCAGGGCAGCGGCGCGATGCTGCTGTCGGAGGCCGAACTGGCCGAGATGGCGCGGCTGGGCGCCGGCCACGGCCTCGAGGTGTCGCTGTTCGTCGGGCCGCGCGAGGAATGGGACGTGGGCAGCCTCGCCCAGTCCGGGGAGGGGCCGTCGCGCGCCGGGCTGATCCGGGGCACGCGGCAGCTCAGGTACGCCATCGATGACGTGCTGCGCGGGGTGGAGCACGGCATCCGGGGATTCCTGGTCGCCGACACTGGGCTGCTGGAGGCGCTCGTGGACACGCAGCGCCGCGGCGAGATCCCGGCGTCGGTGGTCTGGAAGGTCTCCGCGATGCTCGCCCCGGCCAACCCGCTGACCGTGCGCCAGCTGGACCGGCTCGGCGCCGCCACGATCAACGTGCCGTCCGACGCCACGCTGGGCCAGCTCGCCGAGATGCGCGCCGCTACCCGGCTGCCGATCGACCTGTACGTGGAGGCGCCCAGCGCGATGGGCGGCGTGGTCCGCGGGCAGGAGTCGGCCGACCTGATCGCGGTGACCGCGCCGATGTACGTCAAGTTCGGGCTGCGCAACTCGCGGCCGCTGTACCCCAGCGGGGCGCACCTGGTGACCGAGGCGGCCCTGATCGCCAGGGAGAAGGTGCACCGGGCCGCCGTGGCCCTGGAGTGGATCAAGCGCAGCGGCCTTGACCTGGTCCAGTCCGGCCCGGCCGCGGCCGGGCTCGGCGTGCCCGAGCCGCCGGCATGACCACAGAGTGGGGGCGGGCGCGAAGCGTGGGGGCGGGAAAAACGCTGCGCTCCGACGTGTGGCTGACCGGCGACGACGAGGCCGCGATGCAGCACCGGGTGGCGCTGCGGACCTCCGGCCTCACGGTGGGCCGGGGCGGGCGGCCGGTGATCGGCATCGCCAACTCCGCCAGCGACCTGAACCCGTGCAACCTGCCGTTGCGCGCGCTGGCGGGCGCGGTGCGCCAGGGCATCGAGGACGCGGGCGGCATCCCGGCCGAGTTCGGCACGATCTCGCTCGGCGAGGACCTGATGAAGCCGGCCGCCATGCTCTACCGCAACCTGCTGGCGATCGAGATCGAGGAGATGATCCGCAGCTGCCCGCTGGACGGCATCGTCATCCTGGCCAACTGCGACAAGACGGTACCCGGCGCGATCATGGGCGCGGCCAGCGCGGACATCGCGACGGTGGTGGTCACCGGCGGCGCCCGCCCGGCCGCGGTCTTCCGCGGGGAGCGGATCGGCGCCGGGACCGCGCTGTGGCGGCTGTGGGACGAGCGCCGTGCGGGCCTGGTCAGCGACGCGGAATGGCGCGACCTGGAGGCCTGCCTGGACTGCGGCGCCGGCGCCTGCAACACCATGGGCACCGCGTCCACCATGGCGCTGATGGCCGAGACGCTCGGCCTGATGATCCCGGGGTCGAGCACGATCCCGTCCGGCGACCCGGCCGCGCTCACCGCGGCGCGCGAGGCCGGCCGGTGTGCCGTGGCCGCGGTGACCGGGCAGCTGTCCCCCTCGGCCGTGCTGACCCCCGCTGCCTTCGGCAACGCGGTCCGGGTGCTGCACGCGGCGGGGGGTTCCACCAACGCGATCATCCACCTGTCCGCGATCGCGGGCCGGGTCGGCATCACGCTGCCCCTGGACGACTTCGGCCGGCTCGGCGCGGGCGTGCCCGTGCTTGCCGACATCCAGCCGTCCGGGACCGGCCTTATCCAGGACTTCCACGCGGCTGGTGGGCTGCCGGCCCTGCTCGCCGAGCTGGCGCCGCTGCTGGACCCGTCCCCGGTCACCGTCACCGGCAGGAGCCTCGGCGAGATCATCGCCGCCGCGCCGCCTCCGCGGCAAGGCGGCGCGATCAGGCGGCGCGAGGACCCGATGCGGACCGGCGGCGCGTTCGCTATCGTCCGCGGTTCCCTGGCACCGGACGGCGCGGTGATCAAGGTCAGCGCGGCCACCCCGGGACTGCTGGCCCACCGCGGGCCGGCCGTGGTCTTCCACGGCTACGAGGACATGCGGCGCCGGGTGGACGACCCGGACCTGCCGGTCACCGCGGACAGCGTGCTCGTGCTCACCGGCTGCGGCCCGGTCGGCGTGCCCGGGATGCCGGAATGGGGCATGATCCCGATCCCGGCCAAGCTGGCCAAGGCCGGGGTGACCGACCTGGTCAGGGTGACCGACGCCCGGATGAGCGGCACCAGTTTCGGCACCGTGTTCCTGCACGCGGCGCCGGAGGCGGCCATCGGCGGCCCGCTGGCGCTGGTCCGCGACGGGGACATCATCGCGGTGGACACGGCCGCGGGCGCGCTCGACCTCGACGTGCCCGCGGAGGAGATGTCCCGGCGGGAGGCGGCGTGGACCCCGCCGGAGTCGCCGCACCTGCGCGGCTGGCCGGCGCTGTACCGCGACCACGTGCTGCAGGCACCGCAGGGATGCGACCTGGACTTCCTCCGGGCGCCCACGCCGGCGCACCGCCGGTTCGTCGAGCCAGTGGTCGGGAGGTCCTGACCATGACCCTAAGACACGGAAGGAGACAGCCGTGAGGCGATGGAGTTTGGTGGCGGGCGTGGCCGCGGCGGCCCTGCTCGCCACCGCCTGTGGCAGCAGCGCAAGCAGCGGCTCGGGCTCGACGTCGAGCCCGGTCACGCTCACCATCTGGCACAACTACGGCACCGAGCAGAACGCGACCGCGCTGCAGAACCTGGCCAAGGCCTTCGAGAAGATCCACAAGAACGTCACCGTGAACGTGGTGAGCCAGCCTGCCACCAACTACTTCGCGCTGCTCCAGGCCGCGGCCGTGTCCAAGACCGGCCCCGACCTGGCGGTGATGTGGACCGGGCTGTTCACCATCCAGTACAAGGACTTCCTCACCAACCTCAAGGGGAAGATCCCGGCCGCGGACTTCGCGCGGATCGACCCGGCCGCGCTGAAGTGGACCTCGGACAGGTTCAACCCCGCGAACGGCCCCTACGTGATCCCGCTGGAGAACCAGTTCTACATCGGCTTCTACAACAAGGCCGACTTCGCCAAGGCGGGCGTGACCTCGGTGCCCACCGACTGGAGCCAGTTGTTCGCGGCGTGCAAGAGGCTGAAGGCGGCCGGGTACCTGCCGTTCACCTACGGCAACGGCGGCCAGCCCCTGGGCGCGGAGTTCTACCCGTGGTACGACATGAGCTACATGATGATCGGCCAGTACCCGCTCTCGGAGTGGCAGAAGCTCTACAGCGGGCAGATCCCGTGGACCGCCGCGGCGAACGCGTCCCAGCTGTCCATCTGGTCCAAGCTGAAGAGCCAGGGCTGCACCAACTCCGACGTGCTGACCAAGACCAACAACCTGGGTGACTTCGAGTCCGGCAAGGCCGCCATGATCGTGGACGGCACCTGGGACACGCAGAAGTTCACCAGCGCGCTCGGCGCCAAGGTCGCGGCGTTCGTCCCGCCGTTCTCTTCCGCTCCGATCAAGGGCGTGGTGGACTTCTCCGGCGACGGGCTCTCCATGACCACCTATGCGCAGCACCCCACGCAGGCGCTGCAGTTCCTCGAGTTCATGACCACGCCGCAGGCCGCCCGGATCATCAACGCGGCGGGCCTGATACCGGCCATCAAGGGCACCTCCACCACCAACCCGGTCAACCAGGAGATGCTCAACTTCGTCAGCCAGGACCACATGACCGCCTACCCGATGCTGGACAACGTGGTCCAGCCCAACGTGGTGAACACCGGCAGCAAGGAACTGCCGTCGGTGCTGAACGGCAGCATCTCCCCCAGCGCGGCGCTGGCCAGCCTGCAGAGCACGCAGGGCCAGTTGCCGGCGAGCCAGCGGGGGACCAGCTACCCGTAAGGAGACGCACCTAGGTGAGCACCCTCACCGCGCAGTCCCAGGCCGCGGCCGGGCCCACGCCCGGCCGCGGCCGCGCGCGCCAGCCGCGGAGCAGGCTGGCCCGGCGCCGCCGCCGGGCGGGCATCCTGCTCACGCTGCCGGCCGCCGCCGTGGTCGTGGCGCTGCTCGGCATCCCGGTCGGGCAGGCCGTCTACTACTCGATGACCAACTGGAACGGGCTCACCGCCACCTGGATCGGCCCGGGCGCGTACGCCACGGCGCTGAGCGATCCGACGTTCTGGCGTGTGATCGAGAACAACGCGCTGCTGCTGCTGTCGATCCCGTTCGCGATCGGCATCCCGCTGGGCATCGCGTGGCTGCTGCACGAGCACGTGCGCGGCTGGCGGTTCTTCCGCTCGGTGTACTTCCTGCCGACCGCCGTGTCGTGGGTGGTCATCGGCATGGTCGCGGTGCAGTTCTTCGCCCAGCAGGGGCTGATGAACAAGCTGCTGGCCGACGTCGGGCTCGGCTCGCTGCAGACCAACATGCTCGCCGGGCAGCGCAGCGCCCTGGTCGCGCTGGCGATCACGTTCATCTGGTCGATGCTCGGCACCAACACGATCATCTTCCTGACCGGGATGGCCACGCTGGACCCGACGCTGATCGAGGCGGCCCGGGTCGACGGGCTGAACCGGCGGCAGATCTTCTGGCGGGTCACCTTCCCGCTGCTGCGGCGGTTCGTCCAGTTCTCCTTCGTGATCACGGTGATCAGCGCGTTCTCCGCGCTGTTCAGCCTGATCTTCGTGATGACCAGCGGCGGCCCCGGGTTCGGTACCACCACGCTGGAGTTCTTCGTCTACCAGTCGGCGTTCGCGCTCGGGCAGTTCGGCACCGGCGCGCTGTACGGCATCATCCTGTTCGTCATCATGATCATCGTCGGCCTGGTCCAGCTGCGGCTGATCCGGTCCGAGGACGGTGAGGGCTGGTGACGTCCCACACGGCCGTGGTCGCGCGCCGCAGAGTGCGGACCGGCACCCTGTTCGCGATCATGTGCGTGATCGCCGTGGTGATGCTCTACCCGTTCTTCTACATGCTGGACAACGCGTTCCGTAACCAGGCGCAGTTCGCCCGGCAGAGCGGGCACTCCGCGGTGAGCTGGCGGTTGTTGTTCACTCAGCTGCCGGTCTGGCGGGAGCTGCTCAACTCCACGCTGATCTGCGCGATCTCGATCCTGCTCATCCTCGCGGTGTCCACCACGGCCGGGTTCGCGTTCGCCAAGCTGCGCTACCGCGGCAGCGGCCTGGTGTTCCTCGCCGTGGTCGCCGCGCTCATGGTGCCGCTGCAGTCGATCATCATCCCGGAGTACGTGAACCTCGGGAAGCTCGGCCTGATCAACACCTACCTCGGCGCGATCCTGGTCTACGTCGCGCTGGGCACCCCGTTCGCCACGTTCCTGATGGCCACCTACTACCGGGGCATCTCCGACGACCTGATCGAGGCGGCGGTGATGGACGGGCTCGGCTACGGGCGCACGTTCCTGCGGATCGCGCTGCCGCTGTCCTGGCCGGCCCTCGCCACGGTGACCGTGCTCCAGTTCATCCAGATCTGGGACGACCTGCTGGTCGGGCTGCTGTTCCTGCAGAACCCGCAGCAGCGGACGATCACGGTCGGCCTGGCCGCGCTGTCCTCGGGCCGGACCACCAGCATCCCGGTGCTGATGGCGGGGTCGTTCGTCAGCGCGCTGCCCGCGATCACCGTGTACCTGATCTTCCAGCGGCACCTGGTGAAGGGCCTGACCATGGGCATGGGCAAATGACCGGGCCGGAGTGAGGAGTCAGGGTGGCGGCAATCGTGCTGGACGGCATCACAAAGCGGTTCGGTGACGGGACCACGGCGGTGCGCGAGCTCGACCTGTCCATCGCCGACGGCGAGCTGATGGTTCTGGTCGGCCCCTCCGGGTGCGGCAAGACGACGGCGCTGCGCATGGTGGCCGGGCTGGAGGAGGTCACCGGCGGGACCATTCTCATCGACGGGCAGCCGGTGAACGACACCGAGCCGCGGGACCGCGACATCGCCATGGTGTTCCAGAGCTACGCGCTCTACCCGCACCTGTCGGTGTACGACAACATGGCGTTCAGCCTGAAGTACCGCAAGACGCCGAGGGCCGAGATCCGGCGGCGGGTCGGGGAGGCGGCGCGGATCCTGGAACTGGAGCCGTTCCTGGCGCGCAAGCCGCGCCAGCTGTCCGGCGGGCAGCGGCAGCGGGTGGCGATGGGCCGGGCGATCGTCCGGCAGCCGCGCGCGTTCCTCATGGACGAGCCGCTGTCGAACCTGGACGCCAAGCTGCGGGTGCAGATGCGCGCGGAGATCGCCCGGCTGCAGCGCTCGCTCGGGGTGACCACGATCTACGTGACGCACGACCAGACCGAGGCGATGACGCTGGGCAACCGGGTCGCCGTGCTGCAGCACGGGGTCCTCCAGCAGGTCGCGCCGCCGCAGAAGCTGTACAAGCGGCCAGCCAACCTGTTCGTGGCCTCGTTCATCGGCTCCCCCGCGATGAACCTGCTGGAGGCCACGGTGGAGCGCGGCGACGGCGGGCCGCAGGTGTGTTTCGGCACGCACCGGCTCGCCGTGGGTGAGCGGGCGGTGCGCGAGCACCCGGGGCTGGGGGGCTACCTGGGGCGGAAGGTCATCCTCGGCATCCGGCCCGAGCACCTGGAGGACGCCACGCTTGTGCCGGACGCCGCTCCCGGGTCCGTGCTGGACGTGCAGGTGGAGCTGCGCGAGGAACTCGGGTCAGAGGTCGACGTGCACTGCCGGGTCGGCGTAGACCCGCTGCATCCCGTGGCGGACGGCGAACCGGGGGACGCGGCGGAGGAGATCGAGCCGCTCGCCGCGGCGATCGTGGCCCGGATGGACCCGCGGACCACGCTGGCGGAGAGCCAGTCCGCCAAGGTGCACGTGGACCTGGCGGCGCTGCACTTCTTCGACCCGGAGACCGGGGCAAGCCTGCGCGCGGGGGGCTGACTCGGGAGGTCGTCCCCCGGGCCGGCACGGTTACGCGGCGCCGGCTCGTTCGGCCTGCGTGTCGCCGCCGTGCGCGCCGGCCGCGGTGGCCCTGTCGGCCCAGGCGGCGATCCGGTCCACCAGCGTGTCGTTCGAGCCCGACTCGGCGTGCCCGAACCCGGGCACGACCCACAGCTCCTTCGGCTCGGCGGCGGCCTGGTACAGCTGGTGCGCGTGCTCGACCGGGAAGTACGGGTCCCTGTCCCCGTGCACCACCAGGAACGGGATCGGCGCGATCTTGGCCGCGGCCTCCGCCGGCGGCATCGGCACCGGGTTCCACCGCCCGGAGGAGACCCTGGTGTTCAGCCACTTGCGGGTGATCATCCGGCCGAGGCGCCGCTCCACCGCCCAGTGCACCCGGCGCATCGGGTAGGTCCCCCGGTAGTACCAGCGCCCGGGGCCGCTCACCGACACCACGGCGTCGATTCCACCGACCAGGCCCGCGTACCGGACCACGATCGACGCGCCCATCGAGAACCCGACTGCGACGATCCGGCGGTAGCCCAGTTCGCGCCCGTAACCGACGGCCACCGCCAGGTCCTCGGTCTCCCGGTCGCCGAGCGTGGACAGCCCGCCCGACCTGCCGTGCCCACGGAAGTCGAACGCGATCACGCCCGCGGTCTGGTTCAGCCGCCTCGCGACCCGCCACACCGCCCCGTGCTGCCAGGACAACGTGAAGCCGTGGGCGAGCACGATCGCCAGGTCCGTTTCGCCGGGCAGGTGCATCGCGTCGATCGGCACGCCATCCTCGGTCACCAGCGTCCTGGTCTTGAGCACGGGTTGGGTCATATCCCCATTGTGCGTGACCAGGCGCGCGGGCAGGGCCGGGGTCATCGATCATGCGCGGCTGTGAAAGCCTGCACCCGGGAGTCCTGGCAACCCCCCGAGGGCGGAGGCGACAAGCGTGCAGATCGGCGTGCAGATTCCTGACTTCACCACCCCCGGCGGCCCGGCCCGGCTGGGCGCAGACCTGGCCGCCGTGGGCCGGACGGCCGACCAGGCCGGGTTCGGCTTCATCGCGGTGATGGACCATTTCTTCCAGATCCGGGCGATCGGCCCGCCCGAGCGGGAGATGCTCGAGGCGTACACCACGCTCGGGTACCTGGCCGGCGTGACGTCGCGGGCCAAGCTGCTCACCGTGGTGACCGGGGCCGTGTACCGGCACCCCGGGATCCTGGCCAAGATCGTGACCACGCTGGACGTGCTGTCCGGCGGCCGGGCGTGGCTCGGCATCGGCGCGGCCTGGAACGACGAGGAGTCCCGCGGGCTGGGCATCCCGTTCCCGCCGTTGGCCGAGCGGTTCGAGCGGCTGGAGGAGACCCTGCAGATCTGCCTGCAGATGTGGCGCGGCGATGAGGCTCCCTACCGGGGCAGGCACTACCAGCTGGACCGGCCGCTGAACTCGCCGCAGGCGCTGACCAGGCCGCACCCGCCGATCCTGATCGGCGGCAGTGGCGAGCGGAAGACGCTGCGGCTGGTGGCCAGGTACGCGCAGGCGTGCAACCTGTTCGCCGGCCCGGACCTGGCCCGCAAGCTCGACGTGCTGCGTGCGCACTGTGACGCCGAGGGCCGCGACTACGACGAGATCACCAAGACCTGCTACTTCATCTTCGACGTCGGGGAGAAGGGCGAGAAGGCGGCCGAGGTGGTGGACCAGCTCGGCAACCTGGCCCAGATGGGCTTCCAGGCGGCCATCGGCGGGGTCGCCAACGTCTGGGACGTGACCCCGCTGGAGATCATCGGCACCGAGGTCATCCCCCACCTCGCCAGCCTGTAGTCAATCCGCCTGCCGGGCCTTGCCGGCGGGCACGGCGGGACTTGGGCGCGCGGGAGCTGCCGCGGCGGCGGGGCCGACGCGGACCAGTTCCTCGGTCGGGTACGCCTCCTCGCCGTGCACCGCGACGTCGCCGACCTCCAGTTCGCCGTCGGGTATCCGCAGCTTCATGAACAGCCCGATGCCCCTGAGGATCAGGAAGGTGACCAGCGCGTCCCAGACGATGACGGTCAGCGCGGCCCCGGCCTGGACGAGCAGCTGGTGCGGGTGCCCGTAGAACAGGCCCGAGGTGGTCACGTCGGGCGACCTGCCGATGCCCAGGTAGACGATCATGTGCGGGTCGGCGAGCAAGCCGACCAGCAGCCCGCCGAACAGGCCGGCGATGCCGTGCGTGTACACCACGCCGAGCGCGTCGTCGACCTTGCTGAACGGCCGCACCCTGGACAGGTAGTTCCAGGCGAACCAGACGATGGCCGCGTCCACCACGCCGATCACGATCGCGCCGAAGCCGTTGACGTACCCGGCGGCGGGGGTGATGCCGACCAAGCCGCAGATCATGCCGTTGATGCCGCCGAGGAACGTGGCCTTCTTCCCGGGGCCGCCGACCATGTCCATGACGATCCAGGTCATCATGGCCACGGCCGTGGCCAGGTTGGTGTTGACCACGGCGGCGGTCGCGTCCGCGCCGGCGAAGTACGGGTCGCCGCCGTTGAACCCGTTCCAGCCCAGCCACAGGATGCCCGCGCCGACCGAGACGAACAGCAGGTTGTTGGGCACCCCGTGCTCGCGGTCCCGGTTGAGCCTGGGCCCGACCACGGCCGCGGCCACGAAGCCCGAGACCCCCGCCGCCAGGTGGATCACATAGCCGCCGCTGAAGTCCAGCGCGCCGTGCGCCGCCCACCAGCCGCCGCCCCACAGCAGGAACGCGTTCACGGCGTAGGCGAACGTGATCCACAGCGGCACGAAGATCAGCCAGACCTTGAAGCTGATCCGCCCGATCACGCTGCCGATGAACAGGATGGGCGTGATCGCGGCGAACACGAACTGGAAGTAGACCAGCGACCCCTGCGGGAACCGGAACTTCGGCATCAGCCCGCTCAGCGAGGGGATGCTCGCCTGCGCCTGCTCGGCCGAGGCGCCCAGCACCGGCCCAGGCCTGCCGAGGAACGTGCCGATCCACGGCGGCCCGAAGCCCATCCGGAAGGCCCACAGCACCCAGACGATGAGGACAAGGCAGAACGTCGTGAACACCATCAGCATGGTGTTCACGGCCCATTTGCGCTGCACGAGGCCGCCGTAGAGCGCGGCGAGGGCGGGGATGCTCATGAGGCCGACCAGGGTCGCGGCGGTCATCTGCCACGCGTTGTCACCTGAGCTCAGCCACGCTGCGTAGGGATTCACTGAGTCCTTCCTTCGATGGGCTGGCCCGAGGGCTTGCCGGGCCATCACGGCGGCGTGATGGCAGGGCTCCGGCCGCCACATCGGTGTCCGTCGGGAACATCTCTTGTCTCCCATGGCCGGGTTTCGGACGCGTTTCCCGGCTGTTACGCGGTGAGGAAGGGTCCCGCTGCCCGGGCACACGATCGTTTCGCCGATGTTTCGGGCAGGCCGATATCGCGATGCCTCGCGACCGATTCGCGGGACAGCCCTACATCGTTGACCGGGGAATGTGGGCTGGTCAGGCCTGGCTGACTACGAACGCCTGGGTGTGGCCGGAGCCGTCCTTGTAGAACCCGACGGCGGCGCAGTTGCCCGCCGAGCCGCACGATACCGAGGTGACGCTGGCATTCCCGCCCGCGTTCAGGGCGCTCAAGCCGGGTATCTCGATCGCGTTGCCCCAGGTGCCATTCGTCTGGCTGACCACGAACGCCTGCTGCGTCCCGAGGTCGTCGGTGTAGGTCAGGCCGACGGCGCAGTTGCCCGCCGTGGCGCACGACACCAAGGCGTCGCTGCCAAACCTGCCCGCAGGCAGGGTGCCCGACCCGGGCACCTGGATCGCCTGCTTCCAGGTGCCGTTCGTCTCGCGGGCCACGAACGCCTGCGCTTGACCGCCGCCGTCGGTGTAGGACCCGGCGGCGGTGCAGTTGCCCGCCGTGGCGCACGACACCGAGTCGGTGTTGGCATCCCCGCCGAAGTTCAAGGTGCCCGACCCGGGCACCTCGATCGCCTTGCCCCAGGTGCCATTCGTCTCGCGGACCACGAACGCCTGCTCGTGACCGGAGCCATCCCGGTAGTCCCCGCCGGCGGCGCAGTTGCCCGCCGAGGGGCACGACACCGAGTCGACGCTGGCCTCCCCGCCCGCGTTCAGGGCGCCCGACCCGGGCACCTCGATCGCCTTGCCCCAGGTGCCATTCGTCTCGCGGACCACGAACGCCTGCCCGTGACCGGAGCCGTCGCGGTAGAACCCGCCGGCGGCGCAGTTGCCCGCCGAGGGGCACGACACCGAGAAGATGGCGGCATTCCCGCCCGCGTTCAGGGTGCCCGAGCCGGGCACCTCGATCGCGTTGCCCCAGGTGCCGTTCGTCTCGCTGACCACGAACACCTGGTAGCGGAAGGAGCCGTCCAGGTAACCTCCGGCGGCGGCGCAGTTGCCCGCCGAGGCACACGACACCGAGTCGGGGGCGACAGCCCCGTGCTTGTTCAGGGCGCCCAAGCCGGGCACCTCGATCGCGTTGCCCCAGGTACCGTTCGCCTTGCTGGCCACGAACACCTGCGTGCCGGAGCCGTCGCTGTAGGGCCCGATGGCGGCGCAGTTGCCCGCCGTCGCGCACGACACCGAGTCGACCTCGGCACCCCCACCCGCGTCCAGGGCGCCCGAGCCGGGCACCTCGATCGCCTTGGCCCAGGTGCCGTTCGTCTCGCGGACCACGAACGCATGCCCGTGACCGGAGCCGTCGGCATAGAAGCCGCCGGCGGTGCAGTTGCCCGCCGAGGGGCACGACACCGAGGCCAGCTGGGCCTGCCCACCCTGGTTCAACGACGCCAGACCGGGCACCTCGATCGCCGTGCCCCAGGTACTGGCCCGGGCGACCGCCAGCGGCGCGGCACACCACACCACCGCCGCACCCGCCAGGACTATCACGGCCCACTGTCGTCGCATCGGCTCTCCCCGGCACGTCCCAGGCCGAACCCAATGCGCTGACCCGGCGCCTGTCCGTCTCCGCCGTCTTTGCCCGGACCGATACCCTAGCCCGCCAGGATGGCCGGAGCACAGGAATGGCCGAATCGACGGCGGAACCGTCCATGGTGGGAGCGCGGGCTGCCACCGCGGCGCGACAAACCCGCCAGCGGCGCCACGCCGAGCGGTGCCCGGCGCGGGCGGCCGGGGTGGGCGCTGCGCCCGCCCGGGCGCGATCAGGACGGCGCGACGAGTTCGACCTCGTAGCCGTCCCGGTCCTCCAGGTAGGCCGCGTAGTGGTCAAGGCCGCCCGCGTGCGGGTGGCGGTCGCTGAACAGCAGGCGCCACCCGTGCTGCGGTGCTTCCTCGGTGAGCTTGTCCACCTCCTCGCGGGAGGCGACGTGGAAGGCCAGGTGGTTCACCCCCGGGCGGCACCGGTCGTGACGGCCGGCGACGCGGTCGGGTGATTGCTCCAGGACGATGTACAGGGCCCCCGCCCGCCAACTCTGCCCCTCGGGCCACTGGATGTACGGCTGGTAGCCCAGCTCGACCAGCAGCCATCCCCAGCTGGCCTCGGCCCTGGTCAGGTTGGGTACCCAGAACTCGATGTGATGGATCATCCCCGTGCCAGCATGCTCCACCGGGCCAGAATGCCAGGTTAGGCGGCCGAACGTGGCCGTTCATCGGACAAGCCGGGCAATCGGCTCCCGGTTGGCGGCTCAGCTCAGCCGGCCAGTTCCGCGACGGCCGCGAGCAGCCGGTCCACGTCGGAGCGGTCGTTGTAGTGGACCAGCCCGGCCCGGACCGCGCTGCCGGTGTCCCTGATGCCCAGCGCACCGGCCAATTCCCACGCGTAGTTGTGCCCGTCCCAGACGTTGACCCGCCGGGTGGCCAGGTGCTCGGCGACCGCGCGGGGGGTCAGCCCGGCCACGTTGAAGAACGCGGTCGCGGTGCGGTTGCGGGCGTTCCCGTACAGTGTGACCTTGCCCATCGCGGCCAGCCCGGTGGCCAGCACCCCGAACAGGCGCTGCTCGTGGTCGTGCGCGGCGGCCATCGAGGCGAGCAGCCGCTGCCGCCTGCTGCCGGCCGCGGCAGCGTCCAGCCCGGCCAGGTGGTCCACCGCGGCCGCCACCCCGGCCAGGTCGGCGAAGGACGGGGTGCCCCACTCGAACCGGTCGGGCACGTTGCCGGGGGCGGGGTCCAGCTTGTCCTGGCGCAGCGGCTCGAGCAGCCCCGGGTCGGCGATGACCGCGCCGATGTGCGGCCCGGACCACTTGTAGGCGCTGGTGGCGTAGAAGTCCGCACCGAGCACGGCGACGTCGGTGGGGCCGTGGGGGGTGGCGTGCACCCCGTCCACGTAGCTGAGCGCCCCGGCGGCGCGGGCCTTCGCGGTGATCGCCGCCACGTCGGGGCGGGTGCCGATGATGTTGCTGGCGGCGGTGACCGCGACCAGCCGGGTGCGGTCGCTCAGCAGCGCGTCGTACTGCCCGGCGGGCAGTTCGCCCGACGGCAGGTCCACCTCGGCCCAGCGGACCACCGCGCCGGCCCGCCCGGCCGCCTGCACCCACGGCCGGATGTTCGCGTCGTGGTCCAGCCGCGACACGATCACCTCGTCGCCCGGGCGCCAGTCCCGGGCGAGCGTGGCGGCGAGCCGGTAGGTCAGCGTGGTCATGTTCGGCCCGAGGATCACCCCGGCCGGGTGCCCGCCGACCAGGTCGGCCACCGCCTGCCGGCACTCCGCCACGATCGCGCCGGAGCGCTCGCTGGCCGGGAACGCGCCGTCGGAGTTGCCCAGCCCGGACCGGTGCGCGCCGCTGATGGCGTCGATCACCGCCGCGGGCAACTGCGTGCCCGCCGCACCGTCGAGGTAGGCATAACCGTCGGCCAGTGCCGGGTAAGCCGCCCGCACCGCGCTCACATCGAGGCCCATCCGCCGATCCTTCCCCGCGCTGGCGCCCTGGCTTTTGTGGTAGTTGGCGCAACCACCACAAAAGACCCAAGCTACCTGCCTGGTCCCACGCCGCCGGCCGGTCAGCCTGTCCGGGAGTGACCGTCGTCAGACACTGATCACTGCTCTATCGCACGCAGCGGGCATGACTGGGCTCGCAGACTAAAGGCAGGCGGATCGAGTTGCCTCTGGCGCCCCGGGAGATCCCTGGTCCAAGATGTGGGCAAGCCGGTCCAGGCCGCTACGGGATCGCCCGTGTGCTCTGCGCCGGACTGTGCGTATGGTCCCGATGGCTGTCCCCGGGAGTGAGCATGATCAAGCCTGCCGTGGTGGCGGTGGTCGGCCTTGGGTTGTCCTGGGCACCGGCGCCTGCGGGACCGCCGCCTATACCGCCAGGCCGGTGCACGCCGCAGCCGGGGCTCACCTGCCCGCGGGGCCGGTCACCGCGTATGTCCTGAACCAGAAGTCAGGGACGGTGACCCCGATCCACACCGCCACCAACACTGCCGGGCGGCCGATCAGGGCCGGCCGCGGGTTCTGCAACAGCATGGCGATCACTCCCGATGGCCGCACGGTTTACGTCACGAACCTCGCGGCCGGGACCGTGATCCCCATCAGCACCCGCACCAACAAGGCCGGTAACCCCATCAAGGTCGGGTCGGGGCCCAGCGTGATCGCGTTCACCCCCAACAGCAAGACCGCCTACGTCGTCACCGACAACAGCGTGGTACCGGTTAGTACCGCCACCGGCATTGCGGGCAAACCCATCCGGCTGGCCCCCCGCGACTCGGCCGGGGCGATCAGGGCCATCGCGGTCACCCCCAATGGCAAGACCGCGTACGTAGCGAACATGTTTCCTGGGGCCGTGATCCCGATCAGCACGGCCACCAACCGGGCCGGACACCTCATCCGGGCCACGGGCCCGTGGTGGATCGCGATCACCCCAGACGGCACGACCGCCTACGTGGCCAACCAAGGGCCCCGGGGCGGAACCGTGATCCCGATCAGCACGGCCACCAACACCGCGGGCACGCCAATCCCAGCCGGGCAGTTCACTGACGGCCAGATCGCGATCACCCCAGACGGCACGACCGCCTATGTGACCTACGCCGGGCCCCGGGGCGGAACCGTGATCCCCATCAGCACAGCCACGAACCAGGCCCGCAGGCCAATCCAGGTGGTCGGCGGCCCGGCAGGGATCGCGATCACCCCCAATGGCCGGACCGCCTACCTCAGCGCCTTCGGCGCGGACAGCGTCATCCCGATCAGCACGGCCACGAACACCCCGGGCAGCGCGATCCGCGTCGGCAAGCACCCCGAAGGCATCGCGATCACCCCGGACGGCACGACCGCCTACGTGGCCAACGACGGCTCAGGCACCGTCACGGTGATCAACACCAGCACCAACACCGCCGAAAAGACGATCAAGGTCGGCGGCGCGCCCGGGACCATCGTGATCACACCATAACCAGCCCCGCAGACCACCCCACAAACCCCCAACAGCAGCCGCACAGCCGCCAGACGCGGCGTGCGGCCATTGTGCGGCCAACGGTACTTCCGTTGTCCCGTCAGCCTGCGGAGACCCCTCCAGGCCCGGCCCAAGGGCCCGCTACGCGGGCCAGAACACCCGGTGGCACAAGCAGGACACCAGCCGGTGAGGAACAGCGGAGCTACAGGCCGAAACTGTGGCGGCCGGTGACTGCACGGCTGCTCGCCGCACGGCTGCTCGCCGCACGACTGCCCGCCACGGCCGCCGAAGACACCGCTAGGCGCGAGCAGGAAACCGCCCGGCTGCACAAGCGGCTCCGCAAGATCGACGCCGCCGAGACTGCCCACGCCCGCGAGATCGAAAACCTCGCCAGCCTGCCCAAGACGCCGCGATCCGCGCCGAACCGGGCGGGCCCGCGGGAAAACCAGATGACAGGCGTGCGGCCCGGCGGTTAGCGTCACGGTAATGCCCCCCGAGCACGCCGCTGCCGACGCGCGTGCCCGTACCCCGGCGACCCCGATGGCCTCGCTGTGGCGGCTCCGCAGCTATCTGCGGCCCTACGTGGGGCGGCTGATCGTCATGCTGGCGGCCGCGTGCGCCTCGGTGGCCACCGCCCTGGTGATACCGCTGCTGACCAAGTCCCTGATCGACAGCGCGCTCGCCACCAGCAACCGCAGCCTGCTGCTGCCGATCGGGCTCGCCGCGACCGGGCTCGGCATCGCGCAGGCGGCATTGAACTTCACCCGGCGCTGGGTCCAGGCCAGCGCCGTTACCGGCATGGAACAAGCCATGCGCCGCGACCTGTACGCGCACCTGCAGCGGCTGGACGTCGGGTTCCACGACGAGTGGCAGTCCGGCCAGCTACTGTCCCGTGCCACGACGGACCTGTCGGCGATCCGGCGGTTCGCCGGGTTCGGCACCGTCTTCCTGATCATCAACGTGGTCACGTTCGCCGCGGTCGTCGCGCTGCTCGTCCACCTCAACTGGTGGCTCGGCCTGCTCACCGGCGGGGTCTTCCTGCCGGTGGCCGTGGTGAGCGCCCGGTTCGAGCGGCGTTACCGGGTGCTGTCGCGGCGGGCCCAGGACCAGCAGGGCGACCTGGCGACCTACGTCGAGGAGGCGGCGACCGGGATCGCGGTGCTCAAGGCGCTCGGCCGCCGCGCGCAGGCGCAGGCGAGGCACGGCGCCCAGGCGTCGCTGGTGTACCAGACCCAGCTCGACAAGGCGCGGCTGCGCGGCGCGTTCTGGGCCACGCTGGACCTGATCCCCAACGCGGTGATCGGCCTGGTTGTGCTGCTCGGTGCCATCGCGACCAGCCGGCACGCGCTGACGATCGGCGGCCTCGTCGCGTTCGTCACGCTCACGCTGGAACTGGTCTGGCCGATCGAGGCGATGGGCTACATCCTGGCCAGCGGCCAGGAGGCGGCCACGGCGGCACAGCGCGTGTACGAGATCCTGGACACGCCGCCGGCCGTGGTCTCCGCTCCGGCCCCGGCCAGCGCAGCAGCCCGGGCCGCGGCTGACACGGCCAAGGCCCCCGCGACGAAGTCGCGGGGGCCGCAGGCCAGCGGGGGGTTCCGGGCCGCGGGGTCCGGGGGCTTGCCCCCGGAGAGGCGGAGTGCTCCCCCGGGCCAGCACCAGCCTGCCCGGCTCCGCTTCGACCGGGTGGAGTTCGCCTACCCCGGCGCCGGGCGCCCGGTGCTCCGCGGGGTGACGCTCGAGGTGCGCCCCGGCGAGACCCTCGCGCTGACGGGCGCGACCGGCTCCGGCAAGACCACGCTGCTGCACCTGGTGCCGCGGCTGGCCGACCCCACGGGCGGGTCGATCACACTGAACGGCACCGACATCCGTGACCTGCCGCTGCCGGTGCTGCGCGCGCAGATCGGCAGCGGGTTCGAGGACCCGACGCTCTTTTCGGTGAGCGTGCGGGAGAACGTCACGTTCGGCGCGCCGGAGGCCACCGGCGAGGAGATCGAGCGCGCGCTGGCGGTCGCCCACGCCGGGTTCGTGGCCCGGCTGCCCTGGGGCCTGGACACCAGGATCGGCGAGCAGGGCATGGCGCTGTCCGGCGGGCAGCGGCAGCGCCTGGCGCTGGCCCGGTCGATCCTGGCCAGGCCGCCACTGCTCATCCTCGACGACCCGCTGTCCGCGCTCGACGTGCGCACCGAGGAGAAGGTGACCGCCGCGCTACGGGACGCGCTCGCCGGGACCACCGCGCTGCTGGTCGCGCACCGCCCGTCCACGGTGCTGCTCGCCGACCGGGTGGCCCTGCTTGCCGACGGCCGGATCGCCGCCGTCGGCAGCCACGCGGAACTGCTCGCCACCGAGCCCCGGTACGCCGTGCTGATGGGCGACGTGCCGGCCGAGCAGGCGCCGCCGCAGGACAGCTCCGAGGCGGTGGCCTGATGACGACCGCGCAGCCGTGGCGGGGCGTTGCCGCCGAGAACGCCGACGAGGTCACCGGCAAGCTGTCCGCCCTGCTGCGCCGGCGGGCCCGGCGGCTGCTCACGTCCCTGTTGCGGCCCTACCGGCGCCAGGTGTCCTGGGCGCTGGCGCTGATCGTGGTGGCGAACGGGGCCGCGCTGGCCGGGCCCTGGCTGGTCGGCGTGGCCATCGACCGCGGCATCCCGCCGCTGGTGCACGGCCGCGACGTGGGCCCGCTGGCCGTCATCATGGCCGCCTTTTTCGTGGCGGTCGCGGTGCAGGCGGTCACCACCCGCGCGTTCGTCTTCCAGATCGGCCGGTTCGGCGAGGGCGTCGTCAGGGAGCTTCGCCGCCGCCTGTTCGCGCACTTCCAGCGGCTGCCGGTGGCGTTCCACGAGCGGTACACCTCAGGCCGGGTCATCTCCCGGCAGACCTCGGACATCGACTCGATCTCCGACCTGTTCGAGGAGGGCCTCGACTCGCTGGTGTCCGCGGTGCTGTCGCTGCTGCTGGTGGGCCTGGGCATGCTGCTTCTTGACTGGCCGCTGGCCCTGGTGGTGCTGGCCGGCTTCGGCCCGCTGGCCGTGCTCACCCTGTGGTTCCGCCGCGAGTCGGCGGTCGCCTACCGGCGCAGCAGGGAGGCGATCGCGGACGTGATCGTCGCGTTCGTGGAGACGTTCGGCGGCATCCGCGCGGTCCAGGCTTTCCGCCGCGAGCGCCGCAACGAAGAAATCTTTTCAACGCTGAACGGGCGCAACGCCGCCGCCACCCTGCGGTCGATGCGGCTGATCGCGGTGTACTCGCCCGGGATCACCCTGGTCGCCAACGTGGCCACCGGCGCCGTGCTGCTGTACGGGGGGCTGCGCGCGGCGGACGGGGACATCAAGGTCGGCGTGCTTGCCACGTTCCTGCTCTACCTGCAGCGCTTCTTCGACCCGCTGCAGGACCTGTCGCAGTTCTATAACAGCTTCCAGTCCGCGGGGGCCGCCCTGGAGAAGATCTCCGGCGTGCTGGAGGAGCCGCCCGGGGTGCCCGAGCCGGAGACCCCCGCGGAACTGCCGCCCCGCAGGGGGGCCGGCCGGGAACTGCGGCTGCGCTCGGTGCGCTTTGCGTACCGCGAGGCGATCGTATTGCCGGATATGAACCTGCGGATTCCGGCCGGGCAGACGGTGGCGCTTGTCGGTGAGACCGGCGCGGGGAAGACGACCGTGGCGCGGCTGCTGGCCCGCTTCTACGACCCGCGCCAGGGCAGCGTCCTGCTCGACGGCATCGACCTGCGGGACGTGCCGGACGAGCGGCTGCGGTCCGAGGTGGTACTGGTTACCCAGGAGAACTTCCTGTTCACCGGCTCGATCGCGGACAACATCGAGCTGGGCAAGCCGGGCGCCAGCCGCGCCGAGATCATCGCGGCCGCGACGGCGATCGGCGCCGACGCGTTCATCGCCGCGCTGCCCGGCGGCTACGACGCCCAGGTCGGCAAGCGCGGCGGCCGACTGTCCGCGGGCCAGCGACAGCTCATCTCGTTCGCCCGGGTGTTCCTGGCCGCGCCCGCCGTGCTGGTGCTGGACGAGGCGACCTCCCTGCTCGACCTGCCCAGCGAGCGGGCGGTGCAGGCGGCGCTGCGCACGATCCTGGCCGGACGGACCGCGCTGATCATCGCGCACCGGCTGTCCACGGTGGCCATCGCCGACCGGGTGCTGGTGATGAGCGGCGGCGAGATCGTCGAGGACGGGCCGCCGGATCTGCTGCTGGCGGGCAGCGGCCGGTACTCTGCCCTGCATGCCAGCTGGCGGTCCAGCCTCGGCTAGGGATGGCCTTTGGCCCGGTGACGGAGGAACCGGGCCAAAGGCCAGCGGGGGTTCCGGGGGTCGCCCCCCGCACCAGCATGGCCGTTCGGGACAGGATTCCCGGTCTGCCGGGGCCGTCGCGGTGCGATCATGATGGCGGGAGATGGTATGGCGACAGACCCGGCGCCGGCCCGGCGGGATGCCACCGCGCGCCGGCCCTGGCGGGTGGCCAGGCCGCGCCGTCCCGCTGACTTTGCGCTCCTCAGCCTGCTCGGCGGTGGGCTCGCGGGCTACGCGTGGGTGGCCGCGGCCGCGGCCCCGTTCAGCCGCGGCGCCCTGGTCGCCGTGCTCGTCCCCGGCGCGTTGCTGGGGGCCATCGCCGTCGCCAGGCCGCCGGAGCGGATTCCGCCACCCGACCACCTGGATGCGACCGGGATGTCGTACTGGATGATCTGCCTGGCCGCGTTCTTCGAGTGGGAGGCATCCGCCTGGCGGGACAGCTCCTGGCCCTGGCACCCCTCGTTCACCAACCTGATCGACCCGCTGCTGGCGCCGCACCTGGTCAAGACCCTGGCCATCCTGGTGTGGGTGCTGGCCGGCTGGGCCCTGGTGAGGCGGTAGCCGTGCCGCCGATCCCCACCCGCGCCATCACCATCGCCGGATTCGTGGTGGCGGTCGCGGCCATGATCGTGCTGGAGGTCCTGGCCGGGCGGCCCGGCTCCCGCATCCCCACGGTCGGCCAGTGGCTCGGGTACCTGATGCGGCCGAAGATCGGCCGGGTGCTCGTGCTGGCGGGCTGGTGGTGGCTCGGCTGGCACTACTTCGCCCGTTAAGGCATGCTCCGGCGCGCCACCCGCCGGTGCGGTGCCCCGGTTGCCCTAAGCTGGGCGCGTGATGGGAAAGCGCAAGCCTGTCAGCCCCGAGGCGGCAGCCAGGCACGCCGCCGACGTCGCCCTGGCGCAGCGGTTCGACGACCTCTTCGAACAGGCACAGGCGGCCGAGCGGGACCTGCGGGACGCGCAGGCCAGGCGCGCCGGCCTGGAGGAGCAGTACCGGTTCGCGAAGCGCCTCGACGCCGCCCTGACCGACGTAATGCGGGCCGCGTTCGCCGCCCAGCGGGCGGAGATCGGGGCCCGGGGGTACGACGACCGGATCTACCGGCGCAAGGCCATGGCCACGCCACCCGTCCGGGCCTGGACCATGGAGGCGGAGCGGCTGCTCACGCTGCGGGAGAGCCACCGGCTGACCGGGATTCCCCGGTTGCCGAGACCCCCGGCGACGCAGCCCGGGACCTCCGCGGCCCCGGCCACCACACCAGCCCAAACCGTATCCAGCTAATTACAACAAGTGACTTTTGGCCCGTCCGAACGCCTCTACTGCCGCTCCGGCCACACCAGCCAGACTGAGGCGACAGAGCCACGAGAGCACACCTGACCAGGGGGCGGCCATGTGCCCACACACGCCACAGTGCCCGGACGCGCACGCCACCGACCGTGAGGCGGCCCGCGCCGTCGCCAGCCACCCGGAGCAGGGCTGGACGCTGCTGTGCAACGGCGTCGTGATCTTCGAGGACACCGGCGAACTGCTTCCCGGCGGCGAGATCATCGAGCCGCACCGGACGGCCGCGCTCCGGTAGCCAGTCGTTGGTCGTCAGCCCGGCGGGAGGGCTAGCCCGGAGTTACGTCGGCGTGTCGGCTGCAAATGGCCGTTGAGCTGCGGAAACTCTCCGCGGGCGGCCTCCTGGTGTAGGCAGAAAGTCCACTAGCCCGGTCAAGGTGGTAGGGCTGGATGACCAGCGAGTTCCTGTAGTCAGAAGGGCATCGGCCCGGGCCAGCGTTTCAGCAGGTCATGGCACGGTTTCGCATTCGAAGATCAAGTAACTTCGGGCTAGCGGGGCCCCGGCCCGGTGACGGAGGAACCGGGCCGTAGGCCAGCGGGGGGTTCCGGGGGTCGCCCCCCCGGGCTAGCGGGGCCAGCCAGGAGCCGACCACCCGGCGGATCGCACCGCCCTGGCTCGCCAGCGCGTGAGCCGCGCCGGGCAGCACCACCACCCTGACCAGGCCGGCCGCCTCGGGGACCCCGAACGGGTCGGCAGCCCCGTTGACCACCAGCACCTCCGTGCCCGCCGCCGCCAGTTCCGCGGCCCGCGACCGTTCCGGGCGGCCCGGCGGGTGCAGCGGGAAGGCCAGGGCCAGCACGGCCACCGCGCCCGCCTCCTGGGCCGTCCGGCAGGCCACCCGGGCGCCGTTGCTCCGCCCGCCCTGGACCAGCGGGACCCCGGGGAACCGCCGCCGCAGCCTGGCGATGATCTCCAGCCACGCGGCGTCCTGCCGGGCGGCCGAGCCCGGCGCGCGGGCACCGCGCAGCCGGTAGGGCTGCATCACCCGGGCCACCGCCGCGCCCTGGTCAAGGCCGGCCTGCCGGGCCGCCATCAGGTCGGCGCTGGCCGTCCCGCCGCCCGCCCCGTGCGTCAGCACCAGGAGGAACGGCGGGTCCGCGGCAGCGTCCAGTTCCGCACTGGCCGGGCCCGCCCCGGTACGGATCTTCACCTCACGCAGCGTAACCGAGGTTGAGGCGCACGGCCGCACGGCCGTAGGGTGCCGGGCATGGCCGGTAGCTGGCCCGCGTGCTCCTATGAGACCTGGCGGGCGACCTGTGACACTTTGCACGCGCACACCCAGGTGCTGGGCAAGCTCGCCGCCGGGCTCGCGCCGCCCGAGCCGCAACTGCAGCACGCGGCGCTGCGGCTGACCGCGCGGGGCTGGGAGACCGCGCCGCTGCCCGCGCCGGACGGGTCCGGCGCCGTGGGCATCGCGCTCGACCTGCGGGCCCACGAGGCCGTGGTGGAGCACAGCGGCGGCTCCGCCGAGCGCATCCCGCTCACCCCCCACCGGCCCGTCGGCGAGGTGACCCGGGACGTGCTGGCGGCGGTCCGCGCCGTGGCCGGTGACGTGCGGATCGATCCGGCGCCGCAGGAGGTCAGCTGGAGCGTGCCGCTCGACGCCGACACCGAGCACGCCAGCTACGACCCCGCCCAGGTGAACGACTACTTCGCCGCGGCCACCCGGGCCGCCATGGTCCTCGCGGCGTTCCGCGCGCCGTACCGGGGCCGGTCCACCCCCGTGAACGCGTGGTGGGGCTCGCTCGACCTCGCGGTGAGCCTGTTCTCCGGCAAGCCCGCCGAGCCGCCCTCGCGCGACTTCATCATGCGCAACGCCATGGACGCACAGGAGGTCGCCGTCGGCTGGTGGCCGGGCGACGGCCGCTACCCCAAGGCGGCGTTCTACGCCTACGCGCACCCGGCCACCGAGGGCTTTCCCGGCCGCGACCTGGCCCCCGCGGCCGCGCGCTGGGACGGGGTCCTCGGGGAATACCTGCTCGATTGGGACGACGTGCGCACGGCCGCGGACCCGCTGCGGACGGCGCTGGAGTTCGCCCGCTCGGTGTTCCAGCACGCGTGCGTGGTGTGCGAGTGGGACCCCGCCCTCGCCGCGAGCGCCGACTTGAAGCCTCCGCCTCTGGCCTGACCTGCGCGGCGGCACCCGGGGCTGGGCGCCACCACGCGGGGCGCACGGGGCCGCAAGCCGACGACACCCAGGAAAGGCAGATACCCATGAGCGAAACCCAGACCCTGACCGGTGAGCGCGCCGACCTGCTGGAGTCCCTGGCCAGGGCCCGCCGCTTCCTGCGGCACACGACCCGTGATCTGACCGACGAGCAGGCGGCGCAGCGGACCACCGCGAGCGACCTGTGCCTGGGCGGCCTGATCAAGCACGTGACGCTCACCGAGCGGCAGTGGATCCGCTTCATCCAGGACGGCCCGTCCGCGATGGCCTGGGATCACTCGAGCGCCGGCGACTGGCTGTCCGCGTTCCGCATGGTGCCCGGTGATACCCTGGCCGGCCTGCTGGCGGAGTACGCGAGGGCGGCCGAGGAGACCGCGGCGCTCGTCGCCGGGCTGCCCGACCTCGATGCCGCCCAGCCGCTGCCCGAGGCGCCCTGGTTCCCGCCGGGCGCGCGCTGGTCGGCGCGGCGGGTGCTGCTGCACGTGATCGCCGAGACGGCCCAGCACGCCGGGCACGCCGACATCATCAGGGAGTCGCTCGACGGCGCCAAGTCGATGGGGTAGCCGCAGGTTACAGCTGGCCGACGCCGGTAACCCGCAGGTCGGCCTCGCCGGCCTCGTCCGAGGCGGCGAGGCCGACCTCGGCGCTGATCCCCCAGTCGTGGTCGCCCGCCGGGTCGTCGAGGATCTGCCGCACCAGCCAGCGGCCCGGCTGCTCGTCGATGATCAGCAGGGCGGGGCCGCGGGCGTCGGCGCCGGTGCCGATCTCGCGGTGCTCGGCGAAGTAGGGTTCGAGGGCCTCCGCCCAGGCCGCGGCGTCCCAGCCCGCATCGGCGTCCAGTTCGCCCAGCTCCTCGTAGCGTTCGGCGGCCGCGAGCTCGACCCGGCGGAACAGCGCGTTGCGGACCAGTACCCGGAACGCGCGCGGGTTGCCGGTCACCGGCGGCGGCCGCTCGTCCAGCGGGGCCTTGGTCTCCTCGGCCGGGCTGCGCAGCCGCTCCCACTCGTCGATGAGGCTGGAGTCGGTCTGCCGGACCAGCTCCCCCAGCCACTCGATCAGGTCGGTCAGTTCCTCGGTCCTGGCGTCCTCCGGGACCGTCTGCCGCAGCGCCTTGTAGGCACCGGCCAGGTACCGGAGCACCAGGCCCTCGCTGCGGGACAGCCCGTAGAAGCCCACGTACTCGACGAAGGTCATCGACCGCTCGTACATGTCCCGCGCCACGGACTTGGGCGACAGCTCGTGGTCGGCGACCCAGGGGTGCCCACGGCGGTAGGCGTCGTAGGCGACGGCCAGCAGGCCGGCGAGCGGCATCGGGTAGGTGACGTCTTCGAGCAGCTCCATCCGCTCCTCGTACTCGATGCCGTCCGCCTTCATCTGCGCGACCGCCTCGCCGCGCGCCCGGTGCAGCTGTGCCGCCAGCAGCTCGCGCGGGTCGTCCAGGGTGGCCTCGATCACCGACACGACGTCCAGCGCGTACCCGGGCGAATCGGGGTCCAGCAGCCCGATAGCGGCCAGCGCGAGCGGCGACAGCGGCTGGTTGAGCGCGAAGTCCTCCTGTAGGTCCACGGTCAGCCGCCAGCGGCGGCCCTGCTCGTCCGGCTCATCCAGCCGCTCCACCACGCCACCGGCCAGCAGCGCGCGGTAGATGGCGAAGGCGCGCCGGATGTGGCGGCGCTGCGCGCCCGGCGGCTCGTCGTTGTCGGTGAGCAGGTGCCGCATGGCGGCGAACGCGTCACCGGGGCGGCCGATGACGCCGAGCAGCATGGCGTGGCTGACCACGAAGCTGGACTGCAGCGGCTCGGGCTCGGCCGCCACCAGCCGCTCGAACGTCGGCCTGCCCCAGGAGACGAACCGGTCCGGCGGCTTCTTCCGCACCACCTTGCGGCGCTTCTTCGGGTCGTCGCCGGCCTTGGCCAGCGCCCGCTCGTTCTCCACCACGTGCTCGGGGGCCTGCACGACCACGCCGCCGGCCGAGTCGAAGCCGGCCCGGCCGGCCCGCCCGGCGATCTGGTGGAACTCGCGCGCCTGCAGCAGCCGGGCCCTGGTCCCGTCGTACTTGGACAGCGCGGTGAACAGGACCGTGCGGATCGGCACGTTGATGCCGACGCCGAGGGTGTCCGTGCCGCAGATGACCTTCAGCAGGCCCGCCTGTGTCAGCGTCTCCACCAGCCGGCGGTACCGGGGCAGCATGCCCGCGTGGTGCACGCCGATGCCGTGGCGGACCAGCCGCGACAGGGTCTTGCCGAACCCCGCGGTGAACCTGAAGTCGCCGATCAGGTCCGCTATCGCGTCCTTCTCCGCGCGGGTGCACACGTTGATGCTCATCAGCGCCTGCGCCTGCTCCACCGCGGCGGCCCTGGTGAAGTGCACCACGTAGACCGGGGCCTGGTGGGTTTCGAGCAGTTCGGTGAGCGTCTCGTGCAGCGGGGTGAGCACGTAGGAGAACACCAGCGGTACCGGGCGCTCGACGGAGCTGACCACGGCCACCGGCCGGCCGGTGCGCCGGGCCAGGTCCCGCTCGAACCGGCTGACGTCGCCGAGCGTGGCCGACATCAGCACGAACTGCGCGCGCGGCAGCTCTACCAGCGGCACCTGCCAGGCCCAGCCGCGGGCCGGGTCGGCGTAGAAGTGGAACTCGTCCATCACCACCTGGCCGGCATCGGCCGCCGCGCCGTCGCGCAGGGCGATGTTGGCCAGCACCTCCGCGGTGCAGCAGATCACCGGCGCGGCGGCGTTGACGCTGGCGTCGCCGGTCATCATGCCGACGCTGGCCGGCCCGAAGATGTCGCAGAGCGCGAAGAACTTCTCCGACACCAGCGCCTTGATCGGTGCGGTGTAGAAGCTGCGCACCCCCTGGGCCAGGGCGGCGAAGTGCGCGCCGGCCGCGATCAGGCTCTTTCCGGACCCGGTCGGGGTGCTCACGATGACGTGGGCACCGGAGACCACCTCGATCAGGGCGTCTTCCTGGTGCGGGTACAACGTGTAGCCCTGCTCCCCCGCCCAGCGGGTGAAGGCGTCGAACACCGGATCGGGGCCTGCCTCCGCCGGAAGCTGGTCGATGAGCGTCATGGTCCTCCCATCGTGCCCGCCGCCGGTGAGTTCTCCGGCCCCGGGTGTCGATTCCGCCGGCCTGCGTTCGTGAACAACCCGGAGAGCCGGTATGGTCCCGGCCCAGACGAAGGGAGCGCAGCATGAAGCAGTACCTGCTCGCGGTGTACAGCGCGGAGGCGGCCATGAAGGGGGATGGGGAGGCGGGTGGGGCCCCGCCTGCCGAGGAGATGCAGCGGGCCTACCGGGCGGTCGACGCCTTCAACGGCGAGGTCCGGGCGGCCGGAGCCTGGGTGTTCGCCGGCGGCCTGTACCCGTCGTCCACGGCCACGGTGGTCCGCGCCCAGGGCGGCCAGGTCATCACCACCGACGGGCCGTACGCGGAGACCAAGGAGCAGATCGGCGGCTTCTGGGTGATCAAGGCCGCCGACCTGGACGCGGCCCTGGACTGGGCGGCCAAGGGCTCGGCCGCCTGCGGCTGGCCGGTGGAGGTCCGCCCGTTCCAGGAGGAGCCGGAGTAGGCCGTGCCAGGCGCGCCGAAGGGGGGCGGTGAAGGGGGAACAGTGAAGGGGGAAAGGGGAGGCGGGTGGAAGGTGGCGGGCGGGGCCGCCCTCGAGCGCGCGTACCGGGAAAGCTACGGGCGCGCGCTCGCCACCCTCATCCGCGTCTTCGGCGACATCGACCTCGCCGAGGAGGCGGTGGCCGAAGCCTTCGCCGTGGCGGCGCAGCGCTGGCCGGAGACGGGGGTCCCGCCCAACCCCGGCGGCTGGATCGTCACCACGGCCCGCAACAAGGCGCTGGACCGCCTGCGCCGGGAATCGTCACGGCACGGCCGCGAGGCGGAGGCGGTCCGCATGCTCGCCGGTGCCGAGCCGCCGGAGGTGGGTCCCGTGCCCGACGACCGCTTGCGGTTGATGTTCACCTGCTGCCACCCGGCGCTGGCCGGCGAGGCGCAACTGGCCCTGACGCTGCGGCTCGTCGCCGGGCTGCAGACGCCCGAGATCGCCCGTGCCTTCCTTGTGCCCGAGGCCACGGTGGCTCAGCGGCTCGTGCGGGCCAAGCGGAAGATCCGCGACGCCGGGATCCCCTACCGGGTCCCGGGGGACGCCGAACTGCCCGACCGGCTCCCGTTCGTGCTGGCGGTGATCTACCTGGTGTTCAACGAGGGGTACACCGCCTCGGCCGGCGACGACCTGATCCGCGACGGCCTGTGCGGCGAGGCGATCCGGCTGGCCCGGCTGCTGGCCGGGCTGATGCCCGACGAGCCCGAGGCGCTCGGCCTGCTGGCGCTGCTGCTGCTGACCGCGGCCCGCCGTGCGGCCCGCACCGGCCCCGGCGGCACCCTGGTCCCGCTCGGCGACCAGGACCGGAGCCTGTGGGACCGCGCCATGATCGCCGAGGGCCAGGACCTGGTCCGGGCGTGCCTGCGCCGCAACCACCCCGGGCCCTATCAGCTGCAGGCCGCGATCGGCGCGGTGCACGGCGACGCGGCCACCGCGGCGGACACGGACTGGGGCCAGATCCTCGCGCTGTACGACCAGCTGATGGTGGTGGCGCCGACGCCGGTGGTGGCGCTCAACCGGTGCGTGGCGCTCGCCGAGGTACGCGGCCCGGCCGCCGCACTCGATGAGCTCGGCCGGCTCAGCCTGGACGGTTACCACCTGTTCCACGCGACCCGCGCGGATCTGCTGCGCCGGCTCGGCCGGACGGACGAGGCCCGGGCGGCCTACGAGAGGGCCATCGCCGGCGCCGCCAACGGCGCGGAGCGGTCCTTCCTGGAGCAGCGCCGGGACACCCTCTGAACACCGCCGCCGCGGGTGCCCGGCCCGGCCCGAAGGGGCCGGGATCTCCCGGCGGGCGGCCATGCCTATCGGCGCCCGCGCTGGGTAGATAGGTGCCAGCGGCCAAGGGTTTCCCCTCGCCCGGCCCGGATGTGGTCTGTGCTCGCCATCGCCACGCTCGTTACCTGGCTCATCGCCGGCGCCGCCGGGATCTACATGTTCGGCACCTGGCTCTCGTCCGGCGGCCCGGGCCGTCGGCGCGCCCGCGGCGACGGGCCGCCCCCGGGGGTGATCCTCACCCACCTCGGCGCCGGCGCCCTGGGCTTCGCGGCGTGGGCCAGCTACGTGGTCACCGGCCAGGACTGGCTGGCGTGGACCGGCGTGGGGCTGCTGATGCCCGGCATCGGGCTCGGGATCTGCACCGTGACGCTGTGGGCGCCCTACCCGGCGCCGCCCGGGCCCGGCGCGCGCCCCGAGGGGGCCGGGCCGGTCGGCGGGGTGCTCGCGGCACCGCCCGAGAACGCGATCGGCTACCGGCTCACCGACGAGCGGCTCGCCCGGGCCCTCGCCAGCGAGGCGCAGGCCAGCAGGCTCATCAACGAGGCGCTGGCGAGCCTGCCCATGCAGCAGGCGCCCGCGCGGAAGTCCCGCCGCCACCTCACCCCGCTGATCCCGGCCGCACACGGCATCGCCGCCGTGGCCACCTTCCTGCTCGCGGTGGTCGGCGCCGTCAGCGCGCGCTGAGCTCCGCCGCCCGCCGCTACGACCTGGCCTCCGCCAGGGTCAGCTCGTTCCCCACGCTGTTGAGGTAGCCCCCACGGCGGTGCACGAGGCGGCCGAGGCGCACCCGACGCCGTCGAGATGGCCGGCCGAGCCGGGCGGGGACGGCGGGGTCGGATCGATCGACCAGGCGGTGCCGTTCCATACCTCGGCAAGCGTGTCCGAGCCCGCGCCCACGGCGGTGCAGGCGCTGGCCGAGGTGTACCGGACGCCGATGAGCCCGGGACCCTCCTGCGGCGTGATGGCCGGAGTCGGCTGGATCGACCAGGAGGTGCCGTTCCACGCCTCGGCCAGCGTCCCGCCCGGGCCCGAGGCGTTGAAGAAGGTTCCCACAGCGGTGCAGGCGCCGCCCGAGGGGCACGAGACGCCATTGAGGTAAACGATGTTGCCGCTGCCTGGCGGGTTGGGGGTGGGCTGGACGGACCAGGAGGTGCCGTTCCACCGCTCGGCCAGGGAGACCTGGCCGGGCGGCCGGCTATCGTCGCGGCCGTGGAGCGGACCGAGGTGGCGGTGGTCGGGGCCGGCCTGCTCGGGTCGGCGACCGCGCGCGCCCTGGCCGCGCGCGGGGTGCCCACGGTGCTGTTCGAGCGGTTCGGGCTGGGGCATGACCGCGGCTCGTCGCACGGCGCCACGCGGATCTTCCGGTACTCCTACCCCGACCCGTGTTACGTCGAGATGGCGGTGCGGGCGGCCGAGGCCTGGGCCGCGCTGGCCGCCGACGCGGGCGAGGAACTGCTGGTGCGGACCGGCGGGCTGGACGCCGGGCCCGGCGCTGCGGACTGCGCGGCCGCGCTGGCCGAGTGCGGGGTGGCGCACGAATGGCTCACCGACGGCCAGGTACGCGAGCGGTTCCCGGGGATCGGGGCGCGCCCGGGAGAGCGGATGCTGTTCCAGCCGGACTCGGGCGTGTGCCTGGCCGGGCGCACGGTCGCCGCGCTGCAGCGACTGGCCCGCCGCGACGGTGCGGTGATCCGCGCGCAGGCCCCGGTGCTCGGCATCGAATCGGAGGATGGCCAGGCGCTGCTGCGCACCGCGGCGGGCGAGGTCACCGCGCGGGCGGCGGTGGTCACAGCCGGACCCTGGGCGCAGGGCCTGCTGGCGGGCGCGCTCCCCCGGGTGCCGAGGCTGACCGTCACGGTGCAGCAGGTGCGGTACTTCGCGCCGCGGGACCCGGCGACCCGGTGGCCGACCCTGATCGAGTGGCCGCCGGCCGGGCTGTGCTGGTACGCGGTGCCCGCGGCCGGCGGCGCGCCGGGGGTGAAGGTGGCCGCGCACATCCTCGGCCGGCCGGTGGACCCGCGCGACGGCCCGTTCACCGAGCTTGACCCGGCGCTGGAAGAGGAGGCGGCGGGCTACGTCCGGGACCGCCTGCCGGGCCTGGACCCGGCCGGGCTCGGCGCGGAGACCTGCCTGTACACGATGACCGCGGACGAGGACTTCGTGCTCGACCGGGCGGGGCCGCTGGTCGTCGGCGGCGGCTGCTCCGGGCACGCGTTCAAGTTCGGGCCGCTGCTCGGCGAGTTCCTGGCCGGCCTGGCGCTCGGCGAGGACATCCCGGTGCCGCGCGAACGGTTCGCGCTGCTCCGCCCGTCCCTGGCCGCTTCCTGACCCGGCCCGGCTGAACCCGGCCAACGCGCTCAACCATCGTCGGCAGGGCGGTCATGCTCATCTGGCACGACGGCCACCCCGACCTCCACCCGTTCTGACCGGGCACCGGGCGCTCTGCGGCCGGCAGACCGGCCGCAGCGTGCAGTGGCGGGCCTCGCGGGAAAAATGAGAACGTTTGCGTGTACTCCTGGCCCGGCCGGCCCGCAGCCAATAGTGTCGGGGCATGAGCGAAACGTTGCCGTTGTTTCCGCTCGGCACCGTGCTCTTCCCCGGCCTGCTGCTGCCGCTGCACATCTTCGAGGAGCGTTACCGGCAGCTCGTCCGCGACCTGATGGCCGGGGCGGAACCGCGCCGGTTCGGCGTGATCGCCATCCGCCAGGGCCGCGAGACCGGCGTGGACGGGATTCAGGCCCTGCACGAGATCGGCTGCACCGCCACCCTGCGCCAGGTCAGGGAGCTCGAGGACGGCCGGTACGACATCGTCACGGTCGGCACGAGCCGGTTCCGGCTGGCGGGCCTGGACGACGCCAAGCCCTACCTGCGGGGCCAGGTGGACCTGCTCGCCGAGGAGACCGGCGAGGCGGCCGCCGCCGCGCAGGCGGCGCGGGCGGTGCGGGACGCGTTCCGCGCCTACCTGAGCGCCCTCGCCGCGCGGGGGGTTACCCAGATCAGCGCCCCCGAGCTGCCGGACGACCCGGTCACCCTGTCCTACCTGGTCGGCGCTTCGATGATCATCGACCTGAGCGACCGGCAGGCGCTGCTGGCCGAGCCCGACGCGCTGGGCCGGCTGGCCGCCGAGCGCTCGCTGCTGTCCCGTGAGCTGACCATGCTGCGCACGCTCACCGCGACACCTGCCCCTGACTTGCGGAACTCCCCCTACAGCTCCAACTGAGCGGCTCCTATTGAGACACCCCGCCCCTGGCGTGGCCTGCCGCCCTGCGCGACGATGGTGGCCCATGCGCCGCCGAAGGAGTCCGATGATCTTCATCACCGCCAAGTTCCAGGTACTGCCCGAGCACGCCGACGCCTGGCCCGAGATCTCCGCCGAGTTCACCGAGGCGACCCGCGCCGAGCCGGGCTGCCTGTGGTTCGACTGGTCCAGGAGCCTGGCGGACCCGGCCGAGTACGTGCTGGTCGAGGCGTTCCGCGACGGCGATGCCGGGGCGGCGCACGTCCGGTCCGAGCACTTCAAGACGGCCCAGCGGACGCTGCCGCCGTACCTGGCCCGGACGCCGAAGATCGTCAACGTGACCGTCCCGCAGGACGACTGGTCACCGCTGGGCGAGCTGGCGGTCGCTGAAGACCGCTGATCAGCGGGCCGGCCGCGTCGCCCGCGGCGCACCGGCTACCGCGACGGCGCCGGGCTCGCGAGAATGGTCCCCGTGGGTATGCACATCCAGCAGGCCGGGGCGACCACGGCGCCGGCGCTGGTGTTGTTGCACGGCTCGGGCCGGGCCGGGCGCATGTGGGGCCCGGCGCTGGCCGGCCTGTCCGCCGAGTGGCGTGTCCTCGCCCCCGACCTGCCGGGTTTCGGCCGGTCCGAGGGGCCGTTCACGATCGCAGGTGCCGCCCAGGCGGTACGCGACGTGATCGCGGTGCAGACCGCGCCGGTGCACCTGTGCGGCCTGTCGCTGGGCGGCGTGGTCGCCGTGCGCGCCGCCGCGCAGCTCGGTGCCCAGGTGGCCAGCCTGGTGCTCACCGGCACGCCGGTCGTGCCGCGCCGTGACCTGCCGGCGGCGCTGCGCCGGTTCCGACGGCTGCCCGGCGCGCTGCTGCCGTTGTTCTCCGACGTCGGCGGGCGCCGGGAATGGCTCCGGATGCTCGATGAGCTGGAGCACGCCGACCTGCGCGGCTTCCTGCCGCAGGTCACCGCCCCGGCGCTGGTCATCTGCGGGTCGCGCGACTGGCGCGCCGTGCCGGCCGCCTGCGAACTCGCCGGCGGGCTCCCGGGCGGCCGCGTGTGGATCGCGCCGCACCGGGGGCACAGCTGGCCGTCCACCTCACCGGAGCTGTTCTGCAAGGTCGTCACGAGGTTCATCGGTGGAGCCGCCGCGCGCGGCGAACTGGCCGGCGCGGCGCCACGCTGAGCCGAACCGGTCAGCCCGCCCCGGGCACCGCGCGGTTCAGCCCGCCCCGGGCAGCAATCGCGGCTCGATCCGCTCCTCGCGCGCCTTGTCGCCGTCGCGGGTGACCCGGTAGGCGCCCTTGCCCTGCACCTCGCTCAGCGCCTCGGTCATCTCGGTGCCGCGGTATAGCAGCCCGGTCCCGTCGTCGGTGGCGTAGCCGTCCGGCAGCGTGCCGTCGGCGATCAGGCTCTGGTAGAGCGGCCGGCGCTGCTCCTCGGAGTCGTAATGCACGCCGTTGGAGTGGGGCAGGAAGGCCAGGCCGTTGGTCACCGGCCGCAGGTCCGGGCCGAAGGAGTCCGTGGTCCCGCCGACGTGCCAGCAGATGGACCCGGCGGAGACGCCTGCGAGCACCACCCCGGCGTCCCACGCCCGCCGGAGGCTTTGGTCCAGGCCGTGCAGCCGCCACAGCGCGAGCAGGTTTGCCACGCTGCCCCCGCCGACCCAGACCACGTCCTGCTCCAGCAGCAGCCCGGTCATGTCGTCGGTGTTCGGCATGGAGAACAGGTTCAGGTGCGACACGGTGATGCCCTGCGCCCGGCCCGCGTCGCCGAGCCAGGCCTGAAACCAGCTCTGGTCGCCGCCGGCGGTGCCGATATGGCACAGCCGGGGCGCCCGCCCGGTGACGCCGGATAGTTCGATGGCGTGCAGCACCAGCGGGCCGAACTCGACGTTGGTGCGGCGGCCGCGGCGCATGCCGCCGGAGGTGGCGAGGATGGTGGGGGTATCGGCGGGCATGGCAGCCAAGCCTACGTGGGGCCGCCGCCGGTCACGTCAGCAGCCGGTCCCAGGTGACCGTCTGGTCCAGCGTGTCGGGGAACCTGCGCTGCGCGTGCCGCGCGTACGCCTCGATATGCTCGCGCATCCGCTGCTCCGCCGCGCTCGCGTCGTGCCCGGCGAGCGCCGCGTAGATCTCCTCGTGGGCGCGCAGCACGGCGGCCCCGCGGTCGCCCGGGTCGTCGGTCCCGATCACCGTGCCGTCGAGGATGCCGAGCAGCGCGTCCGCGATGTAGGCGAACAGGACGTTGCCGGACGACCAGGCGATCACCTGGTGGAACCGCCTGCCGGAGTCGCGGAACCAGTCGGTGTCGTCGATGTTCTCCCGCATCCGTGCCAGGCTGGCGGCCAGTTCGGCGAGGGCGTCCGCGCCGATGAGCCCGGCGGCGAGCCCGCTGATCACCGGCTCCAGCGCCGCGCGGGCCGCGACGATCTCCCGGTACGGCGCCTGGTTGAGCTGCATCAGCAGTTGCAGGCTGCCGGCCAGGTGGGCGGGTGCCGGGTTCATCAGGATCGGCCCGCCGCCCGGCCCCGGCTTGAGCGCGATGACGCCCTGGAACTCCAGCAGCCGCAGCGCCTCCCGCAGCGTGCCGCGGCCGGTGCCGTAGGTCTCGAGCATGGCCCGTTCCGGCGGGAGCAGGTCGCCGGGGCGCAGCCCCGCCCGCCCGATGGCGCGCACGATCCGCTGCGCCACCAGCATCGCCGCCTTCGGCGGCCGGCTGCCGGTCATTGGGGAGCCGCGGCTGTCCGGCGCGGCATCGGGTCGCTGCGCAGCCGCCACCGCACCTCCCTGGAACGGGATCAGGGCCAGGTGAAGATGCGCCGCTCATCGCGCCTTCAACGTTACGAAACATAGTCATTGATTAGCGCCCGGAAAGCAATCGCGCACGCGGCGTGGGGGCGCCGGCTCCCGGCAGGTCAGCCCTCTGGACAGCATGGCGCGGCGGGGCGGCCCGGCCACGGCCGGGCCGCCCCGCCAACTGCGGCCGGTTCCTTGCCCGCGCTACCCCGCGATGCCGGGCAGGACCTGGGTGTGCTCGATCTGGACCGCCCGCAGTTCGCCGGGGTTCAGGCCGAGCAGCGTGAGGATCGTCGGCGCGATCTGCGTCGTCTCGACCGGCGCGCTGATCGTGCTGCCGTTCGCCCGGCCGGGCAGATCCACGAGGATCGGCACGTTGCGGTCCTGCTGGTCGAAGCCGCCGTGCTCGGCGATCTTGCTCATGCCGCCGGTGTAGACGGTGCCGTGCTGGGCGATGCCGAGGATGTCGGGGTGCCTGGGATCACCGCCCCGCACGCCGAAGAAGTCCGCGGACTCCTCGCCCGCGAAGACCTGCCTGAGCCCGGACGACGGCACCGTGATGGGGTTGCCGTTGATGTCGTTCCCGGCCGCCGAGTGGGTGAGCAGGTACTGCTTCACGAAGTTGGCCGCGGTCTGCGAGCGGTCGCTCAGCCACAGCAGCATCCCGTCGTCGTCGGTGGCAAACTCGACGAGGTTGGTGTTGCTGGGGTGGCTGGCCGCCCACGCCGAGTTGATCGCGCTGATGATCGGCCCGTCGTCAACCCGGGCCAGGTCGGCCGGGTTGGTCGGGGACTGGCCGTGCTTGGCGGAGATGATGATGGCGGTGCTGCCCGCGTTACCGCTCTGCTGGATCGCGTGCACCATCTGGCCGGCCTCGGTGTTGATGTAGTTCAGCGCGCGCACCAGCAGCGGGCCCGGCACCGTGCCGCCCGGCTCGTAGCCGCCGATCAGCCCGTCCGAGGCGGGCAGCTTCTCCGCCGTGGACACGGTCTGGAAGTTCATCCCGAAGACCGCCGGCTCGCCCACGTGCGTCCTGCCGCTGTGGTCCAGCCCGGCGATCCAGTTCAGCATCGCCTGCACCTTGAACGAGTCGTACTCCATGGTCGCGTTGTTGTCCTTGGTCCAGTCGTCGCCCGCGGGGAAGCCGATCGCCTGGCTGTTGATCTCGGGGGTGAAATAGTCCTGCACCCCGTTGCCCTGCGGCCCGGACAGCGCCAGGTAGGCGGGGTGCTTGTCGGACCAGGCGGTGCGCAGCCCGTGGTCCCTGGCCACGTTGAAGATCGTGTTGACCTTCAGGTACGTGTTCGGGTAGATCGGCTTGCAGGTCTTCGGGTCGACCGGCAGGTTCGCGGGGTTGATCACCTGCCGCGGGTCAGCGGTCATCTGCAGGATGCTGCCCGGCAGTCCCTGGAGCCCCTGGCCCGCGTCGATCGAGTTCTGGTTGATGTCGTCGGCCTCGGTGTAGGCCACCTCACCGCCGGGCACCGGCCCGGAGCAGTTCGTGGTGCCGGCCGGGAACACGTTGTGGTTCCAGGTGTCGTCGTAGTAGATCCCGGTGACCCCCGGGTCGCCGCCGGTGACCTGGCCGACCATCCCCGGGAACGAGTCGGACGGGAACGGCGTCAGGGCGTTGCTGTACTCCAGGCCGTGATGGTCGAGCGCGGCCAGCGTCGAGTGCGGATTGTTCTGCACGTACCAGGTGAGGTCCTGCTGGTGCAGCCCGTCGACCGAGATCAGCAGCACGTGCTGGATGCCCCTGGGCGCGGCGCCGTGGACCACAGCGGGCTGGGCCGCCGAGGCCGAGGCCAGGGCGCTGCCGCCGACAACGGTCGCGAGGCTCGCGGCGAACACCGCGGCCCGCTGGGCCCGTCTGATGCGCATGATGTCCCTCCTCGCAGGGCGCGGTCCCTCGCCGGCGCCCGGGTGCCACAGTGTCCGACGCAGGCCACGCCGCCCTGACGGCGCTATGAACGGCAGATGACGCCTTGCCGGCCGGAGCCCGATATCGAGGTGATTGTTTGGTCACCCCCGGAACGGAGCCGGAGCCGCTGCTCTGCCCGAGCGCCCCGGGCCCGGCGCGCACTGGACCCCGCGCCCGCGCAGCACGCAGAATCGGTGCCAGTGACGGCGGGCGCGGCCGGCCCGGGGCCTCCGGGCGGCGCGCCGCGAGGCGCGAGCCGGCAAGGCGGTGGCATGAACGGACTCAAGGCCGAGGTGGAGCCGGCCGAGGTGGGCCTCGACGCGGAGCGGCTGCGCCGGATCGACCGCCACTTCGCCCGCTACGTGGACGACGGCCGCCTGCCTGGCTGGCTGGTCGCGGTGAGCAGGCGGGGCCGCCTGGCGCACGTGTCCTGGTACGGGACCCGCGACATCGAGGCCGGGCTGCCGGTGGAGCCGGACACGCTGTGGCGCATCTACTCCATGACGAAGCCGGTCACCTCGGTCGCCGCGATGATGCTGTACGAGGAGGGCGCCTTCGAGCTGTCCGACCCGGTCAGCGCATTCATCCCCGCGTTCGCTGGCATCCGCGTGTATACCGCCGGGTCGGACCAGCGGCAGGTCACGGTCCCGGCCACCGAGCCGGTGCGGATCTGGCACCTGCTCACCCACACCGCCGGCCTGACCTACGGCTTCCTGCGGGTGCACCCGGTCGACGCGCTGTACCGTGCCGCCGGGTTCGAATGGGCCTGGCCGGCCGGGATGGACCTGGCGACGGCGTGCGAGGCGTGGGCGAGCTTCCCGCTGCTGTTCCAGCCGGGCACGGAATGGAACTACTCGGTGGCGACCGACGTGCTCGGCCGGGTGATCGAGGTCGCCTCCGGGCAGCGCCTCGATGAGTTCTTCGCCGCGCGCATCCTGGGCCCGCTCGGCATGCCCGGCACGGCGTTCCACGTCGGCGACGGCGGTGCCGCGCGGCTGGCCGCGCTGTACACGCCGGACGCGGGCGGCAAGGCCGCCAGGCTCGACTCGCTGGGCCGCGTGGAACGCCAACCGGTCCGGCTGAACAGCGGCGGCGGCGGCCTGCTGGCCACGGCGGCCGACTACCACCGCTTCCTGCACATGCTGCTGGACACGCCGGGCAGCCCGGCGGGCGAACTGGACGGCACCCGCCTGCTCAGCCCGCGCACGGTCGGCTACATGGCCCGCAACCACCTGCCCAGGGGCCAGGACCTGGAGACGTTCGGCCGGCCGCTGTACGCGGAGGCCCCGTTCGCCGGGGTGGGCTTCGGCCTCGGTTTCGGCGTGGTCATCGACCCGGCGCTGAGCCGCGTGGTCTGCTCGCCAGGGGAGCTGTCCTGGGGCGGCGCGGCGAGCACCGCGTTCTGGATCGACCAGCGCGAGGAGCTGGCCGTGTCGTTCTACACCCAGCTCCTGCCGTCGAGCACCTACCGGATCCGCCCGCAGTTGCGCCAGCTTGTCTACCAGGCGCTGACGCATCCGATTCGCGACATGGCCGGTTATTGATGCCATACGCCGGGCGGGGGCGAACGTGATGCCAGCGATCGACGTCGGCGGCGGTGGGCCTCACCGGAATGCCGCGCCGCCGCTGACCTGCTGGCCAGGCGCGGCGGCCGCTCTGCTTTGCTTGACGGGGTGAAGACCGCGTTCGTGCTCGGCGGCGGCGGGGTGCTCGGCGCCCACGAGGTAGGCATGCTGCGCGCCCTGTCCGAGGCCGGCGTCTTCCCCGACGTCGTGGTGGGCACCTCGGTGGGGGCGATCAACGGCGCGTTCGTGGCCGCCGACCCGGCGGGCGCCGCCGCGTGGCTGTCCCGTGCCTGGCAGGGTGAGGCGCTTCGGCAGGCGTTCAGCGAGACGCTGCTGAGCCAGGCGGCCCGGCTGGCGCGCTCGGGCACCCACCTGCACTCGCCCGAACCGCTGCGCCAGATGCTGGAAGGGGCGCTGCCCTGCCGCGACTTCGCCGACCTGCAACTGCCGTTCCACTGCGTCGCCGCGAGCATCGAGCGGGCCAGCGCGCACTGGTTCTCCGCGGGGCCGGTCGTGCCCGCGGTGCTGGCCTCCTGCGCGGTGCCCGGGCTGCTGCCGCCGGTCGCGGTCAACGGCGAGCACTTCTTCGACGGCGGCCTGGTCGACTCGATCCCGGTGGGCAAGGCGCTGTCCCTGGGCGCCCGCACGGTCTACGTGCTGCAGGTGGGCCGGATCGAGCGGCCGCTGACGGCGCCGCGCCGCCCCTGGGAGGTGGGCCTGGTGGCGTTCGAGATCGCCCGGCGGCACCGGTTCCACGAGGAGATGTCGGCGCTGCCCGGCGACGTCCAGGTGCACGTGCTGCCGTCCGGGGGCGACAGGCGCCCGCCGGACCGCTCCCAGTTCCGCTACCGGGACAAGACCGGCGTCGCGGCGAGCATGGCGCGCGCCTACCAGGCCTCCGCGGCCTACCTCGCCGAACGCGCCTGACTGTGCCAGCCTGAGGAGGCCGGCCCGATCGTCCCGGCTGGCCCGCGGGCCCCCTGGCGCCGCACCGAGGACCGGAGGCGGCCATGCTCCCACCCCGGGTGATCCGCCGGCTCGTGCTGGCGCCGCTGGCGGTCGTCGTCGCGGTCGCGCTCGCCGTGCTGTTCCCGCTGATCGCCCTGGTCACGCTGATCTTCGGCGCGGCGAGGCGGTCGCGGCGGGGCCGTCACCGCGTGCTGCGGCTGATGTTCTTCGCGCTGGTCTGGCTCACCGCGGAGACCGCGGCCCTGTTCATGTGCCTGGGGCTGTGGGTCGCGAGCGGGTTCGGCGGGCGGCTGCGCACCGAGCCCTACCAGACCCGCCACTACGCGGTCATGCGGTGGTTCCTCGGCCGGCTGTACCGGTCGGCCACGACGACGTTCGGCGTGCGGGTGACTGTGGACGAGCCGGAACTCACCGGGGCCGAGCAGGCCGCCCGGCTGGCGCGCCCGGTCATCGTGCTCAGCAGGCACGCCGGGCCGGGTGACTCGTTCCTGCTGGTCCACCAGCTGCTCAGCGTGTACGGGCGGCGCCCGCGGGTGGTCATGAAGGCGTCGCTGCAGTTCGATCCCAGCCTGGACGTCGTGGCCAACCGGCTGCCGAACGTGTTCATCTCCCGCCGTCACACCGGTGAGGGGGTCTTTACCGACCAGGTCGCCCGGCTGGCCCGCGGCCTGGACCAGGCGGGCGCGCTGGTCATCTTCCCGGAGGGCGGCAACTGGACCCCGGGCCGCTGGCACCGCGGCATCCGGCGGCTGGAGCAACTGGGCCGCCGCGACCTGGCCGCCCGGGCCGCCGCCATGCCGAACCTGCTGCCGCCACGGGCCGGCGGGGTGCTCGCGGCGATCACGGCCTGCCCCGGGGCCGACGTGATCTTCGTGGCGCACGCGGGCCTGGACCGGATGGTGAGCGTCGCCGACGTGTGGCGGAGCCTGCCAATGGACCAGGTGGTGCGCGCGAAGTGGTGGCGGGTGCCGGTCGGGGAGGTGCCGCGCGCGGCCGAGCACGAGACCCAGGTGCAGTGGCTGTATGACTGGTGGCAGCGCATCGACGAGTGGATCACCGAGAACCGGCCGGCCGGCGTGGCGTGATGGCTTGGGCTCTATCTGTGGGGCCGGGGGGAGGCGCCCGGCGTGCCGTACAGCAGCAAGCCACGCTAGGGGCGCGGCGGCAGCGGCGGCCGGCGCTTGGACGGCCTGGTGCGCGGGTCCGGAGGCCGCACCGCGGGCCGCTGCTGGAGGGCTTCCAGCGCGAGCCTGACCGCGGTCTCCAGCTGGGTGTCACGCTCCGCGGCCCAGTCGTCGGGCGACATGATGACCTCGACGTCGGGGTCGACGCCGTGGTTCTCCACGCCCCAGCCGTACTCCTCGAACCAGAAGGCCAGCCGCGGCACGGTGATCTGCGTTCCGTCGATCAGCTCGTGCTCGTGGTCGTAACCGATGACGCCGCCCCAGGTCCTGGCGCCGACCACGGGGCCAAGCCGGAGCAGGCGGATGGCACCGGTGACGATGTCGCCGTCGGATCCCGAGTATTCGTCGGCGATGGCGACGACCGGCCCCCGCGGTGCGTCCTCCGGATAGGTGGACGGCATCATGCCGCTCGGCACGTCCCAGCCGATCACCCTGCGGGCCAGCTTCTCCACCACGAGCGCCGAGGTGTGACCGCCGGTGTTGCCGCGCACGTCCACGATCAGCGCGTCGCGCAGCATCTCGGTGCGCAGGTCGCGGTGAAAGTCCGCCCAGCCCTGGCTCACCATGTCCGGCACGTGCAGATAGCCGGCCCGCCCCCCGCTCAGCTCCCGGACCTGCGCCCGCTTCGCGCTGACCCAGTCCAGGTAGCGCAGCCTGGTATCGCTCCGCAGCGGGACAACCGGCACGCTGCGGGGTTGGCCGCCGTCCGCGGGCGCGACGGTCAGCTCGACGGGCTTGCCCGCGGCGCCGATCAGCAGCGGCCCGGGCCCGTCGGGCCCGACCGGCCGACCATCCACACGAAGCAGCACGTCGCCCGCGGCGATCGCGGCGCCGGGTGACGCCAGTGGCGCGCGGGCCCAGGGATCGGAGGTGTCCCCGCGCACCACGCGGGTCAGCCGCCAGGCGTCCCCGCCCCGCGTGATGTCCGCGCCGAGCAGGCCGGGCCCGGCGGCCGGCGTGCCGCCGTCCGGTGCGTAGACGTAGGCATGCGAGGTGCCGAGCTCGCCGAAAACCTCCGAGAGCACGTCGGCGAACTCCGACCCGGTGGTGATCCGGTCGAGGAGGGGCCGGTATTCGTCCTGGACAGCGTCCCAGTCCACGTCCGCCATGTCCGGCACCCAGAAATCGTGCCGCATGATGCGGGCCGCCTCGGCGTAGGCCTGACGCCACATCGCCGGCGGATCGAGCAGGAACCTGGCCCGGCTCCGGTCAATCTCGATCTCGTCGTCGGGATTGTCGCCATCGGCCTTGCGCTCAGCCGGGATCACGGTGAGGTTGCCGTGATCGCTGGTGACCAGCCGGGTGCCGTCCCCGCTGGCCTCGAACCAGTCCACGTCCCTGGCGAGTTCGCACACTTCGCGTTTGGCGAAGTCGAACCGCTCGAGCACCGGGCGCGGCGCATCGTCGGCCGGCTGGGCGCCGCCGAGGCCGAGGTTGCCCGTCACCGGCTCACGAAGCCACGCCAGACCGTCCTTCACCGCGCGCAGGCCCGAGTACCGCGCCTCGGGCACCGGGAGCGCGACGATGCGGTCGGACATCCGGGTGGTCTCCACCCGTACCGGCGGAACGTGCGGCCCTCCGCCACCGGCCGCGGCGTCGGCGGCGGTGCCACCCTCGCTCGCCGGTTCGTCACCAGCCCCCGGTGTCTCCGCGCGCTGGTCCGCGGGCTCGCCGATGGGCCGCCCGCCAAGTTCGGGTGCGAAGGGTGACGGAGTCGCCGCGTCGAGGGGCAGCAGGTAGGGCCTGGCCCCGGCCGGGAAGGCGAGGTCGAAGAAGTGCGCGTCGTAGATCGGGTCGAAGTTGCGCATCGACAGGAACGCGAGATATTTACCGTCGAGGGCGAAGACCGGCTCGGTGTCGGCGAACCGCCCGTCGGTGACGTCGAGCACCCGGCCGTCACCGATCCGCGCCAGCCGCAGCCGGCGCAGCGGGCTGAGCGTCATGCCGGCCGGATGCTCGGCCGGCTGCGACCACGCCAGCCAGGCAGAGTCGGGCGACCAGGAAAGCCCGGTCACGACCCCGTTGTCCGACGCGGCAATCTCCCGCACCTGGCCGGACCCGGCGTCGACAACGCGCAGCCGCCCGTCCTGCGCCGCGACCGCGACCGCCCTGCCGTCAGGCGCCGCCGCCAGCCCGATGATTCGGCCAACCTGGCCGGCCGCGATCCGTCGCGGAGCGGCGGCCGCATCGGCCGGGCTTGCCGGGTCGCCGGAGCCGATCTCCAGGCCGTCGCTGCCGTCAGCGTCGGTCGCCCAGACGACCTGCCCGTCGGTCCCCAGTACCTGCGGGAAACGCGCCCGGGCGCCGGGAACAACCGACACGGCCCGAGCCGGCCCATCACGGTGGGTCAGCCAGTGCACCGTTCCGCGAACCTCGATCGAGCTGGCCCGCCCGCCATGGTCGACGGACAGCGAGCCGACATGGTCCTCGGCCGTGACAAGGCGCAGCGCCCGGCCGCGCACGGGCGAGCCGAGGGTGATGCCGAGCCGGACCGGCCCGGCTGCTTGCAGATCATCGAGCAGCCACAACTCGCCGCCACGCGCGTAGACGATCCGCTGCCCGTCGGTGCTGGCCTGTCGTGCGTACCAGCCCTCATGATCGGTGTGCCGTCGCAGGTCGCCGCCGTCCAGTGCGCAGGAGTAGACGTTACCGGTGCCCTCATGGTCACTGATGAACGCGAGCCGCCCGCCGACGATCATCGGGCTGTCGAACTGGGCGGGCAGGTCCGCGAGCACGCGCCGGAACGGGCCCGGGATTTCGCCGGCCGCCCCCGGCGCACCGGACACGATCGCCGTTGCCGGGCCAACCCACAGCCGTCCGGCCGTGCCACCGCGGTAGCGCTTCCAGCGGGCCGGATCAACGCTTTCCCAGGTGCCGGTGAGCAGCCCGGCCGTGCCGGCCCCGCGGCCGTCCGCGGCGGCATCGCCGCCCGCAGTGCCATCCCCGCCTGTGCCCAGCGACAGGTCGGATACCGGGCCGAACGGCAGCACCCGTTCCGCGCCCGGGCTGCCCGACAGAGCGGTCGTCAGCGCGCTGGCCCGGGCGTAGTGCCTGAACGGCTGGTTCGCCGCGCTGACGGCCAGTACCTCCCCGGCCGGCGTCCACCCGCTGACCCGCGCCCACGACGTCCCCCAATAGGTGAGCCGGGTGCTGGCCCCGTCGGCGAGGCTGGCCAGGTAGATCTCCGGGCTGCCGTCCCTGGCGCTGACCCACGCCAGGTGCGTGCCGTCCGGCGCCAGCCTGGGCGTCGCCGCCGGTGCCTCGTCCGCCGTGAACCGCCAGGCCCGGCCGCCCGCCACCGGCGCCAGCCAGACGTCGTCGGCAGCGACGAAAGCCACGAGGTCGTTGGTGACATGCGGGAATCTCAAGTATCCAGGTGACGCCACCGGGCCATAGTACGGTTCCACGAGGCCGGCAGCCGGTGGCGCAGGAGCGCCGGTGAAACGCGCCCCTGGACCGGGAGGACCGAAGGGCCCGGCACCGATGTTTGACACGGTCCAAATCCCCGCCGCACACTTGCTCCAACTCTGGGAGGGCACCGTCGCGGACGCGCCGGCCAGCATCAGGGAGGTCGCCGGCAGGTGGTGTTCGAGCCGGAACCCGTGGCACGCCGGTCCAGCCTGGCCCTGGCCCGCGGCCGGGGCTGAGCCGTGCGGATCGCGCTGTTCGTGACGTGCCTGGTGGATGGCCTGTTCCCGCAGGTGGGCCAGGCGACCGTGCGGCTGCTGGAACGGCTCGGCCACGAGGTGACCTTCCCGGGTGCCCAGACCTGCTGCGGGCAGATGCACACGAACACCGGGTACCTGCGCGGGGCGCTGCCGCTGGTGCGCCGGTACGCCGACGTTTTCGAGGACTGCGAGCTGGTGGTGGTCCCGTCCGGCTCGTGCACCGGGTCGGTGCGGCACCAGCACGCGATGGTGGCGCGGCGGTTCGGCGACGAGGCGCTGGCCCGGCGCGCCGAGGCGGTCGCGGCGCGCACCTACGAGCTGTCTGAGCTGCTGGTCGACGTCCTCGGCGTGGAGGACGTGGGCGCGTACTACCCGCACCGGGTCACCTACCACCCGACCTGCCACTCGCTGCGCCTGCTACGGGCCGGCGACCGGCCGCTGCGGCTGCTGCGCAAGGTGGCGGGAATCGACCTGGTGGAGCTGCCGGACGCCGAGGTGTGCTGCGGCTTCGGCGGCACGTTCGCGATCAAGAACGGCGCGGTGTCCACCGCCATGCTGGCCGACAAGATGCGGTCGGTGCTGGCCACAGGGGCCGAGATGTGCACCGCCGGGGACAGCTCCTGCCTGATGCACATCGGCGGCGGCCTGTCCCGGCTGAACGCCGGCACCGCCACCGTCCACCTGGCCGAGATCCTCGCCGCTACCCAGGATTCACCGTGAGCACCTTCCTGGGCATGCCGTACGCCCCGCGCGGGGTCGGCCACCTGCGCGGCGAGCAGCCCTTTCCCGTAGCGGCCCGTGCGGCGCTGGCCGACACGCAGCTGCGCCGCAACCTCGGCAGGGCGACCACGACCATCCGCGCCAAGCGGGCCGCCGTGGTGGCCGAGCTGCCGGACTGGGAGGAGCTGCGCGCCGCCGGCGAGGCGATCAAGCGGCACACGCTCGCCCACCTGGACCGCTACCTGGAACAGCTGGAAGACCAGGTCACCGCCCGCGGCGGGACCGTGCACTGGGCGCGGGACGCGAACGAGGCCAACCGCATCGTCACCGGGCTGGTCCGCGGCACCGGTGCCACCGAGGTCGTCAAGGTCAAGTCGATCGTCACCGACGAGATCGGGCTGAACGAGGCGCTGGCCGGGGCCGGGATCACCGCGCACGAGACCGACCTGGCCGAGCTGATCGTCCAGCTCGGGCACGACCGCCCCTCGCACATCCTCGTGCCAGCGATCCACCTGGGCCGCGCCGAGATCAGGGAGATCTTCCTGCGCGAGATGGGCGACGTGGACCCGGGCCTGACCGATGCGCCGGCCGCGCTGGCCGAGGCCGCCCGGCTGCACCTGCGCCGGCGGTTCCTGTCCGCGCGCGTCGGCATCAGCGGCGCGAACTTCGCCGTCGCGGAGACCGGGACGCTGTGCGTGGTCGAGTCCGAGGGCAACGGCCGGATGTGCCTGACCCTGCCGGGCACGCTGATCACCGTCATGGGCATCGAGAAGGTGATCCCGTCGTGGCGGGACCTGGAGGTGTTCCTCCAGTTGCTGCCGCGCTCGTCCACCGGCGAGCGGATGAACCCGTACACCTCGATGTGGACCGGGGTCACGCCCGGGGACGGCCCGCAGCGGTTCCACCTGGTGCTGCTGGACAACGGCCGCACCGCCGCGCTGGCCGACCCGGCCGGGCGCCAGGCGCTGCACTGCATCCGGTGCTCCGCGTGCCTGAACGTGTGCCCGGTGTACGAGCGCACCGGCGGGCACGCCTACGGTTCTGTGTACCCCGGCCCGATCGGCGCCGTGCTGTCGCCGCAGCTCACCGGCGTGGCGGACAACGCGTCGCTGCCGTACGCGTCGTCGCTGTGCGGCGCCTGTTACGACGCCTGCCCGGTCCGGATCGACATCCCGTCGCTGCTGGTGCACCTGCGCGCCCGGCACGTCGAGGAGGCCGCGCGGGCCCGGCGGGTGCCCAGCGCCGAGGCGGTCGCCATGGCGGCGGCGTCCTGGGTGATGGCCAGCCCGGCCCGGTACGCGGCCGCGCAGCGCGCTGGCCGCGCCGGCCGGGCCCTGGGGCGCGGCGGCAGGATCCGCCGGCTGCCGCCGCCGCTGTCGGCCTGGACCGCCGCCAGGGACGCGCCCGCTCCCCCGGCGCAGACGTTCCGCGAATGGTGGCGGCGCGAGCGCGGAGACACCGATGGCACCGCGGGCTGAGGACCCGGCGCGGGCGGAGGTGCTGGCCCGGATCCGCGCCGCGCTGGGCGCCGGCACCCGCGACGCCGGGGAGATCCCCCGCGCCTACCGGACCGGCGCCGGCCTGGGTACCGAGGAGCTGATCGGCCTGCTCACCGAGCGGCTGAACGACTACGGCACCGCCGTCCGCCGCTGCCCGGACGGCGGGGTGGCCGGCGCGGTGCGCGCGGCGCTGGCCGAGCGGGGCGCGCGCCGGGTCGTGGTGCCGGCGGGACTCGCCCTGGACGTCGCCGCCCCGGACGGCGTCACGTTCCTCGCCGACGACAACCTGTCCCCGGACGCGCTGGACGCCGCCGACGGCGTGATCACCACCGCCGCCCTGGCCATCGCGGAGACCGGGACGATCATCCTGGACGCCGGCCCGGGCCAGGGGCGGCGCGCCGTCAGCCTGGTTCCCGACTACCACCTGTGCGTTCTGCACGCCGGCCAGATCGTCGCGATCGTCCCGGAAGCCCTGGGCCGGCTCGACCCCCGCCGCCCGTGCACGTGGATCAGCGGCCCCTCGGCCACCAGCGACATCGAACTCGACCGGGTGCAGGGCGTGCACGGCCCGCGTACGCTCGAAGTCATCCTCGTCGGCGCCTGATCGCCGTCGCGTGTGCGCGCCACGGCGCCCCGTGTTTGGATTGCGGTCAGGGGGTGAGGACTGCACCAGGCTGCGACACAAGCGGCCAGGCTGACGGAAGGCCTGAGACACCATGACCATGCCGATGGAACCCAACTCCCCGCAGCGACGGCCATATCCCCAGGACCCGGCCTACGCCCCGCAACGGCGGGGACGGCCCAGCGTCGACGCCCGGATGCTGTGGTCCGGCGGGGTCGCCACCGCGGTCGTCGCGGGGCTGATAGCGCTGGTTGGCGTGCTGGTCTGCCGGTGGCTCTTCAACATCCCGATCCTCGCGCCCAAGCGGGACGGCGCCTACGGCGACGCGCACACCACGACGCTGGTCCTGATCGCCGCGGGCGCGGCACTGGTCACCACGCTCCTCGCTCACCTGCTGCTGCTGAGCACGCCACGGCCGATGGTCTTCCTCGGCTGGATCGTCGGCCTGGTGACGGTGATCGTGGTGGTGTTCCCGTTCCGTACCGGCGCGGTGCTCTCGCACAAGATCGCCACGGCCGTCCTGTACCTGATCATCGGCATCGCCATCGGCACCCTGATCGCCGGGGTCGGTGAGCGGGCGACCCGGGTGCGCGGGGCGCCCCCCGCGCCGCCGGGACGCGACTACCCGGCCGGGGGCTACCCGGGCCAGTACCCCGGCCAGGACTACCCCGGGCAGGCCTATCCGGGCGGCCGCAGCTACCCGGGCCGCGACTATTAGCGATCTTTCGGTACAGGAGTTACCGCTCGTTACGGCGTGATCGGCAGGCCAGCCGCTGGTCAACGGCGGCGCCGTGTCCACGACCAGGCGGGACCGAACCCGGCGAGATTCAGCGCGACCAGGGCCAGCCCGATGAACAACAGGCTGCCCGGGGCCACCGCGGCGTCGGTGGCGGCACCGGTGAGCTTCAGGATGTAGGCGATGACGAAGATGACGGCCGCGATGACAGCAAGCATCGGACGGCTCCTTCCGTAGCTCGTCGGGCACGGCTCACTGGCTCGGCTGCGGGAGGTGACACGCGACCTTCGGGTTCACACCGACGTAGTTCAGTGGGCCCGCCAGAATGGTCACCGCGATGGTCCCGGCGTGCGCGCAGTTCTCATGCGAGTCGGTGTAGTAGTTCCGCTGCCCAGCGGCGATCGCGCCAATGACGAGCCATATCAGAAGAAGGATCGCTCCGATACGCATCGGTGCCTCCACTGTCCGCACTGACTGAAGATGCGAGGCTCGCGAGGTCTCGCCCGTACGCCCACAGGTACCGCGCGCGGCGCCCTTCAAACAAACCGCAGGTAGGAGGCACGAGGCGTGCCTCTGTTTCGGGGTGCCAACCGGGCCGCTGAACTCGTCGAACGGCCTCTGCCACCGGGCCCGGGGGCACGGGCGATGTTTAGGCCCCGCACGGCGGGCACGAACGGAAGGTGCAAACGAGCGATACAGCAGGTGACCACCAATGACCACCGTCATCCCGCACCCGCTTTCATCCCCCGCGGACGCCGCCGGCCTCGCCGATACGGAACTGGTGAAGCTGGTCCAATCGCTGCCGCGCGACAGCGAGGAACGCAACACCGCCTGCGAGAAACTCATCGGCCGTTACGAGTCGCTCGTCCGGGCGTGCGCGCAGCGTTACCGGCACAGCCCCGAATCGCCCGAGGAGCTGATGCAGGTCGGGTACGTCGGCCTGCTCAAGGCCATCAACAACTTCGACCCGGCCTACGGCAGCAACCTCGCCTCCTACGCGCAGCCCTGCATCGCCGGCGAGATCAAGCGGCACTTCCGCGACAAGCGGTGGCACGTGCACGTCAAGCGGTCCACCCAGGAACTGCGGCTCGAGTTGTGCCGCGCGCGGGCCGAGCTGACCCACCAGCTGTCCCGGGCGCCGAAGGACGGCGAACTGGCCGAGCACCTGGGCATCAGCCACGAGGAACTGCGCGACGCGCAGCGCGCCGACCTTGCCTTCCAGGCCTCCTCGCTGGACGCCCCACGGTCGGCCGGCCCGGACCCGGGGAACCTCGCCGACATCCTCGGCGAGGACGACCCGCAGCTGGAGCACACCCTCGACATCGAGTCCGTCTGGGCGCACTGGGGTGACCTGCCGGTGCGCGAACAGCGGCTGCTGATGATGCGCTTCTACGGCAACATGACCCAAGCCGAGATCGGGGAACGGCTTGGCATCTCACAGATGCACGTGTCCCGGCTGCTCGCGGGCGCACTCGGCTACCTGCGCGAGCGCGTGCTCGGCACGGACTGCGGCCACGACCCGCGCTGACCGCCACCGGCCGGGCGGCACGTGCCTACGAAGAGGAGATGAGGGCCATGAGGACCGCGACTGGACTGGGCCTGATAGCACTCGGCGCGATTCTCGCTTTCGCCGTGCAGGGCCACCCATCGTGGCTGAACATCCAGGTGGTCGGCTGGATCATCATGCTGACCGGCGTGGTGGGAATGGCCATACCCCGCCGCGGTTATGGGTGGCTGCGCCGCCGGATGGTGCTGCGGCGGGGCCCCGGTGGGCGGCCGGTCGTGGACCGGGTGGAGGAGAAGCGCTACCCGCCGTACATGATGCTCAATCCGGGCGGCAGCGCCGTCATGAGTGACGCCGGAGAGGGTGGCGCCACGGCCGGGGCCGCAGCGCGCGAGGACGTGCCGACCGTGGTGGGCCCGTTCGAGTCGCCGGACCCGTCGGGGCTGGGCGATGACCCGGGCCCCGGCCCGGAGCACCTGGCCGCTGAGCGGGAGAAGGCCGTGGCGCGCGCAGAGGCCGAATGGGAGGCCGCCGAGCAGGCGGCGCGCCCGGGCGACCCGGTCCCGACCGAGGAGGTCGTCGAGCAGTACGTCGAGGAATAGGGCCGCGCGGCACGGCGCCCGCCGGGAAGGCAGGCGCCCGTCCCCCGGGCCGCGCCTGGCCCCCTCCGGTGGTTCGGCCCGGCGGTGCTACCGCCGGGCCGAACCATTTCCGCCGGGCTCCCGCCCGCCGCGCGCCGGCCCCCGCGCCCTCGGTGCGGTCCCGCGCGCCCCGGGTGCTGGCTCATGCGCACCTCGTGCGGGCTCACGCGCCCCGCGCGCGCCGCGGGAATCGATGATCGTCCGGGCGACCTCGGTGACCCGCAGGTTGCGCTCCTGGGAGATCTGCCGCAGCTTGCCGAGCGCGTCCTCGGCGCTGCAGCCGAGCGCCTGCATCAGCATCCCCTTGGCCTGGTCCACCAGCGCGCGCGAGTCGGCGGCGGCGCGCAACTGCAGCGCGGTGCGCCGGGCATCGCCGTACTCGGCGGCGTTGCCCATGACCGCGCCGCCGAAGGCGGTGAGCAGTTCGGCCAGCTGGCCGGGCTCCAGGGAGCGCGGGCGCGCGCCGAACAGCGACAGCGTGACGGCGTCGGGCCGCGACCGATAGGCCAGCGTCACACAGCAGCGCACGCCGCGGCGCAGCGCCGCGCTGGCGTACTCCGGCCAGCGATCCTCCGTGAGCGTGTCCGGGCAGCTCACGGGGCCGCTGCCGGACAGGGCGTCGAGCAGCGGCCCGCGCCCGCTGGCCAGTTGCACGTCGTCAAGCCAGGGCAGGTCGGGATGGCTGGCGGCGCGCACCGCGGGCTCGCTGCCGCGCCACAGCACCGCCGTGGCGCCCGAGCAGGCCGGCACCTGGCGCGCGGCAAGAACCACCAGCTGATTCAGCGACCGCGGCTGTGAGGCGTTCGCGATGCTCAGCAGCTCAGCGGCTTCTTGCGCGAGGTCAGGGCGGGGCACGGCCTCCTCCGTTCACTGCCTGCCCGCGCGCCTGGGCACGGGCGGCCCTGCTGCCAGGGTGCCACGAACGCGGCGGTGCCGGTAGCGGCGGCAGGGCGAACGGGACGGTGAAAGCCGGGGCGGGACGATGAAAGCCGGGGCGGGACGATGAAAGCCGGGGCGGGACGATGAAAGCCGGGGCGGGACGATGAAAGCCGGGGCGGGACGGTGACACCGTCCCGCCCGGCGCTGGTGCTGGTGCCCCGGCCGGGGTGAGTCAGCCGGACCCGGCACCGGCCAGGCTCCCGGCCGCGTGGCGCACGGAGCGCTCGTAGGCCGCCAGGGTCTCCCGGCTGATGCGGTCCCACGAGTACCGCGCGGCGGCCCGGTCCGCGGCGGCGATCCCGAATGCCTCCAGCCGCAACGGGCTGGCCAGCAGTTCCCGCACCCGCCGCGCGAGCAGGTCGGGGCGGCCGAGCGGGACGAGGACGCCGGTGGTCCCGTCGAGGACCGCGTCGGCGCAGGCGCCCACGGCCGGCGCGGCGACCGGCGTGCCGCAGGCCATCGCGGCCAGCGCGACCGCACCGGACGGCTCGTAGGGCGCGGCGCTTACCAGCAGGTCCGCGGAGCGGAGTAGGGCGGGCAGGCCGCCGGGGGCGATCTTGCCGGTGAACGACACCCGGTCCGCCACGCGCAGGCGCTCGGCGAGGCTGGTCAGGTCCTCATGCGCCTGGTCCTTGCCCAGCTGTGATCTGGCGGGGCCACCGGCGATCACCAGTTCGGCACCGGGCACACGGGTGAGCATCCGCAGCAGCATGCCGAGGCCCCGCTGCCCGTCCAGGCGGGGGACCACGGCGACCAGCCGCGGCCGGCTCCCGCGCTTGGCCGCCGGGCCCTCGGGCGCGAACTCGGTGGTGTCCACGCCGCACGGGACGACGGTCACCGCGGCCCGCGGCACGCCCATGCTGACCAGGTCGGCCGCCTCGGTGGCGGTGCCCGCCAGGACGGCGTGGGCGCTGCGGGCGAGGCAGGCCTCCAGCCGGATGCGGACGTCGTTGCCGTCCGCGGCGTTGCCGTGGCGCCGTTCCGCGACGCCCAGCGTGCCGAACGTCTGCACGAGCGGGATATCACGGTCGCGGGCGGCCGCGAGCGCGGCCAGGCCGCTGGTCCAGAAGTAGGCGTGCACCACGTCCGGCGGGTTCTTGCGCCAGCGCTGCGCGAGCTGCTCGCTGAACCCGGCGACATGGGCGGCCAGCTCGGCACCGGTCAGCGGGGCCAGCGGGCCCGCGGTGACGTGCTCGACGGTCACCCGCGGCGCGAGGATCGCGCTGCCTGGCAGCGCACGCGAGTCCCGCCGGGCGTAGATGGTGACCCGGTGCCCGAGCTTGGCCAGGCCGCGCGCCTGCGCGGCGACGCTGGCCACGGGGGATACCGGCTCCTGGCCGATGGCGGGCGTCAGCGGGCTGCCGGTGTGAGCGACGAGGGCGATCCTCATCACGATGCCTCCTGGGGGGGTTACCGCTGCCCTGGCATCGCAAGTGGCCCTTGCCATCGAGTGCGCCTTGCCATCGAACGCCAAAAAGGCACACCCGGCTTCACGCCAGGACGGCGTGAGGGTGTGCCTGCGTCGTAAGCACCGTTCTCGGCCGAGGTTATCCCCGCCCTCGGCGCCCGTCAAACCCCGGCGCGCGGCAGGGCTGCTCAGTAGCTGTTCTTCCAGGTGGTGCTGAAGCTGTTGCCGCCGGTGAGAGGGGAGACGGTGCCAAGGTTGTAGGCGTCGGTCGCGTCCACCATCGTGATGGTGTGGACGCCGGGGCCGCTGCCGATCGTGCCGGCCTTGCCGTTGGCGGTCTCGGCGCCGTTGGTGATCTTGAAGGCGTTGTAGTGCGCCTGCGGCACGACGCCGATCTGGAACGACGGCCGCTCCGAGATCCACTCGGCGCTGGTGTCCTTGCAGGTGGCCAGCGCGCAGGTCTTCGTCACGGAGATGTTGTTGCCGGCGGTCGTGGAGTCGGTCAGCTTGAGCGCGTAGGTGGTGCCGGTGCGCGTCACCGACGCCGCGATCATGTCACCCGCCTTGAGGGCGGTGCCCACCTCGACGATATTGGCCGGGTACATCTCGTACCAGGTGAAGTAGGTGCCAGTGCCCTTGTAGCACCAGCTGACCGTGCCGAGTTGCTCGACCGTGGAACTGTTGAAGCCGTCGAGCCCGACCCAGTTCGAGGTGATCTGGTCCTCGGCCCCGCAGGTCACGCTCGGCGTCGTCCAGTCGCCGCTGACCTTGGTGAACGTCTGGGCCGTGCTGGCCCTGTCGGCGTACCCGGCCCAGTTGAAGCTGCCGGTGGCCGTCACGCCCCTGATGCCGCTCCGGTGATGGGTGCGCACCAGCATCGCCTGCGGATGGTTGTGGCGCAGGTAGCCGATCAGCGCGGTCCTGGCCTCGGCGAGGAACCGGGCCGACGGCGCGTGGCTTCGCGGCGGGGCGGCGACGGTGGCGGCGGTCACACCGGACAGCGTCAGGGCCCCGGCCATGGCGGCGGCCGAGGCAGACACGATCAGGTAGCGCAACAGACGCATGCCAGACCCCCTTTTGTCATGGGCATAACGACATTACCGCCCGCACGATAACCATGTCGTTACCCTCCTGCAACCCTTCCGGAGCCGCTTTGTGACACCAGCAAAGTGGCCGGGAAAACGGCCCGTGAAATTCCCGTTGGCCCGGGCCCCGATGGCGGCTCCCACCTGCGACACCTTCGCCGATGCCCGGCTCGCGCGGCCGGGTGGTGCCCGCCTGGGACCGGCACTGGCGCCACCCCGGCCCTGGCAGGGCGGGGCGGCTTTCCGGTAGAGTCCGCGAGCGCGCCGCCGGCTGCCTCTATCCCCCCCGGAGGTGACCGGCGGCGCGCCGCCCGGGCCGCCCGCCTGTCAGCCCGGCAAGGCCAGGAGACAGCGCTCCCGTCCTCCCCCTCCAGCCAGCCGGGGACGGCTCACCGGGCAACTTTGCGTATAGAGCGTCACATGAACGTCACACGCCGGGTATTTTCGGCGGATAGCACTCTTTGCAATCCTGGCAGCAGCCGCCCGGGCGAAGCCGGCGGCCCGTGGTTGAGAGAGGCTCCGAATTTGGGCCGTCTGCCCCCGCACCATATCCGGCGCCCACGCCTGACCGCGCAGTGCCGGAAGGCCGACGTCATCGTGGTCGAGGCCGCGGCCGGATACGGCAAGACCGTCCTGGGCGCGGAACTGGCCGACCTGTGGCGGTCGGTGGCCATCGAGGTGGTGCTGCACGAGGGCGGCATGCCCGCGCAACTGTTCGCCGCCCGGCTGCGCACCGCGGCGGCTCACGCGGGCTTCTCCGAGGCCGCGGCCACCATGGCCGAGGCCGGCGAGGACGCCACCGGTGCGGTAGACGCCCTGCTCGGCGCCCTGGCCCAGGAGCGCTGCACGTTCGTCGTGGACGACGCCCACCACGCGAGCCGCGGCGCGGGCCTGCTGATCGAGCGGATCGCCGAGCACCTGCGCCCGGACCAGCACCTGGTCGTGCTCGGCCGGAGGCTGCCGGACGGTACCGCGCGGCTGCGCCGGGCCGATCGCGTCCTGCTCACGGCCGCGGACCTGGCCTTGCGGGCGGATGAGACGCTGCAGTTGTGCCGGGCCGGGTTCGGGCTGGACATCGGCCCCACCGAGGTGGCCCGGCTGGAACGGGCGACCGGCGGGTGGACCGCCGCCACGGCGCTGGCGGCGGCCCGCGCCCGGCGCACCGGCGAAGACGTCACCACGCTGGCCGCCGCGACCGATCCGGACCAGCCGTTCAGCGCGGTGGCGACGATCCTGCGCGAGGCGCTCGACGCGCTGTCGCCGGCCGAGCGCCAGTTGCTTGCCCAGGTCGGCAGGCTGCCGCTGATCGACGCGCCGACGGTCAACACGGGCACGGGGATCGACGGCTACTTCGGCCGCGCGCTGGCCGCCGGTATCCCGTTCACCCCCGGCCAGGACGACTGGTGGGACCTTCCCGGGCCGGTTCGCGACTACCTCTCCTCGCTCCGCGCCCCGGATCCCGAGGTGCTGCGCCGGGCCGCCGACGAGTATGCGCGCCGCGGCCAGCTCGGCGCGGCACTGCAGCTCATGCTGGCGTTCGGCGACGCGGGCTCGGCCGCGGGGATGCTGGCGGAAGGCTCCCCCGCCGCGGTAGAAGCCCTCGACGTACGCGAGTTCCAAGCGGTCATCGACCGGCTGCCGGCGGCGGCGATCGAGGAGCACCCGGCCCTGCTCCTGTACTTCGCGCTGAGCTGTGAGACCGCGGCGATGATCGACCAGCGCGCCGAGACGCTGGAGCGGGCCACCGCCATCGCCTGGGGAACCGGTGACCACCGGCTGATCCGCGCGATCGCCGCCGAGCGCGCCAGCGATCTGGTCAGGGACGTCCAGTACGACAAGGCCGAGGACGCGGCGCAGCGCGTGCTCGCCGCCTGCCAGCGCGACGAGTCGCTCACCCGGGCCCGCGCGCTGTCGGTGCTGGGCCGGGCGAACTGCTGGAAGCTCGACGAGCAGGGCCGCCGGGACCTGGCCGCGCTGCAGGACGCGGAGCGGTACTTCGACCGCGCGGCCCGGCTGTTCGACCAGCTCGGCATGCGCACCGCCCGCGCCGGGCTGGTGCCGTACCAGGCGATGTGGATCGACTACCCGCGGGGTGAGGCGAGCGCCGCGCTCGAGCACCTGGAGGCCGGGCTGCACCTGGTGGTGGACCGGCCCCGGAAATGGGCCTACCTGCTGATCTTCCACGCCGAGGTGTCGATCGAACTGGGCCGTCACGACCAGTGCGAGGCGGACGTGCGGGAGGTCCTGCGGGTGGCCTCGGACCTCACCCACGCGGAGATCCTGCACGGCTACAGCCACTGGCTGCTCGCCCTGTCGGCCTCGCAGCGCCGGGACGCGGCGGAGACGCTGGAACAGGTCCGCCTGGCCGAGGTGCACAAGGGCAACTGGTGGACCCGGGCGGGCGCGGAGTTCCTCGCGGAGGCGGCCGACTGCCTCGACCGGGTCGGGTACAGCGCGCTGGCCATCGACTACCTGCGGCGGGCGCAGGCCGATCCCCAGGATGCCGGGCCGGTGATCGCCATGGCCGAGGCGGCGGTGGCGGCCCGCCACGGTGACGCGCAGCTCGCGGAGGAGAAACTGCAGGCCGCGCCGGGTCACCAGGTCGCGCCCCGGGAGTATTGGCGGCTCACCTTGCTGCGCGCGTACGCGGCGTTCCGCCGCGGCGGCGCGGACGCCGGGGCGCTGGCGGCCCGCGCCTTCGAGGAGGCGGCCCGGCTGGGCCTGGCCCACCTGCCCTACACCAAGGAAGGCGCGATCACCGAGGAACTGCTCGGCCTGGCCGTGGAGACCGGCCAGCCCGCCGCGCTGGCCTTGGAGGCGGCCGCCCTGCCGGTGTGGATCTCGGTGCTCGGCCGGTTCGCGCTGACCCGCAGCGGCCGCCCGGTGCCGCTCGGCCCCGGCCAGGCGACGCAGTTGCTGAAGCTGGTGGCCGTGTCGGGCGGGCGGGTGCCGGCGGAGGTGGCGATCGACGCGCTGTGGCCGGAGGCAGGCCGGGAGGCGGGCCGCAACCGGCTGCGCACCGTGCTCAACCGCCAGCGCGCCGAGGCCGGCGAGGTGATCGTCCGCCGCGGCGACGTGCTGCTCCTGGCCCCGGAGGTACGCCTCGACCTGGCGCTGTTCGAGGCGGAGGGCCGCCGGGCGCTGGCGCTGGGCCTGGCCGAGCCCGCGCTGGCGGTGGCGGTGGCCCGGGCCGCCATGGCCCGGTACCGCGGCGACCTGCTGCCCGACGACCTGTACGCGGAATGGGCCCGCGCGCCGCGGGATCGGGCCCGGCGGACCATGCTGGCGCTGCTGGACCTGTGCGCCGACGCCGCCGCCGCGCGCGGCGACCTGGACGAGACCCGGCGGGTCATCGAGCTCACCATCGACCTCGCGCCGTACGACGACACCCGGTACCTGCGGGCCGCCACCGCGCTGCTGGAGCAGGGCCGGCGCGGGGCCGCGCTGACCGTCGTCCGCCGCGCCCGCGCCGCGCTGGCCGAACTCGGCCTGCAGCCGCCGCCGAACCTGATCAGCCTGGAACAGACGATCGCCTCCTGAGCACCCGGGCCTGCGGGCAGTTCCCCCCCGCCCGGGACGGCGCGGCGCCGGCCGGCCAGCGCGAACCGGTCCCGGCCCGGGCAAGGTCGGCGTGGTGTAACCGCCCGGGCGGCGGGTAGTGGCGGCGGGTGCCACAACGCAACCAGGACGGCGACCCCGCGCCGTGCGAGTACCGCCATAAGCGGGACTCTGGGCGCACCGGCGAGCCGCGCGGGGGCCGTGGCCGCCGCGGTGCGCGGCCTGTGACCTGGGAGGTGGCCCGCTGATGGCCGGTGAGGTGGTGCGGGTGGGCCGGGTGACCGTCGAGCTGTCCAACACGGCGAAGGTGCTGTTCGGCGAGGACGGGATCACCAAGGGCGACCTGGTGGAGTACTACCGGGCCCTGGCGCCGCTGATGGTCCCGCTGCTGAAGGACCGGCCGGTCTCCATGACGCGCTTCCCGGACGGCATCGCCTCCGACGGGATCGTGCAGAAGAACGTGCCGGCCTACTTCCCGGGCTGGATCACCCGGGCGCGGGTCCGCAAGGAGGGCGGCTCGCTGCAGCAGGTCGTCTGCGACAAGCCCGCCACGATCGTGTACCTGGCCAACCAGGCGTGTATCGAACTGCACGCGTTCTTGTCCAGGCTGGACCGTATCCGCGAGCCGGACCAGCTGATCTTCGACCTGGACCCGCCGGACGCCAACCGGTTCGCGGACGTGCGGGCGTGCGCGCTGCTGCTGCGCGAGCTGCTCACCGGGGAGCTGGGCCTGCCGGCGTTCGTGAAGACCACGGGCGGCAAGGGGCTGCACGTCCATGTGCCGCTGAACGCCAGGGAGGACTTCGACACCGTGCGCGGGTTCGCCCGCCAGGCCGCCGAGTTGCTCGCCGCCCGCCACCCGGACCTGGTCACCACCGAGCAGCGCAGGGACAAGCGCGGCCCGCGCATCTACGCCGACATCATGCGCAACGCCTACGCCCAGCTCGCCGTCGCGCCCTACTCCGTCCGTGCCCGCCCCGGCGCCCCGGTGGCCACGCCACTGAGCTGGGACGAGCTGGACGACGAGGCGCTGCGCCCGGGGCAGTTCACGCTGCGCACCGTGCCGGACCGGGTCCGCGCCGGCCGGGCGGGCGGCCCCTGGGCGGGCATGGCCAGGCGGCGGCAGGGGCTCGCCAGGGCGCAGAAGTCCCTGCGGCGGCTCGCGGCGTAACCGTCGGGCGCTGCCCGCGGGCCGCGAGCTACCCGGTCAGGCAAAGTCGCGTTAAGTAGTGTCTTGCTTACGCTACGCTCTCGGGGGTGCCGCAGAAACGTGGGGGTCGAAGCGTGGAGCGGGCCTGGGCCCGCGCGCTGGCGGGCGGCGGCGTGCTGGCCTGTGCCGCGGCCATCGCCCTGGTGGGCTGGCTGCATTTCGCCGGGAGAGGCGGGCACGCCGGGACCGGGCACGCCCCGGGCGGGACGCGGCCGGCGGCCGCGAGCCAGGCGGCCGCCTGGCGCCAGTGGCTGTCGTTCCCCAGCTACCGGGACGTGGTGCCGGTGCTGATGTACCACAGCATCGGCGGGCGCCCGAGCTACATCACCACATCCGCTGCGCAGTTCGCCGCGCAGATGCGGGCGCTCAAGCTCGGCGGGTTCCACACGCTGACCCTCCGGCAGTACGCCGCGTACGCGCGCGGGAACCTGCGCGCGCTGCCGGAACGGCCCATCCTGCTCACGTTCGACGACGGGCGGCAGGACGCCTACCTGGCCGCGAACGGGATCTTGCAGAAGTACGGCTTCCACGCGACCGAACTGGCCGTCCCCGGCTGGGTCACCGGTCATCCTGGGTTCAGCGTGTCCTGGGCCGAACTGGCCCGGATGTACCAGGGCACCACCTGGGACGTCGCGTCCCATTTCGGCTACGGGCCGGAAAAGGTCCAGGTCAGCAAGACCGGCGCCACCGGCGCCAGGTTCGCCTACCTGCAGTACCTCCCGGCGGTGCCACCGCGGCCCGGGCACCCGGGGCACCCCGGCCACCTGGAGACGTTCGCCGGGTTCCGCAGGCAGTTCACCGGCAACGAACTGTGGGGCATCCAGCAATTCCGTCAGCACCTGCCGGGCTTCCAGCCGCTCGCCACCGCCATCCCCGGGTCCAACTATGGGCAGAACAGCACGAACGACGCCCTCATCCCGCGCTACGTGCTGTCCTGGCTGGACCGTCACTTCACCGTGGTCTTCGGCGGGGACTACCTCAACCAGGGCAAGGGCCGGCCGGTGCAGATCCCCGGCCGGTTCTCGCCGCGGCTGTCCTACCGGATGTCCATGGGCCCGAAGGACACCCTCCAGGCGTTCCGCTGCCGGCTGGCCGCCTTCGTCCGGCGCCTTCCGATCGCGGCCGAACGCCGTTGCCTGCTCCCGCCGCGGCGGCCGGCCCGGTAGGTGCCGCGGCCGGTCGACCTCGCGGTCACGCGGGAAAACGGGTGCGCCGGCGGGCGAGTGGCAGGACGAACCACAGCACCGCGAACAGGCACACGACGAACAGCGCGATGAGCGCGACGGTCGCACCCTGGTCCACGTAGCTGACCACCAGCAGCACGGCGGCGGAGACGGCCAGGCCGACGGCGGCCAGCCCGAGAATCGCCAGGAGGTTGGCGTCCTTGACCAGTTGCTCCTTGCGGTGACGGCGGAACACCAGCCGGTGGTAGGCGACGGGTGCCAGCAGCAGCGCCGTGGCGACCGCGGCCAGCAGCAGGGTGGTCACGTACAGCGCGTGCTGTGCGCGGCTGAGCGTGACGAACCTGGTGGTGAACGGGATCGCGAGCAGGAACCCGAACAGCACCTGGACGCCCAGCCCCGCGACCCGCAGTTCCTGCAGCAGTTCGATCAGGTTGCGGTCGTCGCGCTCCGCCTCGGTCTCCCCCGGGCGGCCGGCGCCGGCCTGCGCCGTGTCGCTCACCGCGCCCGGGCCGCTTCCGGCGCGCGGATGGGGACACTACTGCGCCCGGCCAGCGGGCGGCCCCGAGCCCGGCGCCCCCGCCGCAGCAGCCGCCGGCGCTCCTCCTCGGTCGTGCCGCCCCACACCCCCTGGACCGGGCCGGTGTCGAGGGCGTAGCGCAGGCACTGCGTCTGGATCTGGCAGCGCGCGCAGACCGCCTTGGCCCTGGTCACCTGCCGAAGCGCAAGGCCCGAGTACGAGATCGGAAAGAACAGTTCGGGGTCGGCGGTGGCGCAGGCAGCGCGTGACCACCATCTGGCACGGTTGTCCATCTCGGTCATCGGGACCTCGTATCTCCCGTCCCGGGCTGTCGATGGGCGGGGCCGCCACGGCTGGCCGAGTCGAAGTCGCCGGTGCCGTCCGCCGCGCCACCGCCCGGCCTCTGAGGGTAGGCCTTGCGGCCCGATACCGGGACGTCCTGCGGGCGGTCCCGCTTGATCACGAGGTAACGCCTGATGTCCGTCCACTGGCTGGCGGCGAGCAGCGCCGCCCCCGCGGGAACCAGAAGGCGCAAGGCCTTGCGCGCCATGGCTGCCCCCTCTCCGGAGGTCTGGAGTGATCCAGCAACCGCTTCCCACCCAGCGGCGGTCAAACCCCCCGGCGGCACCTGGCCTGAGGCCCGGGCCGCGATGTTTGGGCGGCGCCGCGGGGGCAGGAACCATGGGCGCCGCGGCCGTCGCGGCAAGGCGAGCGGAGGACGGCGGGGATGGCGGAACGATCGGCCACAGGCCGTACGGTGCTGATCGCCGCGGCGGCGAACGTCTTCGTCGGGGTGATCAAGCTTGTGGCGGGGATCCTGGTGGGCTCCAGCGCCATGCTCGCCGAAGCCGCCCATTCGGCCGCGGACACGCTCAACCAGGGGTTCCTGTGGGCGTCGCTGCGCAGGGGCGCCAAGGCCCCGGACACCAGGCACCCGTTCGGGTACGGCCAGGAACGGTACTTCTGGTCGCTGCTCGCCGCGTTCGGGATCTTCATCGCCGGTGCCGGGTTCTCCATCTTCGAGGGCATGCTGGCGCTCAGCCACGGGGGCAGCCAGAACCCGCTGCTGGCCTACCTGGTCCTCGTGGCGGCGGGCCTGGCCGAAGGGACGTCCCTGGCCCGGGTCCTGGTGCAGTACCGTGCCGAGGCCCGGCGCAGCCACACCGAGATGCTCGACCAGGTGCGCAGCAGCCCGGACACCACGGTCCGCACCACCCTGTTCGAGGACTCGGCCGCGATGGCCGGCCTGGCGCTCGCCGCGCTCGGGCTGGCGCTGCGGCAGGTGACCGGGTCAGGAGTCTGGGACGGCGGGGCCTCGATCGCGATCGGCGTCCTGCTGATCGTGGTCGCGGTCCGGCTCGGCCTGGACAGCAAGTCGTACCTCATCGGCCGGGCGGCGGACCCCGGGGAACTGGAAGTCATCGGGAACGAGATCGAGAAGACGCCCGGCGTGGACAAGGTCGTGGAACTGCTCACCATGTACCTGGGACCAGACCAGCTCATCGTGGCGGCCCGGGTGGACTTCAGCGAGGACATCAGCGCCGACCAGGCCGAGCAGGTCGCCGACGACATCGACGGGCGGCTCGCCGAACGGCTCCGCCAGAAGCCGCACGTGTTCCTGGACCCCACCCGCAGGCGCCCCCAGGCCGCCCGGCCGGCCGCGAAGAGCAGCGCCGGAAACCCGCGCGAGACGGGTTAGAACGGCGAATCCCCGGCGGAGCCCGCCGACAGCCGGGCCCGCGGTCTCCAGCATCCCCGCGTGCACGAAGGCCTGCGGCAGGTTGCCCCGCAACTGCCGCTGGTGCACGTCGTACGGTGCTCCTGTCCTGAAGATCGCCGGCGAAACACAGCCCGGCCGCGCCGGTCAGGCACCCGCCCGGGCCGCGGCGGCCCAGGTGCCCGGCAGGACCGCCAGCGTGCGCCCCGCGTGGCCGCGGGCCTGGTCCCCCGCCTCGCGACGCACCTGGCCGGGCACCGGCCGGTGCCGGCCCGCTCGCGGCGGCGGGGGCAGCGGCGTTCCCGCGGGCCCGGGGCCGGCCCAGCCGATGTCGGCCCACACCAGCCGGCCGCGGGGATCCCCGCACACGCCGGTGCTGGCCGCCAGCGCGCGCACCAGGTGCAGGCCCCGCCCGCATTCCGCCAGTCCGGCCGGGCCGTCCAGGGCTGCCGGGAGCCCGGCACGCCCGGCCGGCAACCGCGGCCCGCCGGGCGCGCCGCCGTCGGCGACCGCGACCCTCACCACCGGACCGCACCAGGTGACCTCGACCATGACCAGGCCGCCGCGCCCGCTGGCGGTGTGCCGGATCGCGTTGGTCACCAGTTCCACCGCCACCACGATCACGTCGTCGCGTTCCGGCGCCCAGGGCAGCAGCCCGGTCAGCCAGCGGCGCACCTCGCGCACCTGGTCGTCCCGGCCGGCGAAGACCCGCCGCCAGCACGGGAAGGGGTCCCGCACGCGGGGACCGGTGCCGAGGTCGTTTCCCGGGCTTGTTCCGGGCGATGTCATCGCGGCTCCTGCCGTTTTGCCGGTGAATGACCGCCAGGCGTCAATTGCCTGCCGGGCCGTGGCCTACCTAGCTGAAATACCCAGGCTTAAACAAGCAGATCAGCCACAACAAAACGGCAGAAGGAAAGGGCGGCCCGGCATGTCGGCCATGGCCGGGCCCGGGCGAACGGGCCCGTGACGGCCGAATCCACCAGGCACAACCGCTTCCGGCGGCGGTGGGCGCGGGCGCCTGGAATGTGCCGGAAATGGCCGCTGCCGGGCAGCGTTCAGGGCGCCGGAGTTGCCGGGCCGCCATCGGCCGGCGGGATGAACGGCGACACCACGATCGTGACCCGCCATGGCTGCTGGGACAGCAGGCAGGCCGGATGGGCATGCAGGCACGCCGCGTCCTCGATGGCGGTGAGCGTGACGCGGCCGGGGCGAACGGCCCGGAACACCGCCCGCGCGGGCCGGTTGCCCGGATAGCCACCGCTGCCGCTGATCTTCCTGACGACGCCATCGGTCGCGGCCGGAACATGCCAGGAGAACATCCCCTGACGGGCCAGCGTCACGGTTACCCGCTGTCCGGGGTGGAGCGGCACGGTCGCCCCGTTGTCCGCGGCGGTCAGCGAGTGCCGGGTTACCACGCCAGCCGGCGGGCTGGCGCCCGGCGGGATCGTGGCCGGCGAAACGCTCCCCCGGGCGCTGGCGACCGCGGTACGGACCGGAGTCACCGTGGCAGGGGCGGGCGGTCCGGCCGGCTGGCTGTATGCCTGGGTTCCGCAGGCACACACCCCGGCCGCCAGCACGACGGAGCCAAGCAGGGAAGAAGCCTTCACGCAGGTTGGACGCGCCGCGCACGCCACCGGTTCCGGGCGCATCCCGGGGACGATACCACCACCAGCCCCATGCCGATGGCCACCGCACTAGCCGAGGTACTGGATGTTCGTGATCTCCTCGTGCCGGACCAGGCACGGGTTCGCCCAGCCCTGCGCCGGCTCCGCGGACCAGATCTCGACCTGCTGGTCGGTGACCATGATCGCGATGACCGTGTTCCCGCTTTCCTGGCCTTCGCCCTGGCTGGCCCTCGCGGCCGCCGGGCCGGAGGCCGCGGCGCTGGGGTACCGCCTGCGCGGCCGGCCGATGGCGGCCTTGTAGGTGTCGCCGTCCCGGGTGTAGACCAGCGAGCGCGCGGCCCTGGAGCCGGGCGGCCCGGGGAACACGCGCGCCTGGTGCACCCTGCTGGAGTAGCCGTTGGGCATTGCTGCCTCCCGCCGTTCTCCCTGGCGCCGGGACTGCTTCGTGGCCAGTCTCCCAAGCGTTCAGGTTACGCCGGGCCGCCTGCCCTGCCCAGACCCGGACCGAGATCGATTGCATATGCGCTGGTCGCTACGCGCCGCCGGTGACCGCCGGCGGGACCCCGCACGCTTCGGCCGAGTTTGGGACCCGCCTCGCCGGGCAGCAAGTCCGCATGAACCCGGTTGAGCAGGTCATTCGCCGGGCAGACGCCGCGCAGCAGCGCCGCCGCGTTCCGGCGTTCATCGTCGGCGTCCTCAAGAAGTACGGTGACGACAACGGGGGCGTGCTCGCCGCGAACCTGGCGCTTTCCGCGTTCGTGGCGGTGTTCCCGATGCTGCTCATCCTGGTGACGGTGCTCATCAAGATCGCCTACATCTCGCCGTCCCTGCGCGCCGACATCAAGGGTGCGGTGTCCCGGCAGTTCCCGCTGGTAGGCGAGAAGCTGGTGGGCAACATCGGCGCCCTGCACCGCTCGAGCACGATCAGTCTCGTCGTCGGCCTGCTCGTCCTGGCGTGGGGCGCGACGCGCCTTGCCCAGGCCGGCCTGTTCACCATGGAGCAGGTGTGGAACATACCCGGCCCGGCCAGGCCCGGGTACGTGCAACGGCTCGGCCGTGCCGTGACGTTCCTCGGCGTGCTCGCGGTGGGCGTGGGGATCAGTGCCCTGCTGGCCCTGGTCACCTACGGCCATAACGCGCTGGGGTTCGTGATGCTCTCCCAGGCGCTCGCCGTGCTGGCGAACTCCGGGCTGTACCTGACCAGCTTCCGGGTCCTGACCCCCAAGGGGGTGCCCACCCGCAACCTGCTGGCCGGTGCCGTCGCCGGGGGCGTGGCCTGGACGGTGCTGCTGGCGCTGGGCGCCTACGTCGTCCACCGGGACCTGCATACCGCCTCGCTGTACGGGCTGTTCGCCACGGTGCTGGTCCTGGTCGCGTGGATCTACCTGTCCGTCGAGGTTTCCGTGTACGCCGCGGAGGTGAACGTGGTGCTCACCAGGCACCTGTGGCCGCGCACGATCGTCCAGCCGCCGCTGGCCGAGGCCGACCGGGCCTCGATGGCGCTCCAGGCGCTGCAGAACCAGCGCCGCGAGGAGCAGAGCGTGCGGGTCACTTTCACCGACCGCCCGCCCGGGACGCTGGCGCCGCCGCAGACGCCGCAGGCGCCGGAGGAGATCGTCCCGCCCGCAAAGCCGCGGCCGCTCACGGCACCCGGGCAGCCCGCCCCGGCCCCCGGGGCCCAGCCGCCCAGGGCGCAGCCGCTCACGGCACCGGAGCAGGTCAGCCCGCCCGAGCGGCTTGACGGCCGCGAGCGGGCCGCCGGCTGACACTCGGCGGTCGGGCCGGTGGCGTGGTCCGGCCGGGCCAGCTGCTGGCGATGACCAGCGCGGCCAGGGCGCGCCAGGGCCAGCCCACGCTGGGACGGCCGGCCTGCGGGGAACGGTCGCCGGTGTGCTGCGCGCGGCCTGCCACGGCTCAGCCTCTTACCCGCGATTACCGGTGCAAACGCGACGGCCCGGTGACAGCCGGCGGGGTTTGCCGGCGGCCCGCGCCGGGCAGCCCTCAGCAGTGCCCGCCGCGCCCCCACCGCAGTCCAGTTACCGGCTTCAGCTTCAGCCGGGTTTCGGGTTCGCCGACGCCGCCGACGTCGCCGGGTACCTGGCGTCCCTGGGCGTCACGCACGCCTACCTGTCGCCGATCCTGCAGGCCGCGCCGGGGTCGGCGCACGGGTACGACGTCGTGGACCATTCCCGGCTGTCCGAGGGGCTCGGCGGCGAGGCGGCGTTCCGCGCCATGGTGGCCGGGTTCCGGCGGCACGGGCTCGGGGTGATCGCCGACATCGTGCCCAACCACATGTCGATCGCCGCCCCCGAGTCGCTGAACCGCCAGTTCTGGTCGGTGCTGCGGGATGGGCCCGCGTCGCCGTTCGCGCACTGGTTCGACATCGACTGGCCGGCCGGCGGCGGGCGGCTGCTGCTGCCGGTGCTGGCCGGGCCGCTCCGCGACTGCCTCGGCGGTCTCACGGTGGACCGCACCGGCCCGGACGGGCCTGTGCTGCGTTACCACGACCACGTGCTGCCGGTGCGCCCGGGCACCGAGGACCTGCCGCTGGCGGACCTCGCCGCCGCGCAGCACTACCGGCTGGCCGACTGGCGGTCCGCGGCCAACGAACTGAACTGGCGGCGGTTCTTCGACGTCACCTCGCTGATCGCGGTCCGGGTCGAGGACGCCGGCGTGTTCGCCGCCACCCACGGGCTGCTGCTGCGCCTGATGGCCGAGGGGCTGATCGACGGCCTGCGCGTGGACCACCCCGACGGGCTCGCCGACCCGCGCGGCTACCTGGACCGGCTGGCCAGGGCGGCCGGCGGCGCGTGGGTGGTCACCGAGAAGATCCTCACCGGCGCGGAGGAACTGCCGCGCGACTGGGCCTGCGCGGGCACCACCGGCTACGACACGCTCCGCATCGCCGGCGGCCTGTTCCTTGACCCGGCGGGCGCGGCCCCGCTGACCGCCGCGTACGAGGCATTCACCGGGGACGCCGGGGGGTTCGCCGCGGCCGCGGAGGCCGCCAAGCGGGAAACGGCCACGGGCAGCCTGTCCGCCGAGGTGCGCCGGCTGGCCCGGCTGCTGGGCCGCGCGGGCGGCCCCGCGCTGGCCGGGGTCGGCGAGGGCGATCTGATCACGGTGCTGACCGAACTGCTCACCGCGTTTCCGGTCTACCGCGCGTACGTCGTGCCGGGCGAGCCGCCGCCGGCCACGTCGGCTGCGACCGTGGCGGCCGCGGCCGCGGCCGCCGCGGACCGGCTCCCGCGCCGGCTGCACGGCGCCCTCGCCGCCGTGGTCGCGCTCGCCCTGGGCGAGGCGGCCGCCGGCCCGCGCCAAGGCCCTCGTGACGAAGTCACCAGGGCCGGAGGCCCTCGGGGGGATCCGGGCCATGGGGTCCGGGGGGTCGCCCCCGGGGACGATGAATGCTCCCCCGTGCTGGCAGAGCGGGACGAGTTCGTGGTCCGGTTCGGCCAGACCTGCGGCCCGGTGATGGCCAAGGGCGTCGAGGACACCGCGTTCTACCGGTGGACCCGGCTGGCCGCGCTGAACGAGGTCGGCGGCGAGCCGGGCCTGTTCGGCGCGGCGCCCGGGCAGTTCCACGAGTTCGCCTCTCGGCTCGCCCGCGACTGGCCGGCCACCATGACCACGCTGTCCACCCACGACACCAAGCGCCAGGAGGACGTCCGTGCCCGGCTGGCGGTGCTCGCCGAGATCCCCGGCGAGTGGGCGGCCGAGGTGACCCGCTGGCACGCCGAAGCGCTCGCCCTGGCCGGCGGGCGCGGCCCCGAGCCGCGCACCGAGTACCTGTTCTGGCAGACCCTGGCCGGCGCCTGGCCGATCGGCTACGACCGCGCCGCCGGCTACCTGGCCAAGGCGATGCGCGAGGCGAAGACGGCCACGTCGTGGCGGAACCCGGACGCTCGCTACGAAGCGGGCGCCCTCGCCTTCGCCGCCGCCGTGCTCGGCGACGCCGCGCTCACCGGGCAGATCGCCGCCTTCGTGGCGCGCATCGCCGCCGCCGCGCGGGTCAACTCCCTTGGCGCCAAGCTGGTGCAGCTCACCATGCCGGGGGCGGCGGATGTGTACCAGGGCTGCGAGCTGGCCGGGTTCGCCCTGGTGGACCCCGACAACCGGGGGCTGGTGGACTACGGCCGGCGGCGCGCGCTGCTCGCCGCGCAGGACGCCGGGGCGCCCGCCGCCGGCCTGGATGCCGAGAAGCTGCTGGTGACCTCCGGGGCGCTGCGGCTGCGCCGGGACCGCCCCGGCTGGTTCGCCGGCGGCTACGCCCCGGTGCCCGCCACGGGCCCGGCGGCCGGGCACGTGCTCGCCTTCCAGCGCGGCGGGCGGGCGATCACGGTCGCCACCCGGCTCCCGGAGGGCCTGGCCAGGCGCGGCGGCTGGGCGGGCACGACGCTGGGCGTCCCGGAAGGGCGCTGGCGGGACGCGCTGACCGGCGCGATTCACACCGGCCCGCGCCCGCTGCTGTCCGAGATTGCGGTACGCCTCCCCGTGGCACTCCTGATCCCGGCCGGCGCATAGGGTTGCCCGGTGACGCTGCTGCGGGTGTGGGCCCCCGAGGCCGCCCGTGCCGAGGTGGACCTCTCCGGCCGGCGGTGCCCGATGACGGCCGCCGCCGGGCCCGGCTGGTGGCAGGCCGAGGTGGCGGCGGCCGGCCACGGCACCGATTACGGGTTCCGGCTGGATGGCGGGGATCCGCTGCCTGACCCACGGTCGCCGTGGCAGCCGTATGGCATCAACGGCGCCAGCCGCACGTACGACCATTCCGCCTTCGCCTGGACCGACCGAGGCTGGCGGGGCGGCCCGCTGCACGGCTCGGTGATCTACGAGTTGCACGTCGGCACGTTCACGCCCGAGGGCACGCTGGACGCCGCGATCGGCGGGCTCGGGCACCTGGCCGGCCTCGGCGTGGACACGGTGCAGCTCATGCCCGTCGCCGCGTTCCCCGGCGAGCACGGCTGGGGCTATGACGGGGTCCACCTGTGGGCCGTGCACGAGCCTTACGGGGGGCCGGACGCGCTGAAGCGGTTCGTGGACGCCTGCCACGCCCGCCGCCTGGCGGTGCTGCTCGACGTGGTGTACAACCACGTGGGCGCCGGCAACCGGCTCGGCGCGTTCGGGCCGTACTTCACCGAGGCGCACGTCACGCCCTGGGGCCCGGCGGTGAACCTGGACCAGCCGGGGTCCGACGAGGTGCGCGCGTTCCTGATCGAGAACGCGCTGATGTGGCTGCGCGACTACCACCTCGACGGGCTGCGCCTGGACGCGGTGCACGCGCTCGAGGATCACCGGGCGCTGAACTTCCTCGAACAGCTCGCCTCGGAGGTGCAGGCGCTGGCCGCGCTGCTGAACCGGGACCTGGTGCTGATCGCCGAGTCCGACCTGAACGACCCCCGGCTGGTCACCTCGCGGGAGGCGGGCGGGTACGGGCTGACCGCGCAGTGGAGCGACGACTTCCACCACGCGGTGCACGCGGCGATCACCGGGGAGCGGCAGGGGTACTACTGCGACTTCGGGTCGATGGCGGCGCTCGCGCACACGATGACCCGGGTGTTCTACCACGACGGGCGATGGTCGGCGTTCCGCGGCCGGACCCACGGCCGGCAGGTGGACATCTTCCGGGTTCCCGCCCACCGGTTCCTGTGCTACCTGCAGAACCACGACCAGGTCGGCAACCGGGCCACCGGGGACCGGATCGCCGCCACCGTGCACCCGGACCTGCTCAAGGTGGGGGCCGGCCTGGTGCTGACCGCCCCGTACACGCCGATGCTGTTCATGGGCGAGGAGTGGGGCGCGGACACGCCGTGGCAGTACTTCACCGACCACGTGGACCCGGGCCTGGCCCAGGCGGTGGCGCGGGGCCGGCGGGAGGAGTTCGCCCGATACGGCTGGGCCGCCACCGACGTGCCGGACCCGGAGGACGACGAGACCTTCCTGCGTTCCAAGCTGGACTGGTCGCAGCCCGGCCAGGGCGCGCACCGCGACATGCTCGCCTGGTACACCGGGCTGATCGCGCTGCGCCGGGCCCGGCCGGAGCTGACCGACCCGAGGCTGGACCGGGTCCGCGCCGGCTACGGCGAGCAGGACCGCTGGCTGGTTGTGCACCGGGGCCGGCTGCGGATCGCGGCCAGCCTGGGGCCATCGCCGCAGCGGCTGCCGCTGGGCGCACCTGGCACCGGGGTACTTGCCGCCTCCTCCCCCGCCGTCGCCCTGGACGGCGACGCGGTGGTCATGCCCCCCGCGGCGTTCGCCGTCGTCGAGGTCTGACCGCTCGGTCGCGCCCCGGCGGCGCGGGGACCTGCCGTGGCAGCGGGCCAGCACGCTTACCCGGCGGGAGCGTGGGCAGTGACGCAGGGACCGATCCGGCCCCCGCCGCGGAAAGCGGGCTGATCGCGAGCCACACGGGCGGCCGGCCGTCGCCGGCGAGGGCAGCCGTAGCACGAAGGAGGTGCCGATGACGGGACCGGCCTTGGGTATCGTGCTCATAGCGGTCGTGGCCGCGGCCTGCCTGACCGTGTGGATCACAGCGGTGTTCCGCGCCGAGCGGCATCCCGGGAGCGGGGGCCGGGGCGCGGCTCCGCGCCGCAAGATCACCGGCGGGATCTTCCGCGGCGACCCGCGCCAGCAGAAGCCGCGCCGCGACGCCCCGGCCGAAGTGATCAGCACCGACGGCGAACCCGGCCGGTGAGTGAGGAAGTGCGATGAGCCTGCCCGCCAGCCAGCAGCGTGTCCTTGACGTCATCGAGAACATGCTGGCCGGGCGCGAGCCCCGGCTGGCGTCGATGTTCGCGATGTTCACCCGGCTGGCCACCGGCGAGGCGCTGCCCCGGCGGGAAACCCTCGACGTGGTTCCCTGGTGGTCCCCGCGCCGGTGGTCTTCGCCCGGGCGGCACCGCGCCCCGCTGGGCCGGGCGCGCGCGGCCGCGCTGCTCGCCCTGGCCGCCGGGCTGGTGGTGTCGGCCGTCTTCCTCGGCATGAGCCAGTCCACCACGGGCTGCGCGGTACCGATCGTGGGCCGCGGCCCGCTGACGGCGCAGTTCCGTGCGCACAGTTGCCCGGCCACGCAGCACGTCCGGAGCATGGGTGCGGGCCACGGCCCGTAACGCCCGCCTCCTCCCGGCGTCAGCCCTTGTACCGCCGGCGGGCTCGGCCCGGACAGGGCCTGAGCGGGCCTCCCGATGGACGATCGTTTATGGGCGTGAACGCCAGATCACAGCCGGCGCCACCGCGACTCCGCGAAGGAGTACCCGCCGAACAGGACCAGGCCGATGGCCACCAGCACGAGCAGCCAGGGACCGGCCGGGGTCTGGGTGAACGACCGCAGGGTGGCATCGATGCCCTTGGCTTGGTGCGCATTGGCATTGACCGCGGCGATCAGCAGGAACACCCCGGCCACGGCAAACACGATGCCGCGCGCGATCCCGCCGTAGCGGCCGAGGAAGGTCACGACCTTGCGCGTCTGCGGGCTGATCTCCCCGGTCCGCAGCTCAGCCAGGAACTTGCGCTCGAACGCACGCCAGGCCAGCCACGCGCCGACGCCGATGAGCACCAGGCCCACGATGCCCACCAGGATCCGGCCGCCGGGGTGGCGCATCGCGGCGGCGGTGAGGTCGACCGACTGCTTGTTCGACGACTTGGGCGCGCCGAGGCCCAGGGCGTACTTCAGGATGAAAAACGTGATGAAGGCGTACAGCACCGTCTTGAACGCGGCGATCAGCCGGTTGCCTGCCTTCTTGCCGTCCGCCCCCGGGCCGCCGTACAGGGCCTCGGACAGCCGCCACAGGGCCATCCCGGCGAAGCCCACGGCCAGCAGCCACAGCAGCACCCCGCCGAACGGTGTCTGCCCCACGACCCGCACGGCCCCGCTCTGGTCGGCCTTGTGGCCGGAGTTCCCGAAGGCTACCTCCAGCGCCAGGATGCCGATGAGGACGTACATGACGCCGCGCGCGGCGAACCCGGCCCGCGCGAGCCAATCCACGTATTTGCTGTTGCCGGCCTGGCGGGCCGCGGATCTGGCTCCCCTGGTCTTGTGCCGGGCTGTCCGTGTGATCACTGTCGCCTCCTTGAAGACCCGCCCCCACTGCCCGCGCCGGGCCGGGCTAAACGGCGCGGGTTTGTACGCCGGGAGGGGGGTAGCGACAGGGCCGGCGTGCGAGCAGCGGAGGCGGACATTCATGCAATCCCAGACAGTCGTGGTCACGGGGGCGAGCGCCGGGATCGGGCGGGCCACCGCCCGGTTGTTCGGCGAGCGGGGCGCGAGCGTGGGCCTGATCGCCCGGGGCTACGCCGGCTTGGACGCGGCGGCCCGCGACGTGGAGAAGGCCGGCGGCACCGCGCTTGCGGTCAGCGCCGACGTCGCCGACTACCAGCAGGTCGCCGACGCGGCCCAGCAGATCGAGGAGCGCTTCGGGGCGATCGACGTATGGGTCAACGTCGCGTTCACCTCGGTCTTCGCCCCGTTCGCCGAGATCACCGCGGAGGAGTTCCGGCGCGTCACCGAGGTCAGCTACCTCGGTTTCGTGTACGGCACGATGGCGGCGCTGAGCCGGATGGGGCCCCGGGGCCGTGGCACGATCGTCCAGGTCGGCTCCGCGCTCGGAGCCCGCAGCATCCCGCTGCAGTCGGCCTACTGCGGCGCCAAGCATGCGATCAACGGATTCACCGAATCGCTGCGCTGTGAACTGCTGCACGAACACTCCGGCGTGCACGTGACCGTGGTACAGATGCCCGCGGTCAACACCCCGCAGTTCTCCTGGGTGCGGTCCAGGCTGCCGAACCACCCGCAGCCGGTGCCGCCGATCTACCAGCCTGAGGTGGCCGCGCGCGGCGTCGTCTACGCCGCCGACCACCCGCGCCGCAAGCAGTACTGGGTCGGGGCGAGCACGGCCGCCACCATCCTCGCCAACCGGGCGGCCCCGGCCCTGCTGGACCGTTATCTTGCCCGCACGGGCTACGGCTCCCAGCAGACCGCCGAGCCCGCCGACCCGGGCCGGCCGGAGAACCTGTTCCAGCCGGTCGACGGGGTCAACGGCCGCGACTTCGGCGCGCACGGCGTCTTCGACGGCCGGTCCCACGCCCGCAGCGCGCAGGCCTGGCTGTCCCGGCACGCCGGCCTGTCCGCGGCGGTGCTCGGCGGTGCGGCGGTGCTCGGCGGGGTCCTGGCAAGACGGGGGACCGGCCGGTGACCGGAGCGCCCCCGGACGCGCCCGTGCCGGAAGCGGTCCCCGCGCCGCTGCTCGGCCCGGCGCTAATGCCCCGGGTGCTGTTCCCCGCGGTCCGGGCCTGCTACGGGGCCGTACTGCTGTGCGTGCCCGGCCTGGCCCTGGGCCTGGCCACCGGCGAGCCGCCGGGGCCGCGGGCCCGCACGGTGGCGCGGGTCCTGGGTGCGCGCCAGCTGGCCCAGGCGGTGCTGACGGCATACCGCCCCCGTCCGGGGGTGTTCCTGGCCGGAGCGGGCGTCGACGCCTGCCACGCGGCGTCGATGCTGGCCCTCGCCGCCGCCGATCCGCGCGTGCGGCGTGCCGGGCTCGCCGACGCGTTCGCCGCCACGGCCTTCACCGCAACCGGCGCGCTCACCGCCGCCCGCACCGGCGCCGCTGGAGCCATCGCCAGCGCGCGGCCACCGGCGTAAAGACGCGTGGCCAGCGGGGTAAAGACGCGCGGCCACCGGGGTAAAACCGCCACCTCCGGTGGCCGCGTTCACCCGACGGCCCGGCCCCGTGGGTCAGCTCCGGTCCAGGCGGCGGAAGGTCACCTCGTGCAGCAGCAGCCGCAGCGCGGCCGCCGCCGGGATCGCCACCAGCGCGCCGATGATGCCCATGAGCGCCCCGCCGACCAGCACGGCCACCAGCGACACCACCGCGGGCACCTTGACCGTGCTGCCCATGATCCGCGGCACCAGCAGGTAGTCCTCGGCGAGCCGGTAGGCGATGTAGAAGGCGAGCGTGGCGATCGCGACCGGCACCGACACGGTCAGCGCCACCAGCGACACCACGGCGCCACCGATCGTGGACCCGATCACCGGGATCAGGTCCAGGAGGGCCACGAACAGTCCCAGCAGGACCGGGTAGGGGATGCCGAACGCGATCATCCACAGGTAGGTGCCGAGCCCCGCGATCACCGAGGTGACCACGTTGCCGAGCACGAACCCGCCGACCTTGGTGAAGATCTCGTCGCCGATCAGGATCGCCCGGGCCCGGCGCGAGTGCGGGGCCAGCCGGTAGGCGAACAGCTTGATCCGCGGCATCCCGGCCAGGAAGTAGACCACCAGGACGAGCACCGCGAGCGTCGAGGCGAGGGCACCGAGCACCAGTGCCCCGGCACCCAGCAACCCCCCGACCAGCGAACTGCCCCGGGTAGCCAGCAGGTGGGACAGGCGCTGCTCGATGTGGTACTTCACGTTGAGCCGGCCCAGCGCCGAGTTGTGATCCTGCAGCGTGTGCGCGTAGTGCGGCAGTTCGGCGATCAGCTTGGCGGTCTGCGCGGCCATCGGGGGGATCGCCGCTGCCAGGAACCCCGCGATCACCCCGAGCACGCCGAGCAGCACGGCGGTCACGGCCGCCCACCGCGGCACCCGGTGCCTGGTGAGCCAGGCCACGACCGGGTCCAGGCCGGCCGCGATGAACAGCGCCAGCCCGATGAGCACCAGCACCGAGCGCGCCTTGATGATCAGCTCCGCCAGGGCGATCGTGACCACCACCCCGGCGGCGCCCGCCATCCCGATGAAGAACGGCGAGCGCCGGTCCATCGGCCGCCCCAGCCGGCCCAGGCCGCCGGTCTCCTCGGCCTCCGCAGCGGCCACCCGGGCCGCCTCCCGCATCGGCGCAGGACCCGGCTCGGACTCGCCGCCGTCACCTTCCCCGGCCGCTGTCAGCAGTTCGCCGCTCACCTGGCTTCCCCCCGATGGTCCGCCGGACGCCGGACGGCTCGCGCGAGGCCTCCCGGGCCTATCCGCGGTCACGCCGGCCCGCCCGCCGGGACGGTGCCCGCGGCGAGGGCTGGGCCTGCTCGCCGTCGCCCGCGTCCTCCTCGTTGCGGACGACCGCCTCCTGGCGGAGGTCGTCGTGGTGACTGGCCGGCATCGGCTCGTGCCGGCGCTGGTTGACCCCCGGCCGGTACCCGGTCACGCTCGCGTGGTCGCCGGCCTCACGCTCGGCCGTACGCCGGCGCTCCTCTTGCCCCTGCCCGCCTGCTCCCGCGCCCCGCTGCGCGTTGTGGCGCTCGCCGTCTCCCCGTCCCTGCGTCCGGTTCATCTTCCGACACCCTCTCACTGCGCCGACTGGCATGCCCACGACGCGCCGCCAGCGGGTCGCTGCCGATCGGCGTTGCACTACCCCCGGCTGGGCATCGCATGCCGTTGCCGACGCGGCCGCAGACCGCAACCGGGGCCCGCGACACTGGCCCCCCCCCAGTATCACGGGCCCCGGCGCACGCGCTGGCCTGGTGGGTGCAGCCAGGCCAGCGCCGATATGGGCGGCTCAGCTGGTCAGCCTGGTGCCGGCCATGGCGGGGCTGCTTTCGTCGGCAGAGCTGACCGGGCCGGTCAGGCCCGGCCCCGGCCGGTCGCGGCGTCCCTGGCCCGGTCCGCGGCCGCGGCCGCGGGGCCTGCCGTCTTCAGCACGCCCGGTGAGGGCGGCGCGTGCGGGTGCGGCCGGGTCGGCGCCGTCCGCTTTGCTTGCTCCAGGCTGTCCCCGAGTTCGGCGGACTCCGCCTCGGTCATGACCGCCCGCAGGGCGGGCCATACCTGGGTCTCCTCGAACGCGATGTGCTCGCGGCCGGCCTTGATGAACTGGCTCAGCAGCGCCTCGAACTCGGGGTCGTCCGCGCCGAGTTTGTCGAGCCTGGCGAGGACCTCCTTGCCCTCCTGCTCCTGGCCGATGGCCCGGTCGGCGAGCCTGTCGCCGTCCGGGAGCAGCTTGCGGACCGCTGGCCAGAAGTACATCTCCTCGACGGCTTCGTGTTTGGACTCCTCGATCACGAGGATCTCAGCCATCTTCTTGCGCGCGGTGAGCTGGAGCTCATTCGCACCCGTCGTCGTGGCCGGTCCGGCCTCGAACTGGGCAAGCAGCCGCTTGACCTGCTCGTGGTCGCTCGCGAGGACGTCGAAGGCGCTTGGCATGATTCCTCCCCTTGTCTGGCGGTCGGATCGTCTCGCCTTGCGGCTTCCCACGGCCACGCGCGTAAACATCTGCGCGCGATCTGGCCGGGTGCCTTCAGCCGTGCCTGGTGAGCATGCGCACGACGGCGCGCTCGGCCGCCCCCCGGGTGACGAGGTCCCCGAAACCAGGGTTCCGGCCGAGGCCACCCGGCCTGCCGCCGGACAGCGTTTGTTTTCCGCAGGAGGGGCAGAAGAAACGTGCCAAGTCGAAAGGAGCTTGCCGTGCTGCTCATCATCGCGGTCCTGCTGCTGGCCCTGATCCTGTTCGGGGCAGGGTTCGCGGTCCACGTCCTGTGGTGGATCGCGCTCATCGTGCTAGCCCTGTGGCTCATCGGATTCCTGTTCCGGACGGCCGAGGGCGCCGGCCGGCGCCGCCGCTGGTACAGGTGGTAACGGGGCCCGGATAGGCCAAACGGGCTGTCGGCGCCTCGGGCGCCGGCAGCCCGTACCGTTGTGTGCACACGCCCGGCGGGCCCGGGTTCCGTGCCCGCCCGAACGGGAGGTCTGATCATGCGGCTCGATTTCCTGCGGCCCCTGTACGAGGGCGATGGCGGCTGCGCGTCGCTCTACCTGGACGCGTCCCGCACCAGCCAGGATGCCGTGGAACAGGTGGCGCTGCGCTGGCGGGCGGCACGGGAGCGGCTCGCCGGCGACGGCGCCGAACCGGCCACGCTCGGCGCGCTGGAGTACCTGGTGAGCGGCCTGGCGCACTCCGTGCCGGGCCTGGCGGCGTTCGCCCGGGCTGGCAGGGTCACCTTCACCGCGGCACTGCCCCGCCCGCCCATCCAGGAGATCGGCAGGTACGCGCGGCTGCCCCATGTCATGCCGTTGCTCGCCCAGGAGCCGCCGCGGGTCACCCAGTTGCACGTGCGCGCCGACCGGTCGGGCGGGGAGATCGTCGCGGTCCGGCCGAACACCGGCGTGGGCGAGAACCCGGCCGGCGAGACCGCCAGGGAGGAGGTCAGCGGGCAGGGCTGGCCGGTGCACAAGACCTCGGTGGGCGGCTGGTCGCAGGCCCGCTATCAGCGCTCCACCGAGGAAGCGTGGGCGGAGAACGCCAAGGAACTCGCCGAAGCCGTCACGGCGGCGGCGGCGCAGTACCACGCCGAGCTCATCGTGGTCGCCGGCGATGTCCGGGCCCGCTCGCTGTTGCTGGAGCATCTCAGCACGCCGCTGCGTGAGTCGGCGGTCATCGTGGACCGCGAGGTAGACGCGTCCTCCGGCCTGATCGAGGAGGTGGCGGACGAGGCGGTCCGGGCCCGCATCGACGGCGAGACCCGCGGCAGGCTGGAGCAGTTCCGTGCCCAGCTCGCCGCCGGCCTGGCGGTTGAAGGACTGGCCGCGACCCTGGCGGCCCTGCGTGACGGGCAGGCATCGGACGTGTTCATCACCGACGACCCGTCCTCGGCCGCCAGCGCCTGGGCCGGCCCGGGGCCTGCAGACGTCGCCGCCTCCCGTGCGGAACTGGCCGAACGCGGGGTCGAAGACGCCGTGCCTGACCGTGCCGACGCGGCGCTGGTCAGCGCGGCCACCGCCACCGGGGCCGAGTTGCGGTTCGTGCCGGACGGCGAGCAGCCGCCGCGGTCCGGCGTCGGGGCGCTGCTGCGCTACCAGGTGCCACGGCCCTGAGCAGGGCCGGCCCCGGCGCACCACCGGCAGGCGCCCGGATAGCCGAGCGACGGCTGGCAAGCCAGCCACTGACCATAGTCCCGCACGCGATGGCCGGGACCCTGGCCTTCTGGGCGGTTGCGTGCCGCGCCTCACGCTGGCGTCAGCGCCCGACCGCGCGAGCGAGCTGCGCCTTGCTCATCGACGACCGGCCCTTCACGCCCCGGCGGCGTGCCTCCGCGTAGAGCTGGGCCTTCGTGGGGCCGCCGGCGCCACGGTGCGAGCGCAGCCCACCGCGGCGGCTGGACGACATGTCCTGTGTGGATGACCGGCTGGCGGTCTTGGCCTCGCCGGACCGGGCCCGTTCCTTGTTGACGGTACGCGCCGCGATCTCCTTGGCCCGGCCGGCGCTTTCACCCCGCTGCCTGGCGCTTTCCTCGATGTGCTCGTACTGCCGTTCCCGCTTGGGGCTGGATCCCCGTGGCATGACAACCTCACCTCCTGACTGCTAGGCCGGCGCTCCCGCGCCGGGTGAGCAGGCCCACTACCCGCCCGAGCGCCGTCCAATCCGGCGCCGCAGCAGGAACTGGCCCGTTGCTCCCCGGCGAGCTCCTGCCGCCGCTAGCTGGCGCCGCCGCATTGGCCTGGGACAGGTTCCCCGCAGGTGTCCCGGCGAGCCATGCGCCGGCGCGGACGGCGCGTGCGGGAAGGGGCGGCGCCTCCGGTCAAGCAGTCGCGCAGCCGGGTGAGCGCGGCATCGAGGAGCCGGGAGACGTGCATTTGCGAGATGCCGAGGCGCTGGCCGATCTCGGCCTGGGTCATGTTGCCGTAGAACCGCAGCGCGAGGATGCGCTGCTGCCGTTGCGGCAGGGCGGACCAGTGTGCCCACAAGGCCTCGCTATCGAGGGTGAGCTCGATGCCCGGGTCGTCGTCGCCGAGCAATTCGCCGAAGGTGGCCGCTTCGTCGTCGGCAGACGCCGGTGCGTCCAAGTAGTAGGGACGAAAGGCCATCTCGGCGTACTCGGCCTCGCGCAGTTCCGCGATGGACAGGCCGGCCGCCTCGGCGAGTTCGTGGTCACCGGGAGACCGGCCCAGTTGCTGGGTCAGCCTCGCCCGGGTGCCGCGGACCGCCAGCATGTGTTCCTGGCTGGTGCGCTGGACCCGCACCTGCCACCGCTTGTCCCGGAAGTGGCGCTTCAGTTCCCCGCTGACGCACGGCTGGGCATAGGCGACCAGGCCCGGTCCCAGTTCCGGGTCGTAGTTGTTGATCGCCTTCAGCAGCCCCAGATACCCCACCTGCATAAGGTCTTCCAAAGGCTCGGGACTGTCGCGGTAGCGGCGCACGCACCCCTTCACCACGAAGTCGTACCGCCGCACCAGCGCCTCGTACGCCGCCGCCCGGCGCGGCGAGGTGCGCGGCAAAGACTGCACCAGCTCGATCAGGGCCTCGTCGGTAGCATCGGCCGGCGGCTCGGCCGACGGCACGGCCTTGTCACTGCGGCGGCGTGATTCACCCATGAGCTGCTCACCTTGCGCATCGTGCCGCGCCCGGAGCCAGCTGCGAAACGACAGCAGCCACCTCCGGTTCGCTGCTGGCTCAACAACCGGTGCGCCCTAACACTTGCCCGCACGGGGCCGTTCAATCGTCGGGCGCGGCTCTCGGGCGGCGCCCCGGCGCTGACGTGCCCGGCCGTGGCCGTGGTCACACGCCGGGGGTACCCCCCGGCGCCAGCCGCCGCAACGTGAGCAGCGCGACATCGTCGCGAGCGGGTGCGCCGCCGATCAGGGCACCCATGACCGAGGCGCACACCTCGCCCGGCGGCTTCGCCGCCACCGCGCGGCACAGCCGGGCCAGGCCCTCGTCGAGAGGGCACTCCCGCCGCTCCACCAGCCCGTCGGTGTACAGGCACAGCACCGCCCCGTCCGCGATCTTCACGGTGGTCGTCCGCCGCCGTGCCCGTGCGTCCACCCCGATCATGAGACCGCCCGCGACGTCCACCAGCCCCGCGGCCTCCCCGGGCCTGGCCAGCACCGGGGGAAGGTGGCCCGCCGAGCAAAGATGCGCCCGGTCCAGCGCGGGATCGAGCACCGCGTAGAGCACCGTGGCCAGCGCCCCCGGCTCGAAATGCTGCATCTTGCGATCAAGCCGGTCCAGGACCCCGGCCGGGTCGGTGGTTTCCAGCGCGTATGCGCGCAGTGCGCTGCGCATCCGCCCCATGACGACGGCCGCCGGCAGGCCCGAGCCCGCCACGTCGCCGATGACCACGCCCAGTTCCCCGGACGGCAGCACGAACACGTCATACCAATCGCCGCCCAGGACGCCGCTGCCCGGTACGTACCGGGCGGCGATCTCGATCCCGGGCACGGTCGGCAGCGCGGACGGGAGCAAACTCCGTTGCAGCGCCGCCGCACCGGCCCGGTCCTCCCGGGCCCGCAGCGATTGCACAGCCACCGCTGCCCGGTCCGCGGCAAGCTGGAGCAGGTCGGCATCATCGCCGGTGAATGTGCGCGGCGTCCGCGACCCGATGTGCATTACCCCGATGACCGTCCCGCCGGCGATCACGGGGACGCCCAGCAGCGAGCGGATTCCCTTCTCGGTCAGGATCGGGTTCACCACCGTCGTGTGGTCCACGTGATCGAGGATCACCGGCTTGCGCCCGGCGGCGACGCGTCCGGCGAAACCCCGGCCCACCGGGACGCGGACCCCCTGGTACACCTCGTCTTCCAGGCCCTCCGCCGCGACCGCCACCAGCTCCCCCGACGGCGCGTCCAGCAACAGCAGCGCTGCCGTGTCGGCCTGCAGGATGTCCTTCGCGCGCTGGAGCAGCACCGGCAGGAAAGCCCGGTCGTCGAGCCGGGACAGTGCGGCGTCGGTGATCGCCTGGAGGTCGCGGAGCCTGGCCTCCGCCCCGGCGCCAGCGGTTTGCTCGATCACCCCACTGCCACCACCCCGAAGCGACTCTCGCACGTCGCACCGGGGCCCAACCCCGGCGCGACCGTGACAAACGAAGCCAGCCACGAACCCCGCGGCTGGCCGGACAACCTACCAAATTTTACCCCGGGCCGGCCCGGCGTTAGGGGAAGGCTGAGCGGGGTAGCGCAACGGGGGGGCCGGGAGGCCGCTCACGGCACCGGAGGCAGCGGTCAGCGGGCAACCGGCCGGAACAGGGGAACGAACGGAAAGCGGGCCTCACGATGACCGAACCGGGCACTGTGCGCGGCGGGCCACCGCCGGAGGCGGGCCAGCCGGGCGCGCCGGACAATCCGACCGAACTGGCGAAGGCGTCCTGGCTGGCCGCGGGCCGCCGCACCCTGGCGGAGTTCAGGAACGACTTCCTGCAGGACCGCGCGGCGGCGCTGACCTACTACGGCGTCCAGGCGATCTTCCCCTTCATCCTGGTGCTGGTGTCCCTGCTGGGACTGATCGACCGGTCGGCGACGCAGCCGCTGATCACGAACCTGACCAGCGTGATGCCGGGCACCGTGCGGACGATCGTGGTCCACGCGGTCGACCGCCTGCAGCACGGCCACTCCACCGCGGGCGTGCTCGCGATCACGGGAGTCGTCCTCGCGCTGTGGTCGGCCTCCAGTTACGTGGCGGCGTTCATGCGGGCGGCCAACGCCATCTACGACGTGCCCGAGGGCAGGCCGCTCTGGAAGACGCTGCCGGTTCGCCTCGGCCTGACCCTCCTCCTCGTGGTCATGCTGGTGGTCTCCGCGGCGATCGTCGTGGTCACCGGCGGCCTGGCGCGGCACGTGGGCCAGGTGCTCGGCGTCGGCTCCGCGGCGGTCACCGCGTGGGGCATCGCCAAATGGCCGGTGCTGTTCATCCTCGTCTGCCTCATGATCGCCGTGCTGTACTGGGCCAGCCCCAACGCCCGGCAGGGGCTCCGCTGGATCAGCCCCGGGGCGGTCGTTGCGGTCGTCATCTGGCTGATCGCCTCCGGCCTCTTCGCCCTGTACGTGGCCAACTTCGGCCACTACGACAAGGTGTACGGCAGCATCGCCGGCGTCATCATCTTCCTGATCTGGCTGTGGATCTCGAACACCGCCATCCTGCTCGGCGCCGAGCTCAACGCCGAACTGGAGCGCAGTCGGGCCATCGCCGCCGGCACCCCGCCGGGCACCGAGCCGTTCGTGGAGATGCGGGACACCCGCAGGCTGCGCAGCGCCCGCCGCCGTCGGGCCCGGAAGCACGCCGCGTAGCGCGGGCCAGCAGACCCGGCGCGAACAGCAGCCCCCCGGGGACCCCCGGGGGGCTGCTCACACCGGCGAGGTCAGCTCTTGAGCTGCTCGACCTTGTCACGGAACAGGGTGGTGGCGATGGTCGCCTTGCGCGGCTGGCCGCGCAGGAACGCCTCCGCGAACTTCTTCGCCTGCTGGTACTCCACCTTGCCGGGCAGCGGCGGCTCGTCCGGGTTGACGTTGACGTCGATCAGCGCAGGCCCACCACTGTGGGCCAGCCCTTCCTCGATCGCGCCGCGCACGTCCGCGGCCTTTTCCACCTTGATGCCGAGGGCACCGTTGGCGGTCGCCAGGGCGGCGTAGTCCACGAACGGCTCGGGGTACCGCACGCCGTGCTCGGGGTAGCCGAGCACCATCTGCTCCCAGAGGATCTGGCCAAGCGAGTTGTTGTTGTTGATCACGACCTTGACCGGCAGCCGATGCTTGATGGCGGTGATGAACTCGGCCATCAGCATCGCGAACCCGCCGTCACCGACGTAGGCGATCACCTGGCGCCCGGGGAAGGCGTGCTGGATGCCGATCGCGTACGGCAGCCCCGGTGCCATCGTGGCCAGGTTGCCGGACAGGAAGAACTCGCGGCCGCCGCGGACCTGCCAGTGCCGCGCCGCCCACGTCGCGATCGTCCCGCTGTCACAGGTCAGCACGGCATCCTGAGTGGCCAGCTCGTCCAGCACGCCGACCACGTACTGCGGGGCGATCGGGTCGCGGCCCGAGTCCTGCTGGGCGGCCATGTGCTCGCGCCAGCGCTGCATCCGCTGCTGGCACTTCTCCAGGAACGAGGTGTCGCCGCGCTGCTTCAGCATGGGCAGCAGCGCCCGCAGCGCCAGCTTCGCGTCGCCGACCACCGGAACCTCGGTGGCGACCCTCCCGCCCGCCCTGGCGGGGTCCGCCTCGATCTGGGCGACCCGGACGCTGCCCGGCTTGGGCAGGTGCGCGGTGTACGGGAAGTTCGTGCCGACCAGGAACAGGGTGTCGATCTCCTCCATCAGTTCCTCGGACGGCCTGGTGCCGAGCAGGCCGATCCCGCCGGTGGTGTACGGCGAGTCGTCGGGCACGCAGGCCTTCCCGGACAGGGTCTTGACGATCGGGGCGCCGAGCCTCTCCGCCACGGCGAGCAGTTCGTTCCGCGCGTGCCGGGCACCCGCGCCGGCCAGGATGGCCACCTTGTCGCCGTCGGCGAGCAGGCTGGCGACCGCCTGCAGGTCCTCGTCGCGGGGGCGGCCCGGCGCCTGGAGCATGACCGGCGCGGTGTGCGGCGGCCGGGCCGGCGCGACGTGCTGCCAGGGGTCGGCGCCGGCGTCCGCGACCTGGATGTCGTTCGGCACCGTGATGTGCGCGACCCCGCGCCGGGCGTAGGCCGTGCGGATCGCGTTGTCCACCACCGACGGCAGCTGCGCCGGGTTGTAGATCATCTGGTCGTACTCGGCCACGTCGGCGTACAGCTTGTCCAGGTTGACCTCCTGCTGGTAGCCGGTACCCAGCAAGGCGGTCTCCTGCGTGCCGGTGATGGCGAGCACCGGCATGTGGTCGAGCTTCGCGTCGTACAGGCCGTTGAGCAGGTGGATGCCACCCGGGCCGGACGTCGCCAGGCACACGCCGATGGTCCCGGTCGCCTTGGCGTGCGCGGTCGCCATGAACGCCGCGGCTTCCTCGTGGTGGACGAGCACGAAGCGGACCCGGTCCTGGTGCCTGCGCAGGCCCTCCATGAGCCCGTTGATGCCGTCCCCTGGCAGCCCGAACACGGTGTCCACGCCCCAGTCCGCCAGGCGCTCGATCAGTGCCTCCGATGCGATCTGACCCACGGCGGCCTCCCGTCACGTCTTGTCTGGTTCTCCTCACGCCGTCACGGCGCACATCAGACAGCCACTGTCCGCCAGGGGCCGGCGCAAACATGCCGTGCGCGGGATCGGGGAAGGTCACCCTGCGTCAGCCGATGCTGAACGCGAGCGCGCCGCCGAGGCAGGCCAGGCCGATGACGATCCAGGTCACGTAGTCGTTGACCACGCCGCTCTGGAAACCCTGGATGGGGGCGGTCAGTCCCATTCCGGGCTCGAAGCCCCGGCGGAGCAGCGGCAGCCGCCGCCAGTAGAGGGCCAGGAACGCGAGCACGAGGGAACCCGCCACCGATCCGGCGCCGCTGGCCAGGTCGGAGACGGCGACCCCCGTGCTTTCGGCGGGCTGGGGAGCGACCGGGTGTGTGACATGGGCCCCGGAGAGCACGGCGGCGTTGTAGGCACCCTGGTCCTGGAACCGCACGGCGGCCCCCTCCAGGGCCGGTCCCAGGTGAGGCAGCAGCGCGATGACGATGGCCGCCACGGCGAGGATGGCGGGGGGCACGATCATCGTCAGGGGGGTGCGCTGCTTGCCCTGCGCCGTCTCGCTGGTTTCCTCCGAGGCCTCCCTGGCCATCTGGGGGTTCTCGGACGGCGGGTCGCCCAGCCCGTAGAACACCCCGCCCGCCACCCGCAGCACCGCCCCGCCGACCAGGATGGAGCAGACGACGAGCACGGCGGTGACCCAGGCCAGCCCGTGCGCTGCCGCGCTGGCCTCGATCCAGCCCTTGCCCAGGAAGGTGGTGAACCATGGCAGGTCGGCCAGCCCCAGGCTGGCCAGCACGAACACCGCACCGGTGATCGGCAGCCGCCGCCCTCGCCCGTGCAGCCAGGTCTCGTTGACCGAGCCGAGCCGGTGCAAGACGATCCCCACGCACAAGAACAAGGCCGCCTTGACGAACGCGTGGCCGATCACGTAGATGGCGGTGCCGGCCAGGCCCAGCGGCGTCAGCAGCGCGATGCCGGTGAGGAAGATGCCGGCGTGGCTGATGGTGGAGAAGGCGAGCAGCCGCTTGATGTGGCGTTCCCGGAAACAGAACAGTGCCCCCACCACCGCGGTCAGCAGCCCCAGCACCAGGAACGCATGGCTGATCGTGGCCTGGTGCCCGAGCCCGCCGGCGAACATGGACCAGTACACCCGGGCGACCCCGTACAGCCCGAGCTCCACCATGACGCCGGAGAACACAACGCAGACCGGGGTGGGGGCTACCGCGTGCGCGTCAGCCAGCCAGAACTGGAACGGCACGATCGAGCCCTTGATCAGCAGCCCGGCAATCATGAGCACGAACGCCACCACGACCAGCCCGTCGGGACGGCGGTGGGCGAGGTCATGGCCGATCTGCGCCATGTTCAGCGCACCGGTGCGGCCGTAGACCAGGGCGATCCCCGACAACGACAGGTAGGCACCGACGCTGTTGGTGATGGCGAAGTTGAGCGCTCCCTGGATTGAGCCCCGCTCCTCCGGCCGGTACGCGGTCAGGGCATAGGCCGCCACCCCCATGAGCTCGAACCACACGAACAGGTCGAAGATGTCGCCGGTGAGGCAGAACCCGACCATGCCCGCGAGAAACGCCAGCATGAGCGCCTGGTAGTAGGTGCCGATCTCCTCGAAGTACCGCCAGGAAAAGATCATCCCGGCGATGACGAGCAGCGCGGCCAGGCAGGCCATCCCCGCGTTGAGCGGGTCCACGGCGAAGTCGATGCCGATGGCGATCCCATGATGTGCGCGGAACCCGGCAAACCAGTAGACGACCTCGCCGTGCGCCACGCGCAGCATGATCAACACCAGCATCGCCACGACGGCCGCCGCGGTGACGATGGCCACCGCGTCGAGCAGCCGGCGCCGCGGCCGCAGCAGCGGATTGGCCGCCGAGATCGCGGCGGCCACCAGCAACGGCACCACCACGGCGAGGGCTGGCAAATGGTCCATCTCGCTAGCCCTTGAGCTGGACGAGTTCCTGCGGATCCAGGGTGCCGAACCGCTTGTGCGCCTGGACCGCGAAGGCCAGCAGCAGCGCGGTCACGGCCGCCTCCACGACCACGTCGGTCAGGGCGAGCGCCTGGACAACGGGATCGACCGCCGGGACGTGACGCTGTGTGATGTCGTAGAAATAGGGGGCGATGGCCCCCCGCTTGTAGCCCACCCCGAGGAGCAGCACGTACGTCGAGGACTGGACGACGATCAGGCAGACGATCGTGTGCACCAGATGGTGGCTGGTGACGATGCCGTACAGCCCCACGGCCAGCACCCAGGCCACCACGACGAACGGGAAGACCTGCACGAACGGCACGATCAGCCTCCTTGACGTACCACCAGCGTCTGCTCAAGCAGCTCGCTCACGATGAGGATGAACGCGGCCGCGACCTCGAGCCCCACGAAGAAGCTGATGAGCGGAATGGTCCCGGCGGAAAACACCGCGCCGGGATAGACGCCGCGCGGCAGGAAGTTCGTCAGGTAGGCCAGCCCGAACCCCACCGCGGCGACCCCGACCGCGGCGAAGCCGCCGGCTCCCACCGCCTCCACCGCATCGGTGATGTCGACAGGGCTGACCCGCTCGAACACCAGGAACTCCCCGGCCAGGTAGATCAGGATGAAGGCGGTCGCCAGCACCACCCCGCCCTGGAACCCGCCCGACGGGTCCGACTGGGCGTGCGAGGCGAGCCACCAGCCCAGCAGCACGGTGGGCCCGGTGAACAGCAGCGCCATCATCCTGATCGCCTCGCTGGTGGGGGGCACGCGGCCGTCCTTCGCCTCGTCCAGCGCCGTGCGCTCCCGCTCCCCCCGCAGGTGGCGCAGCACGGTGGCCACCCCGGTGGCGGCGATGAACAGGATGAACTCCTCGCCTACCGTGTCGAAGCCCCGGTAGGAGAAGTTGACGGCCGACACCACCCCGGTGGCGTTGGTCTGGGACACCGCTACGCGGTCGATGATGTTCCCGTACGGCCCGGGGTAGTTCCCGAAGCCGGGCAGTCCCGCCAGGCCCCACAGGTAGAACGCGGCCAGGCCGACCACCGCGGCCAGGAAGATCCAGCGGCGCTGACGCGGGGTCACGCTCTGCCTCCCGTGGCCCGCCCGGGCGTCATTCCTCGCCCTTTCTGACCTTTTCCAGCGCCAGCAGCAGCAGGATGGGCAGCGCCACCGCGCCCACACAGAGCTCCGACAGGGTCACGTCGGGGGCCTGGAACACGAAGAACAGGATCGCCAGCAGCAGGCCATAGCCGCTCAGCACGATCACCTGCCGGGTCGGCACCCGGGTCAGCACGACCGCGGTGGCGCCGACGGCGACGAGCAACAGGACGACGATCTGGAGCGCGCTCATCAGCCCGAACGGGAGGCTGCCGCGGAGCACTGCGGCGGTCACGCCGGCCGGGCTCACCTCTGCCCCTTATCTTCGTCCGCTGCGGCGTGGCTGGCGTGGCCGCCGCCCTTCCCGCCGCCAGACCTGCCGCCGGGCGCCCCGGGGCGCCAGTCCCCCTTCTCCCTGACACGGGCGGCACGGAGCGTGGCGTGGCTGAGAAACGGCCCGGAGAGCACAAGGAAGGCCAGCATCAGCCAGGAGCTGGAGGTGTTCTCGCGCAGCCCCATCTGCACGCCGATGGCGACGGCCACCAGGAACGGCGCGACCAGCGACACCGGCGTGAGGAAGTGAAGCTTGGCGTAGGCGCCGCGCATCACAAGCACGCCCACGCAGGAGACGAGCACCACGAGAACGGCGAGCGCCAGCAGGACGTCGGCGGTGACGTGCCTCGCGGTCATAGCCACCGCTCCAGCGCACGGATGTAGACCAGCCCGCTGCCGAGCATCAGCACGGCCAGCAGCACCGGGAACTCGAATTCAGCGGGGCGCTGGAAGGCCTGGGCGAGCAGCGCCAGCACGATGACGATGATCGCGCTTATGGTCTCGTAGGCCACCACCGCCTCCATGAGCGTGCCCCGGCAGAGCACGATCCCGCACGGGATGACCCCGGCGAGCATGGCGATGGCCGCCAGCCCGAAGACGATCATTCGGGGGCCTCCCGTCCCTGGTTGACCACAAGCTGGTGCACGATCATGACGCCGCGGCGCCGGTCGATTCCGGCCACGAACGTGTTAGGGGCGACTGAGCGGCCGCCCACGAGCAGCACGCGCCGGGTGACCCCGGCGGGACTGTCGTCGCCATACCGGACGGGCACCTCGCGCCAGCCGCTGCCGGGCTGCTCGCCGCGAAACAGGCGCCGGGCGAGCGCGCCGAAGACGATCAGCGTGTCCCGCACCACCTCGCCGGGCAGCCGGAGCGCGGGCAGCAGCCACCTGGCCCGCATGCGGAACCTCACGCCCGCCTGGTAGCAGGCCACCTCGGCCACGGACGCGCCCAGCGCCGCGGCCGCGGCGCCCGCCAGCAGCTCGGCGCGGAGTATGGAGTAGTCGACGATCACCCAGAAGGCCATGAGGATGGCCCACCACACCAGCCAGGACCTGGCCCGGGGGGCGGTCCTGAGCAGCCACCCCGGAGGGGGGCGCTCGCCCGTGGCGCGCGGCTCGCGCGGCTTCGCAATGACAGCACTGCGGTGGGCGGGCATGGGCGCCCCTCTTTCCAGAGGCCACCACGGCAAACATTCCGTGGCACCGGCAAGCACGCTGGTTAACAAGCACGCTGCGACGCGGGCGGGCCCTGACGCGCCGCCGGGCTACTTCTCGCCCAGTTTCCTGGCAAGCTCGTCCCGGCCCATCTTCGACCGGCCGGGCAGGTCACGTTTCTTGGCGATCTCGTACAGCTCCGCGCGAGTCTTGGGTGACGTGCCCCCGGTGCGCTTGCGCTGGGCGACCGCCGCGCCCTGCTTGCCCAGCGCGGTGCGGGTCTTGGCGGGCATATGCGCAATTGTCTTCTTGCTCTTCGCGGCCCGCTGCGCATTCTTCACGTTGCGCTTGGCCGTCTGCGACTGCTTGCTCGTCGCCATCGCTATCGCCTCCCCATCTAGGGTTGCCGGCAGGCATGCACTACCCGGCGGGCGCCGCGGCTAACGGCGTGGCACAACCGCCCGGCTCGCGGGTTTGCGGCGGCGTGCATGGGTAGCGGCTGCCACGGGCCGCGACGGGCGGACGGTGCCGGGAACCGGCATCCGGACCCGCGCCAATGACCACCACGAGAGAGGAGCCATGTCATGCCGAACGAACTTCGGGGCCGCCGGGTCGCCTTCATGATCGCCAACGAGGGCGTGGAGCAGATCGAGCTCACCAAGCCCTGGCAGGCGGTGCGGGACGCCGGCGGGACAGCAGAGCTTCTCGCACCGGAGCCGGGCATGGCCCAGGCGTTCAACCACCTCGACAAGGCGGACACCTTCCCGGTGGACCGGGCCCTCGGCAACGCCGATCCGGCCGACTACGACGCGCTGGTGCTGCCAGGTGGCGTCGCCAGCCCGGACCAGCTGCGCACCGTCCCGGCGGCCGTTGAGTTCGCCCGCGCCATGTTCGGGGCCGGCAAGCCCGCCGCGGTGATCTGCCACGGCCCCTGGACCCTGGTGGAGGCGGACCTGGTCCGGGACCGGACGCTGACCTCCTGGCCGAGCCTGCGAACCGACATCAGCAATGCCGGGGGGAACTGGGTGGACACCCAGGTGCAGGTGTGCGAGGGCGGGCCGAATGTGCTGGTGACCAGCCGCAAGCCCGGCGACCTGCCCGCCTTCTGCGAGGAGCTGGTGGCCCGGTTCCAGCGCGCCTAGCTTCCCCGGATTCGCCACGCCCGCGCCGGGCCCGGGCCGGCCGGAACGCTACTCGCGCAGGTCGGCGACGACGGCGAAGTGGTCCGAGGGCCAGACGCCGGCCACCGGGACGTTGCCGGCCAGCCGCACCGACTCCACCCGGCCACGGCCCTGGATGGGCAAGCCCACCAGGACGTAGTCGATCCGTGAGCTGGGGATGACGCTGCCCGCCTGGTAGCCGTTCCGCAGGTCCCAGGTGAACCCGGTGTCGCCGGGATCGGCATAACGCCAGGAGTCGAGGAGCACCAGGCCGGGGACAGCCGGGTCTGTGAGCAGGCCGCCGAGGAGCCGCAGTTCGTCGGAGCCGGGTTCGGGCGTTGAGGTCCCCGGTGACCACGGGCGGGTAGGCGCAGCCGTCGGCGTGTTTCTCGACGAACCGGGCCAGCGCGCCGGCCTGCGCCGCACGCAGCGCCGACCGGCCGGAGCCGTAGGTGAGGTGGGTGGCGAACATCGGCAGGGCGCCGCCCGGCGCGTCGATCCGGGCGTGCACCGCCACCCTCGCCTCGTCCGTGGCGCTCACCGGCAGGGTGTCGGCCGCGTGCGCGGTGATCGGCCAGCGGCTGAGGATCGCGTTGCCGATGAACAGCTCGGTGCCGCCGCCGGCGTCGCGCACCTTCCCCGCCTCCACGAAGCACCAGTGCATGGCCAGCCGCCCTGCCAGGTCGATGGCGAGGCTCTCCTCCGGGCCGCCCCAGACCTCCTGAAAGCCACACAGGTCCGGCCCCACCTCGGCCAAGGTCGCCTCGATGGCCTGGCGGCGCAGTTCCCAGGGCCCGTAGCGCCACCACAGGTTCCAGCTCATCACCCGCACCGAGCGGGCGTACCCCGGGTGGTTGCGCCTTAACCGCGAGGCTGGCTGCGGGGCAGCCTTGCCAGCGCGGAGAACGGGCGATGAGGCCGTTCGGGCCGGCTCCTCGCGGGAAGTAGCGTGACGTGGCAGTGCTGATCGGGACCTCGGGGTGGCAGTACCGCGACTGGCGCGGCGGGCTGTACCCGCCAGGCGTGCCCCAGCGCCGCTGGCTGGAGCACTACGCCACGCACTACCAGACCGTGGAGAACAACAACAGTTTCTACCGGCTGCCCGCCGCGGACACGTTCGCCGGCTGGCGGGCCCGGACCCCGGACGACTTCGTCATGGCCGTGAAGGCGAGCCGGTACCTGACCCACGTCAGGAGGCTGCGCGACCCGGCCGAGCCGGTCGCCCGGTTCCTCAGCGCCGCGGCCGGCCTGGGCAACAAGCTCGGCCCGGTCCTGCTCCAGCTGCCGCCGACCCTCCGCGCGGAGCCTGGCCTGCTGGATGCCTGCCTCGCCGAGTTCCGCCGCGCCCGGGCGGCGGGCCTCGCCCCGGTCAAGGTCGCGGTGGAGCCACGGCACGCCTCCTGGTGGACCGGGGAGGTACGGCAGATCCTGGCCGCCCACGACGCGGCGCTGTGCTGGGCGGACCGGCTCGGCCGACCGGTCACCCCGCTCTGGCCCACCGCCAGCTGGGGGTACCTGCGGTTCCACGAAGGGGCGGCCGACCCATGGCCCAGCTACGGCGAGCAGGCCCTGGGGTCCTGGGCAGAGCGGGTGAGGCACGCCTTTCCAGCCGCGGCGGACGTCTACGTCTACTTCAACAACGACCCCGGCGGCGCCGCCGTGGTCAACTCGGCCACGTTCGCCTCGCTCGCCCGCGACGCCGGGCTCATGGTCACCCGGACGCCACCCGCAGGCGCGGTACCGCTCACCACGGCCATCCCCACGTGGTAGCGCCCCTCAGTCCTGGCTGTCGCTCCCGCTCAGCCAGCGCTCCATGACCGTGAGCAGGTCCTCGGTGTCCACCGGCTTGGTGACGTAGTCGGTGGCGCCGGCGGCGATGCTCTTGTCCCGGTCGCCCTGCATGGCCCGGGCGGTCACCGCGATCACCGGCAGGCTGGCCAGGCCGGGGATCCGCCGGATCGCCGCGGTGGTCGCGTACCCGTCCATCTCCGGCATCATCACGTCCATCAGCACGATGTCGATCCCGGGGTCTTCCTGCAGCAGTTCGATACCGGTCTGGCCGTCGGAGGCGTGCAGCACGGTGAGCCCGTACAGATCCAGGATGCTGGTGATCGCGAAGACGTTCCGCAGGTCGTCGTCGACGATCAGCACCTTCCGGCCGCGCAGGCTGTCGTGCCCGGCGGCGACGGGCACGGCCGGGACCGGCTCGGCCGGGACCGGCCCGGCCGTGGCCGCCGGGCCGGGGGCGGCGTCCTGCTCCGCCGGGTCGGCGACCGGCAGGGACAGGGTGAACGTGCTGCCCTCGCCGGCCGTGCTCTGCACCAAGACCTGCCCGCCGAGCTGAGCCGCCAGCTCGCGGCAGATGGTCAGGCCCAGCCCGGTCCCGCCGTAGCGGCGGCTGGTCGTGCCGTCGGCCTGCTGGAACGCACCGAAGATGGCGTCGGTGTTCTGCTCGCCGATGCCGATGCCGGTATCGGTCACCGAGAAGGCCAGCACCGGCCCGTTCCTGGACTGTTCCGCGGTGATCCGCAGCTCCACCCGCCCCTGCTCGGTGAACTTGACCGCGTTGGACAGCAGGTTGTGCAGGATCTGCCGGAGCCGCTGCCGGTCGGTGTACAGCTCCGCCGGGACGCCATCGCCCGGTGGCGCGGCCACGAAGGCCAGGCCCTTCTCCGAGGTCAGCGGCTGGAACACGGCCCGCAGGTCATCCAGCAGGGAGCGCAGCCCGAAGCGCTCGGGGTGCAGTTCCATCTTCCCGGCCTCCACCCGGGACAGGTCGAGGATGTCGTTGATGAGCTGGAGCAGGTCGGTGCCGGAGGAGTGGATGACGTTGGCGTATTCGACCTGCTTGGGCGACAGGTTGTGCTCGGGGTTGTCGGACAGCAGCCGGGCCAGGATGAGCAGGCTGTTCAGCGGGGTGCGCAGCTCGTGCGACATGTTCGCGAGGAACTGTGACTTGTACCGCGACGCCAGGTCGAGCTGGCGGGCGCGCTCCTCCAGTTCCTGCCGCGCCTGCTCGATCTCCACGTTCTTGATCTCGATGTCCCGCTTCTGGCTGGCCAGCTGTTCCGCCTTGTCCTCCAGGTCGGCGTTGGAGCGCTGCAGCTCCTCCTGGCGCGCCTGCAACTCGCCGGTGCGGGCCTGCAGCTCGCCCGCGAGCCGCTGCGACTCGGCCAGCAGCGCGTCGGTGCGGGAGTTGGCGATGATCGTGTTGACGCTGAGCCCGATCGTCTCCATCAGCTGCTCGAGGAAGTCCTGGTGCACCCGGGTGAACCGGCTGAACGAGCCGGCCTCGATGACGCCGAGCACCTGATCCTCGAACACGATCGGCAGGATGATCACGTTGACCGGGGCGGCCTCGCCCAGCCCGGAGGAGATCTTCACGTAGTCGGCCGGCAGGTCGGTCACCACGATGGGCTTGCGCGTCTTGGCCACCTGGCCGATCAGCGACTGGCCGAGCCGGAACTGGCTGGCCTCTTCGGTGTCCGCGCGCAGGCCGTAGCCGGCGATCAGCCGCAGCCCGGTCTCGCCGCCCGCGTCCTCGGCCAGGAAGAACGTCCCGTGCTGCCCGCCCACGAGCGGGATCAGCTCGTTCATGATGAGGTCGGCCACCACGCCGAGGTCCCGCTGGCCCTGCATCCGGCCGGCGATCCGGGCCAGGTTGGTCTGCAGCCAGTCCTGCTCCTGGTTGGCCTTGGTGGTCTCGCGCAGCGAGAGCACCATCGCGTTGATGTTGTCCTTGAGGTCGGCCACCTCGCCCTGCGCCTCGACCGAGATGGACCGGGTGAGATCCCCGGTGGCCACCGCGCTGGTCACCTCGGCGATCGCCCGGACCTGGCGGGTGAGGTTGCCGGCCAGCTCGTTTACGTTCTCGGTCAGCCGCTTCCAGGTGCCGGACACGCCCTCGACCTCGGCCTGGCCGCCGAGCCGTCCCTCGCTGCCCACCTCCTTGGCGACCCTGGTCACCTCGGCGGCGAACGAGGACAACTGGTCCACCATCGTGTTGATCGTCGTCTTGAGCTCCAGGATCTCGCCGCGCGCGTCCACGTCGATCTTCTTCGACAGGTCGCCCTGGGCCACCGCGGTGGTGACCTGGGCGATGTTGCGCACCTGGCTGGTCAGGTTGTTCGCCATGGAGTTGACGTTGTCGGTCAGGTCCTTCCAGGTGCCCGCCACGTTGGGCACGGTCGCCTGGCCGCCGAGCGTGCCCTCGTTGCCCACCTCCCGCGCCACCCGGGTCACCTCGCCGGCGAACACGCCCAGCGTGTCCACCATGCTGTTGATCGACTCGGCGAGGGCCGCCACCTCGCCCTTGGCCTCGACGGTGATCTTCTGGCTCAGGTCGCCCCTGGCAACCGCGGTGGCCACCTGGGAGATCGACCGGACCTGCGCGGTGAGGTTGGAGGCCATCACGTTGACGTTGCTGGTGAGGTCCTTCCAGGTGCCGGACACGCCGCGGACCCTGGCCTGCCCGCCGAGGTTGCCCTCGGTGCCGACCTCCGCGGCCACCCGGGTGACCTCGTCGGCGAACAGCGACAACTGGTCGACCATCGTGTTGATGGTCTCCTTGAGCTCCATGATCTCGCCGCGCGCGTCGACGGTGACCTTCTGGGTCAGGTCACCCTCCGCGACGGCGGTCGCGACCTGGGCTATCGCCCGCACCTGGCTGGTCAGGTTGCCGGCCATCGAGTTCACCGAGTCGGTCAGGTCCCGCCACGTGCCGCCGACGCCGGGCACTCGCGCCTGACCGCCCAGCCGGCCCTCGGTGCCCACCTCCCGCGCCACCCGGGTGACCTCGTCGGCGAACGCCGACAGCTCGTCCACCATCGTGTTGAGGGTGTCCTTGAGCTCGGCCATCTCGCCCTTGACGTCCACGCTGATCTGCTGGCTGAGGTCGCCCCTGGCCACCGCGGTGGCCACCCGCGCGACGTCGCGGACCTGGCCGGTCAGGTTGCCGGCCATCGAGTTCACCGAGTCGGTCAGGTCCTTCCAGGTGCCGGTGAGCCCCGGTACCTCGGCCTGGCCGCCGAGCCGCCCCTCGGTGCCCACCTCCCGCGCGACCCTGGTCACCTCGGAAGTGAACAGGGCGAGCTGGTCGTTCATGCCGTTGAACACCGAGGCGATCTCGTCCATCACCGGGTCGCCCACCGCGGGCAGGCGAGTGCTGAAATCGCCGCTGCGCACCGCCGACAGGCCCGCCAGGAGCTGCTGCAGCCCCCCGTCGGCGGGCTGCACCGCCCAGTGGTGCATCGTCGTCATCGGAGTATCCCTCCATGGCCAGCCAGATGCCCCGCGGGCGCCATTGGCCCGGCGAGCCCGCGCAAAATGATCCTGTCACGTCTGGTGATGGCCGAGAATGAACTTGGTGCGATGCGGGCGCGGCCGGGGAACTCGCCCGGGTGGAAGTGCCCTGCCGCGAGAAGGCCCGAGACAAAGCTGGTGGCCGTGACCGAACCGAGCGGAACCGACCTGGTGCGGCTGAACGCACTGGTCGCACGGCAACGGCGGGAGCTGGACACGCTGCGCTCCCAGGCCGCCGCCCGCTCGGTGGTGGACCTGGCCAGGGGCATGCTGATGGAGCGGCTCGGCTGCACGCCCGCCGAGGCACAGCGCCAGCTTGCCCGGCTGGCCGGCGAGTCCGGCACCAGCGCCACCGAACTGGCCACCCAGATCACCCGCGCGCAGCCGCCCGGCCAGCCGCCGGAGCCCGGCGTGCACCAGGTCAGCCTGGCCGGGGCCGCGATCGAGACCGCGGCGTCGGGCAACGCGGTGGCCGCTGCCCTGCTTGGCGAGGCTCTGGGCGGCCTCGGCGCGGTGGCCGTCGCGATCTGGCTGATCGAGCCGGACGGTGGGCTGGCGCTGGTCGGCGAGGCCGGGTTCGGCAACCACGAGGCCAGCCGCTGGCGGCGGCTGCACCCGGAGATGCCCTCCCTGCCCCAGCAGGTGGCGCGGGAAGGCCTGGAGGCGTGGTGGCCGGGCGGCCCGTCGGCCGGCGATCCGCGGCCGCTGCCGGGCCGGTGGCGCGCCGGCGCCTGGGCGGGGCTGCCGCTGCAGGACACCGGCGCTACCCTGGGTGCGCTGGTGGTCTGCTGGCCGGAGCCGCTCGGGGAGTTCCCCGCCCCGCTGCGCCGCCAGCTCACGGGGGTCGCCGACGTCACCGCCCAGGCGCTGGGCATCCGGCTGACCCAGGGAGGCCTGCCCACCGGGCACGAGGCCGCCGGGGTCTTCGCGCTGCTGGACGGCGTGCTGGACGGGTGCGTGTTCGCCCGCGCCGTGCGCGACGCGGGCGGGCGGGTGACCGACCTCCGGGTCGACCACGTCAGCGACGGGTTCCGTGACCCGGCCGGGCGGGGCGCCGCCGAGCTGACCGGCAGGCACCTGCTGGAGCTTTACCCCGAGGGCGCCGCCACGGGCGGATTGTTCGACCGCTGCCTGGCGGCGCTGGAGGACGGTGAGCCGCAGCGGCTGCCCGCCGCGGCCGTGGCGGGGCCGGGCAGCCCCGGCTCGCCCGCCACCGGCATCCGGATCGCGCGGCTATTCGACGGCGTGCTGATCGCCTGGCGCGCCGCGGGCGAAGCCGACCGGCTTGCGGCGCTGTGGCAGCACGCGCAGCGCCTGGGGCGGATCGGCGGCTGGGAGGAGAACGTCCGCACCGGCGAGGTCAGCTGGACCGAGCCGACGTTCGCGCTGTTCGGGCTGCCCCCCGGCAGGCCGGTGCCGGTCGCGGACCTGCGCGCGCACGTGCTCGCCGACGACGTCCCCGTTGTCCAGGGGTTCCGCGAGGCGCTGCTGCGGGGCCGGATGGAGAGCACCGCCGCGTTCCGGGTGATCCGCGCCGACGACGGCAGCGTGCGGCAGATCCGCGCCTACGCCGAGCCGGTCACCGACTCCGCCGGGACGGTGGTCACCGTGCGCGGCGTGTACCAGGACCTGTCGGCGGACTACCACACCAGGCTGGCGTTCGCGGCGGCCCGCGAGCAACTCGCCGACAGCGAGGAGCGCGCCGCGGAGGAGCACCGCCTGGCCATCAGGCTCCAAGAAGCCATCACACCCCGGTCGGCCGCGCCGGACGAGCTGGTCGAGGCGGCCGGGCTGGACGTGGCGGCCAGGTACCGGCCGTCCGGGGAGGGCAGCCTGGTCAGCGGCGACTGGTACGACACGGTGCTGCTGCCCAGCAAGAAGGTGCTGCTGGTGGTCGGGGACATCGCCGGGCACGGCCTGGACGCGGTCACCGGGATGGTCGCGGTCCGCAACAGCCTGCGCGGGCTGGCGATCACGGGGGCCGGGCCGGCGACCCTGCTCGACTGGCTGAACAGCGCGGCGGCGCACTTCAGCGACGGCGTCCTCGGCACGGCGGTGTGCGGCCTCTACGACCCGGCCGGCCGGTCGCTGCGCTGGGCCAGGGCGGGCCACCTGCCGCCGGTCCTGGTGCGCGACGGCCGGGCGGAGCAACTCCCGCTGCCCGAAGGGCTGCTGCTCGGCGCGGACCCGGACGCCAGCTACGCCGAGGAGGTGACCAGCCTGCAGCTCGGTGACACGCTGCTGCTGTTCACCGACGGCCTGATCGAGCGGCGCGACGAGTCCATCGACGAAGTGCTGCGGTCGTTGCTGGCGGCCGCCAGCCGCCCGGTGGGTGACATCGGCGGGTACGCCGACCACCTGCTCGGCCAGGCCGCCTCGAACACCGGCGACGATGCGTGCCTGGTCGCGGTCCGGGTGCGGTGACCCCGGTGCCCGCCGGGGCAACGCGGCGGAATGACGCCCCCGTCCGTGGGTAGCGGCCACGTCATGCGACAATGCCGTATCTGGAAAGGTTGCCGGAGTCCCTGTGATGGATGAGCCCACCGGGCCCATTCTCCGCCACACGGCCCTCTTCTACCGCGGCGAGGCCGAGTACACCGGCCAGATCATCGCCTTCGTCGAGGCCGGCCTGGCGCAGGGCGAGCCCGCGATGATCGCGCTGCCCGGTGACAGGTGCCAGATCATCGGCATCGCCCTCGACGCCACCCCCGGTGAGCTGGTCTTCGCGGACATGGCCGAACTCGGCCGCAACCCGGCGCGGATCATCCCGGAGGTGCGGTCGTTCGCCGACAAGCACCCCGGCCAGCGGCTGCGGTTCGTCGGCGAGCCGATCTGGCCCGGGCGCCCGGCCGCGGAGGCCTGCGAGGCGACACGGCACGAGGCCCTGATCAACCTGGCGTTCGCGCAGGCAGAGGCGACGATTTTGTGTCCATACGATGCGTCGGGGCTGGCGGTTTCCATCCTCGCCGACGCCCGGCGCACCCACCAGGAGCCGGCCGCGTCCGGCGCGACCGCCGGGACCTGGCGGGACAACCTGCCCCCGGGCTGCGACCGCGCGCTGCCCGCGCCGCCGGCGGAGGCGGAGGCGCTTTCCTACGGCACCGACCTGGCGCCGGTGCGGCGGCTGGTCGAGCGGCGCGCCCGGCGGGCCGGTCTGACCGAGGCGCGCACCTGCGACCTGGTGCTGGCGGCGAATGAGGTCGCCGCGAACACGATCAGCCACACGACCGCCGGTGGCGTGCTGCACGTCTGGCACACCGGCGCGGAGATCGTCTGCCAGGTCCACGACTCCGGGCAGATCACCGACCCGCTGGCCGGGCGCGTCCGGCACGGGCCCGACGACCGCGGCCATGGCCTGTGGCTGGTCAACCAGGTGTGCGACCTGGTCGAGCTGCGCTCCGGGGAGGCGGGCACCGCGGTCCGGCTGCACATGCGCAGGCCCGGTTAGCCGCCGCCCCGGCCGCTCAGCCGGGCTTTCCGGTCAGGTCCAGTTGCTGCACCTGGCGTGAGAACTTGCGGTAGTCGCGCAGCGCGGTGCGGAGCTGCTCGGTGTCGGTCTCGCCGCCCTGCCAGGAGGACGCGAGGGCCCGCTGCCGGGCCCGGACCGAGTTCACGAACTCGTCGATGGCCTCCGCCACTTCGTCCGCGGCCATCTTCACCGAGCCGCGCGGGTCATCCACGAACGTCACCAGGATCTCGCTCCAGCGCTGCGGGGAGATCCCCCCGGGGGCAGCCGGGTCGCGGGCAGCCGCAGCGGGGGAAGCGCCTGGCTGTGGCGCCGGCACCGCCGTCGGCTCTGGGGCCTGCGTCACGGCCAGGCCCGCCGCCTCGGTCATGGCCGGCGCTGGGGCCTGCGTCACGGCCAGGCCCGCCGCCTCGGTCATGGCCGGCGCTGGGGCCTGCGTCACGGCCAGGCCCGCCGCCTCGGTCACGGCCGGCGCTGGGGCCTGCGTCACGGCCTCGCCGACGGGCTCCGCGCCGTGCGTCCCGGCCTCGTCGCCGGCCATCCCGGTGCGGGCCGGGTCCTCGACCGCGGTCTCTTCGTCGAGCACCATCAACTCGTCGTCGGCCGGTGGCGGGGTGCCGACCGGTGCCCGACCGAACGACGCCGGGGTCGCACCCTGCGCCCGCCAGAACGTCGGGGCTGGCTCCCCGGCCTCGTCGTCTGCCCCGGCCTCGTCGTCTGCCCCGATCTCAGGGTCCGCCCCGGCCGGTGCGCCGGCCAGGTCTTCCGGCCCGGCCAATTCACCCGCCTCGTGTTCCTGCGCCGGGGCCTGGCTCTCGGGTGCTTCCCCGGCCGGCGGTTCGTCGTGGCGATGTCCCCAGGTCGACATGGGACCCTCCTGTCCGGTCTGCGCTGCCTGCGCACTTTCCGCGAACCGCGCGGTCAAACGCCATCTCGGCACCGGGGTTTCCCGGTACCGGGTCAGGCCGGGGTTTCGAGCAGCTCAGCGAGCAACTGGGCCAGGTGGATGCCCTCGCGGCCGAGGTGGCCGGCCTGGATCTGGGTGCGGCAGGAGAACCCGTCGGCCAGCACCGCGGTTTCCGGGCGCGCGCCGGCGACCGCGGGCCACAGCCCGTGCTCGGCGCAGGCGACGGACACCTCGTAGTGGCCCGCCTCGAAGCCGAAGTTGCCGGCCAGCCCGCAGCACCCGCTGTCCAGCACGTCGACCTCCACGCCGCAGGCCTTCAGGAGCTCGGCGTCGGGGCCGAAGCCCATGATGGCGTGCTGGTGGCAGTGCACCTGGGCGATGGCGCTGCGCCGGCCGAGCACCGTGCGCGCGGGCGCCCGCCAGCCCGCCTCGGTGAGCACCTCCGCGAGCGTCCTGGTCCGCCTGGCCAGCAGCCGGGCGTCATCGGAGCCGAGCAGGCCGGCGGCGTCCGACCGGAACACCGCGGCGCAGCTCGGCTCCAGCACCACCACGCGCGTGCCCGCCTGGAGCTCGGGCCGCAGCGTACGGATCGTGCGCTTCAGCACCGCGCTGGCGACGCCGAGCTGGCCGGTGGAGATCCAGGTCAGCCCGCAGCACACCGGCCGGGCCGGCACCTCGACGGTGAAACCGGCGTCCTCCAGCACGGCCACCGCCGCCTGCCCGACCTCCGGGTGGAAGCTGTTGGTGAAGGTGTCCGGCCACAGGATGACCTTTCCCCCGGCTTTCCGGGTGCCGCGCCGGGCGTGCCACCTGGTGAACCGCTCCCGGGCGAAGCGCGGGAGTTCCCTGTGCCGGTCGATCCCCCCGGCGGCCTTGATCAGCCGGCTCAGCCCCGGCGCCCGCCCGGCCGCGTTGACCAGGCCCGGGGCCCGGGCGGCGAGCAGCGCGGCGGCGGGCAGCCAGCCCATCGAGTAGTGCGACGCGGGCCGGACCCTGCCCTTGTAGTGGTGGGCGAGGAACTCCGCCTTGTAGGTGGCCATGTCCACCTCGACCGGGCAGTCCTTGAGGCAGCCCTTGCAGGCCAGGCACAGGTCGAGCGCGTCGCGCACCTCGGTCGACCGCCAGCCGTCGCGGACCACCTCACCGCGCACCATCTCCATCAGCAGCCGGGACCTGCCCCGGGTGGAGTGCTCCTCCTCGCGGGTGGCCCGGTAGCTGGGGCACATCACACCGCCCTCGTCGCCGCGGCACTTGCCCACCCCGACACACCGCGACGCCGCGTGGGAGAACTTTCCCCCGTCTGGAGCGTATTGAAAGAAAGTCAGCGGCTCCCTGGGGAACCAGCCACGCCGGGTGAGACGGGAGTCCAGCGGGTTCGGAGCTACGACCTTGCCGGGGTTCATCCGGTTGCCCGGGTCGAACGCGGCCTTGAGCTCGCCGAAGGCGCGGATCAGGTCCGGGCCGAACATCTTCGGCAGGAGCTCGCCGCGGGACTGGCCGTCGCCGTGCTCGCCGGACAGCGATCCGCCGTAGCTGACCACCAGGTCGGCGGCTTCCTCGACGAACGACCGGTAGTGCGCGATGCCCTCGGCGGTGCGCAGCTCGAACGGGATCCGGGTGTGCACGCAGCCCTGGCCGAAGTGCCCGTACAGCGAGGCGCCGCGATAGTCGTAGCGCTCCAGCAGCTTGCGGAAGTCGCGCAGGTAGTCGCCGAGCCGCTCCGGCGGGACCGCGGCGTCCTCCCAGCCCTCGTGCGTCTCGTGCTTGCCCGGCGGATGGGCTGTGGCGCCCAGGCCGGCCTCGCGCACGTCGTTGAGCTTGTCCTCGACGGCCGGGTCGTCCACGTACGCGGCGTGGGGCACGCGATGCTCGCCGACGGCCTGGACGTCCTCGATCAGCGCGTGCGCCCTGGCCTGCGCCTCGTCCTCGCTATCCGCGCCGAACTGGACGAACAGCCAGCCGGACCCCTCGGGCAGTTTGTCCAGCGCGTCGCCGGCCAGGTGCTCCTCACGTTCCAGCGAGATGAGCGTGTCGTCCAGCCCCTCGACGGCCAGCGGATCGTGGCGGACCACCCGGGGGACGACGTCGGCGGCCCGCGCGATGTCGGGGTAGCCGAGCACGACCAGCGACCGGAACTTGGGCACCTCGAACAGCTCGATCTCCGCGTGCAGCACGGTGACCAGGGTGCTCTCGCTGCCGACCAGAGCCCTGGCCACGTGGAACCCGTTCTCCGGGAGGAGCTGGTCGAGGTTGTAGCCGGACACCCGCCGTGGGATCTTCGGGTATCCGGTGCGGATCCGGCCCAGGTAGGTGTCGCGGATCTCCCGCAGCCGCCGGTAGAGCTCGGCCCCCTCGCCCCCGGCCGCGACGATCCGCTCGTACTCCGCGTCGCTGGTCTCGCCGGTCCACGTGCGCAGCCCGCCGTAGGTGAGCACCTCGAGCCGCCGTACCGAGTCGGCCATCTTGCCGTAGGCCTGCGCGGTGGAACCGCACGAGTTGTTCCCGATCATGCCGCCGATGGTGCAGCTCACGTGGGTCGACGGCTTGGGCCCGACCATCAGGCCGTGCGGCGCCAGCGCGTCGTTGACCTTGTCCAGCGCCATGCCGGGCTCCACGATCGCGGTCCTGGCCGCCTTGTCGAGCGAGACGAGGTGGTGGCAGTACTTGGTCCAGTCGATGACCACGGCGGTGTTGACGCACTGCCCGGCCAGGCTGGTCCCGCCGCCGCGGGACAGCACCGGCGCACCGGCCTCCCGGCACGCGGCGACCGCCGCCGCGCCCGCGTCCACGGTGCGCGGGACCACCACGCCGATCGGCACCTGCCGGTAGTTGGATGCGTCCTGCGCGTAGGCGGCCAGGGTGCCCGCGTCGAACCTGACCTCGCCGTCCACCTGCTCGTCCAGCGCGGCGTGGAGCTTCGTAACGTCCACGCCGGCTGCCGGGGCCATGACCTGCGTCACCGATCGGCCATCCTTCCGGGTGCACCTCGGGTCTGGCGGTGCGTGCGCCACTGACGGGGTGCCTGGCTACCCGCAGGCTGCGCGGTCTAACCGGATCCCGCGGGCCGTCGTTGAGCAGGTGCTGCACCTCGTCGATCTCGCTTGCCAGCGGGTCGCTGCGCGCCACCGTGGCCGGCCGCCCATTCGCGGCGTCCGCGCCGGGCCCCGCCGGGTCCTGGTCCTCACCCGTCATGGTCATCAGCCTCCGCTCCCCCGCGGCCCAGCACCTCTACCCAGCGGCACAGAATGAAACGGCCCCGGCGTGGTAGTGGCGGGCCATGGATGCCAGACGGCTCGGCCCGGCCGTGACCGGGGTCACGGCGGCGGCGTACGTCATCCCCACCGACGCGCCCGAGGCCGACGGCACGCTCACCTGGGACGCCACCACTATGGTGCTCGCCACCGCCCGGGCGGGCGGCGCCGAGGGCATCGGGTGGAGTTACGCGGCCGCGGCGGCGGGGCAGGTCATCACCGGCGTGCTGGCGCCGGTGGTCACCGGGCGCAGCGCGCTGGACGTGCCCGGTACCTGCGAGGCGATGATCCGTGCGGTACGCAACATCGGGCGGCCCGGGATCGCGGCGACGGCGATCTCCGCCGTGGATATCGCGCTGTGGGACCTGAAGGCGAGGCTGCTCGGCTGCCCGCTGGCCGGCCTGCTCGGCCCGGCGCGCGGCAGCGTGCCCATCTACGGGAGCGGCGGGTTCACCAGCTATGGCGCCCGGCAGACCCGGGACCAGCTGGCCGGGTGGGTGGAGCGGGACCACATCCCCCGGGTGAAGATCAAGATCGGCGAGTCCTGGGGCGCCAACTCCCGCCGGGACATCGAGCGGGTGGCCCTGGCCCGCGAGGTGATCGGCGCGGGCACCGAGCTGTACGTGGACGCCAACGGCGGCTACACCGTCGGCCAGGCGGTCCGGGTCGCGGACCGGATGGCCGGTTACGGGGTCACCTGGTTCGAGGAACCGGTGTCCAGCCAGGACCTGGCCGGGCTCGCCGCCGTCCGCCGCCAGGTGCTCCCGGACGTGGCGGCCGGCGAGTACAGCTGGTCGCTGGCGGACTCGGCGCACCTGATCGCGGCGGGCGCGGTGGATTGCCTGCAGCTCGACGCGACCCGGTGCGGCGGCTTCACCGAGTTCCTCCGCGGCGCCGCCCTCGCCGCCGCACACAACCTGCAGGTCTCCGCGCACTGCGCGCCGAACCTGCACGCGCGGGCCGGCGTGGCCGTGCCGAACCTGCGCCACGTCGAGTACTTCCACGACCACCAGCGGATCGAGCGGATGCTGTTCGACGGCGCCCTGGACCCCGACGGCGGCACATTGACACCAACCCCAGAACCCGGTCTCGGTATGACTCTCCGCCAGCCCGACGCGGAGAAGTACCGCCAGGGTTAGCCCGGGGGCTGGCCAACCCGGAGCGCGAGCAGGGTGACGTCGTCGCGCAGCTCACCCGCGCACAGCTCCAGCACGACGTCGCGCATCCGCGACACCAGCACCGCCGCCGTCTCCCCGGCGAGCGCCGCGAGTTCGTCGGTGAGCCGCTCCTCGAACTGAACCAGGTCGGGACCGCACGCGCTGGTCAGCCCGTCGGTGTACAGGAACAGCAGGTCGCCGGGCTCCAGCTCGACGTCCTGGCTGGCCGGCTCGGCGTCCTGGAAGATGCCCAGCGGCAGGCCTCCCCCGTTCAGCACATGGGTGCGGCCGTCGGGGCGCAGCAGCACCGGGCCGGGGTGGCCGGCGCTGGACAGCGACAGGTGCAGGCGCCCGTCGCGCCAGCTCAGGTGGCCTGCGTCGGCGGTGACGAACCGGCCGCCGAAGTCCTCGGTGAGCATGATGTCGTTGATGCCGCGCAGCACGGCCGCGGGATCGGTGTCCAGGTGCGCCAGCGCCCGGATCGCGTGCCGGGCCGCCGCGGACACCGCCGCGGTGTCCAGGCCCTTGCCGCACACGTCCCCGATCGCCACACCCCAGCCGTCCCCGGACGGGTAGACGTCGTAGAAGTCGCCGCCGGTCTCGGTGCCGCTGGTGGCGGCCACGTGCGCGGCCGCGATCTCGGTGCCGGGGACCTGCCGCACCTGCCGGGGGAGCAGGCTGGTCTGCAGCGCGTCGGCGATCTCCGCCCGGTGCCGGAACATCCGGTTCACCCGGATCGCCAGGGCGAGTTGCTCGCCCAGTTCTTCCACCAGGCCCACGTCGGCGATCTCGAAGTGCGGGTGACCCGCCCAGCGGGCCAGGGTCAGCACCCCGTAGGCGTGCTCGCCGTCGGTCAGGGGGACCGACAGCACCGAGGTGGCACCCAGCAGCATGAGCAACGGGACGCCGTCCGGCCCGTCGCCGAGCGCGCCGGCGTCCTCGGCGTGCGCGATGAGCATCGTGCTGCCCGACTCGTGCACCTGGTAAACGCCGGAGCCGGGCTCGGGGTCCACCGCCGCCACGGCGTTGGCCAGCTTCTCCGCGCGCTGGTCGTCGGGCCCGCTCACGTGCTGCCGCCGCAGCCGCTGGCTGCCCTGGACATCCACGATGACCCAGGCGGCCAGCTCGCGGGCGAGCAGCCGCGCGTAGCGCTGCAACGCCACCGGCTCGCTGTAGGTGATGTTCTCCAGCAGGATCCTGGTGGCGGCCATCACCAGGTCCAGGCGGCGGGTCATCGCCTGAACGACCTCCGCGCCGGGCTCGGGCCGCTGGCGGGCCCGCGGCTTGCCCGGCCCGCCGGCCGGGGTACTGCCTCCGGCGCTGGTCACCGCCACCACCAGGTGGTCGGGATTGCCCTGGATGCTGACCGGATGGACGGCGAGCGTGTGCTCCGCCGCCCCGGCGGCGGTCAGCACCCCGCAGCGGAACTCCCGGGTCTCCCCCTTGCGGGCCGCCGCGGCGAAGTGGCTCGTCACGGCCGGCCGGGACGGCAGGTCGATGAACGCGGTGAAGGCCTTGCCGATCGCGTACCCGGTACCTGAGCCGAGCAGGTCGCCCGCCGCGGCGTTCACCCGCCGGACCGTACCGTCCGCGCCGAGCAGAAACAACGGCACGGGCGCCTGCTGGAAGACCGAGTGCAGCAGCCTCCGCTCTGCGTGCGAGGCACCCGAGGGGTCCTGACCGCCCGCACCGGGCCCGGCCGCGCCGCCTCCGGCGGTCAGCGCGGAGACCGCGGCCTCCAGTTCGGCGAGCGCGGCCGCCAGCAGCGTCCCCGGGTCGGCATCGGGGAGTGCGGCGGCCTGCCGGAGCGCGCCGTACCGGGCCTTGAGGCCGTCGATCTCGCTGCCGGTACCGTGGCGGCCCGGCGATTGCTGCATGAGCCCCAATCCGCATCCCTTTCGGTCCAGGATCCAGCCTAATGGGATCTACCGCCTGGTAGCCGCCGGTGCGGGCCCCGGCGACACCGGCGTGGGCGAGCCATGGGACCCCAGGAGCGGGGCCCTGGCTCCCTGCGCACGATCAACTGGCCGCGGTCGCCCCGCCGGTCCCGGCGCGGCGGGCGGCAACCGCGGCGTCCACGCTTTCGTACAGGGGCAGCCGGTCGGCGAGGCCGGTGATCCAGAGCGTCTTGGTGTACCGGTACCGGGCACCGGCGAGCGCCAGCGTTCCGCCGGCCGCGGTCAGCTGTTTCCAGTGCCCGACGATCACCGCGAGCGAGCCGGTGTCCATGAAGTCCACGGCGCTCAGGTCGATGATGATGTGGTCGTCGTCCCGGCGCACCTCGGCCAGGCACTCGTCGAACCGGCGGCTCGTCACGATATCGAGTTCGCCACTGACCGCGACGACAGCGAACCCGTCCCGCCGCTGTGACGAGACGCGGATCCCTTCCAACACCACTCCCCGGAAATCGGCTCCAGACAGGTGACGACCGCCTCATCGTAATCTCATTCCGGCCGCGGCGGGAAAGCCGGTTGCATGATCGGCGGACCCTGGGGAAGCAGCACCTGGAACAGGTGTCTGGTCGCGCACGTCCAAGGAGGCCATTGTGTCCGTCGGCGGTGGCACTGCTGCCCGCGCCGGCCTGGGCCTGGGTACACGCTGGGCGCCCGGCCGCCAGGACCTGACCCACCTCGCCTACCTTTACGACGACGAGCGCGACTATCTGTCCTATCTGTCGGCGTTCGCCGGAGCCGGCCTGCGAAACGCCGAGCCGGTACTCGTCGCGGTCCCCGGGCACCGGGCCGCGCTGTTGCGCGAGCGCCTGGGTGCCGAGTCCCCGCTGGTGCGCTACGGCGCGATGACGCAGACCGGCCGCAACCCGGCGCGGCTGATACCCGAACTGCGCGCGTTCATCGACGAGCACCCCGGACACCGGGTCCGCTACATCGGCGAGTCGATCTGGCCGGGGCGCTCGGGCCCGGAGCTGTGTGAGGCCACCAGGCACGAGGCGCTGATCAACCTGGCGTTCAACACGGCGGCGGTCATCGTGGTATGCCCGTACGACGTGCGCGGCCTGGCCGCCTCGGTCGTCAGCGGGGCGCGCGGCACCCATCCGGTCGTCGTGCGGAACGGGCAGACCGAGCCCGGCGCCGGCTACGCCGGCCGGGGCGTGGTGCCCGCGGAATGCGAGAGCCCGCTGCCGGCGCCGCCCCCCGGCGCGAAGGTGCGCGGGTACCAGGCCAGCCTGCGGGAGGTCCGCCAGCTGGTGACCAGTTACTGCGCCGATCTGGGCATGGATTCGGAGCGGGTCACCAACCTCGTGATCGCCGCCGGTGAGGTCACCGCCAACACGCTGCGGCACACCGCGGCGGGGGGGACGTTCTGGGTCTGGCACACCGGCGAGGAGATCATCTGCCAGGTGCAGGACCAGGGCTGGATCGCCGACCCGCTGGCCGGGCGGTGGCGCCGCTCCCCCGACGAGACCGGGCACGGGCTGTGGGTGGTCAACCAGGTGTGCGACCTCGTGGAGATCAGGTCCAGCGAGGCGGCGGGCACCGTCATCCGCCTGCACATGCGCCGCGAAGACGCCTGAGCCCACGGCAGGCGGCATCCGGGCGGTACTGCCACCCGCCGTGGGGCCTGGCGCGGCCCGCGCCGGGCGGGCGCGGGCCGCCGGTCAGTCGGTGGGCCGGTGTCGGGGGGCGGGCACGGCGGGCTCGGGCTCGGCGTCGTTCCCCGGGCCGCCGCCATCCGGGCCGCCGCCGGTCGCGCCGGACGTGGCCGCCGTCGCGCCGGTCTCGTAGGCCTCCGGCGCCGGGCGGTCGTCCCGCGTCAGGGGCGCGGCGGACGCCACCGGCTCGTCCTCCGCCACCGGCGTGGCCCGGTCGGGCGCTGGCTGGCCGAGCAGGTCCGCGAACAGCGCCCGGTAGTGCAGCATCGCAAGCCGGAGTTGTTCGGTCGAGGCGGCACCGGCCTCGGCCCGCAGGCTGACCTGGTGCGCCTGGCGGTAGTGATCCAGCGTGTTCGCGTGGTCCACGGACAGGTCCGACAGGATCTGCTCGTAGTCCTCGGTCGGGTAACCCCGGTCCTTCATCACGGAGGTGACGAGCATCCCCGCCTGGGTGACCGCCTGGTGCGGCTGGTCCACGAACAGCTCCTGGATGGCGGTCCACTCCCCCGCGTACCTGACCCGGACCGTCTCGTCGAGTGGATGGATGTCGAGGCCGCGGACCCGCCGTTCGCGTTCCGCCAGTTCGGCGCCGGCCTTGCGGTGGCTCCGCGTCTCGCCGACCACGCGGTCGTACTCCGGGCCGAACTTCTGCTGGAGCTTGCGGCGGCGCGCGACGCTTATCGCACCGAGCGCCAGGAGCACCAGGGCAATGACCACGATGATGGCGACGATCGCTCCGGCTGACATGGCAACCCTCCTATGGACGGGGTTTGCGTATCGCAACCGACTGCCCACAGCCCGGGCGCCCAAACCCCGGCGCGGACATCACCCCTCGCGCCAGCGCGCCGCGCGCCCGGGCGGCCGGGGAGCCGGTCAGCGGGGCAGTTCCACCACGGTGATGAAGAAGTTGTCGATCTGGCGGATCACGTCGATGAACCGCTCGAAGTCCACCGGCTTGCTCACGTACGCGTTGGCGTGCAGCGAGTAGCTGCGCAGGATGTCCTCTTCGGCCTGGGACGTGGTCAGGATGACCACCGGGATGACCCGCAGCCCGGGGTCTTGTTTCAGTTCGGCGAGCACTTCCAGGCCGTCGCGGCGGGGCAGGTTGAGGTCGAGCAGGATCAGTCCGGGCCGCGGCGCGCTCGCGTACTCCCCCGTCTGGCGCAGGAACTGCAGCGCCTGCTCGCCGTCGTTCACCACGTGCAGCTTGTTGCGGATCTTGAAGTGCTCGAAGGCCTCGTGGGTCATCAGCACGTCGCCCGGGTCGTCCTCGACCAGCAGGACGTCGACCACCAGGCCGGTGCGGCCGTCAGTCATCGGCATTCTCGTCCTCCGGGAGCGCCGGCAGGGTGAACCAGAAACGGGCCCCGGCCGTGGCGGTCGTGTCGAGCCAGACCCGGCCGCCGTGGTACTCGATGATCTTCCTTACCATGGCCAGGCCGATCCCCGTGCCGGGGTAGGCCGCCTTGTCGTGCAGCCGCTGGAAGATCACGAATATCCGCTCGGCGTATTCGGGCTCGATGCCGATGCCGTTGTCGCGGAACGAGAACAGCCAGAACTCGCCATCCCGGCGGGCCGTGACGCTGACCCGGGGCGGCTCGTCTGCACGGAACTTCAGCGCGTTGGCGACCAGGTTCTGGAACACGGCGGTGAGCAGCGAGGCCTCGCCCAGCACCACCGGCAGTTCGCCCACCTCGATGGTCGCTTGCGTGCGCCGCACGTCGGCCGCGAGGTTCGCCCACGCCTGGGCGAGCAGCACCGCGCTGGAGACCGGCTCGCGGGGCTGCGCGGTCCGCCCCACCCGGCTGAACGCGAGCAGGTCGTTGATCAGCGCCTGCATCCGCTTGGCGCCGTCCACCGCGTGCTCGATGTACTCGTCGGCCTTGGCGTCCAGCCGCCCCGCGTAGCGGCGCTGCAGCAACTGGCAGAAGCTGGCCACCTTGCGCAGCGGCTCCTGGAGGTCGTGCGAGGCCACGTAGGCGAACTGCTCCAGTTCGGAGTTGGACCGCTGCAGGTCCTCGGTCCTGGCCTCCAGGCTCGCGTGCGCGGCCTGCACCGCGGACAGCTCCGCGAGGATGCGCTCCCGCATCCGGTTCACGTCCAGCCCCACGGCGCGCATCTCGCTCGGCCCGCCGGGCTCGACCTGGTGCTGGAAGTCACCCTCGGCCACCTGACGGGCATCGGAGGCGAGCCGGGACAGTGGCAAGATCGCCGACCGCCAGAGGCCGAGCGCGAATGCCAGCACCGTGACCAGCAGCGCGACCGCGATCACGATGAGGGTCGCGTCCAGCACCGACGCCGAATCGTGCAGCGTGCCGACGGCATGCTGCCGCTGGGCGGCCAGGCCGGCCTGCAGCGCGGCCAGCGCGGACCGGGTCCGGCCGAAGGCTGCCTTGCCCAGGCCGACCGGCTGACCGGGCACGGGCTTCCCGGCCGCGCGCACCTGGTCGATCGTGGGCACGGCGTACGCGGCCCGCCAGGTGGCCGCGCGCTGCTGCACCAGGTTCAGCTGCGCCAGGGCGCCCGGCACGCCGCCGAGCAGTTGCCGGAGCGTGGCGACCTGCTGGCGCTGCCCGGCGAGCCCCTGGTAGTAGGGGACGAGGAAGCCAGGCTGCGCACTCAGCTCGTAACCGCGCACCCCGGTCTCCTGGTTCAGGAGATCGACTTCCAGCTGGGAGGCGCGGTACGCGGCCGGATCGAGGATGTCGACCACGTGGTGGCGGGCGCCGCTCAGTTCGGCCAGCGCGGTGCCGCCGACCCCGATGGCCAGCAGCGAGAACAACGCGACGACGAGCACGCCGATCCCGATGATCCGGCCGAACGGCCAGCCGCCGGCGAATCCGGCCGCCATCGCGCTGGCCCGCTCCGCGGCGAACGGCCGGGGCCGGCCCACGGACGGCCCCGGCGGCCGGCGCCAGCCACGGGTGCCGGGCGCCACAGGCACCGGGGTTTCGGCGGCCGGGGCGGGCTCCGCGGCCGGGGCGGGCTCCGCGGCCGGGGCGGGCTCCGCGGCCGGGGCGGGCTCCGCGGCCGGGGCGGGCCCCGTGGCCGGCGCGGGCCCCGGATCTGGTTCAGGGGCGGGCGCCACGGCTTCGACGGGGAGTTCCGGGGCCGACGGTGCTGCGCCGGGCGGGACGGCGACCGGGGCGGGTTCCAGGCGGGCCGGCCCCGGATCACGCTCCACGCCCGGTGGCACGGGTTCCAGGCCGGCCGGCCCCGGATCACGGTCCACGCCCGGTGGCACGGGTTCCAGGCCGGCCGGCCCCGGATCACGGTCCACGCCCGGTGGCACGGGTTCCAGGCGGGCCGGCCCCGGATCACGGTCCACGCCCGGTGGCACGGGTTCCGTGGCCGGCGCCGCGCCGTCCTGCTCCCGATCACGGTCCGTGCTGGGCACGACGGGTGCCGTGGCCGCCCCGGCCTCCGCCCCAGCCTCCAGCGGGGCGCCAGCGGCGGCCCGCCCCGGCCGGGGCAGCCGGGCAATGAGGGCACGGATCCGGGACCGGCCCGCCCCGGCATCGCCGGGCGGGCTGCTGCCGGCCGGGTTGCCGGGATCCGGGTCCCGGCCGGGGGGCAGGCCGGGCCCGGCGGGGCGTACCTCAGCAAAATCCGGTGCGGCCCCGCCGTCTTTGCGCGGCTGGCGGGTCATGCGCCGGCCAGGGCGGGAAAGCCGAGCGCGAGCACGGCCAGGTCGTCGTCCAGGTCCCCGCCGTTGAGCTCGCGCACCTGGCCGACCAGGGCGTCCAGCAGGCCCTCGTCGCTCGGCCCGCGCTCCCGCGCCCCGGCGGGGCCCGCCGCGCGGAGGTACTTCTCGATGATCCCGGTCAGCCCGTCGCTGCCGAGCCGTGCCGCGCCCGCGCCGATCCGGCCCTCGATCAGGCCGTCGGTGTACATGAGCAGGGTCCAGGACTCGCCCAGCGCCACCTCGGCGACCGGCCAGTCGTCCACGTGCGCGATGCCGGGGGGCGCGCTGACCGGCGCGTGCAGTTCGCTGACCCCGCCGGGGGCGAGCAGCAACGGCGGCGGGTGCCCGGCCAGGTGCAGCCTCGCGTGCGCCCGGTCCGGTGCCACCGACACCATGCACAACGTGGCGAACAGCCGTTCCTCGTGCCGCTCGTGCTCCAGGACCTGCTGGACCGCGGACAGCACCTCGGCCATCGGCCGGCCGGCCAGCACCATGGTGCGCCACGCGACCCGCAGGCAGACGCCGAGCGCGGCCTCCTCCGGGCCACGGCCGCAGACATCACCGATCACCGCGTGCACCCAGCCGCTCGCGGCCTCGACCAGGTCGAAGAAGTCACCGCCGAGGAGCATCTGGCCGCCGCCGGGGCGGTACCGCGTCGCCACCGTCAGCCGCGGATCGGACAGCACCGGCGACGGCAGCAGGCCGCGCTCCAGCCGGGTGTTCTCCCGCGCGTAGATCTGCGCCTCGCGGAGTTGCTGCTGCATCTCCTCGAAGCGGCGGCGTTCCACCGCGTACCGGATGACCCGGTTCAGCAGCGCGCCGTCCACCTGGCCCTTGACCAGGTAGTCCTGCGCCCCGGCGCGGACCGCCTCGGCGCCCAGGTGCTCGTCGGCCAGCCCGGTCAGCACGACGACGGCGACCTCTGGCACGTTCTCCTGCAGCCAGTGCACGCCCTGCAACTGGTGCGCGTCCGGCAGGTCGAGGTCGAGCAGCACGCACGCCGCCGAGGCCAGCAGCGGCTTCGCCTCGGTGATCGACCGCACCCGCTCCAGCGCCACCGCAGCGGACGCCTCCAGCAGGTATTCCTGGACGAGCAGGGCGTCCCCGTCGTCGTCCTCGATGAGCAGCACCCGCACCTGGCCAGGGACGGCCGCCGGGGCCGGAACCCTGGCGTGCGCGGCGTCCCGAGTCACCGTCCGGCCCCGTTCATGGCTTTCGTGGGCGTTCCATCCCTAACTGGCAAGCTGTGCGGTTGAGTAAGCATAGTTGCCCCGGTGCGCCGCGCACCGCGCACCTGGGTAACGGTGTTGCGACGGTCCGCCGGTGGCCCGCCGGTGGCCCGCCCGCTCCCCCGCGCCGCCCCGCTTCCCCGCCCATCGTGCCTGCTCACACGAGGCTCGCCGGGCCGGCGATGCGCCTTCGCCGCGGCCCGCGTGACCCGGGGCAGGTCACGGGTCGCGGGTTGCGGTGCCCCACACGTGCGGCGACGAAGGCAGCGGGATCTGCGTCACCGGGAACCGGAACGCCTCCTGCCCGGTCACGGTGAACCCGGCCCGGCGATCGCGGCGACCGTGTCCCGCCCCACGTGGCATCCGCCGCCGAACGCCGGCCAGACGGTGGCGTCCAGCGTGCGCTGGACCCGGCGCAGCCCCGGGGTGTCCGCCCGGACGTGCTCGAGGAAGCGCAGTTGCCCGCCCGGCCGGACCACCCGGCGCACCTCGGCCAGGGCGGCCCACTGGTCGGCCACGGAGCACAGCACCAGGCTCACCACGGCCACGTCGAACGCGCCGTCCGCCGCGGGAGCCGCTCGGCCACCCCGCGGCCCGGTGGCGATGCCGATTTCAGCCCCCGCACTGGGCAGCGCCGGCGGGACTGGTGGAGGATGGTCCGGTGACCACGGACCCCGGCAGCGCGGCACCCGAGCCGCAGGCGGTGATCGCGCCGCTCACCGGCGCGGCGATCTTCCTGGTAATCGTGCTCACCCCGGGCGAGGACAGCGTGGCCGCGGTGCGCGCCCTCTGCGCGGACCTGGCCGGGCTGATCCGTGCGGTGGGTTTCCGGGACCTCGACGGGCACCTGACCTGCGTCACCGGCATCGGCGCGGGGGTGTGGGAGCGGCTCGCCGGGCCCGCCCCACGGCCGGCCGGGCTGCACCCGTTCCGCGAGATCAAGGCGGGCCCGCGGCACGCCGTCGCCACCCCGGGGGACATGCTGTTCCACATCCGGGCCACCTCGCGGCTTGATCTGTGCTTCGAACTGGCCAGCCAGATCATGGCCCGGCTGGGGCGCGCGGTGACGGTGGTGTCGGAGGTGCACGGGTTCCGCTACTTCGACGACCGCGACCTGATCGGGTTCGTGGACGGCACGGAGAACCCCACCGGCGCGGCCGCCGCGCGCGCGGTGCTGATCGGGGACGAGGACCCGGCCTTCGCGGGCGGCAGCTACGTGATCGTGCAGGAGTACCTGCACGACGTGGCGGCCTGGAACGCGCTGCCGGTGGAGGAGCAGGAGAAGATCATCGGGCGGGAGAAGCTGTCGGACATCGAACTGGCCGACGACGTCAAGCCCACCTCCGCGCACAACGCGCTGACCGTCATCACCGGGCCGGACGGCGAAGAGGTGCAGATCGTCCGGGACAACATGCCGTACGGCTCGGTCGGGGACGGGCGTTACGGCACCTACTTCATCGGCTACGCCCGCTCGCCGGACACCATCGAGCAGATGCTCGTGAACATGTTCGTCGGGTCCCCGGAGGGGAACTACGACCGGCTGCTGGACTTCAGCACCGCGATGACCGGGAACCTGTTCTTCGTCCCGGCGGTGCCGCTGCTGGAAAACCTCGGCGCCGCCCCGGCGCCGCCCGACGGGGCCGGGGCCCCGGCGGGCGAGGACGCGGCGGGCGGCCCCGGCGCCACGCCACCGGCCCGGCCCGGGCCGCCGGGCACCCTCACAATCGGCAGCCTGAAAGGGGCACCTGGCGATGAATAACCTGCACCGCGAGCTCGCACCGGTCTCCGATGCGGCCTGGGCCCAGATCGAGGAGGAGGCCACCCGGACGCTCAAGCGCCACCTGGCCGGGCGCCGGGTCGTGGACGTGCAGGGCCCGGCGGGGTACGAACTGTCCGCGGTGGGCAGGGGGCGGGTGCGCGACATCGACGCGCCCGCCGACGGGGTGCTCGCCCGCCAGCGGCTGGCCATGGCGCTGGTGGAACTGCGCGTCCCGTTCACCCTCGACCGCGGGGAGATCGACGACGTGGAGCGCGGGGCGCAGGACGCCGACTGGGAGCCGGTCAAGGGCGCCGCCCGCCAGATCGCCTTCGCCGAGGACCGCGCGATCGTCGACGGCTACCCCGCGGCGGGCATCGAGGGCATCCGCCCGGGGGCCAGCAACCCGCCGGTGCGCCTGCCATCGGACGTGCGCGAGTACCCGGCGGCGATCGCCCAGGCGCTCGGCCGGCTGCGCGAGCGCGGCGTCGCCGGCCCGTACTCGGTGCTGCTCAGCGCCGACGCCTACATCGCCGTGTCGGAGACCAGCGACCACGGCTACCCGGTGCTCGAGCACATCCGGCGCCTCGTCAACGGCGACATCATCTGGGCCCCGGCTATCTCTGGTGCCGTGGCGCTGACCACCCGGGGCGGGGACTTCAGCCTCCAGCTCGGGCAGGACGCCTCGATCGGCTACCTGTCCCACACCAGCACCCAGGTCGAGCTCTACCTGCAGGAAACGCTGACCTTCCTGGTGCGCACCGCCGAGGCGGCGGTCAGCCTGCCCGCGAGCGGCTGAGCACCCGCGGCGGGCTGACCGCCGGCGACGGCGCCCACGGCCGGCCGGCGACGGCCACGCCGGCCGACGGCGGCGCTAGGGGTAGATGGCCGGGCGGCCGAACGCCTTGCCCACGGTGAGCGGGTCGGTCACCGTGATCCCGCGTTCGGCGATCGCCCGCACGATCCGCTGGAAGTCCTTGTAGCAGTACCGCTCGACGTCGTTGGTCCAGTGCATGGCCGGGTCGGACGAGGTGCAGTTCCACCGGGTCTTGTTGCGGGTATACGCCGGGTTCTTTCCCGTCACCAGGATGAACGCCTGCAGGGTCAGCCACTGGCCCGGTTTGAGCGCGTCGATCATCGCGATGTAGGCGCCCGGTTCCACGTAACGGACCGTGCCGGTCGCGGGGATCGTGTAGCACCACGCCGACGGGTCGTTGCACGGGCCGCCGTTGAGCACCCGGGTGTACTGCCAGAACGGCGCGGTGGTGCCCATCAGCGCCGTGGTGACCCCCGACTTGTTGTACTCCCGGCCCCAGGCGAAGCACTTGGCGCCGTCTCTGGCTTGTACCGTGGCCGGCACCCCCTGCTCCCCGGGGTAGGCGATGAGCCCGTGCCCGCCGGGCAGCCCGTGCGCGTCCAGCGTCAGCGCGGACCCGCAGGTCTCGGCCCACTGCCGCGCCGGGGTGAGCGAACTCAGCCGGAGCGGGTAGGTAGCGGTGGCCGACACGAACGACCAGCCGTATCTCTGCGCCAGCGAGGTCGCCTTGTCCCAGGATACGGCGAGTGAGTCGCCATTGTGGGTGCACCTGCTGGCTGACGTGGCGGTCTTCGCGGTGACCAGGGAGCCCGTCCCACGCATCCCGAGCGTCTGCAGGTACGGCGCCACCGTGGTGTCCAGGCGGGCGATGCCGGTGTCGTCGCGCTTGCAGCCGTCCGCCGCGGTGATCTCCGAGCGCGAGAAGAGCAGCGTCGCGTACCTGCGCCCGGCCCCCACCGTTGCGCGGGCAGCCCCTCGCGACCGTGCGGCACCGGAGGGCGCGGCCCTCCCCGGGGCCGCCAAGGCGGTGCGCACCCCGGCACCCGCGCCCGGCGCCCCCATCGTCCCGGCCACCACACAGGTGGCCGCGGCCAGCGCGAACAACAGCCGGCGACCATGCCGTAGCAAGGACGTCATCGTTACCCCACTGAGCGACGGGTACAGGGCCGAACCAAAAAGAACCGTGCCTGTCCCTACCTAACGACACATCCGTGCTTGATCGCCGATGATTCGCGCGGAATTACCCGCGAATTTCGCTGCACCGGGCATGTCGAGACCCGGGCGACGGCTTCGTCCTCGGAGGTGACCGCGCCACCGGGCGCGGCAGCCGAAGGGAGTGCGGCGATGGACTGGAAGCTGGAAGTCGTGGTGATCCCGGTCACCGACGTCGACCGGGCGAAGAACTTCTACACCGGCACGATGGGGTTCCACCTCTAGGGACGCCGGGCGACCCCGCAGTAGAGCCAGCGCGAGCCGTCGCTGTCGGCCATCGCGGGGTCCTCGGCCTCCCAGTCGCCCACGTAGCACAGCCGCCCCAGGGCATCGGGGTCGTGCGCCGAGACCATGTGCAGGCCGGCGAACAGCCGTTCCACCTCGGGCCGGGAGCGGAAATGCATCTGCTCGGTGGCGCGGTTGAACACGCGGCGGAACTCCCGGACCGCGCGAGGCGGCTTGTGGTCGCTGGTCAGGTGCGACAGCGCCAGGTAGCTGCCCGGCGCCAGCGCGGCGAGGTACCGGCGCACCAGGCTCCACGGGTCGCACTCGTCGGACACGAAGTGCACGACCGCGGTCATCAGCAGCCCGGACGGCTTGGTGAAGTCGATCAGCTCCCGCAGCTCCGGGTCGGCGAGCAGGTGGTCCGGGTCACGCAGGTCCCCCAGGATCACCTTGACCCTGGAGGTGCCGGCCAGCAGCTGCGCGGACTGCGCCCGCACCATCGGGTCGTTGTCCACGTAGGCGACGCGGCAGCTCGTGTCGACCGACCGGACCACGTCGTGGGTGTTGCCCACCGTCGGCAGGCCGGACCCGATGTCGATGAACTGCCGGACCCCGCGGTCCGCGATCCACCGGGCGGCCCGCTGGTGGAAGCCGCGGTTGGCCCAGGCGCAGTCCTTGATCTCCGGCACCAGCGCCATGATGCGCATGGCCGCGTCGCGGTCGGACTGGAAGTTGTTCTCACCGCTTAACAGATAGTCATAGATCCGCGCAGGCGCTGGCCTGGCGGGGTCCACTCCGGCCGGAACCTCGGCAGCCTTATTCATCGCACTCCCCCCAAGCCAGGACATACCCAGCTTGACGTGCTTTGTACGCTCAGCGGTCGCACCAACCGGCCCCGCCACGGGCCGGCCGCGGGGCTTGCCGCCACGCGCACCCCGCAGGCGCCGCTCATATGAGCATCGATATTAAGAGAACGAGCGCCGGCCGGCCCGGTGACAGCGGAAACGGGCAGGTTCTCGCCCGCTACCGGGCGCTGGCCCCGGTCAGTGCAGCCGCGAGCGCCAGTCGCCGGGTACCCGGCCCGCCGGGCCGGGCACCGGCTGGCCGGCGGGATGGTGCTCGGGCGGGGCCAGGTCCGGGCCGCTGGAATACATCCGGTTCTCGGCGTAGCTCCAGAACCACGCCTCGCCCGGCTCGAAGCTGCGGATCAGTGGGTGGCCGCTGGCGGCCGCGTGCGCGCTGGCGTGCTGGGACGGCGAGGAGTCGCAGCAGCCGATGTGCCCGCACAGCGCACAGCGCCGCAGGTGGAACCACCAGCCCCCGGCGTCCTCGCACTCGGCGCAGCCCGTTCCGCTGGGCGGGGCCGTCGTGTCGATCGATTCCGCGGTCACCTGCACACCCCCACTTCCCGCTTCTGCACACCCCCACTTCCCGCTTCCCGGCGGCGGGATGCGGCCGGTCGCCTCCGGTATAGCCAGCGGAACGCATGCCCGCAAACCGCGGGCCCGCGGCGGACCGTTACCGCGGCGCGGGCGCCACCTTCATGCGGTCTCCCCGATGGTGGCCAGGATGGCCGCCTTGATGGTGTGCAGCCGGTTCTCCGCCTGGTCGAACACGATGGAGGCGGGCGACTCGAAGACCTCCTCGGTGACCTCCAGCGCGGTGAGGCCCCGCGTGCCGTAGATCTGCCGCCCGATCTCCGTCTCGGTGTTGTGCAGCGCGGGCAGGCAGTGCATGAACTTCACCTCCGGGTTCCCGGTGGCCGCCATCACCTGCGCGTTGACCTGGTAGGGCAGCAGCGCGTCGATGCGGGCGTCCCACTGGCCGGGCGGCTCCCCCATGGACAGCCAGACGTCGGTGTACAGGAAGTCCGCGCCCGCAACGGCGGCGGCAAGGTCGCCGGTGATCATCATCCGGGCGCCGGAGGAGGCGGCGAGCCCGGCCGCGATGCCCTGCACGCCGGGCGCGGGCTGCAGCGGTTCCGGGGCGGCTATCCGCACGTCCATGCCCAGCAGGCAGCCGGTCACCAGCAGCGAGTTCGCGGTGTTGTTGCGGCCATCGCCCAGGTAGCAGTACCTCACCTCGGCCAGCGGCTTGGGCGCGTGGTCGCGCATGGTGAGGATGTCGGCCAGCATCTGGGTGGGATGCCAGTCGTCGGTGAGCCCGTTCCACACCGGCACCCCGGCGTAGGCGGCCAGGGTCTCCACCTTCTCCTGGGCATCCCCGCGGTACTCGATCCCGTCGAACATCCTCCCCAGCACCCGGGCGGTGTCCTTCATCGACTCCTTCCGGCCCAGCTGGGAATCGCCCGGGCCGATGTAGGTGACGTCGCCGCCCTCGTCGTGCGCGGCGACCTCGAACGCCGCCCGGGTGCGCGTGGAGGTCTTCTCGAAGATCAGCGCGATGCTGCGGCCGGCCAGCCGGCGCGCCCGCCGTCCCGCGCGCTTGTCCGCCCGCAACCGCCCACCGAGATCGACCAGGTACAGAAACTCCTCCGCGGACAAGTCGATCTCTTTGAGCAGGCTGCGCCCTCGCAGGTCCATGGGTGCTCCCTCGTCCGCCGGCGGTCAAGCGTCCTGATGATCAGGATGCCAGGGGCTTGGCGGGCACCGGCACGCGCCCGGGCGGCTAGCGGGCGGCGGCGCCCCCGGCGGCGCCCCGGCCAGCCTCCACGATCTCGGCGGCCCCTCGGACCACGCAGCGCAGCGGGTCGTCCACGACGAGGGCGGGGATGCCGGCGACGCTCTCGATCCGGCCGGCCAGGCCGAGCAGCAGTGCCCCGCCGCCCGCCAGGCAGATCTTGCCGAGCACGACGTCCTCGGCCAGGTCGGGCGGCAGGTCGAGGAGTATTTCCCGTACCGCCTCGATGATCGTGGTGACGCAGGGCTCCAGCGCCGCCGCGACCAGCTCCGCCGGGATGCGCTCGGCCCGCGGGGTGCCGCGCCCCACGTCGACGCCTACAGCCTCCGCCCACTCGGCCGTGCCCCCGGTCAGCCCCAGCGCCATCTTCAGCCGGCGGGCCGCGTTCCGCCCGATGAGCAGGCCGAGTTCGGCCTTCACCGCGGCCACGATCGCCTCGTCCATGGCGTTGCCGCCCAGCCGCAGCGACTCGGCCCGGACCAGGTGCCCGCCGGCGACCACCGCGATCTCGGTGGTCCCGCCGCCCACGTCCACCACGAACGCCCCGGTGCCGCCGGTGCGGCCGAAGCCCGCGCCGGCCGCGGCGGCGACTGGTTCATCGACAAGCCGCACGATGCAGCGCGGGCGCCCGGCCTCCACCGCGGCCGCCAGCGCCCGGCGCTCGACGAAGGTGGCGCCGCTCGGCACGCAGACGACCGCGACCGGCCGCAGCAGGCCACGGCGCAGCCGTGCGAGGCGCAGGAAGGCCTGCAGCATGGCCGTGGCCGCGTCCAGGTCCGCGATGACCCCGTCCCGCAGCGGATGGATCACGTCCACGTTCAGCGGCGCCTTGCCGGCCAGGGCGTCGGCCTCCCGGCCGACGGCGACCGCCTGGCCGGTCGCCCGGTCCACGGCGATCGCGGAGGGCTCCTCCACGACAAGCCCCCTGCCGTGGATGTTCACCAGCGTGTTGACGGTGCCAAGATCGATCGCCACGCCTGCCCGCAGCCGCATCATGCCTGCCTGTCCTCGACGTAACCGCTGTCCGACCGCCTGGAAGCCCTCCGGTCACCTGCGGTCACCCCTACCCCTGGCCGCCGATAATTACCGGAACTCCGCGCGCCCGCCGCCGGGCATGGCTGACGGGCGGGCCGCCGGCACTCGCGCCCGGCCGGGGGCCCGCCCGCCCAGCGCCACTAGGCCGGGATCACCACCACCGGGCACGCCGCGTGGGCGACCACCTTGCTGGTCACCGAGCCGAGCACGAGCTTGGCGAACCTGCCGCCGCCGCCGCCGCGCGAGCCCACCACCAGCAGATCCGAGCCGGACGAGGCATCCGCCAGTTCCTGTGCGGGCACGCCACTGACCGCCCGCACCGTGATCGACGCCGGGCCCGGCTCCCCGGCCTGGGTCACCGCCTTCTGCACCGCCTCCTCCGCCGCGCGGCGCGCCGCATCGGTCGCCGCCTGGTCCGCCGGGTAGCTCTCAGGGTGACCGGTCCAGTAGTTTGTGGCGACCTGATTCACGGCCAGCACGGTCAGCGCCGAGCCGCGCAGCCCGGCCTCCCGGACCGCCCAGTCCAGCGCCTTCAGCGATTGCTCGGAACCGTCCACGCCTACGGTTATCCCAGGCATAACCACTCCTTCAGCCAAGGCCACCGGACCCGGTGGCACCCATCCCCCGAGTCAAGTGTGGCCCTGGGGCGCGACGGGCACCAGTTACCAAATTGGCACTTACGGGATCAGTCGGCGCCGCGCCCGGGCCGGAGCCGAAAGTCCTGGGCCTTTTGGCCGGTCTTCCTACTGCATACGGCCCTACCTGCCGGTGCGGGCCGGCGAGCAGGCTGGGTTTCATGAGCCCTGAACCCACGCGGAGCGCCGGGCCGCACGAAGGACCACAGCTTTCCGCGCTGCCCGCGCCCGCGCCGGCGGAGCCCGAGCATTACCTTCTCTGGACGGCCGAGCGCGCCTGCTGCTGCCTGGCCAAGCCGGCCGTGGCCGCGGTACTGCCACCGGGACCCGGCCGGGATCACGCCACCGACCTGCTGCTCTGCGGCCACCACTACCGCGCCTGCAGGCATGCGCTGGCCGCCGCCGGCGCCACGATCATGGACGAGAACGGCCAGCCGGTCGCACCGCGGGACGTGCCACTGCTCGGCGCCGGCTGACCACCGCCGCACCGCCCCGCCGCCACAGGCAACCCTAGGCCTGTGCAAGGCCCGCGCCGGCGCCGGCGGGTGAAACCGGCTGACGGCGGGCCGCTAGCCGCCAGGACCGGGCGGCCCGGCGGCCTCCTGCTCGGCGGCATGCTGGCCCCTGGCATGCTGGCCGGCGCGCTGGCCGTTCGCGCGCTGGCCGTTCGCGCGCTGGCCGTTGGCGCCCGGCGGGGCCGCCCCCGGACCGCTTGCCCGGCCCGCGCCGTTCGAGCCGGCCGCCGCCAGCCAGCCGTTGCCGTTCCGCCACGGCTGGGTGCGGGCCAGCCAGTACACGCCGCCGGCCAGCGCCACGGCGCACAGGATCCAGCCCAGCGCGGTGCTGCCGACGCCGGCGTACTTCAGGCCGGACGCGAAGATCACGAAGGTGATGATCGGCCTGATGTAGCGGTCCGGCGCCCGCGAGGAGAAGAACGAGCCGATCAGCACGGCCGGCACGGCGCCGAGGATGATGGAGGCGGTTACGCCGAACTCGACCGTGCCGAAGATCAGCGCACCCAGCGCGGCGGCGGCGGTCAGCGGGACCGCTTGGGTGAGGTCGGTGCCGACCAACGCGTTGGCGCTGATCAGCGGGTACAGGAAGAGCAGCAGCACGATCATCAGCGACCCGGAGCCCACCGAGGTCATGCCGACGATCAGCCCGCCGATCATGCCGATCCCGATGGTCGGCAGCGGGCGGACCTGGACGTCGTTGATGAGGCCGATCCGCGGCCGGCCGGACCTGCGGTCCAGGTAGTAGCGGAACACCATGGCCGCGGCCCCGACCAGCAGCGCGGCGCCCAGGAACCTCTCCACGTTGGCCTGCGCGGCGGAGGAGTTCCCGAGGCGGTGCAGCAGGTAGGCGCCGACGAACGCCATCGGCACCGAACCGCACACCATCCAGCCGACCAGGCGCAGGTTCACGGTCTTCTTGTACAGGTGCACGGCCGCCCCGACGGGCCGCATCACCACCGCCGCCACCAGGTCGCTGGAGATCGCCGAGGATGGCTTCACCCCGAACAGCAGGATCAGCATGGGCGTCATCAGGGCGCCGCCGCCGGCCCCGGTCAGCCCCACCAGCAGCCCGACAACCGCACTGCCCAGGACGATAAAGGGGTCCAGGTGCATCGCTGGCTTTCTCCTTCCGTTGCCGCCCGGGCGGCCGCCGCCGCACCGGATGCGTGACCCGCGTTTCCTGCCGTGGTTCCCCGCCGCTGCCGGCGGCCGTGGCGCGATGACCGCTCGCGTCACCGTGCCCGGCGTCACCGGCTCTACACACTCCGGTGACATTCGCCGCCGCCATCGGCGAATTCTCTAGTCTTTCATGTCTAAATATAGGCATTACCGCAGAGATGTCCAGTGGTCCGGGTGGAAATATCTGATAAAAAGTCTATTTTCTCGCATCTAAAAATAGGCTTATTGCAGGTCATGACCTCGGGTAACCCCCACGCACGAGTGATTTCTGTGCTATTTTCCGGCCGGAATCGTCCGCGGTTATGAACCCAGCGCCCCGAAGGGCGAAGACCGCCCGGGCGTCGCACGGCTCGGGCGTCGCGGGCAGTTCGGGCGGCCTTGCGCGGCGCGGGCAACCCGGCCGGCCTTGCGCGGCGCGGGCAACCCGGGCGGCCTTGCGCGGCGCGGGCAACCCGGGCGGCCTTGCGCGGCGCGGGCAACTCAGCGGGTCACGGCGCGCGCGGCGCGCGCGGGACAGGCCGGGCGGGGCGGGCGTCCCGCCCGGCTAGGCGGCTCCTGCCGCTGCCGTTACCCGCGCGACCGGAACCGCTTGGTCCACTGCGGGCCGACGATGGACCAGGCCAGTTCCCAGGCCGCGAGCCGGTGCCGGTCCAGCAGCCATCGCCCGGCCCACATCAGGCCGGCCAGCACGATCATCGCCAGGGCGATCGCGACGGCCGCCGCGGTGGCCGACCGGGCCAGCACCGCACGGTGGGTGATCGGGGTCTCGGTCGGGGTGCCCCGTGCGTCCACCCACAGCGGGACCGTCCGGCCCGCGGTGAGGCCGACCTCGACCGGGATGTCGCCGGAGCGGGCCTGCCCGCTGGGCGTCGTCCATCGGGCCGGCACCCACGAGAAGCCGAACACCCCGCCGGCGAAGGAGTCCGGCGCCGGGGCCGCGCGCAGCAGGACGGCGGGCACCTCACGCCAGGAGCGCTCCGCCCGCTGCTCGGCGGCGCCGGCGCGGGCCGCCCAGCCGAACACCGCGACGCCGAGTAACGGCCCTCCGACCAGAACGACGACGAGGAGCTGGATCGTGAGCCAGGTGGCGATCTTGTCGGTGCGCCGCCGCAGCGGGTTGGCGTCCAGCCCTAGCCGGCGGGCCAGCCGCCCGGGCCGCCTCCTGATGCCGCTCATGCCGTTCGTTCCGTTCTTGCCGATCCCGGCACCTCGGGCGGCGGGCGCCGCGGTCAGGGGTGCATCCGCGCCACGGGCACACCGCCGCCGCATTCGACGATACTGCCGCCCGGGACGAATCAGCGCAGTTGTCTGAGGAACGGGTCACGTGGCCGGGCCGGGCTGACCCGGATCTGCGCGTCCCCGGCCCGGGCACCGGCGAGCGGCCCGGACGCGCGCCGCCCGTACGCCGCCAAAGACGGCAGGCTGATCACCGCCTGGACGGCCGCCGAACTGGCCGCCGACATCCGCCGCGAGGAGCGCGACGCCCACGGCTGACCGGCGGCGCCCGGCCCGGGCGCGCGGAGCCATCACCCCTTGAGCATGCTGCGGTACACCGCGAGCAGGGCGGCCTTCTGCTCGTCGTCGAGCCGGGCGTCCGCCCGGATCACCGACTCCACCGAGCCCAGGCCCCCGGCCGCGTCGCTCTCCGCCTGGTCCGCGGCGTGTGCCAGCAGGCCGGCCTCGGCGAGCAGGGTTTCCGCCGACACATTCAGCGCGTCGGCGAGCAGCCGCAGCACGCGCACGGAGGGCTGGTGCAGGCCGCGCTCGATCTGGCTGAGGTACGGGTTCGAGAGGCTGGTCAGCTCGGCAAGCTGGCGCAGCGACAGGTTCGCCAGCTTGCGCTGGCTGCGGATGAAGCTGCCCAGCGCCTTCATCTGCGCGTCCCACGCGTCCGTCACGGTCACCCCGCCTCCACATCGCGCGCCGTAGTGCTAACAATACTGAGCATGGCACCGCGCGGCGGCCCCTGCCGGGCCGCCGCGCGGTGTGTCGTTCCCTCTCCCGCCCGCTGCAACGGGCGGCCGGTGGGCCGGCTGGCCGGCTCATCCGGCCGGCCTCACTTGGCCGTGGTGCCGGTCTTCTTGGTGGTGGTGGTGTCGTCCTTGGCGGCGGGAGTGGTGTCGCCGTAGAACAACGGCGCGGTCGCGCGCAGCACGTCCTCGGCGAACTTGCGCTGCGAGGCGAGCAGCTGCTCGGCGAAGTCGTACGCGCCCGAAACCAGCTCGCTCGGCTTGGGCAGCTTGTCGGAGAACGGGATGCCCACCTCGGGAAGCGGCGGCCTGATGGACTGGACGGCGTCCGCCCAGATACCGATCGCGCTGACGACGGCTTCCTGGCCCTTCCGGACGGTGTTCAGAATCTCGCCCTGGAGCTCCTGCCCCACGGTCTTCGTGTCGGTCATGGTTCCTCCTTCGATGCCTTCTGCAAACTAAAGTACGCACCCTCGCTCCACTTGTCAAGCACCCTCTTGACATATCTAGCGTTCACGTCCCACCCCCGGTGGCCGCCCGCCCCCATATGGCACAAATGAACGCGAAAACAGGACCGCAGAGCGAGGCGAGCAGGCGCATCGACGCCGGCAGGGTCGCGCCCATGGGCGAAATCCGGCGCCAACGGAGAACGAGTGCCTTAACGCGCACCAGCAAAAGAGCAGGCGCCAGCCAGCAGTCACCCGTGCACGTAACTCCCCGGCGCATCGGCAAGAGCCGGGTACCGAGCGCTCCCCATCGGCGGAGGATCGGTCCGGCGCCCGGCCCGGCGGCCGGCCCACCTGGCCCAGTCCTCCCACCACGACCCCCCACGATGCTCCGCCGCCTCCCGCCACCGCTCCGCGGTCACTGGGTTCGGCGCCTTGCCGACCTCGTACCAGGCCTTCGGGCCCGGCGGGTTGACGATCCCGGCGATGTGCCCGCCGCTGGACAACACATAACGGGCATCCCCGCCCATCAGCCCGGTCGTCTTGTAGGACGCGGGCCAGGGCACGATGTGGTCGTTGATGGCGCCGACCACATAGGCGTCGTTCGTCACGCCCGCCAGGGACAGCCGCTGCCCCTTGACCTCCATCACGCCGCGGGCCAGTTCGTTGCGCAGGTAGAGCGAGCGCAGGTAGAACGCGTGCATCGCGGCGGGCATGCGGGTGTTGTCGCTGTTCCAGGCCAGGATGTCGAAGGCGGGCGGGTCCTGGCCGAGCAGCCAGTTGGACACCACGTAGTTGAAGATCAGGTCGCCCGGCCGCAGCGCGTCGAACGTCGTGGCCATCTGCCTGCCCTCCAGGACGCCCTGTTCCCGCATCTGCCGTTCCAGCCGGGACAGGGTCGCCTCGTCGGTGAACGCGCCGAGCACACCTGGGTCGCTGTAATCCAGCAGGGTGTTGAGCAGGGTGATCGAGCCAAGCCGGCGATCACCGGTTCCGGCCAGGTAGGCGGCGAGCATCCCGGTCAGGGCACCGCCGAGGCACAGCCCGACGATGTCGATCTTCGCCGCCCCGGTGATGTCGGTGATCACCTCCAGCGCGGTCTGCGGGCCTTCCACCAGGTAGTCGTCCAGGGTCACGCCGCTCATGCCCGGGTCCGGGTTGCGGTAGGAGATGGCGAACACCGTGCGCTCGTGCGTGACGGCCCATTCCAGGAAGCTGCGGCCCGGGGCCAGGTCCATGATGTAGTACTTGTTGATCCACGGTGGGCTGGCCAGCACCGGCACCGACCGGACCTGGGGGGTCTGCGGTGCGTACTGGATCAGTTCCATCAGATCGTTGCGGAAGACGACCTTCCCGGGGGTGGCGGCCAGGTTCCGGCCGATCTCGAACGGCCGGGTGTCCACCTGCCGTGGCATCCCGTTGTTGTTCCTGAGGTCATCGAGGAAGTTCCTGGTGCCCGCCAGGACGCTCGCCCCGCCCGTCTCGAACGCCCGCTTGAGCGCCGCCGGGTTGGTGGCGAGGTAGTTGGTCGGGGCGAGCGCCGCGAGTATCCAGTCGGATGCCAGCCGCGCCTTCGTGTCGGTCACCGGGTCGCCGTGCCCGGCGGCCAGCAGGTCGTCGGCGAGTTTCGCGGCGGCGCGGTAGGCCTCGCCGAGCGCGAAGAACATGGGGTTCTCCTGCCACGCCGGGTCCGCGAACCTCTTGTCCTTCGCCGGCGCCGTCCCGGCCTGCCCGTCTTCGCCGATGCCACGGCCGGCCCAGCGCACCGCCGCCTCCGGGCCGATCCTGGCCAGCGCGGCCGCGAACTGCCAGAACGCTCCCGAGGCCGCGTACGGGTTCCGCGCGGCGCGCCGGGCGACGGCCAGCAGCGAATTGCCGAAGCTGGCCGGGTCCAGCCGCGCGAACAGGCTGCCCTCCGGGGCGAGGGCCGCCATGGCTTCCTCTCCCGCGGCCCACGCCTTCCCCGCGCCATCCATGCCGTCCTCCTCGATGCCTCGCCGTACCGCGGCAGCGGCAGCGCTCCGGTCCCTCTGGTTCCCTCGGTACCGTGCTATGCCCGCTCGTACATGGTGGCAAATGCCCCGGCCCGGCCGGCACCCGCGGCCGGACCGGCCCGGCGGCTTGCGCGAGGATATGAGCGGCGAGGCAGACGGCGGAAGGGACGCGCCCGTGACCTGCACCCTGCACGTGGCCTGGGATGACCGGCTCATCGGGTACGACTTCGGGCCCGGCCACCCGCTGGCGCCGATCCGGGTCGAGCTGACCGTCGAACTGGCCCGCGCGTTCGGGGTGCTCGATGCGGCGGGGGTGAGCGTGGCGGTGCCCGCGGCCGCCACCGAGGCCGAACTGGAGCTGGTGCACGACGCCGCCTACATCGAGGTCGTACGGCAGGCGGGCGACTCGGCGCCCCCGGACCTGCGCACGCTGGCCCGGTACGGGCTCGGCACCCCGGACGACCCGGTGTTCCCCCGGATGCACGAGGCGTCCGCGCTGGTGGCCGGCGCGACATTGGCCGCGGCCCGGGCGATGTGGGGCGGTGCGGCCGAGCACGGCGTCAACATCGCCGGTGGCCTGCACCATGCCATGGCCGATCACGCCAGCGGGTTCTGCGTGTACAACGACCCGGCCATCGCGATCGCCTGGCTGCTTAGCCAGGGCGCCGAGCGGGTGGCCTACGTCGACATCGACGTGCACCACGGCGACGGGGTGCAGGCGGCGTTCTGGGCGGACCCCCGGGTGCTGACGATCAGCCTGCACGAGCACCCGGCCACGCTCTTTCCCGGCACCGGGCTGCCCACCGAGACCGGGGCGCCCGGCGCGGAGGGTTACGCGGTGAACGTGGCCCTGCCCGCGGGCACCGGGGACGCCGGCTGGCTGCGCGCCTTCCACGCCACGGTGCCGCCGCTGCTGCGGGCGTTCCGGCCGCAGGTGCTGGTGAGCCAGCACGGCTGCGACACGCACTGGACCGACCCGCTGGCCAACCTGGAGCTGACCATCGACGCCCAGCGGGCCGCCCACGCCGCGATCCACGCTCTGGCGCACGAGACCGCCGCCGGGCACTGGCTGCTGACCGGGGGCGGCGGCTATTCGCTGGTGGACGTGGTGCCCCGGACCTGGACCCACCTGCTCGCCGAGGCCACGGGCGCTCCCATCGACCCGCGGGCGGCCACACCGCCGGCCTGGCGGGAGTACGTGCGGCGCCGGACCGGCCGGTCAGCGCCGGAGTCGATGACCGAGGACCCGCCGGGGCAGTTCGCGCCGTTCGACTCCGGCTACGACCCGGCCGACCGCACCGACCGTGCCATCATGGCCACCAGGAGGGCGGTGTTCCCGCTGCACGGGCTGCTCCCGGAGGGCTAGGCGACCCGCACCGGGGCGCCGACCGCGGGGGGCCGCGCGTCCGCCGCGGCGGTGATGATCACCAGCGGGCACCGGGCGCTGTGCATGCAGGCACGGATGACCGGGCCGGCCGGGCGCCCGTCCAGGCTCACGGCCGCCGCCGCCCCCAGGACGAGCAGGCCAGCGCCCTGGGAGCGATCCGCCAGGATCCGCTCGGCCGTTCCCTCGGCGACCTCCGCGGTGATGCCATCGGGCACGTCGCCGCCGAACGCGGCGCACATGATCGCAGAGAGGTTGTCCTGTGCCCGGCGCCGTTCCTGCCCGTTGGCCGGGCTGTCGCCGAGAATGGCGTAGGAAGCGCGGCGGGCGGCCGGTTCCCACGCGTGCACGGCGTGCAGGGTGGCACGTCTGAGCGCCGCCTCGGACGCGGCCCACCGCAGTGCCGCCACAGACGCGGCGGACCGGTTCACGCCGACGACTATCCGCTGCTGCGCAGTCTCAGTCACGACTGCCTCCAGTACCTATCTCCCCCGAACACTCTCGTCCGCCTCGGCACGCCCGGCAAGGGGGCAGCAGCCATGGAAACGAGAATAAGCCAGACCCGATCCTGTTCCGGCAGAAGCACCGATGACCAGCGGTCGGTCCGCCTTGATCACTCCTACCCCGATGGCGCGCGGCCGAACCGATGGCCGCTGCTCGCCGCCCCCGTCCGCCTCGCCGCCCCCGTCCGCCTCGCCACCCGCGTCCGCCTCGCCACCCCGGTGCCGGCCTCCCGGCCGGCCACACGGGGCGCAAATGGGGTACCCAGAACCACCCGTTCGCCGCACGACCGGGTGATCGCGCTTACCTAGCGTCTACCTCAGGCCCGAAAGCGGGTCACGCGGCGACACACGAGGCGTCTTGCCTCATACGGGGGTATTAGGTGCATTACTCTGCGGGCCTGGCCGGGCTCACCGCGATCGGCGCTGCCACCACGCTGCCGGGCAACGGTCCGCTGTGGCTCACCGCGAGGCTGCTGCTGGACGGCGCGGGCGCTCTGTTCGGGCTGTACCTGCTTGCCGTCCTCGCCCTGTTCCTGTCGGGCTTCGTGATGCGGGCCCGCCAGGTCCCCGCCACCCGCGCTCGGGCGACCGGCGCGGCAGCCGCCCACGACGCGGCCGCCCCGGAACCGGCCCGGCCATGATCGCGCTCGCTGCCGGGCCGGCCTTCCACCCGGCCGTCCCCGCGACTTTGAGCTGGGACCGCCCCCTGGCGTGGCTGGCCGCCGGGCTGGTCGCTCTCGGCGTGGGCTACGGCCTGGCCATGCTGGGCCTGTCCGGGCGCAGCCCGCGGTACGCGGCCACCGGCCCATCCCTCGCCGGGGCGGCCGGCCTGCTCGCGCCCCGGGCGCGCCGCACCCCCGCGCCGGGCACCGGCCGCGCGGCCGCCGCCGCGCCCGAGCCGGCCGGCGCGCCGGGCGCGGAGTTCTACGTCTTCCTCATCCCCTGCCTGAACGAGGAACTGGTGATAGCCCGCAGCCTGCAGCGGCTGCTGTCCATGCCTTCGGGCAACTTCGCCGTCATGGTCATCGATGACGGCTCCGACGACGGCACGGCCGCGGCGGTGGCGGGCGTTGCCGACGAGCGGGTGTGGCTGCTCCGCCGCACGCTGCCGAACGCCCGGCGGGGCAAGGGCGAGGCGCTGAACGACGCGCTCGCGCACCTGGTGAGCAGCGGCCGGCTGGCAGGCCGCGATCCGGACAGCGTGATCATCGCCGTCGTGGACGCCGACGGGCAACTCGACTCCCGTGCGCTCGCCGACGTCTCCGCGTTCCTCGCCGACCCGGCCGTGGGCGCGGTGCAGATCGGCGTCCGGATCGACAACCGCGACCGCAGCGTGCTCGCCCGGATGCAGGACATGGAGTTCGTCATCTACACCGAGGTGTTCCAGCGCGGGCGGCGGCACCTGGGCAGCGTCGGTCTTGGCGGCAACGGCCAGTTCGTCCGGCTGTCGGCGCTGCGGTCGCTGGGCCCGGCGCCGTGGACCCGCAGCCTCACCGAGGACCTGGACCTCGGCGTCCGGCTGGCCGCCGCGGGCTGGCGCAACGAGTACTGCCGCACGGCGGCGGTGCACCAGCAGGGTGTCGTCAAGGTCAGGCGGCTGATCCGGCAGCGGGCCCGCTGGTTCCAGGGGAACCTGCAGTCGTGGCGGCTGATCCCGCTCGTGCTCCGCAGGATGCCCGGCCTGGGCGGCGCTGACCTGCTGTTCCTGCTGTCTACCCCGGCGCTCGTCCTGATCGCTTCGCTGCTGACGGTGTCGTTCGCCGTGCTCCTGGCCAACTGCGCGGTCCTCGTGGCCAGCGGTCATGACCCGTTCGGCTGGTGGGTCGCGGTGACCTACGCGCTGATGCTCGGGCCGGCCCTGGCCTACGCCGGGGTGTACTGGAGGCGGGAGCGGGACACCGGCCTGCGCCCGGCGAAGGCGTTCTGGCTGGCCCATCTGTACGTGGGCTACACCCTGTTCTGGTACGCCGCCGGCTGGCGGGCGGCGGCCCGCGCGCTGCGCGGCCGCAACGGCTGGGCCAAGACCGACCGCCTCGCCGAGGGCCCCGCGCCTGCGCCCCGGCCCAAGAGCCGGCGCCGGCTCGCCCTGACCGCGATCGCCGCCGCCCTTGCCTGCGCGGCGGCCGCCTCGGTCCTGACGGTCTCGGTGCTCGGCGGCGACCGCGCGGTGAGCCCGTGGCGGACCGTCTTCACCGGCCAGGGCCAGGTCACCGGCACCACGCCGGGACGGGTGATCCTGCTGTCGCCGGGACGGGCCACCGCCCCCGGCGGCACCCACGCGGCGCTGGTGGTCTCCGCCCACCGCTACGGGGACTTCACCGCCACCGCCACCGTGCGCACGGTGCGCCAACTCCGGCGCGGCGCGGCCGGGGCGCCGCACGCCTGGGAGGTCGGCTGGGTGCTTTGGCACTACACCTCCGGCCGCCGCTTCTACGCGCTCGCCCTGGAGCAACACGGCTGGGCGCTGTCCAAGCAGGACCCGGCCTACCACGGTGGCGAGCGCTTCCTCGCTTCCGGGCGGGCGCCGGGGTTCCCGCTCGGCCAGGCGCACCGCGTGCAGATCACCCAGACCGGGGCGACCATCACGATCCGCGCCGACGGGCACCTGCTCACCCGGTTCACCGATACCCAGCACCCGTACCTGACCGGCGCGCTCGGCCTGTACTGCGAGGACTCGGTGGCCCAGTTCCAGGGCGTGCGCATACACCAGCGCGCCTGACCCATCAGCACACCACGCGACGCGGCGGGGGCCGCGGCGCCGGGGCAACCATGCGAGCAACGGGGGAATCTCATGCACGGACCGCACAGCATCGCCGGCCCGGGCGGGCGGGGCCAGGACCCACGGCGGATCATGGTCATCTACGGCACCCGGCCCGAGGCGGTCAAGGTCGCGCCGCTGATCCAGGCGCTGGACCGCTCGCCGCTGTTCACGTCGGTGGTAGCCGTGACCGCGCAGCACCGGTCCATGCTCGACCAGGTCAACGAGGTGTTCGGCATCACGCCGGAGTTCGACCTGGACATCCACCAGCCGGGGCAGACGCTGACCTCCATCACCACCCGCGCGCTGGCCGGCGTCCAGCAACTGCTCGCCGAGCAGCGCCCGGACGCCGTGGTCGTGCAGGGTGACACCACCACCGTGTTCGCCGCGGCGCTCGCCGCGTTCTACGAACGGATCCCGGTCGTGCACATGGAGGCGGGGCTGCGCACCGACGACCCGTACTCGCCGTACCCGGAGGAGATCAACCGCAGGCTCGCGACCCAGCTGGCCACGCTGCACCTGGCCCCGACCGCGACGAGCAAGGCCAACCTGCTCGCCGAGAACGTCGACCCGGCCACCGTGGTGGTCACCGGCAACACGGTCATCGACGCGCTGCTGTGGGCCTCGTCGCGGGACCAGGGCTACGGCCACCCGGCGCTGGCCGGCCTGGACGACAGCACCGCGCCGGTGCTGCTGGTCACCGCGCACCGCAGGGAGTCGTGGGGCCGCCCGATGCGCGCGGTGGGCCGCGCGCTGGCCAGGATCGCGACGGCGCACCCGGAGCTGCGCGTGGTCTTCCCGGTGCACGCCAACCCGCTGGTGCGGGAGGCCGTCCTGCCCGCGATCGAGCACCTGCCGAACGTCACGGTCACCGAACCACTGCCCTACGGCGGCTTCGCCCGGCTGCTGAAGCGGGCCACGCTCATCCTGACCGACAGCGGCGGCGTCCAGGAGGAAGGCCCCAGCCTGGGCAAGCCGGTGCTGGTGCTGCGGGACACCACCGAGCGCCCGGAAGCGGTCCGGGCCGGCACGGTGCGCCTCGTCGGCACCGACGAGGACCTGATCGTGAAGTCCACCGGCCAGCTGCTCACCGACCGGGCGGCGTACGCGGCGATGGCGGGCGCGGTCAACCCGTACGGGGACGGACGCGCCGCCCAGCGGTGTGTCGCGGCTCTCGCCTGGCACTTCGGCCTGGGCCCGGCGGCCGAGGAGTTCCGCCCGGCACCCGCCCTGCGCAGGGCCAGCTAGGGCAGGGGCTACGGCCCTGCCCGGGCCGGCGCACGTCCTGCGCGGTCGCCACGCCGGTCAGGATGCCGCGCCGGCGCGTGCGGCGCCGCGGGATTCGATCTCGTCGAGCTGCCTGGCCACCCAGTGGTGCACGTCGTGGCCGCGGATCCGCCGCGCCATCGTGGTCAGCGCGGTGCGGCGGGTGCTGGCCCGCAGCCCCAGCGCCTGCTCGATGCGGTAGGACAGGCCTTCGACGTCGAACGGGTTACACGGGACCGCCTCGCGCAGTTCCGCGGCGGCCCCGGTGAACTCCGACAGCACCAGCGACCCAGTGCCGCGCCGGGCGTGCTGGACGATGACGTACTCCTTGGCGACCAGGTTCATCCCGTCGATCAGGGGGGTCACCAGCAGGGCGTCGGCGGCCGCGTAGTAGGCGGCTAGCTGCGGCGGCGGCAGCCCGCGGTGCAGGTAGTGGACGGGCACGTCGAAACCCGGCTCGGTGAACCGGCCGTTGATCCTGCCGATGTGCCGTTCCACCGTGGCGCGCAGGCTGCGGTACTCCGGCACATCGTCCCTGCTCGGCACGGCAACCTGCAGGAACGCGAGCCCGCGGCGCAGGTCGGCGCGCCGCTCCAGCAGCAGCTCCACGGCGAGCAGCCGCTCGATGATGCCCTTGGTGTAGTCGAGCCGGTCCACGCCGAGCAGCAGGGTGCGCCCCGCGAACTGGCTGCGGATCGCCTCGATGTCGCGGCCGGTCTCCGGGTCGGTGGCGAGCCTGGCGAACCCGTCCACGTCGATCGAGATGGGGGAGCTGGTGGTGGTGACCACCCGTCGGTCGGGCAGCGTGATGTGCGCCCCGTGGATCTGGACGCCGGTGCCGGCCAGCAGCCGGCCGCACGTCCGGACGAAGTTGCGCCGGTAGCCCTCGGTGTGGAACGACACCACATCGGCGCCGAGCAGGCCGAACAGCACATCCTGCCGCCAGGGCAGCCGGGCGAAGATGTCCGGCGGCGGCCAGGGCACGTGCAGGAAGAACCCGATGGGCTGGTCCGGGCGCCGCTCCCTGAGCAACCGGGGGGCCAGCATGAGGTGGTAGTCGTGCACCCAGGCGAGCGCGTCCGGCAGTTCGCGCAGCGCGGTCGCGGCGGCGCCGGCGAAGATGTCGTTCACGCCCTGGTAGCTGCGCCACCAGGCCCGCTCGAACCGGGATCTCTCGATCGCGTCGTGCAGCAGCGGCCACAGCGTCGCGTTGGCGAACCCATGGTAGTACTGGCGCACCTGGCCGGCGGACAGCGTCACGGGCAGCAGCCTGATGCTTAGATCGGGCATGGTCGCGGGGATGTCCCGGGAACCGCCGTCCCAGCCGACCCAGGCGCCGGAGTGCTTCGCCATGACCGGCTGCAGCGCGGTGACCAGGCCACCGGGTGAAAGCTCCCACCCGTCCTCGCCCATCCGGACGGGCAGCCGGTTGGCAACGGTCACGATGTCCATGATCTTCAATCCTCACCGATGCCCGGGAAGTCAAACGGGAAACGGGGTTTGTCTGCGCGCAGCCGGTGAGTCACAGACCCATGTCCCCGATGAGCGCCGTGCCCCGCGTCGTGACCGTTGTCCGGTCCGTCGGCCATCGCACCTACGACTGCCCGCAGCTGGGGCGTGGCGCCGAGCGGCTGCCGGCCACGTTCATCTACGCCGGCATCGATGACCCGATCGCGCACTGGATGAGGTACGACGGCTGGCGGCTGCCCAGCCGGCCGCACACCACCTCTCCGCAGACCCGCGCCTACGGTTCGGCCCGCCCGGCCACCACCCGCAGGCAAAGCCTCGACCGCCAGGAACGCGGCGGCCTGTGGTTCACACTCCACCGCCATGGCGGCAACGTCATCCTGCACCACCGCCACATCCAGCCCGTCCTGATACGCGACTGGTCACCCAAGATGGACGGCATCACCGCAACCATCTGGGCCAGCCGAACCACGCTGCCCCTCGGGCGCCACGACCGCCCCAGCATGGCCGGGCCATGAGGGACATCCGGGTCATAGCGCGCGGGCGAGGTCTGGCGAGACGCCCTGCAGCCAGCGCAACGGTTCGGGCTCGTCCACCACGCAGCGATGGAGCGCTGGCAGGATCGCTGTGCAGTCGGTTAGCCCGTAGGCGCCGAGGAACATGCGCAGCCGTGCCGCCAGGTCCGGGAGCGGGTCGAATCCTGCCTCGGCGAGCTGCCTCGGCGGTGCGAGCGGCACGAACGTCCAGGCCGCGCCGGCGAGGTCGGCCAGTGGCTCGACGGGCTGGGCGGCGTCCCAGTCGATGAAGGCCACCGGTGTCCCGTGCCGGTAGACGGTGTTCCACGGGCCGAGGTCACCGTGGGAGACGATTTCCCCGGGCTGTGGCGGGTGCGGGTGGAAGCGGTAGCAGGTGATCGCCGGCCGGAAGCCCGCGGCGGCAGTGTGGAGCTGGCGTATCAGTCCTGCCGCGCCGCGCAGGGCATGTTCGGTCCTGGCATAGGGCGGGAGCCGGTGGCCATGCCCGGGCTGCCAGCGCGGATCGGTGGCGACATCGCCGTCGAGGAAGGTGAGTACTTCCCGGCCGTCCTCGATCCCCAGCACCCGCGGAGCGCCCCCGAACCCGGCCGCTTCCAGATGGCGCAGGTACTCGTGCACCGCGGGCGACCAGGCGCCCATCGGGCGCAGCACCTGGTCACCGCGGCGGACGATCCCGCTGGTCATCCGCCCACTCGGCAGCCGAACCTCGCCCGCCCGCGGATGCCGGTGACAGGCCACTAACCAGTATCACCACCAGGACCGGCCGCAGAACAGGCTTGGAAAGCTGCAACTGCATGGCGATGACCGGTACCAGTCCAGCGGATCGGGGGAGCTTCTGTCCGTGGATGATCGTGGTCGCCGGTGAGTTGCCGTCGATGGGGCACGCGGCCAGGGGGTGCCTTCCATCAGCACGGTAATTGGTTGCGCCACTGGCCGGGCTCGGCGAAGACTCTCGGTTTGTGGATGCTGGCCGCGGGCTCACGGTCGCTGAGCGGGACTCACTTGACCGCGATGGCTACCTGCTGGTGCCGTCGCTGATGGATAAGGCGGTTCTTGCGCGGCTGTGCAGTCGCCTCGGTGAGCTGGTCCGCGAGACGGTTGCCGCCTGGGATGCCAACCCGGAACAGAAGATCGCCGAACCCGGTGTGGTGCGCGTCAAGCTCGACGCCGGTGACCGTGATTTCGCCCCGTGCCACGAGCATCCAGTGCTAGCGGACGCCGCCACGGCGGCGCTCGGCCCGGATTGGCACGTGTCCGGCCTGCTGCTGCGGGCGCCGCTGCCGGGCTGCGGCCACCAGGGGCTGCACCCCGACTTCGAGCAGCGCCGGACGCAGGACCCGTGGCAAGCGCTGTCGGCCATGTGGTGCATCTCCCCGTTCACCCCGGACAATGGCCCGCTGCGAGTCATCCCGGGCTCGCATCAGATGAGCCAGCCGCCCATCGACATGCTGGCGTTCGGGTCCGGCATGGGCCCGCACCCGGACGAGGTGAAGATCGCCGCGCCCGCCGGGTCGGTCATCTTGTTCAACAGCGCCGACCTGTGGCACTCCGGCACCTTCAACTACACCCCCGATCCGCGCCTGGCGGTCACCGCGGGCTTTGCTCCCGGGCGCCTTCCCTGCTGATCCTGCTGCCCAAGCGAATCAACAGAAGGCTGAGCCAGTCCAGGCGGGCCGACGCTGCGCGGCCGGGGGATCAGGCCAGCCGCACGCGGGCGCCGTCCAGCACTTGCTCGATCAGCCACAATGCCTGGGCGAAATACCCCGGGCAGCCCTGGGAGGCCCAGCCAAGGATGCCCAAGCAATGTTCCCCAGGGCCACTGGCCAGCACGCCGTGGCCGAGCAGCCGCGGCACCGGAAGGCCGCAGCCGGCCAGAAACTCCAGCGCGGCGATCTTGCGTGCCTGCTTGGCGCGGCCATCGGACAGATAGGCCTTGAAGATCGCCTGCTCGCCCACAGCGAAGACCTGGTTGCGGTCCTTTTCCTCCAGCAGCCGGGCCCGGGCGGCGCCACCGGGCAGGTGGCGTGTCACCGCTTCGACCTCGCTGGTGGTCAGCCGCTGATAACCCATCGCTCCTCACCGCCCGAGGGTAGGCGGGCCGTGACCCGCCGGGCGGCTGGGGCGCGTGCCGCCGTCGCTGTTTGGCTTGTCGCTCGCAACGCGCGTCGGCCGGGCCAGCGCCAGTGATCGCCGAAATTGCAACCTAAATCTGGACAACAGTAAGCCCGGGCGTCCAGACCTACCTTGCGAACCCCAGTTCAGAGGGCGGCGCCCTCGCAGCCTTCACCCGGACAGGACAACCGTCGCCGTCTGCTGCGCGCTCGCGGCAGCGGCGGGCTGCGGCGGCGCCTGGCAGGCACTCGGCTCCGCCTTGCTGTCCGGCGGTTCGCTGGGCGCCTGCTGACACGGCCGGGGCCGCCGGCTACGTCCCGGTGGGGCTCGGCGTCGGCACCGTGGGTGACGTGCTCGGCGTCGGCGGAGCGGTGGTGGCCGACGGCGTCGGGGACGGCGACGTCGTGGTGGGCACGGCCGACGGGCTCGGCGAGGGGGACGGCGGCGTCGGGGACGGCGAGGCGTGATGCGACCGGTGGTGGTGCACCGGGGCCGGGGTGTTCTGGGCCGGGCCGACGAGGTTCGGCGTCTGCACGTGCTTGCTGGGCGTCAGCAGCAGCACCAGCGCGCCCACGACCACGGCCGCCACCGCGACCACACCGCCGGTCGCCGCGCCGGCCGCGAACGCCCTGTGGTCCCGCTGGGACTCGGTGCGCCGGCGGTCACGCAGCCACTGCGGCAGCGAGGCGCGCTGCGCGGCCCAGCTGTTGATAGGCGCGGCGGCCATGCCCAGCGTCGGGAAGACCAGCAAGGCCGCGAGCAGCGGGGCGGCCAGCGTGGTGGCCCTGCTCAGCGCCAGGCCGATGCCGATGAAGCCGAGCGTGGCCAGCGTGGACTCGGCCCAGTTCGCCCGCAGCGCCTCCCACCACTTGGCCCGCTCGCTTGTCTTCGGGGTGCGCAGGAAGGCCGCCTTGCGGGCGAACAGGCCGAGCACGGAGGCGCGCGCCACGACCAGGGCGGTCGACTGCCAGATGAAGAACGCGCCGAGCGCGTCCCGCCAGGTCGCGCCGGTGCCGCGGCGCAGCAGCGCCACCGCCCGGATCAGCCCCAGCCCGACCAGCACCGGCACGGTGGCCAGCAGGAACGGGGTGAGCTTGCGGAACAGCTCGCCCCCACCGGAGGCCAGGTTCACCGCACCGGCCAGCAGGAAGACGAAAAAGACCAGGCCAAGCAGGTCGCCGTACCACTGGAAGCCACCCGCCAGGTACGCCCAGCGCTGGGCGTTGGTCAGGCGGTTCTCCCGGCCCTGACGGCCGGGGATCAGCGACCGCCAGTGCATCCGCAGGATCTGGATGCCGCCGAAGCACCACCGGTACCGCTGCCCCTTGAGCGCCTCGAACGTCAGCGGCATGATGCCGCGCCCATACGTCTGGTCGACGTGCAGCCCGTGCCAGCCGGCCCGCAGCAGCCGCAGCGAGATCTCGGCGTCCTCGGTGATGCACCACTCGTCCCAGCCGCCGAGTTCGTCCAGCGCGACCCGGCGGATCAGCCCCATCGTGCCCGCGAAGATCGCCCCGTCGTGCTCGTTGCGGGATGGCTGGGACACCGAGAAGAAGTACTTGTAGGAGTAGTACAGCCGCCGGTAGTACCTGGCGCTCTCCCAGCCGCGGTAGTCCTGCGGCGACTGGACGAAGCCGATCCAGGGATCGGCGAACGGCGGGGCGCAGCCCCGCAGGAACCCGGGCTCGATCTGGTAGTCGGAGTCCACCACACCGACGATCTCCGCGCGCGGGTCGGTGAGCCGGCGCAGCGCGTAGTTCAGCGCGCCGGACTTGTACCCTGGCCAGTTCTCCAGGTGGGCGAACTTGACCCGGTGCCGGGCGCACCACTCCTCCACCGGGCGCCACAGCCGCTCGTCGTCGGTGTTGTCGTCGATCACGACGACCTCGTAGCGCGGGTAGTCCAGCCGCAGCAGCGAGCGGAGCGTCTCCTTGACCATCTCCGGCGGTTCGTTGTGCGCCGGCACGTGCAGGCTGACCATCGGCAGGTCGTTGTCGGCGACCGCCAGCCGGGTCTGGCGCGTGATCCGCCGGCGCCAGTTCTCGGTGCCCAGCGCGTCGCAGATCTCCCACAGGTACGCGCACGACATGATCGCGGCGAACAGTTCGAAGACCCACAGCAGCACCCCGCCAGCGGTGCTGGCCGGGCCGAGGTGGCTGGCGAACGTCCAGTCCAGCGCGTAGGCCAGGTAGATCACGAACAGGAACACGCTGGAGGCCCAGCACAGGTGGGCGCGGGGGCCCCAGCGCCGGGTGGCGGGCAGCCAGATCACGCTCGCGACGGCGACGCCGACCGCGCCGATGATGATCCTGTGCTGGCCAACCCCGATCAGCTTCAGCACCCCGGCCACCAGCGCCGCCAGCACCACGGTGCCCACCACGGCCAGCACGAGCCGGCGGGTTGCGGACAAGACCCCGGGCCTGCCGGCATGGGCGCGGATCGGCAGCAGCAACGCGGTGGAGCCGAGCGGGGCGGCGATGATCCCGGCCAGCAGGAGCGCAGCGAGCATTAGCCAACTCTCCTCGTCATGCGGGGCAAACTACCCCGCATCCGGGTGAACTAATGAATACCACGCAGAAATCCCCGGTGACGGCGGTGCACGAGCGGCCCGCGTGACTGGCCACCGCCGCGGAAACGCGGGCGATTCAAAAGGCCGGCGGGACCCGCTGGGGCGGTGTGGACGCGACCAACGTGGGCCGGCTGCTGGCCGCCAGCGGGACGGCTGACATCGCCGATGCCCACGTGGTCATCTGCGCGCGCCGCGCTGACCAGCCGGTCGTCACCGCCGACCCCGATGATCTCCACCGGCTCGACCCGGCGCTGCGGCTGATCGCGCTGTAGGCGCTCCCGGGGCGGCCAGCGGCGGACCGGCCCGCCCGGTGACCCGCCGGGCCCGGTGATCCGTCATTGACCGCGCGTGGCGGGGTAAGGGGCTGGCATGACCGATGAGGCAGGCGAACCCGCGGGGACGCCGCGGGAAAACCCGGACACTGTCGCGGCGCAGGCCGCGCAGCTCGCGACCGAGGTCACCGAGGCGCGGGAACCGCGGGAGCGGCGCAGGCTGACCGCCGCGTTCACGACGGCGCGCTCGGGCGCGCGGGCCGCCGGCCGCGGTGCGCGTTCGGGGGCACGGGCGACCGGGCGCGGCATGCGGGCGGCGCGCCGGGGAGCGGGCGCCGGCACGGGCCGGCTGGCCGGGCAGGTCGTGGCGATGGCGCCGCGGCTGCGCGTGCGCAACCAGGCGGCGCTGCGCGCGCAGTTCCCCGGGCAGTCCACCGAGGACATCGCCGACGCGCTGATCACCGGCGCGGCACGCGCGTCCGCCGCGGTCGGCGGGGCGGTGGGCGCCTGGGCCGTGCTGCCGGTGCTGCCCGCCTTCCCGGTGGAGATAGCGACCGAGACGCTGGCCCTGATCGGCATCGAGATCAAGCTGATCGCGGAACTGCACGAGCTGTACGGCATGCCCGCGCCCGGCAATGTCGTGGACCGGGCGACCGCGTACGTCGGCTCGTGGGCGCACCGCCGGGGCGTGCTGGCCGTGGCTCCCGGCGGGCTGATCATGGCCGCCGGGTCGCCGCTGGCGCGGCGGCTGCGGCGGCGGCTGTACCGGCGCCTGGGCCGGAGCGTGTTCTCGCTGGGCCCCCTGTTCACCGGCGCGCTGGCAGGCGCGGCGCTCAACAGCCGGGAAACCCGCCGGCTGGGCCAGGAGATCCGCGCCGACCTCCGCCGCCGCAGCACCGAGGCCCCCGAACTCGATCCCGGCGACTGACCCCGAACCAGGCCACCCTCCCGCGCCCGCGCTGCCCCGGCCTAGACTCCGCCGGTAGGAGACCGAGCAACGGAGGTACCGGTGGCGGGGCGGTTCGAGCAGATCTTCGGGGCGGGCGCGAAGCCGCTCATCGCCATGGCGCACCTCGGGCCCCTGCCGGGCACTCCGCTCTACGACGAGGCGCGCGGTGTCCAGGGCATCGTCGACGACGTCGCCCGCGATCTCGACGTGCTGCTGAGGCACCCGTTCGACGCGGTGATGTTCTGCAACGAGGGTGACCGGCCCTACTCGCTGCGGGCGGGGTTCGAGGGGGTCGCCGTGCTGGCCCGGGTGGCGGCGGACCTGGCTCCGCGGGACCGGCCGTTCGGGGTGGACTTCCTCTGGGACGGCAAGGCCGCGCTGGCGGTCGCCGCCGCCACCGGCGCCGCGTTCATCCGCGAGGTGGTCACCGGCGCCTACGAGTCGGACATGGGCGTCTGGGCGCCCGACGCCGGTGAGCTGCTGCGCTACCGGCGCGCCCTCGGCGCTCAGCAGGTCGCCGTGTTCATGAACGTCACCCCGGAGTTCGCCTCCACGCTGGGCAGCCGCACCGTCGGGCAGCTCGCCCGCTCGGCCACGGTGTCCAGCCTGGCGGACGCGATCCTGGTGTCCGGCCCGATGGCCGGCGCGGCACCGGACCCGGCGGCGATCCGGGACGCCAAGCAAGCCGTGGGTGACCTGGCCCCGGTGCTGGCGAACACCGGGGCCAAGGCCGGCAACGTGGCCTCGTTCCTGGAGACCGCCGACGGCATCATCGTGGGCTCGGACCTCAAGGAGGGCGGCGGCACCTGGAACCCGGTGGACCCCGAGCGGGTCATGCGGTTCCTCGAGGCGGCCGGGCGCGCCTAGTGACGGCACGGCCATGACACGGGGCGGCCTGCTGCTCGGGCTGGACATCGGCACGACCGCGACCAAGTGCGTGCTGCTCGATCCCGCCCGGGGCGTGATCGCCGAGGATGCCCGCCCGGTGGCGCTGGCGTCGGCGCACGCCGGCTGGGCGGAACAAGATCCTGCCACGTGGTGGCGTAATGCATGTGAACTGATTCCCGGCGTGCTGGCGGCCGCGGGGCGGGCCGGCGCCGACCTGGGCGGCATCGGCGTGAGCGGGATGGTGCCCGCGCTCGTCTGCCTCGACGAGGCGGGCCGGCCGCTGCGCCCGTCGATACAGCAGAACGACGCCAGGGCGGCCGCCGAGGTGGCCGCCCTGCGGGCGGCGCTGGCCGCGGCGAACGTGCTGCATCGCACCGGGTCCGCGATCACCCAGCAGTCGGTCGGCCCGAAGGTGGCCTGGCTGCGCGAGCACGAGCCGGAGGTGCTCTGGCAGACCGCGGCGATCTGCGGCTCCTACGACTTCGTGGTGCGGCGGCTGACCGCGGGCCCGGCGCCGGTGGAGGCGAACTGGGCGCTGGAGAGCGGCCTGTACGACTTCCGCGCGGGGCGATGGGCGGCCGACATCTGCCAGGCCGCCCAGGTGGACCCCGGCTGGCTGGGCCCGGTCGCGCCCGCGGCGACCGTCCTAGGTTCCGTGGCCTGCGCCGAGCTGCCGCGCGTGCGCGGCGTGCCGGTGGTGGCCGGCGGGGCGGACCACGTGGCCGCGGCGCTGGCGGCCGGCCTGGTGGCGGACGGCGACGTGGTCGCCGAGCTGGGCGGCGCCGGGAACATCCTCGTCCGGTCCGCCGTCCCGATCGTCGACGAGCGGCTGTTCCTCGACCACCACCTGATCCCGGGGGCGTGGGTGCCGAACGGGTGCATGGCGACCACCGGGAGCCTCGTGCGCTGGTTCCAGCGGGAGATCGGCGGCGGCGCCAGCCTCACCGCGCTCGACGCCGAGGCGGCGCAGGCCGGGCCCGGCGCCTCGGGCCTGGTCCTGACGCCGTACTTCCTCGGTGAGAAGACGCCGCTCAACGACCCGCTCGCCCGGGGCACCCTGGTGGGCCTGCACCTCGGGCACGGCCGCGGGCACCTGTTCCGCGCGGTGCTGGAGGGCACCGCGTTCGGCTTCGCGCACCACGCGGAGGTGCTGCGCGAGGTGGGGGCCCGGCTGGACCGAGTGATGCTGACCGGCGGCGGCGCCCGGTCGGCCCTCTGGCGGCAGATCCTCGCCGACGTGCTCGGCCTGCCGGTGACGTACGGCGACCGCGACCAGGGGGCGGCGCTGGGCGCGGCCTTCGCGGCGGGCATGGCCACGGGGGCGTTCCGGTCCTGGGACGCCATCGCCGCGCTCACCACGGTGGCCGGGCGCACCGAGCCGGACCCGCGGACTGCCGGCCGCTACGCCGAGCTGTACGCGGTGTACCGCTCGCTGTACCCGGCGCTGCTGGATCAGCAGCACACGCTGGCCCGGGTGTCCGCGGGCCAGGGGGGCGCCTGAGCACCGCGGCGTGCGGACTAGCGCGCCGGCCCGGCGGCCACGGCGTCCAGCGCCGCGGCGAAGACCTCGGCGATCCGCGCGATCTCCGCCTCGGTGATCACGAACGGCGGGGAGACCTGCAGGGCCACGCCGCGGAGCAGGCGGGTGATCACGCCGCGCTCGCGGATCTCGGCCACCAGCCGCGGGCCGATCCCCGGGTCGGCGGCGCGGGCGGCCTCGGCGATCTCCACGGCGGCGAGCAGCCCGGTCCCGGCGCGCACCTCCGCCACCAGGTCGTGGCCGGCCAGCGGGGCGAGGGCGCGGGCCAGCACCGGCTCGAGCTCGGCCACCCGCGCGACCAGGTGCTCGCGCTCGATCAGGTCCAGGTTCGCCGCCGCCACCGCGCACGCGGTGGGGTGCGCGGAGTAGGTGTAGCCGTGCTGGAACACCTCCGCGGACCCCGGGCGCCAGAACGGCTCGGCCACGCGTGGGCTGGCGATCACCGCGCCGATCGGCGCGTACCCGGAGCTGAGGCCCTTGGCCGTGGTGATCAGGTCCGGGTCCAGGCCGAACCGCTCGCTGGCGAGCCAGGCGCCGGTCCGGCCGAACCCGGTGATCACCTCGTCGGCGACGAACAGCACGTCGTGCCGGCGGCAGATCTCCCGGGCGCTGGCCAGGTAACCCTCCGGCGGCGGGTAGACCCCGCCCGCGCCGATCACCGGCTCGCAGAAGAACGCGGCCACCCGGCCGGCGCCCACTGTCTCGATCACCTTCTCAAGAGCCGGCGCATCGTCCCAGGCCACATGCTCAACGAGGCTCACAAGAGGAACGAAAGGCTCGGTGTTGGCCGGGATCCCGCCCAGCGACGTGCCGTAGGCGTTCATGCCGTGATAGGCGTGCGACCGGGCGATCGTGATCTGCTTGGACCCCTGGCCCAGGGCGCGCCAGTAGCAGCGGGCCAGCTTGGCGGCGGTGTCCACGGCGTCGGATCCGCCGCCGGGGGTGAAGAAGACCTTGGCGCCTGCCATCGGGGCGAGGCCGGCGACCCGGCGGGCCAGCGCCTCGGCGGGCTCGTTGGAGAACGGCGCGAACGTCTGGTACGCGGCAAGCTGGCGCATCTGCGCGGTCGCCGCCTCGGCGAGCTCGGCCCGCCCGTGCCCGACGTTGCAGTACCAGAGGCTGGCCAGCGCGTCGAGGTAGGCACGGCCATGGTCGTCGTAGACCGTGGAGCCCTTGCCCGCGACGATGGTGACGGCGTGGCCGGCCAGGCTCGCCATGTTCGCGAACGCGTTCCAGAGCGCCGGCTCACCCGGCGTGCGCGCGCCGTCCGGGCTGCCCGGAACCGTCGGCTTCGACCCCATTGACCCATCCTCTCGCGGCTGGTTAAAGTCCCCTAAACCTACTGTCTTACCGTAGACGAGGGGCAGGGGCATGAGCGAGACGTCCCCCGCCGCCGGCGCCCCGGGGCCGGCCGGCGAGCAAGATCACCACATCACCGCGGACATCCTGGATCTGCACCAGTTCGGCTACCCGCAGAAGCTGCGGCGGACGATCGGCGCGTACACCTCGTTCGCCCTTGGCTTCTCGATGATCACGATCACCACGACGATCTTCACGCTGTTCTACCAGCCGTTCCAGACGATCGGCGGCGTGGCGATATGGCTGTGGATCCCGGTGACCCTCGGCATGCTGGCGATCACGGCGGTGTACGGGCACCTGGCCGCCCGGCTGCCGGTCACCGGGTACGCCTACCAGTGGTCCAGCCGGATCGTGAACCGCGAGTACGGGTGGTTCAGCGGCTGGACCGCGCTGCTGTCGTTCTTCGTCGGCACCGCGTCCATCGCGGTGGCCATGGGCAGCGTGTTCGCCCCGGAGATCTGGACCACGCCGACGCACGGGGACATCGCCCTGTTCGCTGCCGTGGCCATCATCGCCGCGGTCGCGGTGAACGTGATCAGCATCAGGGCCGCGACCATGTTCAACAACGTCGGCGCCTCCGCCGAGCTGATCGGCACCCTCGGGCTCACCGTGGTCGTGGCGATCGGGCTGTTCTTCTTCGCGCACAAGCAGGGCCCGGGCGTCCTGGTCCAGACGGGATCCAGCCTCGGCGGCCCGGTGAACCTCACCACGGTCGGGCTGGCCCTGCTGCTGCCGGTCTACACGCTGCTGGGGTGGGAGGGCTCGGCCGACCTCGCGGAGGAGACCAGGGACCCGCGGCGCGTCGCGCCCACCGCCATGTTCCGGTCGGTGATCATCTCCGGGATCGCCGCGTTCTTCGTGTACGCGATCTTCGCGATGGCGATCCCCGGCTCGATCGCCGCGACCGCGAACGGGACGCAGAACGCGATGATCGCGGTGTTCCAGGCCCACTTCGGCTCCGGCCCGGCGCTGCTGCTGAAGATCGTCGCGTTCGTCGCCATCTTCTCGGCGCTGCTGGCCAACGTGACCGTGGCGACCCGGATGTGCTTCTCCCTGTCCCGGGACAAGATGCTGCCCGGCTGGCAGCTACTGTCCCGTGTCAACGACCGGACCAGGACGCCGGTCTACTCGATCCTGCTGGTCGGGCTGGTGGCGCTGGTGGTGAACCTGCTCTCGGCCGGCATCATCACCCGGGTGGTCGCGATCGTGTCGGTCACCTACTACGGCACCTACGTGTTCACGATGGTGGCCACCCTGATCGGCGCCCGGCGCGGCACGATCCCCGAGGCGGGGCCGCAGTACTTCAGCCTCGGCCGGTGGCTCAAGCCCCTCGCCTGGGTAGGCATCGCCTGGTCGGCGGTGGTCATGCTGTACATGACCGTGCCCGCGGTCAACCACGTGGCCGGTGAGTACACGGTCTACTTCGAGATTCTCGGCGTCCTATGGTTCTTCTTGTACCTGCGGCGCCGGATACGGTCGGGGGAGGCCGGCCCGCCGCTCACCGCGCTGCCGTCGGGCGAAGCCGCCGAAGAATTGAAGATCACGAAGGAGAGCCTGTAGCCGCGGCGGCCGGCGCGGGAGGTGTTGAGGCGTCATGACTGCCCGGCTGCGGGTGTCCGAGGCCGCCCAGCTGGCGGGGGTCAGCCCTTCCACGCTGCGGGCGTGGGAGTCCTCCGGGCTGATCACGCCGTCGCGCACCGGCCGGTACCGCTGGTTCAGCCAGCGGGACATCCGGGACCTGCAGGAGATCGCGTCCCTGCGGGCGCGTGGCTTCAACGTCGCCGCGATCCGGAGCATGCTCCGCGGTGACCGGGCCGCGCCCTCCAGGGGGCGCCGGCCGTCATCCAGGCGCCGGCGCAGACCGGCCGACGCGCCGGGCGCCGATCCGGCTGGCTCGGGGGGGCCGGGCTCAGGGGCGCCGGGCTCAGGCTCTACCGGCTCAGCGGAGCTCGGCTCCGGCTCGGCCGGCTCAGCGGTGCCCGGCTCCGGTCCGGCGGGCGAGCCGCGCCCCGGGCCGGCGGTCGAGCCGCGATCCAAGCTGGCGGGCGAGCCGCGCCCCGGGCCGGCGGTCGAGCCGCACCCCGCGCCGCCGGAGCAGCCACTGGGCGAGAAGCTGCGCGCGGCGCGGCACCGCCGCGGGCTGAGCCTGCGGGAAGCCTCCGGGCTGGCCGGCCTGTCAGTGTCGCACCTGTCCGCGATCGAGTGCGGCACCAGGAACGCGTCCCTGGCGGGCCTGCAGCGCCTCGCCGTGGCGCTCGGCATCGGCGTATCCGACCTGTTCGGCGACGAGCAACGGCCGCCGCGGCGGCTGGTCCGGGCCGGCCAGCGCCCGGTGCTGGACACCGGCGACCGCCGGGTCCGTGTCGAATCCCTGTCGGTCGGCGCCGCGCTGCTGGAGCCGCACATCTACCTGGTAGAGCCGGGCGGCGGGTCCCAGGGCTCCTACCACCACGACGGGGAGGAGACCGTCTACGTGCTGGCGGGCGAGGTTGAGTTCTGGCTCAACGAGGTGGAGCGGCACACCGTCCGTGCCGGTGACTGCCTGACCTTCCCGAGCAGCCTCGCGCACCGATGGCAGAACCATGGCCCCGGCCGCCTGGCGATGCTGTGGGTGAACACGCCGATCACGTTCTGACCGGAGACGGGGCCCGGGGTCAGTTCGCAGCCAAGGCCGACACCCGCCCGGGTCCGTGGCCGCCCGGGTCCGTGGCCGCCCGGGTCCGTGGCCGCCCGGGTCCGTGGCCGCCCGGGTCCGTGGCCGCCCGGGTCCGTGGCCGCCCGGGTCCGTGGCCGC